>JAESFW010000204.1_pt1 | contig 78823 bp, 76 predicted proteins | sample 9269481 | NCBI WGS metagenome assembly JAESFW01 (sample SAMN14515350, study PRJNA621654) | algae metagenome | isolation source: Lyngbya sp. HA4199-MV5 and co-occurring heterotrophs from soil with... | place: USA: Ahupuaa O Kahana State Park, Hawaii | collected 2009-07-21 | reverse complement strand
TGAAACGACTTTGCGCCGATGATAGTGCGGGTTCCCGTGTGAAAGTAGGTCATCGTCAGGCTCTTACAGCCCTCAAAACCCCTCAGTTCCTAGCGGACTGAGGGGTTTTGTCTTTGGGCCAGCGAAATGCGTATTCGTACTGCCCGAGTGCGGGTGAAAAGGGCTGCTTTCGCGGCCCTTGCGTTGATCAGCCCTTCAGTGCCGCCGCTACCGTGGTCGCGAGCGGCGTCGTGGCCCTGCCAATGAGCTGGCTGAGCTGGTGGCCATCGTCGAACAAGGCGCCCTTGGCCGCTGCGGCATCCGAGTCGGCCAGCAGTGCGGCAAAGCCTGCGGGCAGACCTACCTGCACCAGGGCCGCCTGGTACTCGGCCTCGGGCAGGTCTTTGTAGACCACGGTCTTGCCCGACTGGCGCGCAATTTCTGCGGCCAGGTCGGCCAGCGTGTACGCGCTGTCACCCGCCAATTCATAGACCTTGCCGGCCTGGCCTTCGGTCGCCAGCACCGCCGCTGCCGCGTCTGCATAGTCCGCGCGTGCGGCCGAGGCGATGCGGCCATGGCCTGCCGCGCCCAGCACGGCGCCATGGGCGAGGGCGGCCGGCACACTGGCCGTGTAATTCTCGGTGTACCAGCCATTGCGCAGCAGCACCACAGGCAGGCCGGAGGCGCGCAGCAGTGCCTCGGTCTCCACGTGCTCTGCCGCCAGGCCCAGGAGGGAGCTGTCGGCGCGCAGCACGCTGGTGTAGGCCAGTAGCTGCACCTGGGCATGTTGTGCGGCGTCGATCACCGCCTTGTGCTGTGCCGTGCGCTGGCCCACTTCGCTCGATGAAATCAGCAGCAGTTTCTGCACGCCCTTGAGGGCCGCGTCCAGCGTATCGGGCCGGGTGTAGTCGGCCTTGCGCACCTGCACGCCCAGGGCGGCGAGGTCCTGGGCTTTTTCGGGGCTGCGCACGGCCGCGACGATCTGGGCGGCCGGCACGGTCTTGAGCAGGGACTGGATGACGAGGCGGCCGAGCTGGCCGGTGGCTCCGGTGATGGCGATCATGTGAAAAACCTTGGTTGAAAAAGAAAGAAAAGGCAGAATAGCGATGAAGCTAACTTTTCGTAAGTACGTACATAAAGGTAAGTACCCCATGCCTGATCCCTCCACGCTCCCTCCCACCCCCACCGGTCTTCAGGAGGGCATTGCCGAGCGGCTGCAGCGCGGCCAGCTGTTCTCCCCCGATTGCCCTTCGCGTGCGGTGCTGCAGCATGTGACCAGCCGCTGGGGCGTGCTGGTGCTGGTGGCGCTGCTGGCCGGTACGCACCGCTTCAGCGACCTGCGCCGCAAGGTAGGCGGGGTCAGCGAAAAGATGCTGGCCCAGACCCTGCAGTGGCTGGAGAGCGATGGTTTCGTGCTGCGCATCTCCCACCCCGTGGTGCCGCCCCATGTCGAGTACAGCCTGACCCCCATGGGTACCGAGGTGGCGCGCCAGGTCGAGGGGCTGGTGGACTGGATCGAGGGCAATCTGCACCGCATCATGGACAAGCACCGTGCGGATGCCGCAGGCGGGAGCGCAACGGCCCAGCCCACCGATATGGGCGCCGGGTGGGTGTTCTCTGCGGCGCTGTAGACTGGCCGCAGGGAGGTTGTAGGGAATGGGTGTATCGATTGAACCTGTCGCGCCAGCGCATTTCGAGGGGCTGTGGCGCGCGCTCGACGTGGTGGCGAGAGAGAAGCGCTATCTGGCCTTCACCGAGGCGCCGGCCTGGGAGTCTTCACGGGCTTTCTACGAGCACATCGTTGCCAATGACCTGTGCCAGGTGGTGGCGGTGCTGGACGATGAGGTCGTAGGGTGGTGCGACATCCTGCCTGGTGTGGGGCAGACGCGGGCGCATGTCGGCACGCTGGGCATAGGGCTCGTGCCCGCGGCGCGGCACCAGGGCATTGGCGCCCGGCTGATGCGAGCCGCCATCGATGGCGCCTGGGCCCGGGGCCTGACCCGCATCGAGCTCAGCGTGCGTGCCGACAACGCCAATGCCCAAGCGCTGTACAAGCGTTTGGGATTTGAGCCCGAGGGTGTCCGTCGCCACTCGGTGCGTGTGGATGGCCAATACCACGACAGCCTGGCCATGGCGTTGTTGCGCGATGAGGGTGCCTGAGCCAGGCCTGATCCCTCACAGGAGGATCCATGCAGAGCGATGAAGAGCAGATCCGGCAACTGGTGGCCACCTGGATGTCCGCCACCAGCGCCGGCGATGTCGAGACCGTCATGGGCCTGATGGCCGACGACGTGGTTTTCCTCACGCCAGGCAGGGCGCCCATGTCCAAAGCGGATTTTCGGGCGGCTGCGCAGGCGCAGGCCGGTGCCGCCGGGCCGAAGATCGACGGCAGGAGCGAGATCCTGGAGGTGCAGGTGGCCGGTGAATGGGCCTTTGCCCGTGCGCATCTCACCGTGGCAGTCACGCCGCCTGGTGGGGCTGCACCCACGGTGCGTACGGGGCCGGTACTCAGCGTGTTCCGCAAGGAGCAGGGGCGCTGGCTGCTGGCACGGGATGCGAACATGCTGGTGGTACAGCGTGCCGATAACCCAGTCTGAGCGGGTGGGCGTGTCCGTTTCGCGGCACGTCACTCAGGTCATTTTGTGCAGGCTATGGCGTAGCCAGACCATCAGCACCGGTGGCAGCAGCAGGTCCGCCGCCGTGATGCCGATCAGCGCAGGGGCGGGCGCGCCGTGCAGCCCCCAGGCCACGGCGCGGGCCAGGCCGGCAGCGAACAGCACGGCCAGGGTTGCCACGATGATGGGCTCGTAGCGGCGCAGGTCCTGCAGGCCGATCCACAGGGCGATGCCCATGAGTGAAAAGCTCACGCCGTAGAAGCGGTTCTGGCTGTCCAGCGAGGGGTCGGCGGCCATCTGCGCCGAAATCGGCACGCCCAGCATCAGATCGGCATGCATGCCCATGGTGAGGTGCAGGGCCGCGACGGCGATGAATGCGATGGACAGAATCCTGAGGACCAGTTGCAGGGGGCGCACGGGGAATCTCCTTGGGGAGTGGAAACGGGATGGGGAAACGCCCGGACTACCGGGAGGAGAGCCCGATGCCCAGGCGGCAGAACGACTGCACGGCCCGGACAAGGTGTTCGCGGTCTGGTGGGCCCGGGTCGGAGCTGGCGCTGTCGGCGGCGCCATGGACGGCGCTGAACACCATGACCGCCAGCAAGTGGGCATCGCCGGCAGGCCAGGCGCCAGCCTGTGCGCCCTGTGCGATCAGGGCGCTGAGGTCGTCGACCACGGGATTGGCCTGGTGCAGGCGGTCGTTGGCGGGATGGAGCTGGTGAAAGACCAGGTCGTGCAGGGCGCGCTCGTCCAGGTAGGCGTGCACGGCCGCCTCCATCCATCCGTCGAGGCGCGCGACCCAGCTGTGGGGTGGGTGATGCTCCCCCGATGCCCGCAGGCGTTGCTGGAAGCGCGCGACAAAGCGCTCTCGCAGGGCGGCGAGCACATCGTCCTTGGTCTTGAAATAGACGTAGTAGGTGCCCTTGGCGACCCCGGCGCCCTTGACGATTTCGTCCACGCTGGTTTCGTTGAAGCCTTTGTCCAGGAACAGGGCCTGCGCTGCATCCATCAGCTCCTCGCGGCGGATCTCGGCGGGCTTGGTGCGGGGCGGGCTGTTGGGCGTTGGGGAGCGCATGCGGCTGTAGAAAGCGGTGTTGGACGTGTTGGATTGGTATATGACTGACCGTCAGTCAATTGTAAGGAAAAAATCAAACGCCGCAATGCGACACCCTCGGCGGCTGCCGCGGCAGGGCGCTCCGTGCCTGGCAGGGAGCGCCCTGGAGCTGCACCATGCAGGTCAGCGGTATTTCTGCTCCAGCGCATCCCACTCGTGCTTGCGCACCAACCGCTGCCGCTCCGCGAACGGCGCCACCAGGGTGGGGTCCTCGTCGATGCGCTGCGTCTCGCGCAGCACCGTCAGCGCCTTCTGCATGCCTGCCACCGCGCCCTGCAGCGCGGCGTTGGCGTAGAGCACGATGCCGTAGCCCAGGCCGGCCAGTTCGTCGGCGCTGAAGATCGGTGTCTTGCCCCCGATCACCATGTTCATGAGTTGGGGCCGGTCGGCCAGGCGGCGGGGCAGGGCGCGTATCTCTTCGGCCGTGGTCACGGCCTCCACGAACAGGATGTCTGCACCGGCTTCACCGAAGCGCTGGGCGCGTTCCACCGCCGCCTCGAAGCCCTGGGTGGCGCAGGCATCGGTGCGCGCCAGGATGAGGGTGTCGGGATCGCGGCGGGCGTCCACGGCCGCCTTGATCTTGCCCAGCATCTCCTCGGTGCCGATGACCTCCTTGCCGTTGAAGTGCCCGCAGCGCTTGGGGCTGACCTGGTCTTCGAGCTGGATGCAGTCGGCCCCGGCGCGCTCCAGTGTGCGCACCGCATGGTAGGTGTTGAGTGCGTTGCCGAAGCCGGTGTCGGCGTCCACGATCAGCGGCAACTCCACCGCATCGCGGATGCGTGCCGTGTGGTCGGCGATGTCGGCGAGGCCCATGAAGGCCTGGTCGGGCAGGCCGAACCACATGTTGGTGACGCCGGCGCCGGTGACGTAGATGGCTTCAAAGCCCAGGTCTTCGATGACCTTGGCGGACAGGGCGTTGAAAGCGCCGGGCACGAGCACGCCGCGACGGGCTTCGGCCAGGGCTTTGAGGGTTTTGCGGGTAGACATGGATTCGTTGTTTCCTGTGTTCATTTGGGGAAGGAGTCGCCGGGTACGCGGACCCAGCCTTCCATCAGGATGCGGGCGCTGCGGCTCATCAGGGCCTTGGTGACCTGCCACTGGCCGCCGCGCAGTGCAGCCTCGGCCCCTACGCGCAGCGTGCCCGAGGGGTGGCCGAAGCGCACAGCCTGGCGCTCGCCGCCACCCGCTGCCAGATTGACCAGCGTGCCGGGAATGGCCGCGGCCGTACCGATGGCTACGGCCGCCGTACCCATCATGGCGTGGTGCAGCTTGCCCATGGAGAGCGCGCGCACCAGCAAGTCCACCTCAGCGGCCTGCACGGCCTTGCCGCTCGACGCGGTGTAGCTGGCCGGCGGCGCGACAAAGGCCACCTTGGGGGTGTGCTGGCGCTTCGCGGCTTCAGAGATGTCTTTGATCAGTCCCATTCTCACGGCTCCATGGGCGCGTATCGCTTCGAAGCGGGCGAGCGCCTGGGCATCGCCATTGATTGCATCCTGCAGCTCTGTGCCGGTATAGCCAATGTCGGCCGCATTGACGAAGATGGTCGGTATGCCGGCATTGATCAGCGTGGCGCGCAGCATGCCCACACCGGGTACATGAAGGTCATCGACCACCTGGCCGGTGGGGAACATGGCGCCGCCGCCCTCACTATCGCCCTCGTCGGCGGGATCCAGGAATTCCAGGGCAACTTCGGCGGCCGCAAAGGTCACGCCATCGAGCTCGAAATCCCCCGTCTCCTGCACCTGGCCGCCCGTGATGGGCACATGGGCCACGATGGTCTTGCCGATGTTGGCCTGCCAGATGCGCACCGTGCAGATGCCGTTGGCGGGAACGCGTTCGGCAGGCAGCAGGCCGTTGGCGATCGCAAAAGGGCCGACGGCTGCGGACAGGTTGCCGCAGTTGCCCGACCAGTCGACGAAGGCGCTATCGATGGACACCTGGCCGAACAGGTAATCCACGTCGTGGCCGGGCCGGGCCGACGGCGAAAGGATCACCGCCTTGGACGTGGACGAAGTCGCCCCGCCCATGCCATCGATCTGCTTGCCATACGGGTCCGGGCTGCCGATCACGCGCAGCAGCAGCGCATCGCGTGCGGCGCCGGGCTGCTGGGCCGCGGGCGGCAGGTCCTGCAGGCGAAAGAACACGCCCTTGCTGGTGCCTCCGCGCAGGTAGGTGGCGGGTATCCTGATCTGGGGCTGGAATGCCATGGTGTCTCCTCAAACCGCGGCGCTTTCGGCCAGAAAATCCTGGGCAAAGCGCTGTAAAACACCGCCCGCTTCGTAGACAGAGACCTCCTCTGCCGTGTCCAGGCGGCAGGTGACCGGCACCTGCTGCACGCTGCCGTCGCGGCGGCGCACCACCAGGGTCAGCGTGGTGCGCGGCGTGCGTTCGCCCACCACATCGTAGGTCTCCGTGCCATCCAGGCCCAGGGTGATGCGGGTGGTGCCGCTCTGGAATTCCAGCGGCAGCACGCCCATGCCGATCAGGTTGGTGCGGTGGATGCGCTCGAAGCCCTCGGCCACCACGGTCTCGACGCCGGCCAGGCGCACGCCCTTGGCGGCCCAGTCGCGCGACGAGCCCTGGCCGTAGTCGGCTCCGGCGATGATGATCAGCGGCTGGCGGCGCTCCAGGTAGGTTTCGATGGCCTCCCACATGCGCATGACCTGGCCTTCGGGCTCCACCCGGGCCAGCGAGCCCGCGCGCACGCTGCCATCGTCCTTGCGCACCATCTCGTTCTTGAGCGTGGGGTTGGCGAAGGTGGCACGCATGGCGGTAAGGTGGTCGCCGCGGTGTGTGGCATAGCTGTTGAAGTCTTCCTCGGGCAGGCCCATGCGGTGCAGGTACTCGCCCGCAGCGCTGTCCATCAGGATGGCGTTGGAAGGGGAGAGGTGGTCGGTGGTGATGTTGTCCGGCAGCAGTGCCAGGGGGCGCATGCCGGTCAGCGTGCGCGGGTTGGCCGCCAGTGCGCCCACACCCTCGGTGTCCCAGTAGGGCGGGCGGCGGATGTAGGTGGATGGGGCGCGCCAGTTGTACTGGGGTGTGACGGCCTCGCCGTCGTCCACGCGGATCGCGAACATGGGCTCGTACACGGCGCGGTACTGCGCAGGCTTCACGGCCGCCCTGACGACCGCGTCGATCTCTTCGTCGCTGGGCCAGATGTCCGCAAGGCGGATCTCCCGTCCGTCCACCACCGCCAGCACATCGTTCTCGATGTCGAAGCGGATGGTGCCGGCGATCGCATAGGCCACGACCAGCGGCGGCGAGGCCAGGAAGGCCTGCTTGGCATAGGGGTGGATGCGCCCGTCGAAATTGCGGTTGCCCGACAGCACGGCCGTGGCGTACAGGTCGCGGTCGATGATCTCCTGCTGGATCACCGGGTCCAGCGCGCCCGACATGCCGTTGCAGGTGGTGCAGGCAAAGGCGACGATGCCGAAGCCGAGCTGTTCGAGGTCGGTGAGCAGGCCGCTTTCCTGCAGGTACAGCTCCACCGCCTTGGAGCCCGGCGCCAGCGAGGACTTGACCCAGGGCTTGCGCACCAGGCCCAGCCGGTTGGCGTTGCGTGCCAGCAGCGCGGCGGCGATCACGTTGCGCGGGTTGGAGGTGTTGGTGCAGCTGGTGATGGCGGCAATGATGACCGCACCATCGGGCAGCAGGCCCTGGGCTTCTTCGGCGCGTGCCTGTTCAAGGCCGGCGGCGCTGGCGATGCCGCGGCTTGCCAGCGCGGAGGTGGGCAGGCGGCGGTGCGGGTTGGAGGGCCCGGCCATGTTGCGCACCACCGTGGACAGGTCAAACGTGAGCACCCGTTCGTACACCGCGCCCTCCAGCGAATCGGCCCAGAAGCCCGCCGTCCTGGCGTAGTTCTCCACCAGTTCAACCTGGGTCGCTTCGCGGCCAGTCAGGCGCAGGTAGTCCAGCGTCTGCTCGTCGATGTGGAACAGCGCCGCCGTGGCGCCGTATTCCGGGCACATGTTGGCAATGGTCGCCCGGTCGCCGATGGTGAGGCTGCGCGCACCGTCGCCAAAGAACTCCAGGTACGCGCCCACGACCTTCTCGTTGCGCAGGAACTCGGTGAGCGCGAGCACGACATCGGTAGCGGTGATGCCCGGCTGGCGCCGGCCCGTGAGCTGCACGCCCACGATGTCGGGCAGGCGCATCCACGAGGCGCGGCCCAGCATCACGTTCTCGGCCTCCAGCCCGCCCACGCCGATGGCGATCACGCCCAGTGCATCCACGTGCGGCGTGTGGCTGTCGGTGCCCACGCAGGTGTCGGGAAAAGCCACGCCATCCTGCACATAGACCACGGGCGACATCTTCTCCAGGTTGATCTGGTGCATGATGCCGTTGCCCGCAGGGATCACGTCCACATTGGCAAAGGCCTTCTTCGTCCACTCGATGAAGTGGAAACGGTCTTCGTTGCGCCGGTCCTCGATGGCGCGGTTCTTGGCGAAGGCCTCGGGGTCGAAGCCGCCGCATTCCACGGCCAGCGAGTGGTCCACGATGAGCTGCACCGGCACCACGGGGTTCACCTGGGCCGGGTCGCCGCCTTCCTTGGCAATGGCATCGCGCAGGCCGGCCAGGTCCACCAGGGCCGTCTGGCCCAGGATGTCGTGGCAGACCACACGCACGGGGTACCAGGGAAAGTCGCGGTCGCGCCGGTTGTCGATGATCTGCAGCAGGCATGCATCCAGGATGGCCGGGTCGCAGCGGCGCACCAGGTTCTCGGCATGCACGCGGGCCGTGTACGAGAGGCGGTGCCAGGCGCCGGGGCGCAGGGCCTCGACGGCGGCCTGCGCGTCGAAGTAATCCAGCGCGCTGCCGGGCAGGGGTTTTCTGTAATTCGTGTTGTTCATGGGGCGAGAGAGGAGCGGCGCGGGTCCTGCCGCGCCGGGGAGACAACGGAGTATCAGCTGCGTGCGTCGATCGGCACGAACTTCAGGTCTTCCGGGCCGGTGTAGTGGGCGCTGGGGCGGATGATCTTGTTGTCCACACGCTGCTCGACCACGTGGGCCGCCCAGCCGCTGGTGCGGGCGATGACGAACAGCGGGGTGAACATGGCGGTGGGCACGCCCATCATGTGGTAGCTCACGGCGCTGAACCAGTCGAGGTTGGGGAACATCTTTTTCACCTCCCACATCACCGACTCCAGCCGTTCGGCAATGTCGTACATCTTGGTGGAGCCGGCCTCATCGGACAGGCGCTTGGCCACGCCCTTGATGACAACATTGCGCGGGTCGCTCACGGTGTAGACCGGGTGGCCGAAGCCGATCACCACCTCCTTGGCCTCGACGCGGCGGCGGATATCGGCCTCGGCTTCGTCGGGGTTGTCGTAGCGCTTCTGGATCTCGAAGGCGACCTCGTTGGCGCCGCCATGCTTGGGGCCGCGCAGGGCGCCGATGGCGCCGGCGATGCTGGAATACATGTCGCTGCCCGTACCGGCGATCACGCGCGCCGTGAAGGTGGAGGCATTGAACTCGTGCTCGGCATACAGGTTGAGCGAGGTGTGCATGGCACGCACCCACTGGGCGCTGGGCTTCTCGCCATGCAGCAGGTGCAGGAAGTGGCCGCCGATGGAGTCGTCGTCGGTCTCCAGCGCGATGCGCTTGCCTTGCGTGCTCCAGTGGTACCAGTACAGCAGCATGGAGCCCAGCGATGCCATCAGCCGGTCGGCAATGTCGCGCGCGCCGGGCAGGTTGTGGTCGTCCTTCTCGGGCAGGACGCAGCCCAGGGCCGACACGCCGGTGCGCATCACGTCCATGGGGTGGGCGCCCGCGGGCAGGTGCTCCAGCGCCTCCTTCACACTGGCCGGCAGGCCACGCAGGGCGCGCAGCTTGGCTTTGTAGGCCTTGAGTTCGGCCTTGGAAGGCAGTTTGCCGTGCACCAGCAGGTGCGCGATCTCCTCGAACTCGCAGACTTCGGCAATGTCCAGGATGTCGTAGCCGCGGTAGTGCAGGTCGTTGCCCGTGCGGCCCACGGTGCACAAGGCGGTGTTGCCGGCGGTCACGCCCGAGAGCGCAACCGATTTCTTGGGCCTGAAGCCCGTGGGGGTGGTGGTTTCCATGGTCATGGGGTCTCCTGCTGGGTCACATAGGAATGGGCGATGGCGGTCGGGCGCCCCTGGGCATCGACCGCCACCATCTCGAAAATCCCCTTGAGCGCCTCTTCGCGCGGTGCGCCCAGTGCCTGCGCCAGGCCCGTCACGCACACGGTGAGCGAGCTGCGCCCGAGCCGCGACACCCAGGCGCGCAGCGTGAGCACATGGCCCACGCCCACGGGTGCCAGAAAGCGCACGTCGCTCACGCCGGCCATCACCACGTTGTTGCCTGCCGCGCTGCGGGCCGCGAGAAAGGCCGCTTTGGACATGAGCAGCAGGGCGTTGCCACCGAACAGGGTGCCGTAGTGGTTGGCGTGCTCGGGAAAGACGATTTCCGTGAGCTCGAGGGTGCCGTGGGGGGTTGTCATGCTTCGCAATCTACGCAAAATACGGCCTTGGAAAAAGGGCTCAAATGGCGAAGAATTGCGAAATGAAAGGGGGTGGTTTGCAAATATTGCGAATGCATCGCGCGAAGAGGCTGGCGCCATGAAGAAGACCTTCATGGGCGTGCGCCTGCGCCGCCTGCGCGAGGAGCGCGGCATGACCCAGGTGGCGCTGGCGCGCGCGCTCGACCTGTCGGCCAGCTACCTCAACCAGATCGAGCAGAACCAGCGCCCGCTCACCGTGCCGGTGCTGCTCAAGATCAACGCCGTCTTCGGGGTGGATGTGCAGCGCTTCTCCGACGACGACGAGGCGCGCCTGATCACGGCCCTGCGCGAGGTGCTGGCCGATATGCAGTCCGGGCCGGGTGGGGTCGGTCCGGAGCAGGCGGTATCGCTGGCCGAGATCCGCGAACTGGCCTCGGGCATGCCCGCCGTGGCGCGCACCCTGCTGGCCCTGCACCAGCGCCACCGCCAGGCGCTGGAGCGGCTCGATGCCCTGGGTGCCCAACTGGGCGACGGCCGCAGCGGTGTGCTGGCCAGTGCCAGCCACCAGCCCATGGCCTACGAGGAAGTGCGCGATTTCTTCTTTGCCCGCCACAACTACTTCGCCGAGCTCGACGATGCGGCCGAGCGGCTGGCGGCCGAGTGGGGCCTGCAGCCCGGGCGGGCCGACGAGGGGCTGGTGCGCCGCCTGCAGGCCGCCCATGGGGTGCATGTGGTGGCCCTGCCCGAACTGCAGGGAGGCGCGCAGCGCCACTACGAGCCTGGCAGTGGCGTGCTGCAACTGGCCCAGGGGCTCGAGGCCGGGCAGCGTGCTTTCCAGATGGCGACGCAGCTGGCCTTCCTGGAAATGGGGCACGAACTGCACCGCCTGGCCGACGGGGCCGGGCTGTCGGGCGAGCAGGCGCGGGCGCTCGCGCGCATCGGCCTGGCCAACTACTTCGCGGGGGCCTTGCTGCTGCCATACACGGCCTTCCTGCAGGCGGCCGAGGCGGTGCGCTACGACATCGACCGGCTGGGCCACCAGTTCGGTGTGGGCTTCGAGACGGTGTGCCACCGCCTGTCCACCTTGCAGCGGCCCAGTGCGCGCGGCGTGCCCTTTTTCTTCATCCGTGTGGACCGGGCGGGCAATATCTCCAAGCGCCAGTCGGCCACGCATTTCCACTTCAGCAAGATCGGCGGCACCTGCCCGCTGTGGAATGTGTACGAGGCCTTCGCCCAGCCCGGGCGCATCGTGCCGCAGTTGGCGCGCATGCCCGACGGGCGGGCCTACCTCTGGGTGGCGCGCACCGTCTCGCACGGTGGTGGGGCTGGGGGCTGGGGGGCGCCCGGCAAGGAGTTCTCGGTGGCGCTGGGCTGCGACCTGCGCCACGCAGCGCAGCTTGTGTACTCGCGCGGCCTGAACCTGGCCGACCCCGAGGCGGCCGTGCCCATCGGCATGGGCTGCAAGGTCTGCGAGCGCGACGCCTGCCCGCAAAGGGCGTTTCCGCCCATGGGCCGGGTGCTGGACGTGGATGAGAATCGCAGCCGGTTCGCACCCTATCCCGTGGCGGTGGGGGGATCGCAGGGGGGGCTGGCAAACCCGCACCCCGGTGTTGCATAAACGGTACGGCAAAAACAGCGACGCTGTTACAAGATGTGGGCCCTTGCATGCCGGATGGAGGGTCCGAATCCCGCTATCCTCATGGGCTGTTGCGGCAGTGCCCTGGCACGCCGTGTGCAACCCTGTCTGGCTTTCGCTGACTCCCTGTTCCTGAATGGCTTCGCTACCCCTCAACGGCTTCTATCGGCATTGGTTGCCCGGCCTGGGCGTGGCCGCGGCCGGCCTGCTGCTGAGCTTTGGCCTGGCGCGGCAACAGGCCGATGCGATTGAGGCGGTGGCCAAGGCGCGCCTGACGCAGGAGACACGGCTGTTCACCGACGCGCTGGTCCAGCGCATCGCCACGCACACGGAAATCGTGCACGGCCTGCGCGGGCTGTTTTCGGCCAACCCGGGGCTCACGCGGGCCGAGTTCGATCGGGTGGCCAGTGAGCTCGACATCTCCGAGCGCTACCCCGGCGTGCGCAACCTGTCGTTCACGCGCCGGGTGACCCTGCAAGAGAAGGCCGACTACGAAGCCCGCGTGCGCGCCGATACCTCGATCAATCCGGCCGGTTACCCCGACTTCGTGATCCGCCCGCCTGGCGATCGCCCCGAGTACTTCGTGGCCGAGTACCTGTGGCCCATGAAGGGCAACGAGGCCGTGCTGGGCCTCGATATCAGTGCCCAGCCCACCAACCTCGCGGCCATGCATTACAGCCGCGACAGCGGGCACACGGTGGCATCGGCCCCGTTCGATCTGGTGCAGGAGCAGACGCACCGCGCGGCCTTCGTGATCCGGGTGCCGGTGTTTGACCGTTCCGGGGTGACGGACCTCAAACCCCAGGTGTTCGTCGGGGCCGTGGCTGCCACCATCCGCGTCTACGACCTGGTGCGCTTCATGCGGGGCGAGGGCCTGCTCAATGGCATCGCGGTCTCCATCACCGACCAGGGGTCCACCCGTGCCGGCGCCACCGACACCACGGTGCGCGTGCTGCTGCCGCCCACCGCCGAAGCCGTGCCGGACGCCGTGCCGTTCGAGCGCGACATCCTGGTGCACGACCGGCGCTGGCGCCTGAGCTTCAGGCCCACGCAGTCCCTGCTGTCGCTGTCCGAGCGCAGCCTGCCCTGGGCGGCGGGGGGCTCGGGGGCCCTGGTGTCGCTGCTGTTGGCGGCCCTGGTCACGCTGCTGGCGCGCCAGCGCACGCAGGCTCTGGCGCGCGCCCAGGTGTCCGACGAGGCCCGGCGCGAGAGCGAGGACCGCTTTCGCGCGCTGTTCAACCAGGCCGCCGTGGGGGTCGCACAGATCGACACCCGCAGCGGGCGCTTCGTGCGCATCAACCAGAAGTACTGCGACATCCTGGGCTACTCGATGCAGGAGCTGCGCGAGCTCGACTTCCAGGGCGTGAGCCAGCCCGAGGACCTGGCCCTTGACCTGGCCCAGATGGAGCGCCTCAAGTCCGGCGAGATCAGCGAATACCGCATGGAAAAGCGCTACTTCCACAAGAACGGCTCCGAGGTCTGGGTGGACCTGACGGTCTCGCCCATGTGGATGCCGGGCACCTCGCCCGATTTCCACATGGCCGTGGTGCAGGACATCAGTGAGCGCAAGCGCATGGAGAACACCCTGCGCGGCAACGAGGCCCATCTGCGCGGCATCCTGCAGCGCCTGCCCATGGGCCTGTGCCTGGTGCAGAAGGACGGCACCATCTCGTTCCGCAACGAGCGCTTTCTGCAGATCTGCGGCTACACGGCCCAGGAGGTGCCCAACGTGGACGTGTGGTGGGAGAGGAGCTACCCCGATCCCGAGGAGCGCGAGGTGATGCGCCGTGCCTGGAACGAGGAGCGCCAGCGCGCCGACGACAGCAACGGCATCATCGCCGCGGCCGAGTACCACTTCCTGTGCCGCGACGGCGTGGTGCGCCCGGTGGAGGTCTCGGGGGTGCGCATCGGCGACGACCACCTTGTCACGCTGCAGGACCTGAGCCAGCGCAAGGCGGCCGAGGATGAGATCAAGAACCTGGCCTACTACGACCCGCTGACCCAGCTGCCCAACCGCCGCTTGCTGATCGACCGGCTGCAGCAGGCGCTGGCCACCAGTGCGCGCCACCAGAGCCATGGTGCACTGCTGCTGCTGGACCTCGATAACTTCAAGACCCTGAACGAGACCCAGGGCCATGACAAGGGCGACACGCTGCTGATGCAGGTGGCCAACCGCCTGCGCGCCTGCGTGCACGAGGACGACACCGTGGCGCGCCAGGGCGGCGACGAGTTCGTGGTGCTGCTCGAAGACCTGGGCTCCACGCCCGAGGAGGCGGCCGCGCGCTGCGAGGAAGCCGGCCAGCGCATCCTGGCCGTGCTGCGCGAGCCCTATGCGCTTGGCCCCGAGGCGCACCACAGCTCGCTGAGCATGGGTGTCACGCTGTTCAGCGGCGTGCGAGAGACGGTGGACGAACTGCTGCGCCGCGCCGATCTGGCCATGTACCAGGCCAAGTCGGCGGGCCGCGACACGCTGCGCTTCTACGACCCCCAGATGCAGGCGGCGGTGAGCGCGCGCGCTGCCATGGAGCTGGACATGCGCGTGGGCCTGGCCCAGGGCCAGTTCGAGCTGTACTACCAGGCGCAGATCGACCAGGGCCGCATCATCGGTGCCGAGGCGCTGCTGCGCTGGCGCCACCCGCGCGATGGCTTTGTCTCGCCGGCGCAGTTCATTCCGCTCGCCGAGGAGAACGGCCTGATCCTGCCGCTGGGCGAATGGGTGCTGCAGGTCGCCTGCCAGCGCCTGGCGCGCTGGGCCCAGCAGCCCGCCCTGGCCGGCCTGGGCCTGGCGGTGAACGTGAGCCCGCGGCAGTTCCACCAGAGCGGCTTCGTGGCCCAGGTGCTGGCCGCGCTGGCAGGCTCGGGCGCCGATGGCAGCCGCCTCAAGCTGGAGATGACCGAGGGCCTGCTGCTTTCGGATGTGGAGGACACCATTGCCAAGATGGGCCAGCTCAAGGCCTATGGCGTGGGTTTCTCGCTCGACGACTTCGGTACCGGGTACTCCTCGCTGTCCTACCTCAAGCGCCTGCCGCTGGACCAGCTCAAGATCGACCAGAGCTTTGTGCGCGACGTGCTCACCGACCCCAACGACGCGGCCATCGCCCGCACCGTGGTGGCCCTGGGCACCAGCCTGGGCCTGCGCGTGATCGCCGAGGGCGTGGAAACCGAGGCCCAGCGCGAGTTCCTGGCGCGCAACAACTGCCATGCCTGGCAGGGCTATCTGCTGAGCCCGCCCCTGCAGGTGCATGAGTTCGAGGAGCTGGTGCGCCGGCACAACGCCCTGGTCCACTGAATCGGGCTGCTCCAGGCGTGAGCCGGTGCGCGCCCGGCCCGCTCGCCGCGCCAAAATGCATGCAAAATTGATAGCTGCCGGGCCTTGAAAGGCCGGCGGCAAGGGCGGTATTTGTTAAATATTGCCGGTGGATGTGCGGGTATTGTCTGGCAGGGCCTGCCGTGACACGGTAGCCGGCAGGCGGCGCGGTATCATCCCGCTTTACATTTGGCCGGTATTTTCCGTCTGGCGCCCGTTCGCCCACCCCTTTCCTGTCCGCCCCCTGACACGTGCGTCTCACCTCCATCAAGCTTTCCGGCTTCAAGTCCTTCGCTGAGCCCACCAACTTCATGCTGCCTGGGCAGCTGGTGGGCGTGGTGGGCCCCAACGGCTGCGGCAAGTCCAACATCATGGATGCGGTGCGCTGGGTGCTGGGCGAGAGCAAGGCCAGCGAGCTGCGTGGCGAGTCCATGCAGGACGTGATCTTCAGCGGCACCACCACGCGCAAGCAGGCCAGCCGCGCCAGCGTGGAGCTGGTGTTCGACAACTCCGACCACCGGGCCGGCGGCCAGTGGGGCCAGTACGGCGAGGTGGCGGTGCGCCGCGTGCTCACGCGCGATGGCACCAGCAGCTACTTCCTGAACAACCAGCCCGTGCGCCGCCGCGACGTGCAGGACGTGTTCCTGGGCACGGGCCTGGGGCCGCGCGCCTACGCCATCATCGGCCAGGGCACCATCAGCCGCATCATCGAGTCGCGGCCCGAAGAGCTGCGCCTGTTCCTCGAAGAGGCAGCCGGTGTCTCCAAGTACAAGGAGCGCCGCCGCGAGACGGAAAACCGCCTGTCGGACACGCGCGAGAACCTCACGCGGGTGGAAGACATCCTGCGCGAGTTGAACGCCAACCTCGAAAAGCTCGAAAAGCAGGCCGAGGTGGCCGCCAAATACAACGCCCTGCATTCCGACGCCACGCTCAAACAGCACCAGCTGTGGTTTCTGAAGCGCGCCGACGCTGAAGCCGACCAGGCCAAGGTGCGCCTCGATGGCCTGCAGGCCGTGAACGACCTCGAATCGCGCATGGCCGACCTGCGCGCGGTCGAGGCCGACCTCGAAACCATCCGCCAGGCCCACTATGGGGCCGGCGACCAGGTCAACCAGGCCCAGGGCAAGCTCTATGAGGCCACGGCCGAGGTGGGCCGCCTGGAGGCCGAGATCCGCTACGTGGTGGAAGGCCGGCTGCGCGTGGAGCAGCGCCTCGTGACCCTGGCCGAGCAGATCGCCCAGTGGGCCGCGCGCAAGGAAGAGGCCGACATCGAATTGGAGAACCTCGCCGGTGCCGGCGTGGATGCCGAGGAGCGCGCCGAGCTGCTGGCCGCCCAGGTCGAAGAGCAGGCCATGCAGCTGCCCGACCTCGAAGAGGCCTTGCGCCAGGCGCAGAGCCGCACGACCGAGCAGCGCGCCAGTGTGGTCCAGGTGCAGCAGCAGATCGGTGTGCTGGCCGCCGAGCAGCGCAGCATCGACGAGCAAAGCCGCCAGTTCGACGCGCGCTACGAACGCCTGCGCACCGACCGCAATGCCTTGGCTGCCCCCGACGAGGCGCGCCTGGCCAACCTGCAGGAACAGCTGGACGAGGCCAAGGAACTGGCCGAGACCACCGAAGCGCGCCTGGCCGAGCTGCAGGAGGCCGTGCCGCAACTGGACGAAGACCGTCGCACGCGCCAGCAGGCCGTGAACAGCGAAAGCGCGCGCCAGGCCGACCTCTCGGCCCGCATGGAAGCGCTCAAGGCCCTGCAGGAAAAGGTCAAGACCGATGGCAAGCTGCGCCCCTGGCTGGCCAAGCACGGCCTCGATGGCCTGCAAGGCCTGTGGAGCCGCATCCACATCGAAACCGGCTGGGAGAACGCGCTGGAAGCCGCGCTGCGCGAGCGCCTGGCCGCATTGGAAGTAGGGCGCCTGGACATGGTGCGCGGCTTCCTGGGCTCAGGCGGTACCGATGCGCCGCCGGCCCGCCTGGCCTTCTACAGCCTGCCCTCGGCAGGTGCACCCGAGGCGGCCTCGCCGCATGCGCGCCTGTCGGACCTGCTGCGCATCCACGATGCCGGTCTGCGCGCCGTGCTGGTCGACTGGCTGCAGGGCTGCTACACCGCCCCCACGCTGGATGAGGCCCTGAACCGCCGTGGCTCGCTGCAGCCGGGCGAGGTGGTGTTCGTGCCCTCGGGCCATGCCGTCAGCGCGCACAGCGTGAGCTTCTATGCCCAGGACTCCGAGCAATCGGGCATGCTGGCGCGCGCGCAGGAGATCGAGCACCTCGAAAAGGAGCTGCGTGCCCAGGCCCTGATCGCCGAGGAGTCGCGCACCGCCCTGGTCCGCGCCGAGGCCGCCTATACCGACGCTTCGCAGCGCCTGGTGGGCGCGCGCCGCGAGGCCACCGAAGCACAAAGCCGCGCCCATGAGCTGCAGGTCGAGACCTTGCGCCTGACGCAGTTGGCAGAGCAGACCCGTGCGCGCAGTGCCCAGATCGGTGCCGACATCGCCGAGATCGAGGCCCAGTTGTCCGACCTGCAGGAGCGCCGTGTGGCCGCCGAAGCCCGCTTCGAGGAGCTGGACATGCAGTTGGCCGACAGCCAGGAGCGCGAGGCGCAACTGGGCGACCGCGTGATCGAGGCCGAGCGCAAGCTGGCCGCCTGCCGCGAGCAGCAGCGCACGCTGGAGCGCCAGGCGCAGGAGGCCACCTTCTCGCAGCGCAGCCTGGAGGCGCGCCGCGGTGAACTGAACCGCTCGATCGAGACCGCCAACCAGCAGGCGGCTTCGCTCACCGATGAGCAGCAGCGTGCGCGTGACGAGCTGGCCCGCTTGTCGGATGCCGCTGCCCAGGGCGGCCTGCAGGCGGCGCTGGAAGTGAAGATGGAGCGCGAGAAGGCCCTTGGCGCCCAGCGCAGCGAGTACGACGACCTGACCGCCAAGCTGCGCGCCAGCGACGAGCGGCGCATGCAGCTCGAACGTGCGCTCGATCCGCTGCGCGCGCGCATCACCGAATTCCAGCTCAAGGAGCAGGCCGCGCGCCTGGGCCTGGAGCAGTACAGCACGCTGCTGGCCGACGCCCAGGCCGACCTGGAGGCCGTGGCCCAGTCGATTGCCGAGGGCAATGTGCGCGTGTCCGGCCTGCAGGGCGAGATCGACCGCCTGCACCGCGAGATCGCCGCGCTGGGCGCCGTGAACCTGGCGGCGCTGGACGAACTCAAGCTGGCCAGTGAGCGCAAGGTCTTCCTCGATGCGCAGACGGCCGACCTGACCGAGGCCATGAACACGCTGGAAGACGCGATCCGCAAGATCGACGGCGAGACGCGCCAGCTGCTCTCGGGCACCTTCGATACCGTGAATGGCCATTTCGGGCGCATGTTCCCTGAGCTGTTCGGCGGCGGCCAGGCCAAGCTCATCATCACCGGCGACGAAATCCTCGACTCCGGCGTGCAGGTGATGGCCCAGCCCCCGGGCAAGAAGAACCAGACCATCCACCTGCTGTCGGGTGGCGAGAAGGCACTGACCGCCATCGCCCTGGTGTTCGCCATCTTCCAGCTCAACCCCGCGCCGTTCTGCCTGCTGGACGAAGTGGACGCGCCGCTGGACGACGCCAACACCGAGCGCTATGCCAAGCTGGTCTCCAGCATGAGCAAGGGCACGCAGTTCCTGTTCATCAGCCACAACAAGATCGCGATGGAAATGGCCGAGCAGTTGATCGGCGTGACCATGCAGGAGCAGGGCGTCTCGCGCATCGTGGCGGTCGATATGGAATCCGCCTTGTCCATGGCCGATGCATGACATGATGGCACCGACATACTTTCATTGCCCAGGCTGCTGGAACAGGCTGGAACAGGATCTATGAGCACATTGCAAGTGAGTCTGGCCATCATCGGCGGCCTGGTGCTGGCCCTCATCGTGGCCTACAACGCCTGGACATCGCGCCGCAATGCGCCGCGGCGCGCCTCGCCCGAGGAGCCCGAGCACCTGGCCGACCCGGCGCTGCGCCAGGAGCCCGGCTTCGACACGGGCGCCGTGCAACTCACGGCGGCCGAGCTCGACAGCCTGGACCGTGGGACCGACCCCTCCGTGCACACCGTCGACGTGCTCGACGCGCTGCAGATGCCGGTGCCGCCGATGTCGCTGGAGCGCCGCCCGGGCCTGGACCCGTTGATCGACGTGATCGCGCCCCTGCAGCCCGAGCTCATCGTCTCGGGCGATGCCGCGCTGGCCGCCATGCCGCCCACCCGCCGCGCGGGCAGCAAGCCTTTTGCCATCGAGGGCTACAACGAAGCCACGCAGCAGTGGGAGACGCCGTCACCCGGTCAGCGCTACCAGAGCTTCCAGGCGGGTGTGCAACTGGCCAACCGCATGGGGGCGCTCAACGAGATCGAGTTCTCGGAATTCGTGATGAAGGCCCAGGACTTCGCCGATGCGGTGAACGCGGCCCCCGATTTCCCTGACATGCTGCAGGAAGTGGCCCGCGCCCGCGAGCTCGACCAGTTCGCGAGCGACCACGATGCGCAACTGGCCTTCATGCTGCGCGCGCGCCAGGCCGCCTGGAGCCCGGGCTACATCCACCAGAATGCTGCGCGCCTGGGTTTCGTGTCCGGCGCCATGCCGGGCCGACTGGTGCTGCCCACGGGCAACCCGGGCCTGCCGCCACTGCTCACCCTGGGCTATGACACGCAGGCGGCATTGGCCGATGACCCGGACCAGTCTGCCATCCGCGACGTGACCCTGAGCCTGGACGTACCCCAGGTGCACCGCGGCGAGCAGCCCTTCACGCGCCTGCGCGAGGTCGCCACGGCCCTGTGCCAGGCCATGGACGGTGTGCTCTGCGACCAGAACGGCCACCCGCTGCCCGCCATGGCCATGGACCCCATCGCGACCGACCTGGAGCTGCTCTACGACCAGCTCGACGGGCGCGAGCTGTCGGCTGGCTCGGTGCTGGCGCGGCGGCTGTTCAGCTGATGGCCGGAGACTGCGGGCCGAAAGGAGGGTTCATGCGCTGGTGGCACGTGCTGTTTCCCCCGGTGGTCGAAACGCCACAGGGCCTTTTTCGTCCGTCGAACGCCTTGCTCGATACCTGGCTGCCAGCGCTGGGTTGCCTGGTGGTCGCTGCAGTGACGTACCGGCAGTACCTGGCAAGCGGCCGGGTGAACTGGTTCGGCCTGTTCTACCTCGGCCTCTTTCTCGCCCCTGCCATCGCAGGCTGGCGCCAGCGGCGCAGGTTCGGCCCCATGGGCAAGCCGCTGGTGCGCATCGGTGGCTCGGAGGTCCTGCTGAGCCTGCCATTGAATGTGCGGCCTGGCCTCGTCCAGGTGCCGCTGGCCGGGCTGCGAAAGCTGGTCATCAAGGGCACACCCGGCAACCGCAGCTACGTGTTCGAGCGCCATGCGGGCGAGCCCACCGAGGTGCGCCCCGGCTTCATGCGCGATGACGCCCGTGTGGTCGACTTCCTGCAGCGCTCCATGCCTGCCAATATTCCTGTGGAGGTGCTGGAGCCTCCCACTTTCCTGGGTGCCATCCGTGGTGACTGATTCTTCCCATGCCCCCGCAGCCGGCGCGCTGCCTTTGCAGCCGGCCGAGGCCGCCGACGCGGTGGACGCGCTGCGCGCGCAATTGAACCTCTGGGCCCACCAGTACTATGTGCTGGACGAGCCCACGGTACCCGACGCCGAGTACGACCGCGTGTTCCGCGAACTGCAGGCGCTGGAAGAGGCCCACCCCGACCTCATGAGCCCCGACTCGCCCACGCAGCGCGTGATCGGCGCGGTGATGGACGGCCTGGCCCCGGTGCGCCACGCCGTGCCCATGCTCAGCATCCACACCGAGACCGACACCGAAGCCACGGGCGCCCAGGCCTTTGACGCCCGCGTGCGGCGCGAGCTGGGCTTGGCCGAGTCCGACCCGGTGATCGAGTACGTGGCCGAGCCCAAGTTCGACGGCCTGGCCATGAGCCTGCGCTACGAGGGCGGCCGCCTGGTGCAGGCCGCCACGCGCGGCGACGGCGAGGTGGGCGAGGACGTGACGCACAACATCCGCCGCATCCGCCAGATCCCGCTGACCCTGCCGGCCGGCGTGCCGCCGCTGCTCGAGGTGCGTGGCGAGGTCTACATGCGCCGTGCCGATTTCGATGCCCTGAACGAGCGCCAGCGCGAGCAGGGTGGCAAGACCTTCGTGAACCCGCGCAACGCAGCCGCTGGCGCGGTGCGCCAGCTCGATTCCGACATCTCGGCCCAACGTCCGCTGAGCTTCTTTGCCTATGGGCTGGGGGCGATCACGCCGGCCGGGGAGGGCGGGCCGGTGTTCGCCACCCACTACGACATGCTGCAGCGGCTCAAGGCCTGGGGCTTCCCGGTCGCGGCGCAGGTCACGGTGGCCAAGGGGGCGGCAGAACTGGTGGCCTTCCACCAGCAGGTGGGCGCCTCGCGCGACGAACTGCCCTACGACATCGACGGCGTGGTCTACAAGGTCAACCGCCTGGACCTGCAGCGCGACCTGGGCTTCAAGACGCGCGAGCCGCGCTGGGCCGTGGCCCACAAGTACCCCGCGCAGGAGATGGCCACGCGCGTGGAGGGCATTGACATCCAGGTGGGCCGCACCGGCAAGCTCACGCCCGTGGCGCGTCTGGCGCCGGTCTTCGTGGGGGGCGTCACGGTGACCAATGCCACGCTGCACAACCTGTTCGAGATCCGCAAGAAGCAGGTGCGCGTGGGCGACACCGTGATCGTGCGCCGCGCGGGCGACGTGATCCCCGAGGTGGTGGGTGTCATGCCCGGCCAGCGCCCGGCCTATGTGCCCAACTTCCGCATGCCCCGGCAGTGCCCTGTGTGCGGCAGCGACGTGGTGCGCGAGCCCGGCGAGGCCAACCACCGGTGCACCGGCGGCCTGTTCTGCGCAGCCCAGCGCAAGGAGGCCATCCTGCACTTTGCCGCACGCCGCGCCATGGACATCGAGGGCCTGGGTGACAAGCTGGTGGACCAGTTGGTCGAGTCCAACGTGATCCGCACCTTGCCCGACTTGTACCGCCTGGGGCTCAGCTCCCTGGTGGCGCTGGAGCGCATGGCCGAGAAGTCGGCGCAGAACGTGCTGGCCGCACTGGAGAAGTCCAAGGAGACCACGCTGGCACGCTTTCTGTTCGGCCTGGGCATCCGCCATGTGGGCGAATCCACGGCGCGCGATCTGGCCAAGCACTTCGGCACCTTGGACGCGCTGATGGGCGCCACGCAGGAGACGGCCGCCACCGTGGAGCAGTTGCTCGAAGTGCCCGATGTGGGCCCCATCGTCGCGCAGAGCGTGCACACCTTCTTCCAGCAGCCGCACAACCGCGAGGTGGTGGAGCAACTGCGTGCCTGCGGCGTGACCTGGCCGGAAGGCGTGCGCACCGAAAAGGCGCCCCAGGTGCTGGCCGGCAAGACCTTTGTGCTCACCGGCACGCTGCCCACGCTGGGCCGCGATGCCGCCAAGGACATGCTCGAAGCTGCGGGCGCCAAGGTCTCGGGCTCAGTGAGCAAGAAGACCAGCTACGTGGTGGCCGGTGAAGAGGCCGGCAGCAAGCTGGCCAAGGCCGAGGAGCTGGGCGTGCCCGTGATCGACGAGGCCGGCATGCTGGCGCTGCTGGCCGGCAGTACGGCGGCCTGAGAACTTGCGCCGGCTTCCTGAGTCTGAGCTTGTTTCCCTTCGGGCCGCCAACGTGTTTCCCCTGTCCCTGATTTTCCCGGCCCCCGAGGGGCTTGCCTGATGCCTCCCCTGTTTTCTTCCCTGGCCGCCCGGCTGGCCGCAGGCTTCGGTCGCGCGCTGGCCTATGCGCGGGCCTCCCGGCGCCGCACCTGGCTGCTGGCCATCCTGGCCCTGCCCATGGCGCTGGTGCTCTACACCCTGGCGCTGATCCCGTTCACTCCGTCCATCAGCGACATCACCAAGGCCAAGACCGAGCGGCCTGCACAGTTGATCTCTGCCGATGGCAAGGTGCTGTCCGAATACCGCTGGGCCAACCGCGAGTGGGTGGCCCTGAACCGCGTGGCACCGCACGTGGTCAACGCCCTCATTGCCACGGAAGACCACCGCTTCTACGAGCACTGGGGCATGGACTGGCGGCGCACGGCGTCCTCCGTGGTGCACACGCTGCGTGGCGACCCGCAGGGCGGCTCCACCATCACGCAGCAGCTCGCGCGCAACCTGTTCCCCGAGGAGATCGGGCGCTCGCGCACCATCACGCGCAAGCTCAAGGAAGCGATCACCGCGATCAAGATCGAGATGTACTACTCCAAGGACGAGATCCTGGAGACTTATCTCAACACCGTGCCCTTCCTGTACAACGCCTTCGGCATCGAGATGGCGGCGCGCACCTATTTCGACAAGTCGGCGGACAAGCTCAACCTGCTCGAGAGCGCCACACTGATCGGCATGCTCAAGGGCACGGCCTACTACAACCCCGTGATGAACCCCGAGCGCGCCCAGGCCCGGCGCAACACCGTGCTGGCGCAGATGGTCAAGCGCGACAAGCTCGACAAGGCCCAGTTCGACACCCTGCAAAAGCGCCCCCTGCGCCTGGACTTCGAGCGCCAGACCGAGGCCACGGGCCTGGCACCGCACTTCGCCCAGCAACTGCGCAAGACGTTGATCGCCTGGGCCGACGCCAATGGCTACAGCCTGCATGCCGACGGCCTGATGGTGCACACCACCATCGACTCGCGCCTGCAGGCCATGGCCAACCAGGCCGTGGCCAAGCAGGGCAGGCAGCTGCAGGGCATTGCCGATACGGCATGGGCCCAGCGCAGCGCCTGGAACCCGCAGTCGGACCTGGTGCAGGACTTCGTGCGCGATACCTCCGAATACCGCACGGCGGTGGAGCAGGGCGCCACGCCCGACGAGGCGCTCAAGACCTTGCTGGCCGACACGGCCTTCATGCGCACCCTGCGCCAGAACAAGACCCGCGTGCAGGCCGGCTTCATGGCCATGGACCCGGTCACCGGCAAGGTGCTGGCCTGGGTGGGCAGCCGCGATTTCGGCCAGGACCCGTTCGACCACGTGCAGCAGGCGCGGCGCCAGCCGGGCTCCACCTTCAAGCCTTTTGTCTATGGTGCCGCCTTCGAGCAGGGCGCGCTGCCCGACGACACGCTGATGGACGAGGCCGTCGAGATCCCCCTGGGCGGCGGCCAGGTCTGGCGCCCCACCGACGGCGGCCCTCCGAGCGACGCGCCCATGACCCTGGCCGATGGCCTGGCCCTGTCCAAGAACACCATCACTGCGCAGCTCATGCACAAGGTCGGCCCGGCCCGTGTGGCCGAACTGGCCCAGGCCATGGGTGTGCGCGAGAGCAAGCTGGAACTCGTGCCCTCGCTGGCCCTGGGCACCAGCCCGGTCACGCTGCGCGAGATGGTCACCGCCTACAGCACCATCGCCAATGCGGGCCGCTACGTGTCGCCGGTGCTCATCACGCGCATCGAAGACCGCCATGGCAAGGTGCTGCAGACCTTCACCCCACCGGCGGCAGAGAAGGTGCTGCCCACCGGTGCCGCACAGACCCTGCGCGCCGCCATGCGCGGTGTGATCGACAAGGGCACGGGCCGCGCCATCCGCTCGCGCTACGGCATCCAGGGCGATGTGGCCGGCAAGACCGGCACCACGCAGGACAACACCGACGGCTGGTTCATCCTCATGCACCCGCGCGTGGTGGCCGGCGCCTGGGTGGGCTTCAACGACGGCCGCGTGACCCTGCGCAGCGACTACTGGGGCCAGGGCGCCCACAGCGCGCTGCCCATGGTGGGCGACTTCGTGCAGCAGGCCTTCCGCTCCCAGGTGCTCGACGGCAAGGACCGTTTCATCGACGAGGAAGACACCAGCGCCATGGGCAATGCCATGGCGGGCATGCGCAACTGGGTGATGGAGCTGTTCGGCCGTGATGCACCGGGCCAGCCTCCCGCCGGGGGCGCTTACCCGCCGCCGCTGCCCCCGGGCACGCTGCCGCCTGTCATCCGCGAGCCGGACCAGCCCGAGGCGCCGGCGCAGCGCGGCCCTGCACCGCCGGCCGAGCAGATGGTGCTGCCGCCGCCACCGCTGCTGCCGCCCATGCCCCCGTCGGTCAGCATTCCCCCGCCCGGCAGCGTGCAGGTGCCGGGGGCTGAAACCCCGCCCTGAGCGCAGTGCGGGTGGCCCGCTTCAGGCAGGCTTCGCGCTCGGCCAGATGATGGCCTGCGCCACGATGACGCGCTCGCCGTTGAAAGTTGCGGCCGGTGAGCCGTACAGTTGGTATCCCAGCGCCAGGGCCTCGCTCACCCGCTTGCAGAAGGCCGCATCGTCGGGGCCGGTCAACAGGCGGTAGGTGGGCAGGTTGTCGGGTGGGATGGTGGTCATGGCGGGATGGCCGGCCGGGGCCGGGCTATTCGATATCTATGCAGTGCAGGCCGAAGGCGCCCGCCTTGCGATCCGCAAAATAGCACTCCAGCGTTTCCTTCACGGTGCGAAAGGCGATCTCCTCCCAGGGAATCTCGGCCTCGGTGAAGAGCCGTGCCTCGATGGTCTCATGGCCTGGGTCGAACACCTCGCTCAGCAGCGTGGCCCGGTAGAAAAAATGCACCTGGCCCACCCGCCGCACGTTGAGCAGGCTGAACAGCGGGCCGATCTCGATCTGCGCACCGGCCTCTTCGTCGGTCTCGCGCGCGGCGCCCTGCGCGGTGGTCTCTTCCAGTTCCATGAAGCCTGCGGGCAGCGTCCACTTGCCCCAGCGCGGCTCGATGTTGCGCTTGCACAGCAGCACGCGGCCGTCGGGCAGCGCAGGCACCGTTCCCACCACGTTGAGCGGGTTCTCGTAGTGCACCGTGTTGCAGGCCGGGCACACGGCGCGCTGCTTGGTGTCGCCGTCGTCGGGCAGGCGGTACTCCACGGCGGTGCCACAGGCGCGGCAATGTCGGATCGGGCTGCGGAAGCTGGTCATGCGGTGGGGTCGGTCGTGGAGCAGGCGGCCCCGGTGGCCATCCTCAGCTATGAAAAAGGGAGTGTACCGTTCCCGGCGGTCGCCTGGGCGCGGGCGCGCCTCAGGCCCTGCGGGCGGCTCGCCCAGACCCGCCTTGGTAAGTGCCTGGTAAGGCGGGGCCGGCGAGCATGGCGGCTTTCCACTTCCATCGAGGAACCGTTCATGCGCGCATCTCCCGCTTTTGCCCAGTGTCTGCAGGCTGCCGCCGTCACCGTGGCCGCCCTGGCCAGCCCGCTGCCGACCCTGGCCCAGGGAAAACCGGGGGAGGGCGGCGAGGGGGGCTCGTCCTGGGGGCTGGGTTTGGGTGTGGGCAGCAAGCAGCAGGCCTACCGGGGCATCGACCGCGACACCAAGGCCCTGCCGCTGCTGCAGTACGAGAACCAGTACGTCAAGATCATGGGGCCGGGCGCGGAGCTCAAGCTGCCCGGCCTGCGCATCAGCGACACCCAGCGCCTGTCGTTCGGGCTCATCGGCAAGTACGAGGGCTCGGGCTACGAGGCCAAGGATTCGCCCTACCTGGCCGGCATGGCCGAGCGCGAAGGCGGCTTCTGGCTCGGCGGCAAGCTGCAGTGGGACAATGAGTGGGCCAATGTGTTCGCGCGCTTGACGGCCGATGCCTCGGGCAACAGCAAGGGCCAGCAGTTCAGCCTGGGGCTGGAGCGCAACTTCCGCCTAGGCCAGCAGCTCATGCTGAGCCCGCGCCTCGTGGCGACCTGGCAGGACCGCAAGACCGTGGACTATTACTATGGCGTGCGCGCCGGCGAAGCCCGCGCGGGCCGTGCGGCCTACCTGGGAGAATCGGGCGTGAACACCGAGCTGGGCCTGCGCGGCATGTACCTGTTCGACCGCCACCACTCGGTGATGGTGGATGTGGGCGTCACGCGCCTGCACTCGGGCATCAAGAACAGCCCGCTGGTGGACCGCTCCAGCGAGACCGGGGTCTTTGTGGGCTATATGTACCGTTTTCGATGAACCGCATCCTGTTGGTGGAAGACCATGAACGCCTGGCCGGCCTGATCAGCAAGGGCCTGGCGGCCAGCGGCGTGGCCGTGGACGTGGTGGACCGCGGCGACGCCGCCTGGGCGGCGCTGGAACAGGTGCCCTACCAGGCCATGGTGCTCGACCGGGGCCTGCCCGATGGCGATGGCCTGGCCCTGCTGCAGCGCATGCGCCGCGCGGGCCTGGGAGTGCCCTGCCTGGTGCTGACCGCGCGCGACGCGCTGCGCGACCGGGTGGAGGGCCTTGAGGCCGGCGCCGACGACTACCTGCCCAAGCCCTTTGCCATGGACGAGATGGTGGCCCGCGTGCGCGCGCTGCTGCGCCGCCCCGTGGAGCACCGCACGCTGGACCCCGAGGCCGGCGACCTGCGCCTGCGCCCGGCCGAAGGCGTGATGGGCTGCGGCGAGGAGTCCATCACCCTGGCGCCGGCGGAGATGCAGATGATGCTGCTGCTGGTGCGCCGCCACGGCGACACCGTGCGCCGCAGCGCGCTGGAGGCGGCCGGCTGGGGCGCGAACGAGGCGGTGACGCCCAACGCGCTGGACGTGGCGCTGCACCGCCTGCGCCGCAAGCTCTCGGCCATCGGCTCGGTGCAGCGCATCGTCAACGTGCGGGGGCTCGGCTATGCGCTTCGCGAAGATGATCCGGCTCAATAGCCTGGGTACCAAGCTCATGCTCGCCTACCTGGCGGGCATGGTGCTGAGCATTGCGCTGCTGTTCGTCGGCGTGGGCGCCGTGTGGCACAGCGGCCTGCTGGCGCGCATGGACCTGGCCGAGCTGGCCGAGGAGATGTCCAAGCGCATCCGCTTCGACGCCGCGGGTATGCCCGTGGGCCTCAAGCGCGAGGACGATGACGAAGAGGACAACGAGGAGGACGGACTGGCCTGGGTGTTCGAGGCCCTGCGGCACGAAACGGCCTACCGCGTGCTCGACAGCGCGGGGCAGGCCATGCTGCTGTCGCCGGCCGGCGCCCAGTTCTGGGAGGCCGATCATCGCGCGCAGTCCCCGCAGGAGGGGCTCTATGACTTCACCGGTGCCGACGGCATCACCATGCACGTGGCCACCGAGCGCATGCTGCACCAGGGGCGCGTGTGGTACGTGCAGACGGCCGCCAGCACCCGGCTCATGGAGCTGATGCACCGCGTGGCTCTGCCGCTGGTGGCCTTGGGCATGCTGGCCTTCGGCCTGGTGCTGCTGGCCGCCTTCGGGCTGTGCGCCTTCATCACGCTGCGCTACACCCTGCGGCCGCTGCATGAGGTGTCGGATTCGGCGGCGGCGATCTCGCCGCGCTCGCTGCATGCGCGCCTGGCCACCGAATCCGTGCCGCGCGAGATCGGGCCGCTGGTGGAGAGCTTCAACCGCGTGCTCGAACGCGTGGAGCAGGGCTACCGCGTGCAGCAGGAGTTCCTGGCCAATGCGGCGCACGAGCTCAAGACCCCGCTGGCGCTGATCCGCGCGCAGATCGAGCTGCAGCCACCCGATGCCGATGGCAGCCGCGATGCGCTGCTGCGCGACGTGGCCTACATGGCGCGCCAGGTGCAGCAACTGTTGCTGCTGGCCGAGGCCAGCGAAGCGCACAACTACCAGATGGGCGAGACGCGGGCGGACGAAGTGGCGCGCGAGGCGGCCATCTACCTGCAGCGCCGCGCCGAGGCGGCCGGCGTCCGATTGACAGTGGCCGCGCCCGAAGGTGGCGTGCGTTGGACGGCCGACCGCGGCGCCCTGTTCACCCTGCTCAAGAACCTGCTGGAAAACGCCATCGAGCATGCACCCGCGGGCAGCACGGTGGACGTGGAGGTCGCAGCCCACAGCCTGGCCGTGCGCGACCATGGCCCCGGCGTGGCGGCCGACCAATTGCCCCTGCTGTTTGCGCGCTTTTGGCGCGGGCCCCACCGGCGCGACCTGGGGGCGGGGCTGGGCCTGGCCATCTGCCAGGAAATCGCGCTGGCCCATGGCTGGCAGCTCACGGCCGCGCCGGCCGGGCCGGGCCTGCGCCTGTCGTTGGCGCTGCAGCCCGCCAGCTCATAGCACCAGGCTGGTGCGGCGGCTGCCGTGCGCCCCGAAGCACAGCAGGCCCAGGCCGGCCGCCAGCGTGCTGCTGGCCACCTGTGCCGCCACGAAGGGCACCCCGGAAACGCCCGCCATCAGCCCGAAGGCGAAACCATGCAGGGCCCACAGCACGCTGGTGTCGGCGACGTAGCGGCTCAGCGCGCGCCCCGGTGGCTCGGGGTGGCGCAGGATGTAGCCCCGCTGCAGGCCGTAGTTGGCCGCGAGCCCGGCGGCAAACCCCAGGCTGGCGGCCAGCCAGGGGTGGCTGCCAGCCTGCAGCAGGGCCACCGTGGCCAGGGCGTGCAGCCCGGTGGCGGCCAGGCCACGGCCCAGCAGCCGGGGGGTGATCGCGGGACGGGGCATTCCGGTGGTGGTAGATGGCACGGTGATGGGCTCCATGGGCGTCACGCCTGGCGAGAAGAGAAAAGGCGGGGCCAGGGCCGGCGCAAGGGCCAGTCCCTGTGCGGGTCCAGTGCGCGCAGGGCCCAGAACTGCGCGCAGCCATAGCCAACCAGCGCCGAGAACAGCACGTCCGAGGGGTAGTGCTCCAGCGTGAGCACGCGGCAGGCCGCAAGGGCTGCCGCCAGTGCCAGCAGGGGCCGGCCCAGGGCAGGTTGCAACTGCCCCGCGACGGCCGCCACGGCGAAGGCCGTGAAGGCATGGCTGGAGGGGAAGGAGGTGAACGGATGCCCTGCGAAGGGCAGGCCGAAGCCGTTGAAGCCCTGCTCGATCAGCAACTGCGGCCGGGCCCGCGCCGCCACGTGCTTGAGCAGCCAGGTGATACAGGCGCCGGACAGCAGCGTGCACAGCAGCAGCACCCCGGCGCGCACCCCGCGCTCTGCCGCCGAGCGCACCTGCGCCGGCCCGCATGCCAGCACCAGGTGCCCGGTGAGGTACAGCACCAGGCCCGATGCCGTGGCCAGCTCGGCGTTGGCCAGGCCGCTCAGGCGGTCGAACCCCAGGTCCAGGGCCGGCGTGGTATGGGCGTGCACCAAGTGCACCACGGGGACATCGATGCGGATGGCCAGCAGGAAGGCCATCGCGGTGCCGATGCGGGAGAGCTTGCGCAGGTGGATCATGGCGGCCAGGGGACGTAGAAGGGGGCGCGCGGAGCGCGCATGCGGCAGCCGGGCCTTGCGCTGCATGGCCCGGCAAAGGGGTGGTGGGGTGTCTGGCGGCCGGATCCGTGCCGCCGCGTGGGGGCGTTGTCTCAGTGCGCCGGTTCTTCGGTGGCGATCAGGCCTTGTGTCTCTGCATGGCTATCGGCGGACAGCGCTGCCGCGCGGTTGCGGCGCTTGAGGTGGGCGTCGCGCACCATGGCGTACTTGTCCAGGGCGGCCTGGTCCAGCAGCTTGGTCATCTCCAGCATGCCTGCGCGCTTGCTCACGATCCTGGTGGCGGTCAGGCTGTTGCGCACGGCCACGTCGCTGATCTGCGGCGTGCCCAGGCTGTCCACGGGCAGGGACAGGGCATCGCGCACATTCGAGGGGCCCAGGACCGGCAGCACCACGAAGGGCCCTGAGCCGACGCCCCAGGTGTCGAGCGTGAGCCCGAAGTCCTCGGAGCGCGCCGGCAGGCCCCAGCCGGTGGCTATGTCGAGCACACCGAGCACTCCGATGGTGGAGTTGACTCCGAAGCGCGCCGCGCTGGCCGCGCCCTCGCGCACCCGGCCCTGCAGCACCAGGTTGGCGGACGACCAGGGCGTCTGCAGGTTGTCGAAGAAGTTGGCAACGCCGGTCTGCACGGCATCGGGCACCACTTTGCGGTACGCCGTGGCGGTGGGCTTCAGGACCGCCCGGTCCAGGCCATCGTTGAAGGAAAAGACCTTGCGGTTGACCGTCTCGAGCGGGTCGCTCTGCGGGGCGGTGGCGCAGCCTGCAGAGAGGGCGGCCAGGGCCAGTGCAAGCAGGCCGAACAAGGCGCGGCGCGGCGCCAGGGGCAGGAAGAGGTCATACAACAGGTTCGGCATCGCGTGCTCCAGGGGGAGGGGGTGGTCCACCGTGGCAGGCACACCGTCCTGCCACGGGGTGCGATCCTAATTTCGCCTCTCTTACTGGATCCTTAGCGCAGTGCACCCGTCGTCCGGCATGCCATGGGGCAGGCCTGGAGGGGGGGCTGAGGCTCAGACCACCTTGAGCTTCAGGCCCGTGAGGCCCTCCACGCCACCTTCGAGCGTGTCGCCGCGCACCACGGCGCCCACGCCTTCGGGTGTGCCGGTATAGATCAGGTCGCCGGGCTGCAGCTCCCAGGCGGCCGACAGATGCTCGATGGTCTCGGCGATGTTCCAGATCAGCTGGGCCACGGTGCTGCGCTGCTTGTCGCTGCCGTTGACCTGCAGCCAGATGCCGGCCTTGGTCACGTCGCCGGCCTGGGCCGCGGGCGTGATGGGGCCGATGGGAGCGCTGGCGTCGAAGCCCTTGCCGATGCACCAGGGCCGGCCCTGCTTCTTCATGTCGTTCTGCAGGTCGCGGCGCGTCATGTCCAGGCCCGTGGCGTAGCCGTAGATGTGCGAGAACGCGTCGGCCGCCTTGATGTCCTTGCCGCCCTTGCCGATGGCCACCACCAGCTCGATCTCGTGGTGCAGGTTGGCCGTGAGGCTGGGGTAGGGCAGCTCGCCGGTCTGCCCGGCGTCGACGACGACGATGGCGTCGGCAGGCTTCATGAAGAAGAAGGGCGGCTCACGGCCGGTGAAGCCCATCTCCTTGGCATGCTCTTCGTAGTTGCGGCCCACGCAGTAGATGCGGTGCACGGGAAAGCGGTCGCTGCTGCCCACCACGGGCACGCTGGCTACCGGGGCGGGGGAAAACACATAGCTCATGTTGGCCTTTCGGGGAATGTTGGGAGGTCGCAGTCATCGTACCTGTTGGCAGTGTGCCACGCTCTGCAGGGGGCTGCCCGCAAGCCCCGCCAAACCGTGCTTTGGCGCCTGCCGATGGCGGCTAAACTCGCGCCTATGGCAAAGAGCTTCGATTTCCACAACACGCCGGGCCACCTGGTGCGCCGCGCGCACCAACGGACCGTGGCGCTTTTCATGGAGGAAACGGCCGGGTTCGACGTGACCCCGGTGCAGTTCGCCATCCTGCACGAGCTGCTGGCCCAGCCCGGCGAAGACCAGGTCACCCTGGCCTCGCGCGTGGCCTTCGATGCCGCCACCTCGGGCTCGGTCATCGGCCGGCTCGAAAAACGCGGCTGGGTGCGGCGCGAGGCCGACACCCGCGACCGGCGCCGCAAGCTGCTGTGGATCACCCCCGAGGGCGAGACTGCCGCACTGCAGATGCGCGATGCCGCCCAGCGCGTGCAGGAGCGCTTGACCGGGCCCCTGAATGCCGAGGAGAGCGCGCTCCTGATGACCCTGCTGACCAAGGTGGTCTACCACCACAAGGACCCCGCCGGCACCTCCGGCGCCTGAGGAGAAGCACCCCCTGAGTCGCTTCGCGCCTTCACCCCTCTCTCGCATTGCTACGCAATGCGGGAGGGGGACGCCCCCAGCGCGGCGGGGCGGCCCTTGCGCGGGGGCACTGGCCTTGGCCGCGCCAGTCTCCTAGGCTTTGTCCTTGTTGGTCGAAACCGTTTTTTACATGGACACCTTGATCTCTTTCGCCGACTGGCTGGTTCCCGACTGGCCTGCGCCGCCCGGCGTGCAGGCGCTGTGCACCACGCGTGCCGGCGGCGTGAGCGCCGCGCCCTACGACCGCCTGAACCTGGGTGCCCATGTCGGTGACGATGCGGCCGCCGTGCAGTCCAACCGCCAGGTGCTGCAGTCCGTGCTGCAGGCCACCACGGCGAATGCACGTGCGGTTTTTTTGAACCAGGTGCATGGCACCGATGCCGTGCGGATCGACCTGGCCACGCCCGACGCCACCACGGCCGATGCCTGCCTGGCCACCGCGCCCGGGGCCGTGTGCACCATCATGGTGGCCGACTGCCTGCCCGTGTTGTTCGCGCACCGCTCGGGCCACGTGGTCGCGGCGGCCCATGCCGGCTGGCGTGGCCTGGCGGGGGCGCAGGGGCAGGGCGTGCTCGAATCCACCGTGAAAGGCCTGGGGGAGCAGGGCGCGCCTGCGGCCGAGGTCATCGCCTGGCTCGGGCCCTGCATCGGGCCCACGGCCTTCGAGGTGGGGGCCGAGGTGCGCGCTGCGTTCTGCGGCCATGACCCGGCCGCCGAGGCCTGCTTCGTGGCCCAGCCCGGCGGCAAGTTCCTGGCCGATCTGGCGGGCCTGGCCCGCCTGCGCCTGGCCGCGCTCGGTATCACGGGCATCTACGGCAACGATGGCACGGCCCCCTGGTGCACCGTGGGCAATGCCTCACGGTTCTTTTCGCACCGGCGCGACACCGCCGTCCTGGGCGGCAGCGGGCGCTTCGCCGCCTGCATCTGGCGCGCTTGAATCCGCACCCGCCTGTGCGGCGCGAAGGGCTGCCTGCTCGGCATCCCAGGCCGCCTGCTCCATCTGCTCGCGCTGCTTGAGGGCCCGTTTGCGCGAGGGCGTGCCCAGGATGTAGACGAGGATGCCCATGGGCAGCAGCCCGTAGAGCACGAAGGTGACGATGGCACCGAGCACCGTGCCCGTGGTGTTGGTGGCCTCGGCCACGGCCATCATGAGGGTGACATACAGCCAGGCAATGACGATCAGGTACATTGTTTGCGTGATCCAACGTGTTACAGGTTGCCAGCCCTTGCCGGGTGGGCAACAATCAAGCCACCGAGATGCCGGAACACCATGACAGGGATAGGAGACGGGATGAGTTCAGAATCGATCTGGGACCAGAGCGCCCAGCAGTTCCAGCAGATTTTCGGTCAAGGTTGGGCACAGGCCGTCCAATCCTTCCAGAAAATGGACCTGGGTGCGCCCGCAGGTGCCGCCGCGGCCACCCCCGTGCAATTGTCGCCCGACAAGCTGCAGGCGCTGCAAAAGCAATACCTGGAAGAGGCACAGGCCTTGTGGGCGCAGAGCCTGCAGGGCAAGGCCGAGGTCAAGGACAAACGCTTTGCCGGTGAAGGCTGGGCCAGCAACCCGGTGGCCGCCTTTTCTGCTGCCGCCTACCTGCTCAACGCCCGCACCCTGATGGGCTTGGCCGATGCGGTGGAAGCCGACGAGAAGACCCGTGCCCGCATCCGCTTCGGCGTGGAGCAGTGGATGGCCGCCATGGCGCCCAGCAACTTCCTGGCTTTCAACGCCGAAGCGCAGAAGAAGGCCATCGAGACCAAGGGCGAGAGCATCGCCAAGGGCATGCAGAACCTGCTGCACGACCTGCAGCAAGGCCATGTGTCCATGACCGACGAAAGCCTGTTCGAGGTGGGCCGCAACGTGGCCACCACCGAGGGCGCCGTGGTGTTCGAGAACGAGCTGTTCCAGCTGCTCGAGTACAAGCCCCTCACGGCCAAGGTCTACGAGCGCCCCTTCCTGCTGGTGCCCCCCTGCATCAACAAGTTCTACATCCTGGACCTGCAGCCCGACAACTCGCTGATCCGCTATGCGGTGAGCGAAGGCCACCATACCTTCGTCGTGAGCTGGCGCAACCCCGACGATTCCCTGGGCAAGAAGACCTGGGACAACTATGTCGAGGACGGCGCCATCGCCGCCATCGAGGTGGTGCAGGCCATCACCGGCGCCGGGCAGATCAACGCCCTGGGCTTCTGCGTGGGCGGCACCATCCTCTCCAACGCGCTCACGGTGCTGGCCGCACGCGGCCAGGAGCCCGTGGCCAGCGCCACCTTCCTGACCACGCTGATCGACTTCACCGACACCGGCATCCTGGACGTCTTCATCGACGAGAACTTCGTCAAGTTCCGCGAGATGCAGATGGGCAGCGGCGGCTTGATGAAGGGCCAGGACCTGGCCTCGACTTTCAGCTTCCTGCGCCCCAACGACCTGGTCTGGAACTACGTGGTGGGCAACTACCTCAAGGGCGAGACGCCGCCGCCCTTCGACCTGCTCTACTGGAACAGCGACAGCACCAACCTGCCCGGGCCGTTCTACGCCTGGTACCTGCGCAATTTCTACCTCGAGAACAACCTGGTCAAGCCGGGCAAGCTCACCGTTTGCGGCGAGAAGATGGACCTCGGCCAGCTCACGCTGCCCACCTACATCTACGGCTCGCGCGAGGACCACATCGTGCCGGCCACCGCGGCCTATGCTTCCACCCAGGTGCTGCCGGGCAAGAAGCGCTTCGTGATGGGGGCCTCGGGCCACATCGCGGGCGTGATCAACCCGCCCGCCAAGGGCAAGCGCAGCCACTGGATCCGTGCCGATGGCAAGTTCCCCGGCACGCTCGACCAATGGCTGCAGGGCGCCACCGAGCACCCGGGCAGCTGGTGGACCGACTGGTCCGCCTGGCTCAAGGGCCACGCCGGCAAGCAGATTGCCGCGCCCAAGGGCTACGGCAAGGGCAGCAAGTTCAAGGCCATCGAGCCGGCCCCGGGCCGCTACGTCCAGCAAAAAGCCTGACCTGCCGACCTGAGACAATCCACCCAAGACATCCACCTCCAGAAAAGAAGGACATTCCATGGAAGACATCGTCATCGTTTCGGCCACCCGCACCGCGGTGGGCAAGTTTGGCGGCGCACTGGCAAAGGTGCCCGCCACCGAGCTGGGCTCGATCGTGATCCGCGAAGCCATCACGCGCGCCGGCCTGTCGGCTGGCCAGGTGGGTGAAGTCATCATGGGCCAGGTGCTGACGGCCGGCGTGGGCCAGAACCCTGCGCGCCAGGCCTCCATGAAAGCCGGCGTGGCCCAGGAAACGCCTGCGCTCACCATCAACGCCGTCTGCGGCTCGGGCCTCAAGGCCGTGATGCTGGCCGCCCAGGCCGTGGCCTGGGGCGACAGCGAGATCGTCGTGGCCGGCGGCCAGGAAAGCATGAGCCTGGCGCCCCACGTGCTGCCGAACTCGCGCGACGGCCAGCGCATGGGCGACTGGAAGATGGTCGACACCATGATCGTGGACGGCCTGTGGGACGTGTACAACCAGTACCACATGGGCATCACGGCCGAGAACGTGGCCAAGCAGTACGGCATCACCCGCGAACAGCAGGACGCCCTGGCCCTGAACAGCCAGCTCAAGGCCGCTGCCGCGCAGGACGCCGGCAAGTTCGCCTACGAGATCGTGGACGTGGCCCTGGCGCAGAAGAAGGGCGACCCCATCTTCTTCAACACCGACGAATACCTCAACCGCAAGACCAACGCCGACGCCCTGGCCGGCCTGCGCCCCGCCTTCGACAAGGCCGGCACGGTCACGGCCGGCAATGCCTCGGGCCTGAACGACGGCGCTGCCGCCGTGGTGGTGATGACCGCCAAGAAGGCCGCCGCCCTGGGCCTCAAGCCCCTGGCGCGCATCGCCTCCTTCGGCACCACCGGCCTGGACCCCGCCACCATGGGCATGGGCCCCGTGTCGGCCACGCGCAAGGCCCTGCAGCGCGCCGGCTGGAACGCCGCCGATGTGGACCTGTTCGAGCTGAACGAAGCCTTTGCCGCGCAGGCCTGCGCGGTGAACAAGGAACTCGAGATCGATCCTGGCAAGGTCAACGTCAACGGCGGTGCCATCGCCATCGGCCACCCCATCGGTGCGTCGGGCTGCCGCATCCTGGTGACCCTGCTGCACGAGATGCAGCGCCGCGACGCCAAGAAGGGCGTGGCCGCACTGTGCATCGGCGGTGGCATGGGCGTGTCCCTGGCGCTGGAGCGCTGATCACCCCCGGCGCAGCACCCAGCGGTGCTGCAGCCAGCCAAAGCCCACCAGCCGGTGGGCTTTTTTCATGGCCCGGGCCCGCTCAGCCGGTGAAGCCCGCCAGCTTGAGCGTGTGCGAGCGGCCCAGCCACACTGCGCAGTCGCGGTGGTCGCGCAGGCCATCGCCGGTATTGGGGTGGGCGAACACGTCGAGCGCGCCGTGGTTGAGCGCCAGCCAGCCCATCACGTGGGTGAACCCGGCCGGGCCGAAGGCCAGCTGGTAGCTCCACATCGGGTGCGGGCCCACGGGCCGCTCATGGAAGCGGCCGATCTCCACATACCCCGCCAGCTCCCGGGCAATCGTTTCGCGCAGCGCCCAGGCTGCGTCCCGGCTCGATGCGTCGAAGTAGACATGGGCGTGCCAGTCGCGGATGAGGGCAGGGTCGAGCAGGGGCATGGGCGGCATGTTACGGCCTGGCCTGCCACCGTGCAGGGCTCGCCTGAGAAGCCCCTGTGGCCTCGGTGCGGCAGGCAGTGTCTGGTTTGCGCATCACCCGTGCACGGTGTGCGGGCCCAGAGGCCCTCCGGGCCTTGGCGCGCCGTGGAGTGCGCGCTACATTGGGCGATTCGGCCGCCGTGGTGCGGCCCCTTGTTTGGCCGAGGCTCCGACACCATGGCACTGACCCGACTTTCCGCTTCCTCGCTGCTGGCCCTGGCCCTGGCAGGCGCCGTACATGCGAGCCCGACCGAGTGCGGCTCGGGCGCCCGCTACACCGCTGCGCAGGCCGAGATCGACGCTGCGCTCAAGACCGTGGGCGACGGGCCGCAGCGCAACCGGGCGCGCCTGGAGTCGCAGCTCAAGACCAGCGGGGCCGCGCGCGGCTGGTCGCAGGAGCAGCAGGCCGAGATGCTGCGCCGGGCCTACAGCTCCGCGGGCTACTGGGAGCTGGAAAAGCAAAAGCAGCCCCACGTGTCCACGCTCATGCAGGCGGTGACGGCCAGCTCCGGCCCCGACCCGCGGCTCTCCAAGTGCACGGCCGCCAAGCAGGTGAAAGCCAGCGCCTGGGCCGTGGCCGACATCCACAGCCGCCAGTACGCCTATGTGGCGCGTGAGGTGGGCATCATCAGCCAGGCCGCCCAGACCAAGGCGCGCTGAGGCCGGCTGCATGGTCGCGGTGGATGTCCATTAGGGGCACAGGGCATGGCACCGCAGCTTTCAATCCGTGTCGAGGAAACCGGCCGCACGATGGTGCCGTGCCCGTGCGGCTGTGCCGCCCTGCGCGAGCGCCTCGATGGTGTGCTCCATCTGCCGAATGGCGGCGGCTGGTTCCGTGCCCTGTTGCTGCAAGAGCCTGGCGAGGATGGCGCCATCTGGCTGGCCATCGTCACGGGGGGATCGGCCGAGGATCCTCGGGACTGGCTGGTCACGCTGCACGGCAACGTGGAAGGCGCCCGCATCGAGGACCCAGGCGCATCGCCCATTGCAGCGCCACAAGGCTATTCGGGCCGGTTTGTCACGCGAGAGGAGCTGTTGGCCATCGACGGGGCGCCAGCGTTCTACTTTGCCTGCTTCGATGCGCTCATTGAGCAGCATTCGCGCATGCGCGCTTTCCTGGCGGAGTGACAGGCCGGGCCGTTCGTATCCATTGTCCATTGCGCCGTGCGCCACCCGCGACGCATGGAACTGGCGCGGCCAAGGCCAGTGCCCTAGCGCAAGGGCCGCCAAGCCTGCCTGCGCAGGCTTGGACGTGCCCGAAGAGTGGCCGCCTCTGGCGGACACACCGAGGCGCAAAGCGCCTCAGGGGGTGTTGCATTTCAGGGTGTGGCCAGGCGCTGCAGCAGCTCGGTGGTCGGGTAGCCATCGGCCACCACGCCGATGCTCTGCTGGTACTGGCGCAGCCCGGTGCGCGTGGCCGGGCCCATCACGCCGTCGGGCGTGCCGGTGTTGAAGCCGCGCTGGTTGAGCTGCTCCTGCATCTGCTGCAGCTGGCTGCGCGACAGGGGCGCCAGGTCGCGCGGCCAGGCAGCCACCACGCCGGTGCCGCCCTCGATCTGGCGCGCCAGCAGGCCCACGGCCAGGGCGTAGCTCACCGAGTTGTTGTAGCGCAGGATGGTGCGGAAATTGGGCCCCACCAGAAAGGCCGGGCCGCGCGCGCCGGCCGGCGTGGCGATGGAGGCGGCGTCCAGCGCGGGCAGGGGCTGGCCGTCCATGCCCTGCACGCCCTCGGCGGCCCACTGCGCAGCCGGCTGGCGCACATTCTGCTCGGCGCGCGCGTAGTCGAAGCCCGGCGGCAGCCGCACTTCCACGCCCCAGGGCTGGCCGGCCTGCCAGCCCATGCGCGCGAGGAAGTGGGCGGTGGAGGCGGTCACGTCGGGGATGCTGCCCCAGATGTCGCGGTGGCCATCGCCATCGGCATCCACCGCATAGGCCAAAAAGACCGAGGGCAGGAACTGCGTGTGCCCCATGGCGCCGGCCCAGGAGCCGACCATGCGTTCGTCGCTGATGTCGCCCTGGTCCAGGATGCGCAGGGCTGCCAGCAGTTCGCTGCGCGCCCAGGCGGCGCGCCGGCCCTCGAAGCCCAGCGTGGCCAGCGCATCCACCGCGCGGAAGCTGCCGAAGTTGCTGCCGTAGTTGCTCTCCATGCCCCAGATGGCGGTGATGATGGAGGCTGGCACGCCATAGCGTGTGGCGGCTGCGTCGATGGCCGCCTGGTGCGCGGCCCGCTGGGCCTGGCCCTGGGCGATGCGCTGGGCCGACACGGCGCTGTCCAGGTAGGCCCAGGGCGTGCGGCTGAATTCGGGTTGGGCGCGGTCGAGCTCGATCACGCGCGGTTGCAGCCGGGCATGGCCCAGCGCCTGTTGCACTGTGGCCGGGCGGATGCCGGCGGCCAGGGCTTCGCGCGAAAAGGACTCGACCCATGCGGCAAAGCCGGCCTGCTCGGCGTCCTGGGGTGGCTGCGCTGTCTGCACGACAGGCGTGGGCACTGGAGCCGGTGCCGCAACGGGGCGGGGCACGGGTGCTGAGGCTGTGGGGGGCAGGGGAGCCGGGGGCGTGGCGCATCCCGACAGGGCCAGGGCGCCTGTGAGGGCCAGGGTGGTCAAGGCGGGACGGGCTGTCGGAAAAGAAAAATGCGAAACCAAGGGAATTGAAAGCGTTCTGGGCATGCCCCATTGTCCCGTGCCCGGCATACTTGCGCCTTCTGGTGTTTCTGACCGTAGCAATTTCCTTTCATGCATACCTTTCTCTGGCACGACTACGAAACCTTCGGGGCCAATACGCGCCGTGATCGGCCTGCGCAGTTCGCGGCCATCCGCACCGATGCCGAGCTCAACGAGGTCGGCGAGCCGCTGAACATCTTCTGCCAACCCGCCAGCGACTACCTGCCCGACCCCGTGTCGTGCCTGATCACCGGTATCACCCCCCAGCAGTGCCTGGAGCAGGGCATGCCCGAGCACGCCTTTGCCGCCCGCATCGAGGCCGAGCTGGCGCGGCCCGGCACCATCGGCGTGGGCTACAACACCATCCGCTTCGACGACGAGATCACGCGCTTCATGTTCTGGCGCAACCTGATCGACCCGTATGCGCGCGAATGGCAGAACCAGTGCGGCCGCTGGGACCTGCTGGACGTGGTGCGCATGACCTACGCGCTGCGCCCCGAGGGCATCACCTGGCCCAAGAAGGAAGACGGCTCGCCGAGCTTCAAGCTTGAAGACCTCTCCAAGGCCAACGGCCTGCTGCACGAGGCCGCGCACGACGCGCTGTCGGACGTGCGCGCCACCATCGCCCTGGCGCGCCTGATCCGCCAGCACAACACCAAGCTGTTCGACTTCGCGCTCGGCCTGCACAAGAAGGACCGTGTGGCGGCCGAGCTGCGCCTGCCCGCCACGGCCATCACGGCCAAGCCCTTTTTGCACGTGTCGGGCATGTTCCCGGTGGAGCGCGGCTGCCTGGCCGTGATGTGGCCGCTGGCCAGCCACCCGACCAACAAGAACGAGCTGATCGCATGGGACCTGGCGCACGACCCCACGCCGCTGGCCAGCATGGGCGTGGAGGAGATCCGCCTGCGCATGTTCTCGCGTGCGGCCGACCTGCCCGAGGGCGTGACCCGCCTGCCCATCAAGACCATCCACCTGAACAAGTCGCCCATGGTGGTGGGCAATGTGAACACCCTCACGGCCGAACGTGCGCGCCACTGGAAGATGGACCTGGCCCAGGCCGCGCAGCATGCCGAGATCGCGCGCGTGCTGCCCGACATGAGCGCCATCTGGCCCGAGGTCTTTGCACGCCCCGAGGAGCCCCGGCCCGATGTGGACCAGGACCTGTACGGCGGCTTCGTGGGCAACGGCGACCGGCGCCAGCTCACCGACATGCGCGCCATGAGCGGCGAGAAGCTGGCGCGCACGCGCCTGTCGTTCGACGACCCGCGCCTGAAGGAACTGGTCTGGCGCTACCGTGCGCGCAATTTCCCCGACACGCTCACCCCCGAGGAGCACGAGCGCTGGGAGGCGCACCGCGCCGCCTGCCTGTTCGACGGGGCCGGCGGTGCCCGCACGGTGGAGCAGCTGTTCACCGAGATCGACAATCTCTCGGAGACCGCCGACGACGACCGCACCCAGGACATCCTCGGTGCCCTGTACGATTACGCCGAACAGATAGCGCCCGAGCGCTGAGTTCTTGTCTTCCCAGATTCCGCACAGTAGCAAGCCCGTATTTCCATGAGCAGCAGCAACGACCAGCCCACCCACCAGTTCACCACCCAGATCGTGCATGCCGACCGCCTGGCCGGCACCGAGTACGGTGCGGTGCACCAACCCATCCACACCTCGGTGCAGTACGGCTACGAGAAGGTGGAAGACCTGATCGGGGTGTTCCAGGGCACCTACAAAGGCGGCTTCAACTACGCCCGCCAGGGCACGCCCACCACGGCGGCGCTGGAGGCCAAGGTCACGCAGATGGAGCGCGGCCAGGGCTCCATTGTGTTCGCGACCGGCATGGCGGCCGTCTGCGCCACGTTCCTCACCCTGCTCAAGGCGGGCGACCACCTGCTGGCCAGCAAGTTTGTTTTCGGCAACACCAACAGTGTCTTCGGCACCCTGGCCGACCTGGGCATCGAAGTGACCACGGTCGATGTGACCGATGTGGCCCAGGTGGCCGCAGCCGTGCGCCCCAACACGCGCATGGTGTTCGTGGAGACCATCGCCAACCCCGGCACGCAGATCCCCGACCTCGAAGCCATCGGCACGCTGTGCAAGGAGCGCGGCCTGCTCTATGTGGTGGACAACACCGTGGCCTCTCCCTACCTGTTCCGTCCCGTGACCGTGGGCGCCGGGCTGGTCATCAACTCGCTGACCAAGAGCATCGGCGGCCTGGGCGATGCCCTGGGCGGCGCGGTCACCGACACCGGCCTGTTTGACTGGAGCAACTACCCCAACATCTTTGCCCCCTACCGCAAGGGCGACGCCCGGGGCTGGGGCCTGCAGCAGATCCGCAAGAAGGGCCTGCGCGACATGGGCGGCATGCTGTCGTCTAACGCCGCGCACCAGTTGGCGCTGGGCGCCGAGACCCTGGCCATCCGCATGGACCGCACCAGCGCCACGGCCCTGGCCCTGGCGCAGTGGCTGGAGCAGCACCCCGCCGTCGCCCGCGTGCACTACCCCATGCTCGAGTCCCATCCGCAGCACGCCATCGCGCGCAAGCACTTCAAGGCCGGCTCGTGGCTGCTGGCCTTCGAGCTGCGCGATGCCGAGCAATGCCTGGCTTTTTGCAACCGCTTGCAACTGCCGATCAAGGCCACGGGCCTGGCCGATACGCGCACGCTCATCATCCCGGTGGCGCACACCATCTTCTGGGAGGCCGGCCCGGCCGTGCGCGCCAACATGGGCATTGGCGACGGCATGATCCGTCTGTCGCTGGGGCTCGAAGAATTCGAAGACCTGCAGGCCGACTTCGCGCAAGCACTTGCCTAAAACCCTGGTTCCAACTGGCCTGCGCAAGATTGAGTAAGGCCGGCATGCTAAGGTTTCCTGAAATGCCGGGCAGCATGAAGAACTGCCCCGGCTGCAAGGAGACAAGCCCATGCACCTGGAGCCCACCGCCCTGGCGGCGCCGCGCGACCTGATTCCCCATGCCCATGCGCGCTCGGCCGCCTTCGGCCTGCGCGCGCAGGACGCCATGGATGCCATGCCCCTGGCCAGTGCCGACCTGCGCTGTGCGCTGCAGCGCAACCGCGTGCTCACCGACCATGCGCTGCCGGTGATGGAGACGCTCTACCACCAGATCGCGGGCACCCACAGCATGGTGCTGCTGACCGACCCCGAGGGCGTGATCCTGCATGCCCTGGGCGACGACGACTTCGTGGCCCGGGCCGACCGCGTGGCCCTGCGCCCTGGCGGCGTGTGGACCGAGGAGCGCAAGGGCACCAATGCCATCGGCACCGCGCTGGCCCTGGGCCAGGCCGTGCAGGTGCATGCCGGCCAGCACTACCTGCGCGCCAACCAGTTCCTCACCTGCTCGTGCGTGCCCATCCTGGACCCGCAGGGCAGGGCGCTGGGCGCCATCGACGTGAGCGGCGACCACCGCAGCCAGAGCAAGCACACCATGGCGCTGGTGCGCATGTCGGCCCAGATGGTGGAAAACCACCTCTGGAACCAAGTGCACGACGAAGCGGTGCGCCTGCATTTCCACGCCCGGCCCGAGTTCCTGGGCACGCTGGTCGAGGGGCTGGCGGCCTTCACCCCCGATGGGCGCTTTCTCTCGGCCAACCGCAGCGGGCAATTCCAGCTGGGGCTGTCGCACAGTGCGTTGCAGGCCCATACCTTCGGCTCGCTGTTCGGCGTAGATATGGGCCAGGTGCTGGACCAGTGCCGCAGGGCGCCCGGTGCACTGCTCACGCTGCGCCTGCCCGGCGGCGTGACCGTGGTGGCCCGGCCCGAGCACCGGCCGCAGGCCGAGCGGCTGTGGATCGCCACCGACGCCGCCGAACCCGTGCGCGCGCCTGCGCGGCCTGCTGCCAGGCCGGGCGGGCTCTCGGGCCTGCGCTACCTGAACACCGGCGACCCGGCCCTGGCCCAGGCCATCGAGCGCGTCACCAAGCTGCTGGGCCGCGGCATCGCCACCCTGATCCAGGGCGAGACCGGCACCGGCAAGGAGCTGCTGGCCCGCGCCATCCACCACGACGGGCCACGGCGGCAGGCACCGTTCGTGGCGGTCAACTGCGCGTCCATCCCCGAGTCGCTGATCGAGTCCGAGCTGTTCGGCTACGAGGAGGGCGCCTTCACCGGCGCACGGCGCAAGGGCAGCCCCGGCAAGATCGTGCAGGCCCATGGCGGCACCTTGTTCCTCGACGAGATCGGCGACATGCCGCTGGCACTGCAGGCGCGCCTGCTGCGCGTGCTGCAGGAGCGCAGCGTGGCCCCCCTGGGCGGCACGCGCCAGATCGAGGTGGATATCCAGCTCGTCTGCGCCACCCACCGCAACCTGCGCGCAATGATGGCAGAAGGCAGCTTCCGCCAGGACCTGTACTACCGCTTGAACGGCCTGGTGGTGCGCCTGCCCGCGCTGCGCGAGCGCAGCGACCTGGCGGCCATCGTGCAGCGCATCCTGCAGTCAGCGGCCGATGCGGGTACGCCGCCGCTGCCGGTGGCGCCCGAGGTGATGGCCCTCTTCGCGCGCTGCGCCTGGCCCGGCAACCTGCGCCAGCTGAGCAATGTGCTGCGCACGGCGGCGCTGATGGCCGAGGGCGATACCGCCATCCGGCGCGAGCACCTGCCCGAGGATTTTCTGGAGGAGTGCGAGGCCGCTGCAGCCGTGCCCGCAGCCGCCGATGCACCTGCGCCCGCTGCGCAGCCCCTGCAGGCCATCACCGCTGCCGCCATCGCCCATGCCCTGGCCGCGCAGGGCGGCAATGTGTCGGCCGTGGCGCGTGCGCTGGGTGTATCGCGCAACACCGTGTACCGGCACCTGCGCGCCCAGGCTGCATGAACTTCAGCTGAACAGCTTCTGCATCTCCGCATAGGGAATCTGCCCCTGCAGCTTGCTGGAGTCGCCTGCCTGCAGGAAATCCGTCGCCAGCGCCGCGGCCTGGCCCCACAAGGCCTGCGGAATGCCGGAGCCCGCGCTGAGCCGCTTCACGCCCAGGGCCTGCAGTTCGGCAGCGTTGGCCAGGCCGCCCCAGGCCATCAGGTTGAGCGGCAGGTCGACACCGGCCACGACGGCCTGGATCTGCGCGGGGTTGGTGAGACCGGGGACGAACAGGCCGTCGACACCAGCGCTCTGGTACAGCCGGCCGCGCGCAATGGCTTCCTCGGCGAAGCGGCCTTCATCGACCAGGCGCGCCAGGACAATGTCCGTGCGCGCATTGACGAACAGGTCCAGCCCGTCCTTGGACAGCCGCTCCCGGATCGCCTGTACCTTGCGCGCCAGCAGCTCGGGGGGCTTGCGCCCGTCTTCAAGGTTGATGCCGGCCACACCGGCGCCGGCCAGGCGCGCGGCCAAGTCGGCGACCTCGGCCGGGTCGTCCGAATAGCCGTCTTCCATGTCCACGGACAGCGGCACCTGCAGCACCCGCACCAGGTTCTTGGCGAAGGCCACCACTACGTCGATGGGCATGGCGTAGCCATCGGCATAGCCCTGCGACCAGGCCACACCGGCACTGGTGGTAGCGATGGCCGTGGCCCCCAGGCTCTCGAAGAGCCGGGCGCTGGCGGCATCCCAGGCGTTGGGCAGGCGCAGCAGGGTGCCATTGGCGTGCAGTGCACGGAAGGTGGCGGCGGGTGCGGTCATCAGGGTCTCCTCCAGTCGGTCTTTACGCGAGCATACCGCCGTCCACCGTGAGCGCCGTGCCGGTGATGTACTGCGCTTTGGCACTTGCGAGGAAGGCCACGGCATGGGCGATGTCCTCGCCGCTGCCGTATTTGCCGACGGCAATGGGCTGGCGGATCAGGTCGGACAGCGGCCCTGCGGCCGGGTTCATATCGGTGTCGATGGCGCCCGGCTGCACCAGGTTCACGGTGATGCCCTCGGGCCCGAGCTCGCGCGCCAGGCCCTTGGTGAACGAAGCCAGGGCGGACTTGGACATCGCGTAGATGCTCAAGCCCGGCCACTGCACCTGCTCGGCGAACCAGCTGCCAATGTGGATGATGCGCCCGCCCTGGCCCAGGTGGGGGATGGCCGCCTGGCTGGCGATGACCGGCGCACGCACGTTCACGTTCAGGATCGCATCGATGTCTGCCAGCGCCGCATCCTTCACCGGGCCCATGTGGAAGATGCCGGCGTTGTTGACCAGGATGTCGATGCCGCCCAGGAAGGCGACCGCCTTCTGGACCGAGGCGTGCACGGCGGCTGCATCTGCGCTGTCGGCCTGGATGGCGGTACCCCGCCGGCCCAGGGCCTCGATCTCGCGCACCACGCCAGCGGCCAGCTCGGCCGACTTCTCGTAGGTGATGGCGACGTCGGCGCCCTCGGCGGCCAGGGTCCTGGCAATCGCGGCGCCGATACCCCGGCTGGCTCCTGTGACGAGGGCGCGTTGGTTGGAAAGCAGCATGGAATTACCTTTCTGTGTTGATCGATACAGAATGATTGCGGCATTGATCTTTGCTGTCAATCGATTTATTGTGTCGATCAACACAAAATTAACGAAAGGTGATTCCCATGCCGGTTCTGGGCCGACCGAGGGCGTTCGACCGCGATGCCGCCTTGCAGGCCGCCGTGGAGGTTTTCTGGCGCCAGGGCTTTCTGGCCACCTCCATGAACGACCTGTGCGCGGCCATGGGCATCCGCTCGCCCAGCCTGTACGCGGCCTTTGGCAGCAAGGAGGCCCTGTACGCTGAGGCCATCGGGCGCTACAGCGCAGCGGCCGACGAGCTGATCTGGAACCACGTTGGTGGCAGTGCCACGGTGCGTGCGGGCATGCAGACCGCGCTGCTGGCCGCCGCCGGGGTCGTGGCGGGCCGGGAGGGCATGCCCTCGGGCTGCATGGTGACGCTGGCCACGGGCGAGGAGTGCCCGGGCGGCTCGCCCGACACGGCCCGGCATGCCCGCGAGGGCTCGCTCGCCAAGCTGCGCGCGGGGCTGGAACGCGCGGTTGCGGCGGGCGAGTTGCCGCAGTCCACAAAGATCGACCGGCTGGCCCGCTTCTACCTGGGCGTGGTGCAGGGCATGGCGATCCAGGGGCGTGATGGCGCGGACCTGGCGGACCTGCAGGACATGGCCCGGACCGCCATGGCCGCATGGCCGGAACAATGAAATCCCCCTGGCTCGCCGCGCGCGCCAGGGGGATTAGGGTCAAGCCACCGGATGGCTTTGCAATGCCTGCAACTCGTCCTGGGTGAACGGTCGCGAGCGGATCAGGAAGCGCTGGCCCGTGGGCCGCTCCAGCGAGAACATGCCGCCCCCGCCGCGCACCACGTCCACGGTGATCTGGGTGTGCTCCCACACCGCGAACTGCGGCCGGCTCATGTAGAAGGGCTCGTCGCCGATGTGGCCAAGCAGCACGTCGGAGTCGCCCACCAGGAACTCGCCGCGCGCAAAGCACATCGGGGCGCTGCCGTCGCAGCAGCCGCCCGACTGGTGGAACATCAGCGGGCCGTGCTGGCCGTGGAGCTGGGCGATCAGCGCCACGGCCTCGGGCGTGGCCAGGACACGTGCCGGTGGGGCCGGTGGGTCCGTGTCCTGGCCCTGCAGGGCGGCTTTGTGGGCCAGGGTGTCGGCCATGGGCTGCGGGCTCAGAAGAAGCCCAGGGGGGCCTGGGTGTAGCTCACCAGCAGGTTCTTGGTCTGCTGGTAGTGGTCCAGCATCATCTTGTGGTTCTCGCGGCCGATGCCCGACTGCTTGTAGCCGCCGAAGGCCGCGTGCGCCGGGTACTGGTGGTAGCAGTTGGTCCACACGCGCCCGGCCTGGATGCCCCGGCCCATGCGGAAGGCGCGGTTGCCGTCGCGGCTCCAGACGCCGGCGCCCAGGCCGTACAGCGTGTCGTTGGCGATCTCCAGGGCTTCCTCCTCGGTCTTGAAGGTGGTGACCGACAGCACGGGGCCGAAGATCTCTTCCTGGAAGATGCGCATCTTGTTGTGGCCCTTGAACACGGTGGGCTGGATGTAGTAGCCGCCGGCCAGGTCACCAGCGAGGTTGTTGCGCGCGCCGCCGATGAGGCACTGCGCGCCTTCCTGCTTGCCCAGGTCCAGGTAGGAGAGGATCTTTTCGAGCTGCTCCTGCGAGGCCTGCGCACCGATCATGGTGCTCTTGTCCAGCGGGTGGCCCTGTTTGATGGCGGCCACGCGCTTCAAGGCACGCTCCATGAAGCGCTCGTAGATCGACTCCTGGATCAGCGCGCGGCTCGGGCAGGTGCACACCTCGCCCTGGTTGAGCGCGAACATGGCAAAGCCTTCGAGCGCCTTGTCGAAGAAGCCGTCGTCGGCGTCCATCACGTCCTCGAAGAACACGTTGGGGCTCTTGCCGCCCAGCTCCAGCGTCACGGGGATGATGTTCTGGCTGGCGTACTGCATGATCAGCCGGCCCGTGGTGGTCTCGCCCGTGAAGGCGATCTTGGCGATGCGCGGGCTGCTGGCCAGGGGCTTGCCGGCTTCCAGGCCGAAGCCGTTGACGACATTGACCACGCCCGGTGGCAGCAGGTCGGCCACGATCTCCAGCAGCACCAGGATGGAGGCGGGCGTCTGCTCGGCGGGCTTCAGGACCACGCAGTTGCCCGCAGCCAGCGCAGGGGCCAGCTTCCACACCGCCATCAGGATGGGGAAGTTCCAGGGAATGATCTGTCCGACCACGCCCAGCGGCTCGTGGAAGTGGTAGGCCATGGTGTCGTGGTCGATCTCGCTGATGCCGCCTTCCTGTGCGCGGATGGCCCCCGCGAAGTAGCGGAAATGGTCGATGGCCAGCGGGATGTCGGCCGCCATGGTCTCGCGCAGGGGCTTGCCGTTGTCGATGGTCTCGGCCACGGCGATGGTCAGCAGGTTGGCCTCCATGCGGTCGGCGATCTTGAGCAGGATGTTGGCGCGGTCCGTGGTCGAGGTCTTGCCCCAGGCCGTTTTCGCCTTGTGGGCGGCGTCCAGCGCGGCGTTGATGTCCTTGTCGTTGGAGCGCGGGATGGCGGTGAACACCTGGCCGTTGATGGGCGAGCTGTTCTCGAAATACTGCCCGTCGATGGGGGCCACCCACTGGCCGCCGATGTAGTTGCCGTACTGCTTCTTGTAGGGGTTGGCGATGCCGAGGCTGGCGATTTCTGCCATGTTCATGCTGTGTCTCCTAGGGTGGTTGGGTTGTGCCAGGCGCCGCTCGGCGGGCCTGCACCCGGAGATGGGCGCAATGCCCGTGCCAGCCAGTGCGCGAGGCTGCCGATCCGCTGCAAACCCAGCATCCATGCGGCTTGGGCCCTTTCCGCCGGCAGCGCACGGTGCGTGCGCGGGTTGTGCCACGGAACACCCGTTGTTCAAAAATGGAACAGCGAGTGGCACACCGGGGATCGCTGCCTGCGTGCAAAAAGCCACTGCTCGGCATGGCTGTGGCGGTTGCGGGCTGCGGCTTTTGCCACAATGCAGGCATCGCCACCCGGATGCCCATGACCGCCACGCCCCCCCTCATCCCCCCGACCATCGGCAAGTACCGCATCGAGCGCGAGCTCGGGCGCGGCGCCAGCGGCATCGTGTACCTGGGGCTCGACGGGTTCCGTGGCAAGCGTGTGGCCATCAAGCAGATGCACGCGCATCTGCTCTCGCAGCCTGACCAGGCCGAGCGCTACCGCCGCCTGCTGCGCAACGAGGCCGCCATGTCCGGTCGGCTCAAGCACCCGCACATCGTGCGCCTGCTCGACGCCGACGAAGACGCCGCCCAGCCCTACCTGGTGCTCGAATACGTGGACGGCCAGCCCCTGGCGGCCCACGCCCGGGCCGACGCGCTGCTGCCCGTGCCCCAGGTGCTGGACATCGCCTTCAAGTGCTGCAACGCACTCGAATACGCCTACCGCGAAGGCCTGGTGCACCGCGACATCAAGCCCGCCAACCTGATGCTGGCCGCCAATGGCGACGTCAAGCTCACCGATTTCGGCGCCGCGCTGTCGCTGCGCAGCGATGCCACGCAGCTCTCGGGCATGGTGGGCTCGCCCTCCTACATGTCGCCCGAGCAGGTGCGCGAGGAAGACCTCACGCACCACAGCGACATGTTCTCGCTGGCCATCGTGGTGTACGAGCTGCTCACGGGCCGCCGTCCCTTCGACGGCGAGACCGATTTCGCCACGCTCTACAAGATCAGCCACGAAGACCCGACGCCGCCCAGCCTGCTGCGCGTGTCGCTGCCCGGGCATGTGGACGCCGTGCTGCTGCGCGCCCTGTCCAAGAAGCCGGCCGACCGTTTTGCCACCTGGGGCGATTTCGCCCAGGCCCTGCTCGACGCCCACCGCGACCTGCCGCGCCAGCGCTCGCAGGACACCGAGGCCGAGCGCTTCGGCCGGCTGCGCGAGCTGCCGTTCTTCGCCGACTTCCACGACGTGGCACTGTGGGAGCTGATGCGCCTGGGCAACTGGCGCCGGCTGGAGCGCGGCACCGTGCTCATGCGCGAAGGCCAGCCCGGTGACTCGTTCTGCATCCTCATCGAAGGCCAGGTGGGCGTGAGCCGCCAGGGCTGGACCCTGAGCACCCTGGGCCCGGGCGTGACCCTGGGCGAGATGACCTACCTGCGCCCCGACAACCGCATCCGCACGGCCACGGCTGTGGCCGAGACCGAGGTGCTGGTGCTCAAGATCCGCAACCCCGCGCTGCGCGAGGCCTCCGAGGACCTGCAGTCGCGCTTCGACAAGGCCTTCATCAAGCTGCTGGTAGGCCGGCTGATCGCGGCCAACGAGCAGATCGCCGAATGGGACATGGTCGCCGGCCAGGTGTTCACGCCGGACGACGAGCAGGGCTGACCGCTTCCAGCGCCTGCAGCACATGCCGCAGCCGCGCGCCAAAGGCCGCGGCCAGCAGCGCACTGAGCAGGGCCACGGCACTCCACCCGCCCCAGGCACCCCAGCCCAGCGCCGGGATGCGGGCGCCCAGCGAATCGAAGGACAGCCAGGCCGCCAGCGGCAGGAACAGCAGCAGCGAGCCCACCGTGTTGGCGGCGCTGGCCCAGCGCACATCGCCCAGGCCGCGCAGCGCAAAGGCGCTGCCCAGGTTGACGGCATCGAGCACCTGGTAGGCGGCCACCAGACCGATCAGTGAGGTGGCCAGCGCCAGCGCAGCCTGGCTACCGGGGCCACCATCACCCGACGTGCCCGACAGCCAGGCCAGCAGGTTGGGGCCGGCCAGGGCCATGGCAGCGCCCACCAGCGCCATCCAGCCCGCCATCAGCCGCAGGCTGGCACGCACCAGGGGTCCGACCTGCTGCGGCTGGCAGGCCCCCACGGCGTGGCCCACCAGGGTGGCGCTGCCCGTGGCCAGCCCCAGCGCGGGCCAGAAGGCCAGGCCGGTGAGCGACAGCAGCAGCAGGGTGGCAGCCCCCTCGGCCGGGCCGATGCGCGACATCATGAGCTGGAACACCGCCATCGCCAGCACATCGGCAGCCGCCGCAACACCGATGGGCAGGCCGGTACGCCACAGCTCCACCGTGCGGGCCACCAAGGCGGCGAGGGGCGACCTCCAGCCCGCGCGGGCCAGCAGGCCCAGTCCCACCGCCACCCCCACCAGGTTGGCCAGGGTGGACGCGTGGGCCGAGCCGGCGAGGCCCAGGCCTGCATCGAAGATCAGCCACTGGTTGAGCGGCACATTGGCCGCGGCGGCCGCGAGGTTGGCCCCCAGCCCGGCCAGTGTGCGGCCCTGGCCCGCGAGGTAGCTCGACACCGCGAACAGCAGCACCACCGACACCCCGCCCGCCATGCGCGGCTGCCAGTACTGCACGGCCTGCGCCGTGGACTCGGCGGGCAGCTGCCACAGCGCAAACAGCCCCGGCCCGGCCCAGGCCAGTGCCAGAAAGCAGGGCAGGGTGAAGGCGGCGGCGGCGAGCAGGGCTGCGGGCAGCCAGGCCCGTGCCGCCTGTGCCTGGCCCGCGCCCACGGCCTGGGCCACGGGCACCTGCACGGCAAAGGCCACACCGCCCAGGCCCACGAACACCGCCAGGTTCAGAAAGCTCTGCGCGCCCAGCCCGGCCAGGGCCTCGGCCGAGATGCGCGCGGCAAACCAGGTATCGGTCAGCCCGATCACGGCCTGCAGCGAGTAGGTGGCAATCAGTGGCCAGGAGATGGCCAGCAGGGCACGCACGGGGCGGGTGGCATGGGTGGCCATGGCCATCAGCCCGCCATGTATGGATCCCAGAAACCCTCGGCCGGCTCGGCCTGCTCCACGATGTCCAGCACCAGGCCCGACGGGTCGCGTACCTGGAAGCGCACCTGCCCCCAGGGCTCGTGCTGCACGGCGTAGGCGATCTCCACGCCGGCTGCGCGCAGCCGGGCCTCTTCGCGACGTGCATCGTCCACCTGCAGGGTGAGCAGCAGGCCCTGGCCGCTGAAGACCTCGGGGCCGGGCGGGCGCGAGGGGTGGTCGGGCGCCATGAAGGCGATGGACGCTGCGCCGCCCTCGGTGCTGTTGCGCGACAGCAGCACGAACCACGAGGCTTCGAAGACCACCTCGAAACCCAGGTGCTGCACGAAGAAGTCGCGCGAGGCCTGGACGGTGGCGGTGGTGACCAGGGGGTAGGCGCTGGTCAGTTGGGAAAGGGCGGCGGGGGAGGGTGTTGGCATGGAGGGCTCCTGTTGCATCCGTGGTTGCTCGGGTACATACTGTCTGTATGTTCAACAAAATATAGATACATACAGTCTGTATGTCAACAGGAAAATCCATTTCCGCTTCCGCTGCGGGCAACCGCCGCCTGGAACAGGGCGCCCAGTCGCGCACCAAACTCATTGCGGCGGCGCGCGCGCTGTTCGAGCAAGACGGTTATGCCGCCACCTCCACCGAGGCGCTGCTGGTGGCGACGGGCCTCACGCGCGGCGCGCTGTACCACCACTTCCGCGACAAGAAAGACCTGTTCGTCGCGGTCTGCGAGGCCGTGCATGCCGAACTCAGCGCCGCCATCGACGCAGCGGCCGATGCGCAGGCCTCGCTGCCTGACCAGTTGCTGGCCGGTGCGTTGGCCTGGATCGATGCCGTCTCGCACCCCGGCCCGCGCCAGGTGCTGCTGATCGACGGGCCCTCGGTGCTGGGCGCCCAGGCCTGGGCCGAACTGGATGGGCGCCATGGCTACCAGCAGCTGCATGCCGTAGTGGCCGAGATCCTGGCGCCCGCGGGCCTGCCGGCGCTGGAGGTCGGTGCCTGTGCTTCGGCCTTGAATGGCGCCATCAACGAGCTGGCGCGCTGGCTGGCGCGCCACCCGGCCGACGCCCATCCCGGCGCACGCGCGGCGGCCATCGCCGCGCTGCAGCGGGTCTGTACGAGCGTGTTGCCGGGCGCCTGAGCCGGGCTACCCGCCGGCCTGGGCCCTGAGCCCGGCGATCAGCTCTTGCAGCGGCATGGCCTTGGCGAACAGCCAGCCCTGCGCATGGCGCACGCCGCGCTCGCGCAGGAAGTCGGCCTGGAACTGCGTTTCCACGCCCTCGGCGATCAGGTCCAGCCCCAGTTTGTGCGCCATCTCGATGATGTGCGTGGTGACCGGGCTGATGGCCGCCTGCGCGCCGATGCTGGCGATGAAGATGCGGTCGATCTTGAGCGTGTCGATGTCGATGGATTCGAGCATGGACAGGCTCGAATAGCCGGTGCCGAAGTCGTCCATGGCGATCGACGCGCCGATCTGCCGGCCGGCCTGCAGCGCGGGCCGCGCGGCTTCGGTGTCCACCAGGCCGCGCTCGGTCACCTCCAGCATCAGCGCGCCCGGCGGCAGGTCCTGGGCCTCGAAGCGCTGGCGCAGGTACTGCACCGGCCCGTCGGCCACCAGGTCCTGGGTGGAGAGGTTCAGGCTGATGTGAAAGCCCGGGCAGGCCTTGAGCACCTCGGGCAGGTCTGCGAGCACGCGGTCCATCAGGTAGCGGGTCAGGTGGGCGACCACGCCCGTGCGCTCCGCCTCGGCAATGAACTCGTCCGGCGGCACCAGCGTGCCATTGCTGCGGCGCCAGCGCATCAAGGCCTCGGCACCCGTCCAGCGGCCGGTCTGCAGGTCCACGATGGGCTGGTAGAGCACGAAGAACTCGCGCCGCCGCAGCGCCGCGCGCAGGCGCGACTGCGCCGACAGCTGCCACCGCGTGAGCGCCGCCACGCCCAGCGCCAGGGTGGCGCTGGCCAGCAGGCCCAGTGGGGCCAGCACCAGGGCCTGGCGCGCCAGGCCTTCGTAGGCCATGGCCTTGGGGGCAGCGGCCAGGGCGACGACGTTGTTGCTTTGGGAGCTGCGAAAGACGATGTGGTGGGTGTCGCTCTCCACCTGGTTGTGGCCGGGTGCCTGGTAGTGGTCGAGCCAGGCCTCCTGCAGCGGGCCGCGGGTGCGGATCAGCGCCTTGGGCGTGATGATGGCCAGGCCCAGCGCGACATCGGCATGCAGCACCGGCATGTCGATCACGATGCCGGGGTGGATGATCACCGCATGGCCATTGCGCGCGTAGATGTGAAAGGGCTGCTCGGGGGCAAAGGGCAGCCGCGCCCCGATCCAGCTGGAGATGCCCGACGAGGTCACCATGGGCTTGCCCGCCAGGGGCACCGGAGCGCTGCCCAGCGTAAGCGTGCTGCAGACCAGCGTGCCGTCGGCCACCGCGCCCATGCCCTGCAGGTAGAACGAGGTGCCCACCATCTGCTGCATGCGCGCCATGCTGGCCTGGCTGCACGGCGGGCTGGGGTCCTTGTCCAGCTCGTCCAGGGCCGCCACCAGTTGCTGGCGCGAGGCGATGCCCCGGCGCAGTACCTCGTCGGCCAGCGAGGTCAGGTAGGCGAGCTGATCGTCCCGCGCCTTGCGCTGCGCCAGGTAGAGCGAGGCCGCCATGGGAATCAACGCCGCCAGCAGCAGGGGGACCGAGGCAACGACGTAGAAGCGTTTCATGGATGCGGCGGTGGGGGCAGGGGCCTTGCGATGAGGGTCGATGCTGGCGTGTTTTGGGGTAGCGGGCAACCGGCCGTACCCTGCCACCGGATGGGTCTCAGTGTCTCGGATCGGCCTCTTCCTCCGATCTGAATGTTACTACTTGTTAATGGGTTGGCCTGCTCCATGCCGTCCGAGACTTACCCGCACGCCGGGGTGGGCGCCGCGGTCAGCGCAGCGATCGAGGGTATGCAGAAATCCGCCACATCCGCACCGCTGCGGCAGGCCGTGACCCAGCAGGTTGCCATCCCCAGCGCCTTGGCTGGAGCAATGTCCCGCTCCAGGCTGTCGCCGATGAACAGTACCTCCTGAGGCGGCAAGTCCAGCATGCCCAGCGCTTGCAGGAACAACCGGGGAGAGGGCTTGATGGACCGCTGGTCCGAAGAGAACACCTGGCATTCCAGCACGGACGCGACGCGCGACCGGTGCAGTTCGGGCTGCCAGTGGTGGGAGGGCGCCCAGAGGTTGCTCGCCACCCCCAGCCGGTGGGATCGGGCCAGCGTGAGGAGCACCTGGGCTGCCCATTGCGGGACCACGCCCACCTCGTGCCTTGCAATGACAAGTTCCAGAAGCTGTATCTCGTGCCTGGACGGTATGCTGTGCCTGGCGATCATCTCTCGCAGGGACGGGAAGTCGTCGACAAGAGCAGGGTTGGCGTAGTCGGCAAGAAAGCCCGCCACGGCTGCGCCAACGCCATGCGCAACAGCCTCTGCCGATAGCGCAGTACCGCCCACAGCGCGGTAGGTGGCATGGAAGTCTTCGCCGGGCCCCAGGCGGTCGCCGCCAAACATGAACGTTTCATTCATGTCGAACAACAGGGCCTTGTAACGATGGAGAGGGGAAACCATGGAGGCGATGGTGCCTGATGCGTGCCACGGGTGGCTCGCAAAGGCGGGCTGCACCGGGCTGCGCGCTTTCCCTGGTGCGCCCGCCACAAAACCCCCTCACTGGACAATACGAATGAGAATGCATATCATTTTAATTGCCTGAGTACGCTACATCCGTCCACCGCAAAAGGCTCCCACCAGGAGCATTGCCATGGACCTGCGCCACGCATCCAGCCTTTCGACCACGCCTGCCGCCCGGGACGCCCTGGCGCCCGAGCCCGCCACGCTGGCGCATTGGGAGCGCACGCTGCAGCGCGCCAATGCGGCGCTGCACATGGGCCAGCCCGTGATGGCGCTGGCCTACCAGCAGCAGGCCCTGGTGCTGGCGCTGCGCATCGTGCAGGCACCGCCCGCCGGCCGTGAAGACGACTGCATTGCCGCGCTGGTGGTCTCGCACCTGAACCTGGCCGACCTGCAGGCCGAAGCCGGCGCGCTGGACGCGTCTGCCCAGCTGCTGTGCAGCGTGCACGCCACGCTGCTGGGTCTGATGGCCGATGGCAGCCAGGGCAGCGCGTTGCAGCAGGCCGCCTGGCGCCACAGCCGCGAGACCCATGCCGCGCTGCTGCGCCATGTGCAGGCGCATGGCCCGCATCCCGACACCACCGCCGTGCTGGCCGCTGCTTTCGGCGTGCTGCAGGGCGCCGCCCACTGAGCTGCCCACCGTTTCCCCACCCCTGAAAGGAACCCATGCCCTATTCGCTGCCCGCCTTGCCCTATGCCTACGACGCGCTGGAACCCCACATCGATGCCCGCACGATGGAGATCCACCACACCAAGCACCACCAGACCTACATCAACAACCTGAACGCCGCGCTCGAACGCACGCCCCACGCCGGCTTGCCCATCGATGAGCTGGTGGCGGGGCTCGTGCAACTGCCCGAGAACCTGCAGGGCCCTGTGCGCAACAACGGCGGCGGCCATGCCAACCACACGCTGTTCTGGACCGTGATGTCGCCCCAGGGCGGCGGCGAGCCGCAGGGCGCGCTGGCCGAGGCGATCAAGACCGAACTGGGCGGCTTCGATGCGTTCAAGGATGCTTTCACCAAGGCCGCGCTCACGCGCTTTGGTAGCGGCTGGGCCTGGCTGTCGGTGACCAGCGCCGGCAAGCTGGTGGTGGAAAGCTCGGGCAACCAGGACAGCCCGCTCATGGCCGGCCTGCTCTCGGGCAACACCCCCATCCTGGGCCTGGACGTGTGGGAACACGCCTACTACCTGCAGTACCAAAACCGACGCCCCGAGTACATCGCGGCGTTCTATAACGTGGTGGACTGGGCCGAGGTGGCCCGCCGCTACGCTGCCGCGCGCGGCTGAATTCATCCACCCCGCCCAGTGCCAGCCGGAGCCGAGCCCATGAACGTTCCCCCGCCGTCCCCCGACAACGCCGCGCTGCCTGCCGGCCATGCCCCCGCTGCCCGCCAGCCCCTGCATTGGCGCCAGTGGCTGGGCCTGGCCATCGTGCTGACCGGCGGTGTGGTCGGCACGCTGCAGATCTGGCAGTGGATTGCACAGCAGCCGGTGGTGCTGTCGGCGCTGCTGGGCGGCAGCGTGGCGGCGCTGGCCACCGCGCTGGGCACGCTGCCGGTGATGCTCTCGCAGCGCATCTCCGAGCGCACGCAGGACACCATGTTCGGCTTTGGCGCGGGCGTGATGCTGGCGGCCTGCTCGTTCTCGCTCATCATCCCGGGCATCAATGCCTCGCGCGCCGCCGGGGCCGGGGCCTGGGAGGCGGGGGGCACCATGGGCGCGGCCATCCTGCTCGGGGCCCTGGTGCTGCTGCTCATGGAGCGCCTGCTGCCGCACGAGCACTTCATCAAGGGTGTGGAGGGCGGGCAGGCTTCGCGCACGCTGCGCCGCACCTGGCTGTTCGTGTTTGCCATCGCGCTGCACAACCTGCCCGAAGGCCTGGCCATTGGCGTGGGCTATGCGAGCGGCGACACCATGCGCGCAGGCGCCCTGGCCACGGGCATCGCCATCCAGGACGTGCCCGAGGGCCTGGTGGTGGCCGTGGCCTTGCTGGCCGCGGGGTACAAGCGCTGGCTGGCCGTGGGCCTGGGCATGGCCTCGGGCCTGGTCGAGCCGCTGGGCGCCGTGCTGGGCGCGGCCGTGGTGAGCTATTCGGCGGCCTTGCTGCCCTGGGGTCTGGGCTTTGCGGCCGGCGCCATGCTGTTCGTGATCAGCCACGAGATCATCCCCGAATCGCACCGCAAGGGGCACGAATCCTGGGCCACCGGCGGGCTGATGCTGGGCTTTGTGATCATGATGGTGCTGGACACGGCGCTGGGCTGATTGCGCGCCTGGCCTCACCGCAGGCCACAGCAGTGAAAGCTGCCGTGGCCTTTGTGCATTCAGGGCAGGGCCTCGTAGGCCGCCTTGAGCGCCGGGCCCAGGGCCTGCAGCGGGGTCGGGGTCGTGTTGCCGGCGTTGCGGCCTTCCACCGTGCGCACCCGCCCCTCGTTGAGCGCGCGGGCCATTTCGGCCAGCAAATCGGCCAGGTCGGGCGCAATGCCGGCCTGGGCCATGCCCTGGGCGGCGGCTTCATAGGGGAGCTGCTGGTAGGCCAGTGCGGGCTGGCCGATCACCCCGCCCACCAAGGTGGCGAGCTGGTTGTGGCTCAGGTCCCCGGGCCCCAGCAGCTCGCGCACGCGGTGGCCGGTCCAGTCGCGCTGGTCCAGGGCTGCGGTGGCGGCATCGGCGATATCGCGCGTGGCGATCATGGGGATGGGCAGGTCGGGCGCAAAGGCATCGGCCAGGCTGCCGCCGTACTTCACGCCGGGCAGCAGGTTGAACAGGCCCTCAAAGAACATGGCCGGGCGCAGCTTGAGCACATGGCTGTGCTGCAAGGCGGCCAGGCGCTGTTCCTGCTCGTGCAGGCTGACCAGCACGCCCGTGCCCGTGGGCTGCTCGGCCCCCAGGCTGCTGAGCGCCACCACATGTGGCACGCGCGCCGCCTGCAGCGCCGACACGATGGCCTGGCCCTGGGTGCGCTGCAGCTCCATGAAGCCCGGGGCCGTGGGGTCGAAGGGCATCATGGCGTAGACCGCGTCGGCGCCGCCGAAGGCGCGTTCGAGGTAGGCCGCATCGGCGCAATCGCCCACATGCAGCTGCGCGCCTTGTTGCCCGAGGGATTCGAGGCGCTCGGCAGAGCGGCCCATGGCACGCACGCGGTGGCCCAGCGCGAGGAGGTTGCGGGCAATCACGCTGCCCGTGTGGCCGGTGGCACCCATCACTGCGATTTCAGACATCTGGAACTCCAAAGGGTTGGTTGTGGAACAAACAGGCCTCCAGTGTCTGGGCCCACCCCAGGTATGCCAATGATGAATCTGCGGTTCTTTTTGATTATTCGTCCAGACAGGGTTAGGATGGGCGCATGGACCTCCAGGTTGAAGCCGCCTCTGCCGCCACCGATCCGCTGGGCCGGGCCTTGCACCTCCTGCGCATGACGGGGGTGATCTACTCCTATTCCTACCTGCATCCGCCCCTGGGCATTGCGCTGCCGCCGCTGCCGGGCTGCTTCATGTTCCATGCCGTCACGGCCGGTGAATGCTGGCTGCGCGTGCCGGGGGCCGAGCCCGTGCTGCTGCGCGCGGGCGATTTCGCGCTGGTGCCGCGCGGCGAGGGGCATGACCTGCTGTCCACCGCCACTTCGCGCGCCGATGATTTCTTCGACCTGCCGCGTGTGCAGTTGGGCGGGCGCTTCGAGATCCTGCGCCATGGCGAGGGCAGCGCGCCGGTCTCCATGGTCTGCGGCGCCGTGCGTTTTGACGACGTGCTGGCCCGCCGCCTGGTGCATGCGCTGCCGCGCCAGATCGTGCTGGGCGGGCAGTCGCTGGGCCCATCGAACTGGCTCGCGCCCATCCTGGCCCTGCTGCAGGAGGAGGTGCAGCACCTGCGCCCCGGCGGCGAGGCCGTGGCCACGCGCCTGGCCGATGTGCTGGTGCTGCAGGCCATCCGCACCTGGCTGCAGAACGACCCCGGCGCGCGCACCGGCTGGCTGGGCGCCCTGCAGGACGCCCAGCTCGGCCCGGCCCTGGTGCTCATGCACGAGCAGCCCGGCACGCCCTGGACTCTGGCCTCGCTGGCCAGCGCCGTGGCCATGTCGCGCTCGGCCTTTGCCGCGCGCTTCGCGGCATCGGTGGGCATGCCGGTGATGCAGTACCTGACCCTGTGGCGCATGGCCCTGGCCCAGTCACGCCTGCAGGAGGGCCAGGTGCGCCTGGCCGAACTGGCCGACAGCCTGGGCTACCAGTCGGAGGCGGCCTTCAGCCGCGCGTACAAGCGCTGGTCGGGGCGTTCGCCGGGGAGTGAGCGGCGGGTGGAGCCTGCAGCAGCCCTGGCTTAGCCGAAGAACCAATAGCACACCGCAATGGCCGCGATGACCCCGGCCAATTCCGCCAGCAGCGCACAAGCCACCGCATGCCGTGCCCGCTGGATGCCCACGGCGCCGAAATACACCGCCAGCACATAGAACGTGGTCTCGGTGCTGCCCTGGATGATGGCGGCCGCGCGCGCGGCAAAGCTGTCCACGCCCTGGGTCTGCATGGTTTCGATCAGCATGGCACGGGCGGCGCTGCCCGAGAAAGGCTTGACCAGGGCGGTGGGCAATGCGTCCACGAAGCGCGTGTCGGCGCCGACCACCTCCACGCACCAGCGGATGGCGTCGAGCACATAGCCCAGTGCGCCCGAGGCGCGGAACACGCCCACGGCGCAGAGCATGGCCACCAGGTAGGGCAGCAGGCCCTTGGCCACGTCGAAGCCCTCGCGTGCGCCTTCGATGAAGGCCTCGTACACAGCCACCTTGCGCAGCGCGCCCAGCACCACGAACAGCACGATCAGCGAGAACAGCACAAGGTTGCCCAGCAGCGAGGACAGGCTGGCCAGGGCCGCCGCGCTCAGCGTGGCCAGCAGCGCCATGAAGCCGCCCAGCACCAGCGCCACGGGCAGCAGGTAGGCCAGCACCACGGGGTGCCACAGCGGCAACCGCTGCACCACGGCCACGGCCAGCAGGCCCACCAGGGTGGAGGCGGACGTGGCCAGCAGAATGGGCAAAAAGACCAGGGTCGGGTCTGGCGCGCCCTGCTGCATGCGGTACATGAAGATGGTGACGGGCAGCAGCGTGAGCGAGGACGCATTGAGCACCAGGAACAGGATCTGCGCGTTGCTGGCGGTATCGGGCCGGGGGTTGAGCTCCTGCAGCGAGCGCATGGCTTTCAGGCCCATGGGCGTGGCCGCGTTGTCCAGCCCCAGGGCGTTGGCGGCAAAGTTCAGCGTGATGAGGCCCAGGGAGGGGTGGCCGCGCGGGACCTCGGGCATGAGCTTGGCGAACAGCGGCGCCAGCCAGCGGGCCAGGGCGTCGACGATGCCGGCCTTCTCGGCAATGCGCAAAAAGCCCAGCCACAGCGTGAGCGTGCCGAACAGCAGCACCATGACCTCGACCGAGAGCTTGGCCATGGCGAACAGCGCCTCGACCATGCTGCCGAAGATCTGCGCATTGCCAGCCAGCAGCCACTGGGCCAGGGCGGCCATGGCGCCAATGACGAAAAAACCCAGCCACAGGGTATTGAGCATCCGGTCCCCAGGAGATCGTGAACAGGTTCCAAGGTTACCGTGGGCAAGAGGCCATCGGCCGGGGTGGTGTGGGCGATTTGCACGGGTTCCCTCGGGCCGCACGATCTGGTAGCGTGCGTGGCCATGGCACTCCCCACCACCGAACCCTTCATCGCTGCCGCAGAGGCCCGCCTGGGGGTGGCCTTGCCGGGCTGGTTGCGGGCACGGCTGCTGCAGGCCAATGGCGGCAACCTGGAGGCCGAAGGGGAGTACTGGGAGCTGTTTTCGGTGCTGGATACGACCGATCGCAAGCGCATCACCCGCTCTGCCACCAACATCCCCGGCGAAACGGCCGCTGCGCGGGAGTGGGTGGGGTTTCCGCCCCAGGCGATTGCCATTGCCAGCAATGGCGGCGGCGACTACCTGATCCTCATGCCTGATGGGCAGACGCCTCCCCAACTGTGCGAGGCGCCTTTCATCTGGCTGCATGGCGTGGACGAGCCACCCGTGCAGATCGCCATTCCTGCCCCCTGACGGCACCAGGCCTTGGCGACAGTGGTAACCTATAGGGTTCGGCTGGAGACGGCGCTGCTGCGTTTTTGCAACGCTTGCATGCCTGGATTTCCGGCCTGACAGGGCGCCCGCTGGGGCGCCCGACCAATCAAAACTCACCGAGGAAGAGGTCCGACATGGGCGCGCAGTGGAAAGCAAAAGGCAAGGCACAGGTGGCAGACGCCAAGGGCAAGCTGTTTGGCAAGCTGGTCAAGGAAATCACGGTCGCCGCGCGCGGCGGTGCCGACCCGGCCAGCAATGCGCGCCTGCGCCTGGTGGTGGAGCAGGCCCGCAAGGTCTCCATGCCCAAGGACACGCTGGAGCGCGCCATCAAGAAGGGCTCGGGCACCGGCGCTGATGCGGTCAACTACGAACGCGTGATCTATGAAGGCTTCGCACCCCACCAGGTGGCGGTGATGGTCGAATGCCTGACCGACAACGTGAACCGCACCGCGCCCGAGATGCGCGTGCTGTTCCGCAAGGGCCAGCTGGGCACGTCGGGCTCGGTGGCCTGGGACTTCAACCACGTGGGCATCATCGAAGCCGAGCCCGCCAATGGCGATGCCGACCCCGAACTGGCCGCCATCGAGGCCGGCGCGCAGGACTTCGAGGCCGGCGAGGAAGAGGGCAACACCACCTTCTGGACCGAGCCGACCGACCTGGACCTGGTGAGCCGCGCACTGCCCACCCATGGCTTCACCGTGCTGTCGGCCAAGCTGGGCTACAAGCCCAAGAACCCGGTGAACCCGGCCAACCTGTCGGCCGAGCAGCTCGAAGAGGTGGAGAGCTTCCTGGCCGCCATCGATGGCAACGACGACGTGCAGAACGTGTACGTGAGCCTGGCCGGCTGAATAGACCCCCAAGGCCGCGTCGCGGCCGGGCACTGCCTGGCCGTCATCGCAGCCTTTTCATTCCATCCATGACCGCAGACCACTACGCCGCCCTCGGGCTGGCGGCCAACGCAACGCTCGCCGACATCAAGAAGGCCTACCGCCAGAAGGCGGCCTTCTACCACCCGGACCGCAACGCCGCGCCCGATGCGGCGCAGCGCTTCCAGGCCGTGCAGAAGGCCTACGACGTGCTGTCCGACGACACGGCCCGCCAGGCCTACGACGACAACCGCCGGCGCAACCTGCTGGACGACCCGCTGCAGACGGCCCAGGAAATCTGGCGCACCTATACCCAAGGCATTCTTCCTTCGTGAAACTCTCTCCCTATTTCCATGACCTGCGCTCGGCCTACCAGGCCGAACTCGATGACCTGACCCAGGATTCCGAAGGCAAGGACGTGCTGCGCAAGCGGCTGGCCGAGAAGCGCAAGGAGATCGCCTTCCTCGTGCAGATGATGGAGCTGGCGCCCGAAATGGTGGCCGTGGTGTTCCACCAGGGCTTCCGCTTCGTGCGCCCCATGGCGCTGGAGCAACTGCTGGGCCGCGGCGTGGACGACCTGCCCGGCTGGAGCAGCCTGTCGGCCGACGGTGCCGTGGTGCTGGAGCCCTGGGCGGCCAGCCTGGCCAAGGCCGTGCTCGCAGAGCCTGGTGGCGAGCGCTTTCTGGCGGTGGCGGCGGGGCTCGAATTCCTGCAGGCGCATGCGCGCCTGGCGCCTGTGGCATCGCATGCCGACACCGGGGACGGGGAGGGCGACGATGAAGACGCCGCCGAGCACGATGACGATTACGACGCGCTGAGCGCCGATGACGCGGCCGACCCGCAGAACGCGCGTTCGCGCGAGGAAGCCAGCGACAACTGGCTGTCCGACGTAGGCTTTGACCGAAAAGAGTGAAGCCCCCCCCTGAGTCGCTGCGCGCCTTCCCCCTCAAGGGGGACGCCGCCAGCGCGGTGGGGCGGCCCTTGCGCGGCGGCCCTGGCTTTTGGAGCGCCAGTTTCAAAGGCCTGTGAGCGACGCAGCGCAAAGGACAATTGAAAGGAATAGACCGCCATGAGCAACAACCACCTGGCCCTCATCACCAAGACCACGGCCCTGATCGCGGCTGGCGACATCGTGGGCGCCGAATCGGCTTTGTCCGAGCTGGCCGATACCGATGGCGACAATGCCCTGATGGTCGTGCTCGACCAGCTCGCGCCCAAGGACATCCTGGCCGTGATGCGCGAGTACGACGACTCCAAGGCCTCGGTGGTCAACATGCTGGTCACGCCCGAGCAGTTCGCGCGCGCCATGGTGCTGGAAAAGCAGTACAAGGACCTCACCCACACGCACCTGCGCAACATGGTCAATGCCGTGGTGTTTCGCGACGATGCGGACCCGGTGGAGTTCCTCACCGCCATTGGCGACCTGGAAGGTGGCAGCGAAGCCATGGCCAACTACTTCGCCGAGAAGTGGAGCCGCGTGGAGGCCTTTGCCCGCACCGGCAGCTTCGATGCGGTGGAGGACTACGGCCCCACGTTGACCGATGACGAGCTGCTGGCCTCGGGCTATGTGCAGCCGCGCGTGGACCTGGACGAGGTGGCCGACCGCGACTGGATGCAGATGGCCTGGTTGCTGCGCTACGAGTGCCGCGACCTGTTCATCGAAACCCTGCTGGTGCTGCGTGCCAAGGCCCGTGCCTTCGACCTGGGCCTGGAAGAGGACGACGGCGTGCCGGCCGAGGAAGACGACGGCAAGTTCGAGACCAGCGAGACGGACCGGGGCAAGGCCACGCCGGTAGCCCGGGACTCGGACGAAGAGTCGGCGATCTAGATGACAACCCCCTGTGGCGCTTCGCGCCTTCCCCCTTCTCTCGAATTGCTGCGCAATTCGGGAAGGGGGACGCCGCCGGCGCGGCGGGGCGGCCCTTGCGCGGCGGCCCTGGCCTCGTCCGCGCCAGTTTCACGGGCTGTCTCCGGTCCGTGGCGCAGTGGAAAACAGAAATGACTGCATCCGACAAGCCTTTTGCTGCCGACCCACCGGCTGCCAACGCCCTGCAACTGCACGACGCGCGCCCCTTCTTCGAGAAGGCGCTGGCCCATGGCGTGGCGCACGGCATCATCGATGCCGCCAAGCTTGCCACCATCAACACCGATGCCCCCAAGGGCATGGTGCAGATCGCGCGCTACTTCGGCAGCGAATTCTTGCGGCCCGAGCTGGAGAAGGCCCGCGACCGCATGGTCAACCTGATCAGCCTGTACCTGCTGGAGAGCACGGGCGGCGACCTGCGCGAGGCGGCCATTTCGCTGCGCGACAACTCCTTTCTGTCGCGCTCCAAGGGCGGCTCGGACATGCTCAAGCGCCTGATCGCCATGCCCGAGAGCAGCAACTTCGGCATGGGCGGGTATGCCGATGCCGAGACACCGCTCTTGGCCGTCTGGTCGCTGCGCAGCCATGCGGAGTACCAGGCCGAGCTGGCGCGGCGCACGCAGATTGCCGCGGCCATCGAGGCTGCGCGCTGGCTGGCCGAGGCATACGACCTGGACGAAGACGCCCTGGAAGAAGCGGGCGCCGATGCCGAGGCCGTCATCCGCGCGGGCCTGCTGCTGCAAGCCCTGGCGCCCAAGGCGGCCGACTGGCCCAACGCCGTGGTCTTCGAGAAGATCGTGGCGGCCCACCGCAAGAAGCAGACGGCGGTGGGTGTGCTCAAGGTGTCTCTGCCTTCCGGTCTGCCTGCCGGCCTGAAGGCGGCGGTGGAGGCCCAGCGCGCCACGGTGCTGGCCGACCTGCCCAGGTTGCTCGATGCCGCCACGCCGCTGCGCAACCTGCTGCGGCCCACCAGCGGCTTCCGAGCGCGCTACTTCCTGCTCGACGACCCGCTGGCCGAAGTGGACGACTACCACCGCAGCCTGGCCGACCTCGACGAGGAGGGCGCCGACGAGCCGCAGCCCGCCAGCAAGACCTGGGCGAAGGCCGTGCAGGGCAATGAGGACGAGCCCAGCCTGCTGACCCTGTTCCTGTGCCTGGCCACAGGCACGCCCAAGAAAACGGTGCTGACCGAAAAGACCGCCGCCAGCCTGGTGCGCAAGCTGCGCAAGAGCGGCTGGCAGCCCGCGCTGGCCACGGACTTCATCCGCGCCCACGCGGCCGGCGTGCGCCAGGCCGACTATGTGGAGCTGTGGAACAGTTTCGTGCAGGAGTCGCAGGCCACGCTGCAGAGCGATATGGACTACCAGATGCACGACGCCCTGGCGCTGCTGCGCCGGGAGTGCCACGTGGCCGCTTGAGGCGGTGGGGCGAGCGGGTTTCCGCGCTGACTCTGGCGTACCGGACGGTCTTGGAACAGGTTCTCGCATTGCGGTCCATTTCACGAGGGGGTTTGCATGGCATCGGTCTGTGGTGATTGCGGCAAAGTGCACGGTGAGATGTCGCGCTATTTCATGTGGCGCATACCCCAGCTGGGGATGGATGCTGCCGCGAAGCTGGTAGCCGAGGGCGACTACATGTGCCGTGTCCGCAACACGCGGCACTTCATCAGCTGCGAGCTGGCGCTGGCGTTCACCGACGGCGATGAAAAGTCGCTGGGCTTCATTGGCTGGGTCGAGGTGTCGGCTGCGGCCTATGCGGCGTACCAGCACTACCGGGCTGCGGAAGAAACGCTGCCCCCCATGGAGGCATGGATGGACGGACGGCTTGCGAACCCCATTCCGGGTGTGGACGATTCGCTGGGGACGGCGGTGCGCTTCGAAGTCGTCTGTGGTGACCCCACGCCCTACATCACCTGGGTGGAGCCTGGCACCGCACTCGCGGCCCGGGTGCAGGAGGGGGCCACCGTGGCGTTCTGGCACAAGGCGGCAGGCCTGGGCTAGGACCCGTTCTCAGGGCTTGGGAGCGAAGTCCCGCAGTTCCAGGTTGTAGCCCAGGCCCGCCGGGTTGCCGATCTGGATGCCTTCGAGCGAACCGCTCAGGTTCTGTCCACTGGTCTGGGTGTATTCCAGCCGGTAGGCGCCTGCGCTGATCCGGTCCACCGTGAAGCCGCTGCGCGGCAGCAGGTAGACCTGGCGCAAGGGCGTGCAGGGCTGGGCGTCTGCGGCACACAGCCGCACCCACAGGCCTTCGTCCCCAGGGTTGCGCAGCGTGAAGAGGCCGCCGCCCCCATGGGCCAGATAGGGCTGGTTGTCGAGGTTGCCGCTGGTGGTGGGCCAGGTGCCCTTGGGGTTGCCCGGCGACTTGCCGTAGGGGTAGGGCAGGGTGTGCTGGACGGCGGGCTTGGCGGGCTGGCGCGTGGCCGTGTGCTGGTAAGCCGGCCGGTCATTGCGCTGCGGTGGGCCCCACAGCGCATACCCCACGATCACGTACAGCAAGGATGCCACGGCGAAAAAGCCCAGGGTGCCATAGCTTGTGGTGTGGATCAGCGGCCTGCGCACGGGCGAAAGGCGGTCCAGCCAGTCGCCGACGACATCCCTGCCGGTCTTGGCATACACAAGCCAGCACAGCAGCGCACCCGCCCAGAACGCTGCCAGCAGCCATGGGCGCGCCAGTTCGTCATAGAGGCCCTTGAGGAGAATGGCCGGCATCATGAACAGCAGGTCGGCCAGGGCGGCCTCGGCTCTGGCCGAGGTGCTTGGCAGCACCAGCACGGCGGCGGTGAGAATGGGGCGTTGGAGCATGGCCACGGCGCTGCTGGCTACTGGGCAAACAGTGCGTCGAGCGCGCGCTGCGGGTCCATGAGAAAGTCGCGTGTCACGCGGTAGTGCTCGGTGTCCTGGTAGGCGATGGGCGCGATGCCCTCCTTGCCGCAGTGGAAGATGGTCGCGTCAGGGTACGCCATGAGGATAGGCGAGTGCGTGGCGATGATGAACTGCGATTTCTCTTCCACCAGGTCGCGCATGCGCGCCAGCGTGGCCAGTTGCCGCTGGGGTGACAGCGCGGCTTCGGGCTCATCGAGGATGTACAGGCCCTGGCCGCCAAAGCGCTCCATCATCAGCGCCATGAACGATTCACCATGCGACTGTTCGTGCAGCGAGCGGCCGCCATAGCTGTTGATGATGGGCGGCGCCGGGCAGGGCTCCTCGTCCATCTTCTCGATCTCGGTCGCCACGTTGAAGAAGCTCTCGGCGCGCAGGAAGTAGCCATCGCGAGGCCGGCGAATGCCCTTGGCGATGCGCAGGTGCTGGTGCAGGTCGGAATGCGAGGGCCGCGTGCCGAAGCTGAAATTCTTCGATCCGCCCTCGGCGTTGAAGCCCAGCGCGACCGCGATGGCTTCGAGCAGCGTGGATTTGCCCGAGCCGTTCTCGCCGACGAAGAAGTTCACCCGGGGGTGCAGGTCCAGCTGCTCCAGGTGGCGCACCACGGGCAGTGAGAACGGGTACCGGTCGAAGGACTCGACCTGGTCGCGCAGCAGGGTGATGCGGCTGACGAACTGGGATGCAATCATGGCGGGGGGCTCGAACGGGCGGGGGAGCAGCCGGGCCCCGCACCACCACGCCCACGCGGTGGGGCGGCATGGTGCAGCGTGTCAGCCACGGGTCAAGCGCAGAGCGTAGCATTGCGCTGGCGCAGTCTGTACACTGTTTCTTCTGCCTGCCAGCACGCCCATCCCGCCCACCCCCGTTCAGTGCACAGCCCCACGCTCGTCATCCTCTCGTCCATTCTTGCCGCGCTGGTGACCTCGGTGCTGCTGGTGATGTGGCATTTCAACCGGGGCATCCCGGGGCTCAGGCTATGGATGCTGTCCTTCCTGTGCGCCTTCGTGTTCAGTGTCAGCCTGCTGCTGCGCGAGCGCCTGCCCGAGGTGGTGTCGGTGGTCATCTCGCAAGGGGCGGTGTCGCTCGCCGCCTACCTGTGCCTGCTGGGCAGCCGCGCCTACATGGGGCGCAGGGCGCTGCCCCACACCTATGCGGGGCTGGCCATCGGGGCGCTGGTGCTCGGGGCCATCTACTTCACCGTGGTGCAGCCGCACCTGGGCATGCGCTTCGTGCTGGCCGGGCTGGGGGCGGGCGTGTTCTTTCTGCTCACGGCGCGCACCATGGCCCAGGGCGATGTGCGCCTGGTGCCGGCGCGCTACCTGTTTGCCGTGGCCGCGCTGGCCCATGGCCTGTTCCTGCTGCTGCGGCCCCTGCTGTTCCGGCTGGGGACGGGCCTGGGCGAGGGGCCGCTCGATGCGACCCTGGTGGCCCGGCTGTCGCAGTTCGTGGTGCTCGAGTCGGTGCTGGCGCTGGTGCTCTTCGCGTTTGGTACGCTGATGCTGGCCAACGAATACATCGCCAGCGAACTGCGCCACTTGGCCGAGGTGGACCCGCTCACCAATGTGTTCAACCGCCGGGCCTTCCTGACCCTGCTGGACAAGGCCATGAGCAATGCCCAGCGCACGGGCGGCGGCGGTTTGCCGGTGCTGGTGATGGACCTGGACCATTTCAAGAAGGTCAACGACACCTGGGGCCACCAGTGCGGTGACGAGGTGCTGCGCCATTTCGTGATGTTGGCCAACCGCTGCCTGCGCCGCGAGGATGTGCTGGGCCGCCTGGGCGGCGAGGAGTTCGCCATCGCCCTGCCCAATGCGGACCATGAGGGCGCCCGCGTCGTCGCCGAGCGCCTGTGCGCCCTGGTGGCGGCGCAACCGGTCCCCACGCAGCGCAGTGCGATACCGATCACCGTGAGCATCGGGGTCACGCTGAGCATGCCGGGTGAAAAGCCCGAATCGGTGCTGCAGCGCGCCGACGAGGCCATGTACCTGGCGAAGAAGCGCGGGCGCAACCGGGTGGAGGTGGTGCAGGCGCCTGAACGGGGCAAGGCGGCCGTCGAGGCCGTGCCGGCCCTGTGATCTGCGGGGGCCGTGTGGGGCCCCTGTCACAGGCGTGTGCGCGAAGCGGTGTAGAGTCGCTTCACCGTTACATTCCATTCCTTGCAGGTACCGCTTTCCTGTCCTCTGTCTGTTCGCTCCGCTCGGTACAAGCGGCCGGCGGGCACATGGAGCAGCGCATGGCGTTCACGTATCTGTTGGAAGCAAAATCACTGGCCTGGCTGTGGCTGGCGGCCAGTGTTCTCTCTGAGATCGCCGGTACCGTGGCGCTCAGGCAATCGGATGGCTTTTCCCGCGTGGTGCCCGCAGTGGTCGCCGGGGCCTGCTATGTGCTGGCGGTCTGGTGGATGTCACTGGCCATGAAGCACATCGGCATGGGGGTCACCTATGCGGTGTGGGCGGGCAGCGGCTTGGGGCTGACGGCGCTGCTGGGGGCGGCGCTGTTCGATGAGCCACTCTCGGGCCTGCGGCTTGCCGGGCTGGCCCTGGTGGTGGCCGGGGTGGTCACGCTCAGCCTGGCGGCACCATCACCACCTGCGCGCTGATCACTCGGCCAGAAACCCCACGCTGCCCGGCCTGCCGGGCAGGTCCAGCGTGGCCACGGGGGCAGGGCTGCTCGCAACGCGCTTGCCGCGCCGGTACACGGCCAGGCGCGCGGAGCGCAGGCGGATCGCTTCCACCGGGTTGCGCGCATGCAGCAGCACGAAATCGGCATGGCAGCCGGCCGCCAGGCCATAGCCTTCAAGGCCCAGCAGCCTTGCGGGGTTGGTCGTGATGGCATCGAAGCACTGGCGCATGGCGGCCTGGCTGGTCATCTGCGCCACGTGCAGGCCCATGTGGGCGGCTTCCAGCATGTCGGCGCTGCCGCCGCCATACCAGGGGTCCATCACGCAGTCGTGGCCAAAGGCCACGGTGAGGCCGGCGGCCATGAGTTCGGGCACGCGCGTCATGCCGCGGCGCTTGGGGTAGGTGTCGTGGCGGCCCTGCAGCGTGATGTTGATCAGCGGGTTGGCCACCACGCCCAGCTGCGCCTCGGCCATCAGCGGGATGAGCTTGCTCACGTAGTAGTTGTCCATGCTGTGCATCGACGTGAGGTGCGAACCCGCCACGCGGCCGTGCAGGCCCAGGCGGTGCGTCTCGTGTGCCAGTGTCTCCACGTGGCGCGAGAGCGGGTCGTCCGACTCATCGCAGTGCATGTCCACGCGCTTGCCGCGCTCGGCCGCCAGCTCGCACAGGATCCTTACGCTCTCTGCCCCCTGGGCCATGGTGCGCTCGAAGTGCGGGATGCCGCCGACCACGTCCACACCCAGGTCCAGGGCGCGCGTAAGGTTGTCGAGCCCGCCCGGCGAGCGCAGCACGCCGTCCTGCGGAAAGGCCACCAACTGCAGGTCCAGGTAGGGCGCCACGCGCTGCTTCACGTCGAGCAGGGCGCGCACAGGCAGCAGGCTGGCGTCGCTGGTATCCACATGCGAGCGGATCGCCAGCAGGCCTTGGGCCACGGCCCAGTCGCAGTAGCGCAGGGCACGCTGCACGATGGCCTCGTGCGTGAGCTGGGGCTTGAGCTCGCCCCACAGCGCAATGCCTTCGAGCAGGGTGCCGCTCTGGTTCACGCGCGGCTGGCCATAGCTGAGCGTGGAATCCATGTGGAAATGCGCATCCACGAAAGGCGGGCTCAGCAGCAGGCCGCCCGCGTCCACCGTCTCGTGTGCAGGGGCTTGCAGGCCCTCGGCCACTTCGGCGATGCGCCCGTCCTGCACGGCCACGGACATGTGGGTGCGGCCGTCGGGCAGGGTGGCGTTGTGGATCAGCAGGTCGAGCATGGTGGTGCAGGGCGTTGTTCGTGTTCGGCGCGGGTGGGGGTATTTTGTCGCGGATTCGTGTCGGGATCCCGTTCCTGGTGGTTCAGCGCCTGGGGCTTGTCGTGTACCGGTACACGCCAGGCCGGTGTCCGGCCTCGATGGTGATGCTGCGCAAGCGCTCCTCATGGCCCGAGCTGGCCCGCGCCGTGATGCGGATGCCGTTGCGCGTGGCGTGGCAGGCAATGCGGGTCAGGGTGATCTCCGCATGGTCGTTGTTGAGTTCGCGGATGCTTTGGGTGTGCACGGCCTGCAGGGCGCCGTCGTCGCCGCGCTGCATCCATTGCAGGTACAGGAAGGATTGGGTGTGCTGCGTGCCGTGCACGATGCGGTAGACACCCTCGTTCTTGCGCACAGGCCACTGGCCACAGACCTGCACCCAGTCCACTGCTTCGGCCGTGGCAAAGCGCTCGTAGGGCACATCCATGCCCAGGGCATGGGCCGGCGCGCCAGAGGCGAGTGCCAGGGCTGCAAGCCATGGGGCGGTTCTCATCATCGCTCGCCCTTGCGATACGGCTTCATCAGCGCCTGCGGATACGCCGCCTTGCGTGCCACCAGCACCAGGGCCAGGATGGACAGCAGGTAGGGCAGCATCAGGTAGACCTGATACGGCAGCCAGGCGTCGCCCGCCTGCTGCAGGCGCAGTTGCAGCGCGTCGAAGAAGGCAAAGAGCAGGGCGCCCAGCAGCGCCTTGCCAGGCCGCCACGAGGCGAAGACCACCAGCGCCACGCAGATCCAGCCGCGCCCGTTGACCATGTTGAAGAAAAAGGCGTTGAAGGCCGACAGCGTGAGGAAGGAGCCCGCCACCCCCATCAGCGCCGAGCCCGCCACGATGGCCCCGGTGCGTGTGCCCGCGACCGACAGGCCCTGGCCCTCGGCGGCCTGCGGGTTCTCGCCCACCATGCGCACGGCCAGGCCCAGCGGGGTGCGCATCAGCACCCAGGCCAGCAGCGGCACCAGCCCCAGCGCCAGCAGCGTGAGCGGCGTCTGCGCCGAGAGGATGGGCAGGCCCAACCATTCCATGGGCGCAAACGGCTCGATCGTGGGCGGCGTGTTCACCTTGGGAAAACTCACGCGGTAGCCGTAGTAGCTCAGCGCCGTGGCCAGGAGCGTGATGCCCAGGCCCGAGACATGCTGCGACAGCGCCAGCCCCACGGTGAGCCAGGCATGCAAGAGGCCGAACACGGCGCCCGTGAGCGCCGCCACCAGCACCCCGGCCCACAGGCCGAAGCCTGCATACACCGTGAGCCAGCCCGTGAAGGCTCCCGCGACCATGATGCCTTCGATGCCCAGGTTGAGCACGCCGGCACGCTCGCACAAGAGCACCCCGAGCGTGCCCAGGATGAGCGGCGTGGCCACGCGCAAGGTGGCGATCCAGAAGGCCGGGTTGGCCAGGATGTCGAGGAACTCGGTCATTTCCACTTGACCCGGTACTGTGTGAGGAGCGTCGCCACCAGCACGGCAATGAGCGAGGTGGCCACGATCACGTCGGCAATGTAGGTGGGCACGCCCACGGCGCGGCTCATGCTGTCGGCCCCCACCAGCACACCGGCCACAAAGGTGCCTGCCGCGATCACGCCCAGCGGGTGCAGCCCGGCCAGCATGGCGATGACGATGCCGCTGTAGCCATAGCCGGGCGACATGTCCAGCGTGACATAGCTGGTGCGGCCTGCCACCTCGATGGCACCCGCCAGCCCGGCCAGCCCGCCCGAGAGCAGGGCCACCAGCACCACGGTGCGCGTGATGGGCACGCCGGCAAAGGCGGCAGCGCGCGCATTGGCACCCGCTGCGCGGATGTCGAAGCCCGGCACCGTGCGCCGCAGAATGGCCCAGAGGGCGAGCGCCAGTGCAACTGCCCACAGCAGCCCCGTGTGCAGGCGCGTCTGGGGTACGAGCTTGGAGAGTTCAAGCTCGCCCTGCAGCGCCACGCTCTGCGGCCAACCCATGGAGAGCGGGTCTTTCATGGGACCGTCGAGCAGGGCCGAGACCAGCAGCAGCGTGATGAAGTTGAGCAGCAACGTGGTCACCACCTCGTCCACCCCCAGGCGCGACTTCATGAGCGCCGGGCCCAGCAACAGCAGCGCGCCGGCCAGCGCCGCCGCCAGCACCATCAGCGGGAACAGCATGTACGGCGACCATTCCAGCCCCGTGCCACCATGCAGGCCGCCCACGGCCACGGCGGCCAGCGCGCCGGCATAGAGCTGCCCCTCGGCCCCGATGTTGAACAGCCGCGCGCGAAAGGCCACGGCCGCGGCCAGCCCGGTCAGGATCAGCGGCGTGGCGCGCGTGAGCGTCTCGGTCAGCGCAAAGACCGAGCCGAAGGCGCCCTGCAGCAGCAGCCCATAGGTGCGGCCCACGGGCGCGCCGGCCCACAGCACCAGCAGGCCGCTGATGAGCAGGGTGAAGGCCACGGCGCCCACCGGCGCCGCCACGTAGGCGGCCGGAGAGATGTGGTTGCGTTTTTCAAGCCGCATGGATCAGTGCATTGGTGAGGGTGGCGCGCATCGGTTTACCATGGGCGGCACGGAGACGGGGCCCGCGCTGCGCGAGGCCCACAACAAGAAAGAGGGAGAGGGGCATCATGCACAAGCTGATGAGGGGATGGCCTGGGTGTGCGGCAATGGCCGCTGCATGGGGCATGGTCAGGCGGCTGCTGTGGCTGCTGTGTGGCGGCCTGGTGCTGGCCTGCGCCGGGGCCCTGGCGCAGCCACAGACCGCTGCGTCGGCCACCGCGCTGGACCTGCCGCTCAAGAACGAAGCGGAATACACGGCCCAGCTCAATGCCGAGCTCAAGGCGGCCCATGAAGCTCGCGAGCGGCACCGCGTGCGGACGCGGTGGATGGCCGCGGCGACCCTGTCGTGCCTCGCGATCGGCCTTGCCGCACTGGTGGTATGGGCGTGGCGCAGCCGCCAGCCCCGCGCGGTGCGGCTCAGCCGCCTGGTGCTGTGGGTGCCCTGCCTGCTGCTCGCCAGCGCCTGGTTTTTCCCCTGGTCGCTGTATGCAGCCGTGGTATTTGCCCCGGCGTTTCCGGTCGTGTGGTGGAAGAGGGCGTTGCCCTGGTGGGAGCTGGGCCTGGCGTCGGTTCTGTACCTGCCGGCCCTGCTGCTCACCTGGTTTGTCTTCAAGGCGATGGCCGCCATGGGGGCCGGGTAGAGAACGGCTGGGTGCTGCTCTGGCGCTTGCGTGGTCATGGAGCGCCCTCCGCGACGGTAGAGGCCCCGGCCATCGCCAGGCCAATGGCTTCGCGTGTCCAGCCGTCGGCGGGTCGCGCTGCACTCAGATGCCCTTCATGCATCACCGCCACACGGTCACCCAGGGCCAGCACTTCGTCGAGGTCGTCCGAGATCAGCAGCACAGCCGCGCCGCCATCGCGCGCGGCTATGAGCTGCTGCTGCACAAAGGTGACGGCGCCGATATCGAGGCCCCAGGTGGGCTGGTGCGCCACGATGAGCCGGGGGGCTGGCGCATCGCCAGGCGGCAGCAGGGCGCGGCCCAGGATGAGTTTCTGCATGTTGCCGCCCGAGAGTGCGCGGGCCGGCGTGTCCGCCCCGCCGCCGCGCACGTCGAAGGTGGTGGCCACGCGCTGCGCATGCTGGCGCGCGGCGGCGCGCTTGACCCAGAAGGCCTTGAACCAGGGGTGGGCGAACCAGTGGCTGCGCAGGCGCTCGGACACGGCGTTCTCCCACACCGGCAGATCGCCCACAACGCCCACGGCATGGCGGTCTTCGGGGATGCGGGCCACGCCCTGGTTCACCACCCAGGCGGGGCGGGCCAGCAGGGGCGCACCCAGCAGCGTGACCTGGCCGGCCGTGGCGGTGCGCACACCGCACAGCAGATCGGCCAGCGCCATCTGGCCATTGCCCGAGACCCCGGCAATGGCGACGATTTCGCCCGCGTTCAGCGTGAGCGATACGTTCTGCAGCCGGTCACGCCCGGTGGCGGCGGTGGACACTTCGGCCAGCGTGCACACCGGCGCGCCCACATGCTTCGCGGGGCGGCGTTCGCTCGCCTCGATGGCATGGCCCACCATCCACTGGGCCAACTGGCCCTGCGTAGTGCCCTGGGCGGGCGCCTCGGCCACCAGCCTGCCCTGGCGCAGCACGGCCACGCGGTGCGAGACGCGCAGCACCTCGGCCAGCTTGTGGCTGATGAAGATGATCGACAGGCCCTGGGCCACCATCTGCGACAGGGTGGCGAACAGGGCCTCGCTCTCCTGCGGGGTGAGCACGGCGGTGGGCTCGTCCAGGATCAGGATGCGGGCGCCGCGGTACAGCGCCTTGAGGATCTCGACCCGCTGGCGCTCGCCCACCGAGAGGCTGCCTACCAGCGCATCAGGCTGCACCGGCAGGCCGAAACGGGCCGACACAGCCAACAGTTTTTCGCGCGCGGCACTGCGGCGCGAGAAGGGCTGCCACAGCGGCTCGCTACCCAGGAGGACGTTGTCCAGCACCGTGAGGTTGTCGGCCAGCGTGAAGTGCTGGTGCACCATGCCGATGCCGGCGGCCAGCGCCGCGCGCGGCTGGCCGGGCGGCAGGGGCTGGCCGAAGACCTCGATGTGGCCCTCGTCGGCCACGTAGTGGCCGAACAGGATGGACATCAGCGTGGACTTGCCCGCGCCGTTCTCGCCCAGCAGGGCCAGCACCTCGCCGCGCGCCAGCGTGAGGCCGATGCCGTCGTTGGCCACCAGCTGGCCAAAGCGCTTGGTGATGCCGGTGAGGCGCAAGACGGTATCGGAGGTCATGGCGCCTCCTGATCAACCAGGATGATGAGGGGAAAACCTGTTTCGCCGCCGGGCTGCCCCAAGGCGAAACGCGCCCCCTTGGGGGGCAGCGACCACACGCAGTGAGGGAGCGTGGGGGCCTTGGTCATTTCCATGCTGCGAGAAATGCCTGCAGCACCTTGGCCGAGTTGGCGGCCGCCAGGTGCATGAAGGTGTCCATCTCGTTGGCGCCATCGCCGCCGCCCGCCAGATCGCTCAGCGAGCGGAAGGCGATGTAGGGCACGCCATTGCTGTGCGCCACCATGGCCGTGGCGGCGGTCTCCATGTCGAGCACATTCGCCTCGAAGGTCTTGAACGCATACTCGCGGAAGGCCTTGTTGTCCACGAAAGCCTGGCCCGAGACGCCGTTGCCGCCCACCACCATGCGCGGGCGCTCTTTCAGGCAGTGGCTGGCGTGGCAGTGTTCCAGCGGCACGGTGGCCAGGCCGTTGGCCACGGCCAGCATGCGCGGGTCGGCCTCGAACCAGAACTTTTGCGTGATTTTCGGGTTGGCGGCCGAGCGCACCTCCACCGGGCGCGGGTGCATCATGCCGTAGGCGGGCAGGGTGAGTTCGGCCTGCATCCAGCCCGGGGCGGTGTACTTGCCGGGCTGGTCTTCGCGCGCCATCAGCCATTCCAGGTACTGTCCCCAGCGCGCGGGCACCGTCACGTCGCCGATGTGCAGGCCCGGGTTCACGCCGCCGGCGATGCCGGAAAAGACGATGTGGCTCACGTGGAAGCGGTCCAGCACCAGCTGCGTGTTCATGGCCGCATTGGTCATGCTGATGCCCGAGAGGAAGACCACCACGGGCTTGCCCTGCAAGGTGCCGGTGGTGAACTCCACGCCGTTGATGCTGTGTTTCACGGGCTGCTGCACCTGGGGCAGCAGCACGGTGAGCTCGGGTGCAAAGGCCGAGATCACGGCGATGCGGGGCGTGCTGTCAAGGCGCGTGCCCTGCACTGAGGGGCTGGATGCGCAGCCTGCCAGGGCACCGGCCAGGGCCAGCGTGCCGAGCAGTTGGGCGATGCGGCGGGGGAGCAATGCGGTGAAGTTCATGGTCAACAGGGTAAGCGATGGACAGTACCAATGAAAAGGGCCACCGCAGTGAGTGGCCCTTGGAACTCTGCGCGCAGGCGCTGCAGACAGCTGACGCTTACTTGGCCGTGGACTTGGGCTGGCTGTCGTCCACCTTCACGGTGAACTTGCCGGCCAGGATGTCGGCCTCCTTGGCCTTGACCTTGGCCACGATGTCGGCCGGTACCTTCTTCTCGAAGGTGCCCAGGGGTGCGAGTTCCGAGCCCTTGTGCTTCATCATCGAATACGGGCCGTAGTCCTCGGGCGTGAACTTGCCTTCCTTGACCAGCTTGAGCGCGCGGTCGATGCTGGGCTCCATGTGCCACAGGGCGGACGCGACCACCGTGTCGGGGTACTTGTCCTGGGTGTTGATCACGTTGCCGATGGCGAGCTTGCCCTTTTCCTTGGCGGCATCGCTCACGCCGAAGCGCTCGGCGTAGAGCACGTCGGCGCCCTTGTCGATCATGGCGAAGGTGGCTTCCTTGGCCTTGGGTGGGTCAAACCAGCTGTTGATGAAGCTCACGGTGAACTCCACCTTGGGGTTCACCTCCTTGGCGCCGGCCATGAAGGCGTGCATCAGGCGGTTCACCTCGGGGATGGGGAAGCCGCCGACCATGCCGATCTTGTTGGTCTTGGTCATGCCGCCGGCCACCATGCCCGACAGGTAGGCCGGCTCCTGGATGTAGTTGTCGAACACGCTGAAGTTGGGCGCCTGCGGCTTGCCCGAGGAGCCCAGCAGGAACGAGGTCTTGGGGAAGTCCTTGGCCACCTTGCGCGCGGCGGCTTCCACCGCGAAGGCCTCGCCCACGATGAGCTGGTTGCCGCCGGTGGCGTACTCGCGCATCACGCGCTCGTAGTCGGCGTTGCTCACGTTTTCGCTGGACTTGTACTCGATCTCGCCGCGCGCCTCGGCCGCCTTGAGCGCCTTGTGGATGCGGCTGACCCACTGCTGCTCGTAGGGCACCGTGTAGATCGCCGCCACCTTGGTCTTGGCCTGCGCGAGGGCTGCACCGGGCGCCAGCCCGATCATGGCCGACAGCGCCAGGGAGGTGGAGAACAGGTGGCCGGTGAAGATGCGGCGAGAGGTCATGGAGTGGGTCCTTCTTCGGATGGAGGATGGGCGATCGAATCTGGGCGTTGTCTCAAGCAAATAGCACGCCAATGGGCGGCTGGTGTCGCGTGCCAGCAGATGCCCTGCCGTGATGCAGGCGCAGGCGCCGCAACGGAGTCTGCCAGAAGAAAGTCACCAGATGGTAAGAAATCGCACTGCTTTGGGGCAAAAAAATGCCGCCCCCGGGGACCGGGCCCCTGGGGCGGCGTCGTTGCAGTGCGATCCGCGGTTGCTTGCTTACTTGGTGCCGAAGATGCGGTCGCCGGCATCGCCCAGGCCCGGCAGGATGTAGCCGTGGTCGTTGAGCTCGCGGTCGATGGCGGCGGTGAAGATCGGCACATCGGGGTGGGCCTTCTGCAGCGTGGCCACGCCCTCGGGGGCGGCCAGCAGGCAGACGAACTTGATGGAGCGCGGGTTGAGTTTCTTGAGCCGGTCCACGCAGGCGGCGGCCGAGTTGCCCGTGGCCAGCATGGGGTCGACCACGATGATGTCGCGCTCTTCCATCTCGGACGGCATCTTGAAGTAGTACTCCACTGGCTGCAGCGTGGCCGGGTCGCGGTAC
>JAESFW010000203.1_pt1 | contig 79924 bp, 65 predicted proteins | sample 9269481 | NCBI WGS metagenome assembly JAESFW01 (sample SAMN14515350, study PRJNA621654) | algae metagenome | isolation source: Lyngbya sp. HA4199-MV5 and co-occurring heterotrophs from soil with... | place: USA: Ahupuaa O Kahana State Park, Hawaii | collected 2009-07-21 | reverse complement strand
ACCGTCGTCGTGCCAAAAGTTTGTTCCGGTTAGGGCTCGATTATTTGCGCCATTTGGTGCTCAATCCATCTGCGTCCAATGAGTCCGACTTTGTGCAATCCCTCCAACTTTTGTCCTGTACTTAGAACATCAGCACCTACACCTCTGGTCAAATCATTCTGCGGATCAAGATCAATCAGTAAAACTCGTTTACCTTCTAAAGCGAGTGTGGCTCCTAGATTAACAATGTTTGTTGTCTTTGCGACACCACCTTTTTGGTTCCAAACAGCCGAGACTAAAGCAGTATGAGGATTTTTTAGGCAATACTCCAACTGCTGCATTAGTGCTGGAATGTTGGCTTTAGTGAATTTCTGAATTGGCGTTAGAGGCATCACTAAACCATCAACCCTTCTCCAGATCTGGAAGAAATCACCGTTGAAGACTAAACCGTAGGAAGCTAACAGATCAAACGGGACTTTGCTGTCTAAGTAATGTTTGATACCTCTATTATTTCTGCCAGCGTCTTCATAACCCACTGCCTGCCGATAAAGATCGTGGCTTTTGCACGCTTCAGCAAAATCCTTCTCCGGAACGGCAGCTAGAGCTGGATCGCGCTTCTTATTCTCCATTACGAACACAGGTGGCTGATTAATATTTTGGTAGATTAGCCTATCTGGTGTTCCGAACCCTGCTCCTAACCCTTTCTGGCATTTAATCTGCTGAAAATTGAGTCCCAAAGATTTTAGAAGAGGTTGAACAAGATTATTTTCAACGTCCGACTCACCGTAATCAGTCGGTAACTCAGACCAATGGTGGGCAAGCTTTTTGTAGGACATCTTCATGAGGCTTCACCTCCTGAGAGAGCTTGTTTGAAAGATGCAGCGCGGTTTCAATCTGCTGCATCTGGGCTCACAAAAGCATCTCCCTCTTAAAGTGCCCCATTTTCAGGAAAGCTTGCAGTAAATTCACTGGAACATGACACTCGATTGTTGAAGCCTTTATGTTGGAGACTCAATACCTCGTAGTCAATGGAGTGGGTTGTTATGCGGAAACTCGGTTAGTATTGTTCAGCACAACGCCATTGCTTGTGTAGAAAGCTGCGCTACTTACGGGTGGATAGGACGAGCGATCGCGTCCGATTCACCAACTGCCCGATGCCCATATCCCGCTTGAAGATGTCGTGCAGGAGAACGTAGAAGCAGGGAATGATAAACAGCGTCAGCATCGTTGCCAGCGTTAGACCAGCGAAGACGACTACGCCCAAGGGTTGCAAAAACTCTGAGCCTTCGCCGATGCCCAACGCTAGGGGGAAAAGTCCCAGGACGGTGGTGATGGTCGTCATCAGAATGGGGCGCAAGCGTTGAGGGGCGGCTTTCAGGATGGCGGTGGGGCGATCGAGTCCTTCTTCTTCTCGCAGTTGGTTGGCTGTTTCCACCATGATGATGGCGTTGTTGACCACAATCCCGACGAGGAGCACGGCACCGACGACAACCGTAATCCCGATCGCGGTTTGCGTCACAAACAAACCCAATATGCCGCCTGCCAGCGCCAAAGGCACCGTCAGAATGATGACCAGCGGATCAATCACAGAGTTGTACTGCACTGCCATGACCACGAAGACAAGGAACGCAGCGAGTCCACCCAGCACGACCAGCGCATCCTGGAGTTCTTTGTTGGTTCGTCCGGCATAGCTCGGCAGCACCGTCACGTCATCGGGCAGATCGAGCTTGGAGACAATTTGCTGCACTTCTGCCAGTGCCGCGCCCAAACTCGCGCCCTTGTTGAGGTTGCCTGCAATGAGAAAAACAGCCCGCTGGTTAATGCGTTGAATTTCACCCGGAGCCTGCCCTTCTTCGATTTTGGCAACGTCGCTCAGGCGCACCAGAGCATTGTTGTCCACAAACAGCGGGAGTTGTGCCAACTGGGAAGGCTGTTTCAGCAAGTCCTGGTTCAACTGCACGCGGACATCGACCAGACGTTCGCTGCGCTGTAGTTGGGTAGGTATGGAACCTTCGATCGCCGTTTGAAGGGTGCTGCCAATCTCCTGAGTGGTCAAACCGAGGGCATTCGCGCGTTCCCAATCGGGACGAATTTGCACTTCGGGCTGGCGATCGTCGGCATCGGGACGAAACGCGGATAATTTCACCTGCTCATCCAACGCCGACAGCACTTGTCGACCTGCCTGCCGCAGCACGTCTGCATCTTCTCCCTGAAGCACCACATCGACTTCTGCACCCCGCAACGGCGAATTGTTTAAGGTCAAACCGCGCACAGAACCCGCTGAAACTCGTACCCGGATGCCTGCCAGGTTAAGCTTGTTCATTTCGCGCGTGACCCGTTCGGTGAATTCCACCACGTCACTCCCGTCTTTGAGCGTGACGCTGCCCGTACTGCGCGATGGGTTCGCCGAGACATTGGTGCCAAACAGCGAACCGCCTGCGGTCGTGAAGACATACTCGGTTTCTGGCTGTTTCAGCAGCACATCGTCTACCGCTGCCATCACACGCCGATTGGTTTCTAGCGACGTGCCCGGTGGAAACTGGACGTTGACATTTGCCTGCCCGGTGCTGATGCGCGGCAAAATTTCTTGCGGAATCTGCCCTGCCATCGCGATGCCACTACCACCTAGCACAATGAATGCGGTCACAAGGACGATCGCCCGACGACGAATGACCTTCGCTAACGTGTTGCCGTAGGAGCGGGTGAGACCGTCCAACCGTTGATTGAACGCTCGCAGCAGCCATAGCCGATTCAATCCGCTCGACCATTCGATCGCAAAAAGGCGGGCAGACAACATCGGCACGACGGTAATGGCGACGACCAGTGAAGCGGCAACCGCAAAACAAATGGTGAGAATGAGTTCGTTAAACAGCAGCGACACAAAGCCGCCCACCAGGATAAAGGGTAAGACCGATACCAGGTTCGCAGCGGTCGAAGCGACAAGTGACGATTCCACTTCACGGCTACTTTCCTCAACAGCAGTGATCAGAGTTTGGACACGATCGCTCTTTACATGTCCGTTCCCGTTGCCATTGTGGGTGCCAAGACTGCCATCCAGCTTGAGCGTTTCCACCCGTTTGCTCACATTTTCGAGAATCACAACCGAGGTGTCGATCGCCTGCCCCACGCTGATTGCCAAACCACCCAAACTAAAAATGTTGAGCGAGAAACCGCAGAGCTTCATCACGATCGCCGCTGCCAGCGTACAGAGTGGAATCGTCAGCGCAATAATGAATGTCTGCCGCAGCGACCCTAAAAAGATGAAGACCGCGATCGCGGCTAACAGCGCACCTGACAGCCCTGAATTAATCACATCTGCCAGCGAGTTGCGAATAAACCGTGACTCATCCAGCGTCGGCGTAATGATCATGTCGGCTGGAATCAATCCCGACTGTCGCAACTCCTCCAGCCGTTGCTTCACCGCATCTACCACCGATACCGTGTTCGCATCTGGCTGTTTCTGCACGCTAATTTTGACCGCTTTCTCCCGATTGAGGTTCACCAGCACCCGCTCCTCTTCCGTGCCATCAATCACCTCGGCAAAATCGCGCAAATACACCCGTTGAGCGGGGGAAGAAGAGTTTTGAGTTGTAGTGGTAGAGCTTTGAGTGGAGTTAGTTTGTTGACTATTGACTGTCCCCTGTCCCCTGTCCCCTGTCCCCTGTCCCCCAGTCTCTACCCCCTGCCCCCCCACCGCAAACGACAAATCTCGAATCTCCCCCGCATCTTGAAAGCGTCCCACCGCCCGCGTTAAGGGTTCCGAGCTATCGCCCAAAATCCGTCCACCAGAGACATCCTGATTCCGCTGCTCCAATTCATCCAGTACATCTGTCAAGCCAATGCCCAGCGCTTGCAGACGGTTCAAATCAATATTGACGCGCACTTCTTCGACAACGCCGCCTGAGACATCCGCTGACGCAACGCCCGATACAACGCCCAGTTCACGCGATAGTTCCTCATCGGCAAACACCCGCAGATCGACATCCTCTAAAGACGGCGACGTGAGCGCCATTTCGTAAACGGGTAGCTGCGAGGGGTCTGCTTTGAAGAGTCGCGGTTCTTCGATCGTATCTGGCAACTGGTTCCGATTCCGGTTAAACGCAGCGGTCGTATCGTTAAGTGCCTGATCGATATTGCTGCCGGGATTAAAGTACAAATCCAGGTTGACTTGCCCTTCACGTGTTTGAGAGTAAATCTGCACCACTCCATCCGTGGTTGATAATGCCTCTTCCAGCGGTCGGGTAATTTCGTCGATCGCCACTTCTGGTGAAATCCCAGGCGCTTCCAAACGTACCCCAATGCGGGGATAGGTAATGGATGGCAGCAGATCGACGGGCAGTTGGGTGATGAAAAAGATGCCCACCACAATGACGGTCAGCGTCAACATCAAGGTGCCAATATGCTGTCGGATTGAGAGCGTGCTGAGGCTGAAGCCGGATGGGGAAGGGGGGTGCATAGAGGGGAGTGGGGAGTGGGGGCGGGAGGCAGGAGGCAGACGGCAGAAGGCAGGAGGTAACATGGTTGGCTTGGCTCCACAAGCGAAGCGGGAGTCAACCATGTTAGAAGGAGTCAGAACTGGACGTGAGTGGCATTAAGGGGTTGCAGAAATATTTCACCCCAGAGAGTTTTGTGGACAACAAGGAGTCGCTTGTGTTTCTTTCGCCAACGTTAAAGCGTGACTCTATTTAGCTGACAGAATGCTTAAGCGCACGGAGTCGCCATCTTTGAGTGGTTTACCAGCAAACTTGACGAAGCGATCGCCGGGGTTCAGTCCCGATAGGATTTGCACTTTGCCGTCTGCCTGTTCGCCCAGCGTGACCGATCGCGCCGCCACTTTTGCATCCTTGCCATCACCTGTTACAACAAACAGCGTGCCTTTCGTTCGTTTGGGCTTTGCGCTATCTTTCGCGCGATCGCGACTATTTGCACCGCCTCCATTCGACCCAGGCTGATCAGGTTGTTGTCCCTTGGCGCGATCGTCCTGTAAAGCCGTCAGCGGCACCACGACGCGATCAGGGTTCGTTTGCTCAAAGCTCACCCGTGCCAGCAAACCGCTGCCCACTTTGCCCGTTGGGTTCGGAATCGTCACTTCCACAGGCACTGAAAAAGACGTGGCGTTAGCAGCAGGCGAAACCCGCGTCACTTTACCTATAAGCTGCTCGTTGGGAAAGGCATCCAGCCGCACCTTTGCCTTACCACCCAGGCGGACATTTGCCAAATCGAGTTCCGAAACCCGCAAGGTCACTTTTGCTTGGCTGAAATCGCCAACCCGCAGCAATTCATTGCCCACCTGTACCAGATTGCCGACTTCAGTGGAGCGTGTCAGCACTGACCCATTCAGTGGCGAGGTCAGTACGGCATACGATCGCCGCTCTTGCTGCTGTGCCACCACTGCCTGCTGTGCCACGATGCGACCGTTTGCGGCGACGATCGCCTGCTGCTGGTTACGCACCTTTTCTTGCGCCGATCGCAATACCTGTGCGGCGGTTTTCGCCTGGGTACGCGCCTGTTCTGCTTGCTGCTGGGTAATCGCACCATCTTTGGCAAGTCTGTCGTAACGAGCCGCATCTGCCTCTGCTTGCTGGAGTTGTAGGCGGGACTGTTCTACCTGCGTCCTGGCATCACTCACCTGAGTTTGAAGCTGGCTAATTTCAGAACGTCTGGAGGCAAGTTCGGCTTCGGCTTCGGTGGTGGCTGCATTCAGAATCGAGTCATCAATTTGTGCCAGCGTTTGACCCTGCTGCACGCGATCGCCCACATCCACAGTCAGTCGGCGTAGTTGCCCCTCTGCTTGAGCACGAATCGCCACTTCCTGTAACGGTTGCGTTGTGCCTGTGTATTCTCTCGTTGCTTGTAAAGGAGCCGTAGCCGCGATCGCCACATCAACGGCTGTAGCCCTTTGCCCCTGAGCCGTTCCAGAGGGGTTGGTTTGGGCATCCGCCGTACCTTTGGGCAAAAAGTTACAGCCCGAAAGCGCTATTACAAAAGCCGTGAGGATTCCCCAACGCGCCATCCAGACTAAATTTGCTTGGTTAGCAGCCTGTGATGATGGGAAGCAGACTGGTTTGAATTGCAAAGTCATCGGTGAATGCACGGAAGAAGTCATAAGAATGGAATGCCATATACATCAGTAAGTTGAAGCAGAGCGGACGGCTTACACAGTTCTGGGATCTTAACAATTCTTCACACAACATCTGTCTATCAAGCGAACGATTCCTGCACAATGCAGTCGCTAGAAAATATGTGCCATCTCAATGATGTGCCATCTCAATGGACGAGCCTGTTGAGGCAACAATACCTTGCACTTAGACTATGCTGCTCAAGCTTTGGTTCAAACGTTGGCTTAAAAACTTCACCTGGTTGGAAGCTGCTGTAAGCGATCGCCCTCTCCGTAAAAGCGCTTACCTGGCTGTAGCGGGAACTTGCCTGAATGTACGAGTTTTTTTTGCTGCGTTGAGAACAATTTTGTCCTGCATGCAGTCTTGGATCTGGAATGGTGATGACCCTCGGTGTATCACCCCTATGTTATTTCTCTCAGCCCGTAGCTTCACCACCGCATCATGATGAAATCCATGCAAAGAACCGCTTTGAATGTAGGCGATCGCGTGCGTCTGGTACGTGGCTCCATGAGAGGACACACCGCTATGGTTTCTGCCATTCAGGATGGTGCTTACTTTCTCATCGGTGACTGGACAAAGCAAACAGGCTTCGTCCAGGTCAAGTATGGTCCGATTGAATATGAACAGTTGGAAAAGCTGTAGGTAAAGGATTTACGCAAACCTCCGAGATTTTACCTAGGGATTGGGCATCGTGGCTCACGGAGCAGGCTAGACCTCCGAGGTTTCAGGGCATGTCACATCAAATTAGCTCCAAAACCCTGCGGTATCAGCATGATCGCGTCCGCCCCAACACACGAGGCTAGGGGCTGAAACCTTTGCTGCAAGTCATGTGTAGTCGTCATTGATGACAGCCCCTGGTTCAACCTGCGTAAGTTCCAGGCAAAGCAGGTATGGGACGGGTTGCCTAAATCTCAAGATACAAGGTTGGGTAAAGCCAACGATTTTAAAGTCGCCTTAACGGGATTGCGTCACCCCTCTGATGGATGCAGGACAACGGCTCAAGTTCTATTTGTAGACGGGTAAGACTATACAAAGTTGGGCAAGCGTATGGCAAATCTGATTGAAACAGCGACCCGTGCAGGACATTTCAAAACGTTACTTAGCGCGATCGAAGCAACAGGGGTACGAAACCTGCTGGAAAGCGAAGGCTCACTGACGGTGTTTGCCCCGACCGACGAAGCCTTCGCCAAGCTACCAGATGGAACCTTAGATGAGCTGTTGCACGATCTCCCCAAGCTCAAGCGCATCGTGATGTACCACATTTTGTCGGGCGATGCGCGATCGGACGATTTAGCCCAAATTGAGGAAGCGCCCACTGAGGAAGGCTCCATTCTGGCGATCGACCACAGCAATGGCAGTACTAAGGTCAACGATGCCACGGTCACTCAAATGGACATCTTGACTGATAACGGAGTGATTCACGTCATTGATGGAGTCTTAATGCCTGCTATTCTGGCTGGACATTCATAGAACGTCCAAAGGCTAAAGATTTCGCGTTTCTAAGGCTCTTGAGAGGCGATCGAGCGCGCTTGCGGTACGTTCCTGTACCACGATCGTGGGATCGGGTGCTGCTGCCTCAACAGCCTCTTGGCGGGAAAAGCGCTTTTTCGCCTTCTCAAAGGCACGAACCACCAAAAAGATCACAAACGCAATCACCAGAAAATTAATAATGGCAGACAGGAAAAGCCCATACTTAATGCCATTTGCAGATAGTTTCTCAATGCCATCCACGCCAGCCGCGCTAAGTGCGGGTGTCAGAAGCGCTGGCGTAATGATGTCTCCCACAAAGGATTCCACAATTTTGCCAAACGCACCCCCAATGATTACCGCAACGGCTAGATCAATCACGTTGCCCTGCATGATGAACTTTTGAAAGTCAGCCCAAAAGCCCCCGTTTGTACGTGTCATAAGCGTTAACTATCTCCCTGATTGAAGTAGGTTTTATGTTGGTTGCATTGTAAAACAAAGCTGTCCCTCATCAACATGTTGCCCACAACATCGGAGTACCTCAATTCGCAGCATCTTAGCCCAACATTGCTCAACACCGCTGACTGGCTGCTGACCGCTGCCTGCTAGGGGCTGTCATCAGTTACGACTACACATTAATAGGCAGCAAGGGTTCCAGCCCCTAGGGCGTGTTTTAAAACCCTCGATCCTCCCCAACCCTCCTTAAAAAGGAGGGAGCTAGATTGTTCAAAGTCCCCCTTTTGAAGGGGGATTTAGGGGGATCACCAAGAGGCAAGGAACCGACCCAAAGGGTTTTAAAACACTGCCTAGCCTGGTATATTGAGACGGGCGTGGCAATGCTGATACTGCAAGGTTTCGGCGCTGAATTGATGACACGCCCTATCCCCTGCTCACAGCGCAAAATCAATTGTTGCTGAAGCGCTAGTCTGCCATCAGAATTGGCTACTATAGAGGTAAGGCGGAATCATTCCGACATCAGGATCATTCCAATATCAGGCAATCGCTGCGAGTGAGAGATTCATGACTGCTCAGGTTTTGGTCGAGAAAAAGAAGCTGGCAAAGCCCCCCCTGGATATTTATCGGCTGGGCGATCGCGTACTGCGGCAACCAGCCAAGCGCATTGCTAAAGTCGATGCCGAAGTGAAGCAGTTGATCCGCGAAATGCTGCAAACGATGTATAGCGCGGATGGTATTGGGCTGGCAGCCCCACAAGCCGCCGTTAACAAGCAGCTCATTGTAATCGATTGCGAGCCGGATGAAGCCGCTACGCCTCCGTTGATCTTGATCAATCCGGTCGTTAAGCAGGCAAGCACCGATCTATCTGTGACCCAAGAAGGGTGTCTTAGCATTCCGGGGGTGTATCTGGATGTGAAACGACCTGCTGCGATCGAAGTTGCCTATAAAGATGAGCAGGGTCGTCCTCAAAAACTCTCGGCTACTGGGTTACTGGCTTGCTGCATTCAGCACGAGATTGACCATCTCAACGGCGTTTTGTTTGTCGATCGCGTTGAAAATGCCCTGTTGCTCAATGAGGCACTGGCAAAGCATGGCTTTTCAGCGCAGGCGGTAAAACGGATGGAGCAGTAGGTCCGGCAGCTTTTAAAGGGTTAGATTGCTAGACCCTGGCTCAACCCTCAAATCTTCAAATTCAAATTTTGGGACTTTACCGTGACTCCAAAGAGTGGTGTGTTTCTGGGCGGCTCATGTATTGCGGCGATCGCAGCCGTTGGGTCAGTGTTTGAACTCTCGTCAGGCGTGCCCCAATTGGGCAACATTCTCACGGGAGTCATTCTGGCAGTCAGCGTGCCCCTGACGATTGTGTTTTTTTTGGCAGCAGTGCGCGATACGCGGGCAAACCAGTAGACAGAAGGTAGGGTGTAGGGTGTAGGGTTGTAAGGAACGGGAAACGCAGCTATCGCACCTCTATTGTTTCGGCACCTTCAAACCCCTCAACGCGTCAAACCGCTTGCCAAACTCCCTCCACGATGACGGGAACGGATCGCCACACTACATTTCTGCGCTTGTTGCCATCGGGTGACAACCCGACTGCTGCTTCCTGCTATCCGCTAACCGCAACGGAGACAGCGGTGCTTGGGCGTGAACCTCAGTGCCAGGTCGTGCTTGACCCATTGGTCTATCGTGCAGTATCACGGCGACACGCCGAAGTCAAGTCTGTCTTAGGCTTTGAATCGCCCGATGGTACACGCTTTTGGCAGGTGTGTGATCTCAAAAGCGCCAACGGCACGTTTGTAAACGGAGAACGACTTCAGGATTGCCGCGTTTTGCAAGCTGGCGATCGCATCATGCTGGGGCAAAACGGTCCAGAATTTGTTTTTGAGTGCCAGCCCAGCAAAAATCCAACCAAACATACGGCTCCACCCGCTGCACACCCCCCATCGCCAAAGCTCCATTTACCCTCCGTCAATCGCCGCAAATCTGGGTCTGTTCCCGATCGGCTCTCCGCTACAGCTCCACCAATACGTCGCCGTGAGCCTGATGCCGTGAGCTTAACGCAATTGTTTCCCATTCTTTCAACAGGGCGACAACTCACCCACAAAGCCTATCTCTTTCCTGGCGGCATCACGGTTGCCTTTGTGGTACTGATGTTCATCGCGGTGGGCAATCCGTTTGCGTTCAACATGCTGCTGGCAGCCTATTTAGCAGGCGCTGCGTACTATTTTGTGTATGAACTGTGCGGCAAGCACAAGCCCTGGTGGATTCTATCGGGCGCGGCTGTTTTTACCCTCTTGCTGCTCATCAGCCCTGTGCTGAAGCTTTTCGTCTTTGTGTTTCGGCAAGTTTTACCGGGCGATTTACCTACGGGGGATAGTCCCGTTCCATTCCCCATCCTGCTGATCAAAATGTTCTTTGGTGCGGGGCTAATGGAGGAATTGCTAAAGGCGATTCCGGTTTTTGCCGCCTATCTGTTGGGCACCCAGTTGCGATCGCCCTACCGAGAGCGCTTAGGCGTATGGGAACCGCTGGATGGCATTTTGCTGGGCAGCGCATCTGCTGTGGGCTTCACCCTGCTAGAAACGTTGGCGCAGTATTTGCCTGAAGTGTATAAAGCCACGCTGTCATCCGGTGAAGGAGCCGCTCAACTCGCCAGCCTGCAATTATTGATTCCCCGTGTTCTTGGCTCTGTAGCGGGGCATATGGCATACAGCGGCTATCTGGGCTACTTTATTGGGCTGAGCGTACTGCGATCGCGCCGACGCTGGCTGATTTTGAGCATCGGCTACCTCACGGCTTCCGGTCTCCATGCCCTCTGGAACACCGTTGGCAGCATCAGTCCTGTGTTTCTAGCACTCGTCGGTTTATTGTCCTACGCCTTCCTTGCTGCTGCCATTCTCAAAGCGCGGGAACTGTCACCGACGCGATCGCAAAACTTCGCCACCCGCTTCTACAAGTAGTTTTATGCGGCAAATGAAGCTTTACATCCAGTTTGCAAAAGATTTTTCTAGCCCTCATCCCTTATCCCTTTACAGGTTCCCAAACCCCTTCTTTTTCTTGTCTTTCTTCTTCTTGTTACTGCTTCCGGTCGAGTAGCCACGCCAGCCGGGTTGGGGTGGGCGATTGCCGCCGCCCATGCCGCCCATACCAGGCATACCGGGCATTCCTCCCATCCCCGGCATACCGCCCATACCAGGCATGCGTCCCTGTCCCATTTGCTGCATGAGCGATCGCATCTTCTGAAAATCGCTGACGAGCTTGCTGACATCGCTTTCGGCATAGCCAGCACCACGAGCCACACGACGACGACGGCTGGGTGAACCGGACAGTAGCTCAGGGTTCTTGCGCTCAGCCACAGTCATGGAGCCGATCATGGCTTCGGCGCGTTTAAGCTGCTTTTCGCCGTGCTGCAACTGTTCGTCGCTGATTTTGCCCATGCCGGGAAGCATTTTCATGATGCCGCCCAGTGACCCCATGTTTTTGAGCAGGCGGGTTTGCTTCAAAAAGTCGGTGAAGTCGAACTTGGCAGAGAGAATTTTCTCCTGCATCTTTTCGGCTTCTTCCATGTCCACTTCTTCCCGCGCCTTTTCGACGAGGGTGAGCACATCGCCCATGCCTAAGATACGGGATGCCATGCGATCGGGGTAAAAGGGCTGCAACGCTTCAACCTTTTCACCGACCCCAATGAACTTGATCGGCTGACCGGAGATTTGGCGCACAGAAAGCGCCGCACCACCCCGCGTATCGCCATCCATCTTGGTGAGAATGGCACCCGTAATGCCGATCTGGCTATGAAAAGTTTGCGTCAGGTTGGCGGCTTCTTGCCCGGTCATGGCATCCACGACGAGCAGCACTTCATGGGGTTGTACAACCTCTTTGATCTGCGCCAACTCTGCCATCATGTCGGCATCGATTTGCAGTCGTCCCGCCGTGTCAATAATGACGGTGTTGATGCCATCGGCTTTGGCTTTCTCGATCCCCTGACGGGCAATCTCGACAGGGTTGGCATCCTTACCCAGCTCAAACACGGGCACATCAATCTGGCGACCAAGGGTAAGGAGCTGGTTGATCGCCGCTGGACGGTACACATCCGTGGCAACGAGAAGCGTGGAGCGATTTTCTTTTCGCAAGTGCAGCGCGAGTTTGGCGGTGGCAGTGGTTTTTCCCGTCCCCTGCAAGCCTGCCATGAGAATAACTGTGGGTGGCGTATCAGCGTTCGCGAGCGGTGCATTGCCGCCCCCCATCACCTGCACGAGTTCGTTGTGAACAATTTCGATGAACTGCTGATCGGGACGTACGCCTGAAATGACTTCTGCGCCCTGAGCGTTGGTTTCAACCGCTGCTACAAAGTCTTTCACGACCTGAAGGTTGACATCCGCTTCCAGCAAGGCGCGTCGGACTTCACGAACCGCATCCTTGATGTTGGTCTCGGAGATTTTGTCCTGACCGCGTAGCTTTTTCCAGGTAGACTCCAGGCGATCGGAGAGCGCTTCAAACATGACTCGTTTCTTGCCAGCTAGGTAGTTCTATAAAGTAGAGCGTGCGATCGTAGGCGACCTGACGCAGATCGATCGCACATCGCTGCCTGCTCTTTATCCAGATTAGCGCTTTCGGTTCGCTTCATCCGGTGAATCCACGAAAAGGCTGCTAGAGAGAATAGGTTATTAGGGCAGAGGGAGTAAGGGGAAGGCAGAGGGCAGAGGGCAGAGGGCAGAAGGTAGGAGTGGGGAATGGGAGAGCAGGGGAGGCAGAGGGAGCAAGGGGAGCAAGGCGCTACTCAAAACTCTTAACTCTTACTTAACTCTTCACCCTTAACTCTCCTCCTCCTCCTCCTCCTCCTCCTCCTGCCTCCTGCCTTCTACCTCCTACCTCCTTCTGCCTTCTGCTGAGGACTGGTCATGCCTAGAACGTGTGCAGTAAGCTGGTGACAGAACTGCCTCGTAGCAAATTGGCGATCGCCTCATCAACCAATACGGCTCGGATCACACCAGCAGCACAGTGCATCGGGCATAGTAGTGCATCGGGGCATACTAGCTGAGACTCACCTGAATCGTCACGCACTCAACTCCCTTGAGTGTTTCTCCAGCCAAGGCAGACCACTATGCATATTTCTGAGCCATCCACTATGCCGTTGAGCGAGCAGGACGAGGGCGTTACGCAGGCACATGATCCGGCGAGGCATTCTGCTGATCGTCCGGCGATCGCCCTGGAGCAACCACTCAATCCGTCTACGGAGGCAGCGTTGCTTAGAGCGGAGCCAGAACTGCCTGCATGGTGGCGTTATTTCCAACAACACAGTCGGCTGCTGATTGCGGTGATTGAGCCGCTCACGTTGACGTTGCAGCACGCGAATGATTATTTTTGCCAGATGATTGCCGTCGATGCGGGTTCTGAAGGCAATCTGGGGGATGTACTTCAGCAACGCCTGAGTGAAACAGACAACCAGGCGATTCAACGGCTGTATCGTCGGCACTTATTACATCGAGTCTTTCAGCGGCTGTATCAGGTCAATTCCCAGGGCTGGCGGTTGCTTGATGAGCCAGTGATGGTGACGCTCCAGAGTCCGCTGTATGCCGAACCGCGCCACATTGAGTTCTGGCTGCGATCAGATCAGATCACCGTGACTCGCTTAGATCCTCAGCACGATGAGTTTTCTGATCTGGGTCTGACAGACATGAGTGTGCAGGCGTTGGAAGTGATGCTGGCTGATCCGGCGCAATTTGAGGCGTTGACTGAGCGACTGGCGTTAGAGAACTACCAGATTGAAGGATCGCTGTTGCTCGAAGGGTTGGATATTACCGAACGCGAGATTGTGCGTCGCATTACGCAATTGTTGATCGATCGCGATTCCATTCTGCGTCCCCAAAAATTTAGCGAACTGAATCAGCAAACGCGATCGCTGTTTCGCGCTCAAAATACGCTGGTGCTGAGCATTGAAACGGATCAAATTCGCCTGTTTATGGGTTCCATTACAGCGGAACCACATACAACGATGTATCCTTTACAGGCGCTGCAACAGTCTCACTTCATGCACGCTATTCGCACAAGGCAAGTGATTGCGGTGCCTGACCTTGCTCAAGATCCCCGTACAGACGGCGGACGGCAATTAGTTGCAATGGGCGTTCGTTCCTTGCTGTTAATCCCGCTTCTGTCGCCTGTCGTTAGCATCAGTGAGGTAGAGCGACAGGGGACTGCGGAAACTCAGGGCGAAACGGCGGAGCCTTCAAAAGCATTGGGAGGCAAGCCTACGGACGTTAGCCAAACCGTGCTCTCCACTCCGCAAGATCCGCTTTCCCAACCAACACTTCAGGCGATTGGCGTTGTAGCGCTTTTGAGCGATCGCCCCCATAATTTCGACGCGATCGACTGTCGCCATGCCGAGCAACTGATTCCTGCCTTTACCAGAGCGCTCACAGCGGCTCAGCGGCAGTTGATCCAGCAGCGGTTTATTACCAACATTCATCCCGCTGTGGAATGGCGCTTTTTACAAGAGGCAGAGCGACGAGGTTTGGGGTTGCCGCCAGAGCCGATCGTCTTTGCCAACGTGTATCCCCTGTATGGCATTTCGGATATTCGCGGCTCGTCTGACGAACGCAATCGGGCGATTCAAGCCGATCTGCTCGAACAGTTTCACCTCGGGTTAGCCGTGGTTGAGGCTGCCTGCAACGCGAAAGAGACGATTCTCGGCAAACAATTGCGCCTGGATCTGCTGGAGCACATTCGTCAGATGCAGGAGTGCGTCACAGTGGATGCCGAAGTCAGTCGTCTGCGCTATTTGCGCGATCACCTGGAACTCTACTTTGATTACTTTTCGCAGTGTGGGGATGATGCGATCGCGGCTGTCGCGGCTTATCAAACTGCCTGTGCCAACGACCATGAATGCGTATACCGCGCCCGCGCTCAGTACGATGAATTGATTCGACAAATCAACGCACGACTGCGCGAAACCTGGGATCGCTGGCAGGAGACCATGCAGCACACCACGCCTCACTACTGCGACATCGAAGCCACTGACGGCATCGACCACATGCTGTATGCAGGAGCCTCGATCGATCCCAAATTCGGTAGCTTTCAACTCCGCAGTCTGCGCTACGAGCAACTGTGCGCCGTGTGTGACTGTGCCAGAACCGCCTTTAAGCTCCAGGAGATGTACAGCACTCACATGCAAGTGACCCATCTGGTGCTAGTGCAGGATACGGCGATCGACATCTTCCACGACGAAACTACCGAGCGGATGTTTGACGTGCGGGGCAGCCGTGATACCCGCTACGAGATTGTGAAAAAGCGCATTGATAAAGCGATCGACGAAGCCACGGGCACCCGCATCACCCAGCCAGGAATGCTCACCCTGGTGTTTTGCACCGAGGACGAGTGGGCGGAATACCAGCAGTACTTGCGCTATCTGATGCGTGAGGGCTGGGTGGATGAGCCGATCGAGCGTGGCACAGTGCAACCCCTCCAGGGCGTGACGGGGCTGAAGTATGCCCGCGTTCGCATTCTGCCAGAAAACGCCTCTGCTTAAAGATTCCCTTTGAGGCGCGTTGGTAGATGCTTTCAGAGGAAATGCGAATGAAGGTTAGGATTGTGGATTAAATAACACTGGAAGCTCAGGCGTAAGGGTTTAGCATTCGGGCAACTACCTTTGGTTATGCCCAAGAGCGTATCTGCCGAATGCTAAACCCCTACAGATTATCGGTTTTATTTTGTTCTCGTTCCTTAGCCTAGCCCTAACCACTCCAGCACACCTTGCCCGGTGACGTATTCAATCACCAGGGTCAGGGCGAATCCAATCATGGCAGCGCGACCGTTGAGGCGTTCGGCATACTCGCTAAAGCCAAACTTCGGTTCTTCGATCTTAGGGGTGACGGTTGGTTGGGTCATGGTTGAGGTGCTCTCATGAAGGGCGCTTTGATATCCGATTGTGCTAACCAGGCTGGGGACGATCGCTCATCGCCACACTACCTGATGATCGGTTACAAATGTTTACACTCTCATTGTAGCGTCTGGTTGGCGGGTCTAGCTGAAATGATCCTAAAACGATTGGGAGACAACATCATCTGTCGTTTGCAGACAGTCCTTGGTATACGCGATCGCGGCTTGTTCGTCGAACCCTTTGCAGGTGTAGATCACAATCGAAAAAAAATTGCGACCGCTCCAGATATACGCCGAGATGCCCGAATCGATCAGCGGGAGGAAGGCATCAAACCCCTGGTTTTCGGCTTTGCCCATGCCGCTTGCTGGAGCGAAAATCACGGGTTCACCATATGCCCGCAGGTTAAGATGGGCGGCTACACCTTGTAGATAGGCTTTCAGAGTCGCTTCTGTCAGGGCGATTGTGTAAAAGCCTTCGATGAGCAAGCGTTGGCGGAAAATATCAGGGGCAAGGTTTTTCATCGTGTCACCTTTTTATGAGTGGGATGAACGAACGCGATCGTACGGCTTTCTACCCACGTTTACTCCTTTTAATCGGTTTGCAAGGGCGATTGAAGGCGATAAAGTAATAGGGGGGTCTAAAGTAACAACTCTTAACAGAGACTCATCTAGCTTAGATCGCTCTACTCGGCTCGTAGGTTCGTACCAGTGGCTTTCATGATGCGTGAACCGCTGCACAGTTTCAGGCAAAATGGAACTTCAGGCAAAATGGAGCAAGGAGCCGACATTTCACTGTCATTTAGCAAACGTCTGGGTAGGCATGGTTATGCAAAAAACATTACGTTCATTGATGAAGCGCTGGCTGAAGGCGATCGTGGCGATCGGTCTTGTGCTCACGTTGACCTTTAGCCACGCGGATGGAGCCTTGGCCGCTGGGGGTGGTCGCATTGGCGGCGGTTCCTTCCGCGCACCCGCCCGTACTTACACGGCTCCACGCAGCTACTCACCTGGTCCTGGTTATGGGGGTGGCTATGGGTACCCTGGTGGCGGCTTTGGGTTTCCGTTCCTGTTCCCGGTCTTTGGCATTGGCGGTGGGTTTGGCGGCTTATTCAGCATCCTGATCTTCCTGGCAGTTGCCAACTTCCTGGTGCAAAGCTTCCGCCGATCGCGCTCGGATGACGACAGCCTGGGTTACAGTGCCGAAAGCCCGACGATCTCGGTTGCTAAACTGCAAGTCGGTTTGCTGGCAGAAGCGAGAGAACTTCAGGCTGACCTGAATGCGATCGCCCGCAAAGCAGACACCAGCTCAACGACGGGACTTTCCGAAGTGCTGCAAGAAGCAACCCTAGCACTGTTGCGACATCCCGAATATTGGGTCTATGCAGGTTCTACCGTGCAGCAAACCCGGTTAGAAGCGGCAGAGTCTCAGTTCAACCGTCTGCTGATTGCCGAGCGCAGTAAGTTTACAGGCGAAACTCTGTCGAACGTCAACAATCAGTTGAAGCAAGCTTCCAGCAGCAATTTGGCTGTCGCTGAGAAAGCAGGTGCTTTGGCAGAGCAGTCTGCTCCTGGCGAATACATTGTGGTGACGCTGCTGGTTGGCTCACAAGGTAAACTGCAACTGCCGAAGGTGAATAATTCTGACGATTTGCGGCAAGCGTTGCAGCAGTTGGGTGGTGTATCCAGCGATCGCCTCCTGGCGCTAGAAGTGCTGTGGACACCCCAGGCTGAAAACGAGGTATTGACAACAGACGATGTGATTGTGCAGTACCCCGATCTGAAGCTTGTGTAAGGGTGGCTGAGGCGATCGCTTCCTGATGAATCAACAGGGACTTACACGGATTGACCAAAACCTCGGAGGTTTAAGCCAATCTTTTGGTCACGGTGCTTAAATGGTTCAAACCTCCGAGGTTCGCGTAAGTTCTAATCAACGGAGAAGGGGGCTACTCAGCCCTCTTTTTTGTTGCTTGCTTATTTCCAGCGTGAATTAGTGATTGGTAGAACATTTCTTCAAGCTGGATCTGTAGTAAGAAAGGGAGTCTAGTATGAAGTGAGCCGTTGACCTGTTGACACATTCGCCACCTTTACTGGAATACAGCTACTGAAATACAGCCCTTTCTCGTCGAACAAGCGCAATGACATCTTCCCTTCGGACGCTAGGAGTGCCCCCCAATGCCTGGTCGGTGAATGAGTCGATCGCCGATATCACACGTCCGCCTCTTGTTCCCCAGATCATCACGCTGCCCACGGCAACCAAAACCCTACAACTGGATTTAGCAAAGGCTGCAATCCTGATCATTGATATGCAGAATGACTTTTGCCACCCTGATGGCTGGTTGGCGCATATTGGTGTGGATGTTTCCCCGGCACGCGATCCGATTGCTCCCCTTCAAGGGTTGCTACCTGTGCTGCGATCGGTACAGGTGCCGATCGTGTGGGTCAACTGGGGCAACCGTCCCGACCTGCTCAACATTAGTGCGTCAGTCCGCCACGTTTACAATCCCACTGGAGAAGGCGTGGGGCTGGGCGATCCTCTGCCTGCAAACAACGCACCCGTGTTGAGAAAAGATAGCTGGGCGGCGGCTGTGGTGGATGAACTGGCGCAACACCCTGACGATATTCGGGTGGATAAGTACCGCATGAGCGGCTTCTGGGACACCCCCTTAGACAGCATCCTTAAAAATCTGGGCAGAACAACGCTTTTCTTTGCCGGGGTCAACGCCGACCAATGCGTGATGGCAACCCTGCAAGATGCCAACTTTCTGGGCTATGACTGTATCTTGATTTCTGACTGCACCGCAACAACTTCTCCGACTTACTGTTGGCAAGCCACTCTGTACAACGTCAAGCAGTGCTTTGGGTTTGTGGCAGAGTCGCACGCGCTTTTAAACGCGATTAAAACAAAGAAGTAGGGAGGCAGAAGAAGTTGTTAGTTGTTAGTTGTTAGTTTTTGGAAAAAGCTGTAAGGCAGGAGGTAAGGAAACAAGAACTGTGTGATTAGCAACTAAAAACTAACAACTAAAAACCAAAAACTGGCTAAGCTCAAAACTCTTAACTCAAAACTCTCCCACCCATCCGTCCACTTGTTGAGGCATCCCAATGGACTCTGAAAGCTGCGTTATTCCGGTTATCAAATCACCGATCGATTATCAGGCGTTTCGGATTAGTCCGCATGACACAAATCGGTTGGCGATCGTGTTTGATCCCCAAATTGCGAACATGTCACTGACCTTTTGCGTTGAGATCTTTGATATCGGTGGTAAAACGCCCCCAAACCGTCACCAGTTTGCCGTGGAAATGTTCTTTGTCCTGAAGGGAGAAGGCATGGCAACGTGTGATGGTAAAACCGTTTCTATTCAGGCAGGCGATAGTATTCTGGTGCCGCCGACAGGCATCCACGAAGTCGAAAATACGGGGTCAGGTCGCCTGTATGCACTCTGTTTTATGGTGCCGAACGAAGATTTTGCCGAACTCATTCGCAGCGGGATTCCGGCTGAGCTAGATGAGGAAGATATGGCAGTGCTACGGCGAACACCGTCACCCGTGTTGTGCTAGGGAATGAGGCTTTGTAGAACTGGCGCGAGGCTGTAAGATTTTGCCAGAACAAAAGACCTGGGATTAAAGGGGGAAAGGGGCGATCGCGTCAATCTTCCCTGAGTAGGATGGTTATGGCGTAGAGCAGATTAAGGTGGTTACGGGACGATCGTTGCGCGTCAGGGTTAGACAACCGCAAGTCGATCGCCTTCTATTGGTCGCCTTGATTGTGCATTGGATGGCTATATGCAACTGAATTTAACCCAAACAAAGGCAAAACTATACCCCTCTCTGCGGACTCTTTTTTCTCGCTCCAGATACAGCAGGTGGTTTACCCGGTGTAGTCTGGGACTGGCTACGATCGCGCTCATTGTCATGACGGCTTCCATGAGCCTGAGTCAAAGCGCTGTGCCCTCCTATCTTCAACCACCGAAAGCGACGGCTGCACCCAGTCCTTCAAGTGGAACTGCAAACGCTTCTACGATCGCCAACTCCTCTACGGCGGCAACGGCAGATATCACGCTGGATGGACGAACCCTCTTTGTGATTGCGGCTCCTGGTGTCAGCGCTCAGCAGGAAACCAAATCTGGCACTCCCCCCATCAAGGAGCGCGCACAAAAGATTGAAAAGGAACTCAATCAGATTGCAGATAATGCTAACGATTCCAAAACGTTAGACGTGAAATCAGTGGTGGATGAGTCCAGCCGTCAGCCTGTGATCTCCATCGGCGATCGCTATTTGATGACCGTCACCGCGCTGGATGCTCAACTCCAGGGGCAAGACCCGGAGCAACGAGCGACTGAACTGACCCAAACTATCAAAGAGGCGCTCACTACTGCCAGACAAGAGCGTCAGCCGCGATCGCTGATCAAGCAAGGATCTTTGGCGGGACAAATTGCCCTTGGGCTTGTCATCGTTAGTGGTCTTTTGGCACTGGTACAACGTTGGCTGAAAGCCCAACGAAAGCGGCTGTTGGCTCAGTTTGAGGCAATGAGCGAGTCTGCTTCTGGGGTTGATCCTACCAGCACGCAGGCAATGACCGCAGTGCAGGATCAAATTGATCAACGACGCGATCGCACTATCAATGACGTGCAGCGGCGGTTGTTGCAAGCCATCCAGTTGGGACTCTGGTTAGGCGGCATTCTAGTCATTTTAGGACTGTTTCCATATACCCGTTGGATGCAGTCACTGGTGCTATCGGGACCGCTGAAGATTCTGGGAGTCATCGTTGTCACATACTTGCTCATTCGGGTGAGTGACGTGGTGATCGATCGCTTTTTCAGTGCCCTAACCACGAACGAACTACTGTCGCCCGATACCTCTCAACGCTTATCCCTGCGAGTCACGACCTTTTCGCGCGCACTACGAAGCGTTATTGCCACCTTTTGGATTAGCACAGGAGTCCTTACAGCCCTGTCGATCGTCGGTGTCGAACTGGGACCCGTCCTGGCTGGTGCAGGGATTTTAGGCTTAGCCATTTCCTTCGCCTCCCAAAACCTGATTAAGGACTTCATCAACGGTCTCCTCATTCTCTGGGAAGACCAGTACGCCGTTGGCGATGTCATCCAGATTGGCAAAGCATCGGGATTGGTAGAAACGTTGAATCTTCGGATTACTCAACTCCGCAACTCTGAAGGACGGCTGATTACTATTCCCAACAGTTCGATCACCGTCGTCGAAAATCTCTCAAAGGACTGGTCACGGGTAGATCTGGGCATCACGATCGCCTACGATGCGAATGTCGATCAGGCGATCGCGGTCGTCAAGCACGTTGGCGAAGATATGACCAGCGATCCCGTCTGGAGAACAAGCATTCCTGAACCCCCGGAAGTTTTAGGAGTGGATGAGATCAGCAACGATGGTATTACGTTACGGGTATGGATTAAAACCCTACCCCTCCAGCAGTGGAACGTTGCCCGCGAATTTCGCCGTCGCCTTAAACACGCCCTCGATCAAGAAGGCATTGCGATCGGGCTACCCCAGCAGTCTCTCTGGTTCCGTAGCTCCACCGATTTACCGCATCTCACGGATGACCAGAACGGCAGCGATCGGGCACCAGAGCAGGCTGGGAAGGGGTGAGGAGTGAGGAGTAAGAAAATTTTAAGTTTAGCCAGTTTTTTGTTTTTAGTTGTAGTTTTTAGTTGCCAATCATACAGTTCTTGTTTCCCGCCTCCTGCGTTATCGCTTTTTCTAACAACTAACAACCAACAACCAACAACTTCTTCTGCCTCCCTACTCCCCCTCCGATCGCCCATCACGTCGCCCCAGCTCATAAATGCCACAACCAATGCACGCGAGGATACCAACGCTGATCGCCCAACTGCGTCCTAGCGTGAGTTCGACACCGTAGTTGCACAATGCACCTGCTAGCAGAAACGGCACAATGCTAAAAGCAGAGGCGTAAAAGGCATTTTGGGCTTCTCTGCCTTTACGCGTGCGTTCAAATTCTTCGACGGAGGTGTAGAGCGATCGCTCCGCAAAGTTGAACCAGCGATTGAGCTGATGCGTAACCCACTCACTGAGGGTGCTAAACCCCAAATAGAGCGACAATGACCACAAGCCTGTACCCGCGATCGCAACCGCGCTCAGGTGAATCTCAAATGGAAAGAGGTCAAACATACCAGAGCCAACCTGAAACGAAGACGGTAAATTGACTCACGGCTCGATCTAGCGATCGTAGAAGCGACGTAAGCCGCAGAAGCTTGTTCAGTATATTAACGAAAAGTAACCCTTTAGGAAACTAACGTTTAAGAACCAAAAGCAGACGCTCTGACGATCGAAAGCACCCGGTAGAAGATCATCGCTTCCGGGAATGCTGATACAGTGCTTGACGAACGCATAGGCAGAGGGCAGAAGGCAGTCATCCGTGTTCAGTTCCCAGCCTTCCGTCACGCCACGTTCATCCACTGATCACTGCTTCACCGATCACTAACAACTGTTAAAACCTTTTAGCCTTTAGCCTTCATCTTTTAGCCTTTAGCCCTCATCCTTCATCCCTCATCCTTCATCCCTCCCCCCTTCCCCCCCCGTGGAAATCTACCCCTCTCCAATCAACATTCCGCAACTGCTGGCAACTGCGACGGCTCACCATCAGGCAGGACGGCTCTCCCAGGCAGAGCAACTCTATCGTCAAATTTTGCAGCAGCAGCCTCAGCAGGTGGACGCACTGAACTTGATGGGCGTGATTGCGTGTCAGCAGGGACGGCTGGATGAAGGAATTGCCCTGTATCGGCAGGCGTTGGCGCTACGACCGGGTTACGTCAGTGCGCGGGAAAATTTGAGTGTTGCGCTGTGGAAGCAGGGTAAGCAACTGATTGAAGAGGCGATCGCGTCCTACACGCAGATCATCACCTTTCAGCCAGAGAATTTGCAGGCATATCACAACCTGGGCATCATTCTGATCGAGCAGGGCAAGCTGGATGAAGCGATAAGCTATTACCTTCAGGCGTTATCGGTACAGCCCAACGATGCGATCGCCCTCAACACCATTGGCACGGTTTTACAACAGCAGGGTAAGGCAACAACCGCGATCGCCTATCACCGTCGAGCGCTGGCAATTCGACCAGACTATCCTGAGGCGCTCAATAGTTTGGGCACCGCGCTGCAAGATCAGGGGCAAGCTCAAGAGGCGATGGTGTACTTCGATCGTGCCTTGGCGCTCAACCCAGCGGATGCCAGTGCTCGTTACAACCGCTCATTAATCTTGCTTGCAGACGGCAACTATCGTGAGGGCTTTCCAGAGTATGAGTCACGCTTTCAAACGCGGGAATTTCCGCCCTGCCCGTTTCGGCAACCTGTGTGGGATGGCTCAGATCTGACGGGGCGCACTATTTTGCTCCATGCCGAGCAGGGCTTGGGCGATACGATTCAGTTCATTCGCTATGCCGCGATCGTTGCTCAGAAAGGCGGACGCATTGTGTTGACCTGTCACCAACCGTTGATGCGCCTTCTCTCAACCGTGCCCGGTATTGATGCATTAGTGCCGTTGGGCTATCCTGCACCCCATTTTGATGTCTACGCCCCGCTGATGAGCCTGCCTGCTATTTTGGGCACCACTCAGGAAACGGTTCCGGCTCAAGTGCCTTACCTCACACCGCCAACAGAGAACCGCGTTGATCTGGCGATCGCTGGCTCAAACACTCCAGAGACCCCTCGCTTGAAGGTTGGTCTAGTTTGGTCGGGCGGGCATCTATACAAGAAAAACCAGAGTCGATCGTGCTCGCTCAAGCACTTTGCACCACTCCTCCAACTGCCCGACATTACCTACTACAGCTTGCAAAAAGGCATCGCTCAAACGGCATTAGCTGAACTGGGGTGGGATTCTCAAATTCAGGAGTTGGGCAGCCAGTTGCATGATCTTGCCGACACCGCTGCCGCGATCGCCCAGTTAGATCTCGTGATCACCGTCGATACCTCGATCGCCCACCTCGCAGGTGCCCTCGGCAAACCAGTCTGGGTGTTGCTCACCTACCTCCCCGACTGGCGCTGGATGCTACACCGCGAAGACACACCCTGGTATCCCACCATGCGCCTGTTCCGTCAAACCCAGCCGGATGATTGGCAAGGCGTTCTCGATCGGGTTTCGCAAGCGCTACTCCAGCACCATCCGCCTACTTCAGCAGCGGTTTCCCTTTAACTCCTGCAAGTGCCGAGCCGCTGATTGGTTTGTATGTACTATAATAAATTCGACAAGTTTTGTCCTCGTAGTAGTTGAGTATATGGAAGACATTCATCAGCAGTTTGCGATCACTACTCCCACTCAAAAAGCAGAACTGCTTGCTGAAGCGCTGAATGCTGGCGATACTGGCATTGATCTGTTAATTGAAGCTCTCAATGATGAAACGTTAAGCGTTCGGGCAACGGCTTATAAACTTCTACAATCTGTATCGACTGAGAAGGCACAACGCGCGATCGCAAACGGCGTTCTACTCAATCCAGGCGATCGAATTTACAGCGTCTATCAATCAGCAATTTCATACAATGATGAGTTCTATAAATTTGAAACCACTGTTTGGGAACGCTCTACTGATCTTGAAGAAGCGTTGAAAGACGAGGGCTTAAATTGGGAAGAAATGGGGTATGACAGTTATGAGGACTTTTGCGCAGACTACAAGGCGGAGTATGAAAGTCACGCTCCTCAACGGATATTTCGCAGCGTTGACAGAAATGAAGCAGAATCAGTTGTCCAAAAGATTCATCAATGTGAACTCTTAAATTGGCATATTCTAGATTTTAATATTCCACCTCGGAGAAACCCAAATTTCAACCTAGAATCATGGTGTAAAGCTAATAATATGCTTTATCAAGATGGTTGGATAAATGAACTAGAATTCGCAGAGATTTTAAGGCTAAGGTATATAGAGGACTTTAAATCTGGCAAGCAGAATAGCGAAGCTCAGAAGACTATTCTCAAGCTTACAGAAGCCATGCACTACCCCTTTTCTCTAATTGAGTGGTGTCTGTCTAATGGTGTGCCTCATGAGAATAGTTTAGATGACTGGGAAAGTATTTTAGAATATCTAACAAGAACTGAAAGCTATGAGTTGCTAAGGAAGCTTTGGAATGATGCTGTCGGAAGTTTTGCTTTTGTTCACGAAGAGGCTATTCGAGAAAAAGTGTATTTGAAGAACGAAGGAAATATGTGATATCTGGACTAAACATTAGCGCGATCGCGTTATGTTTTCATCTTCAGAAAGTCTGCCACCTGCTGTTTCCAAAGGGTGGAATAGTTGATTGCGATTGAACCGTGCCCAACTGAGTTTGGAAACAGAACAAGCTGTTTGCGTCCTGGGAGATGTTTGTAGATGGCGATCGCGTCCTGTTGCGTTACCCGCGTATCCATCTCGCCATGCAACAGCAGCACAGGGCATTTGATGGCACTGGCATACTCCACTGGATTGTGGGCAAACCCATCAATGTGCTGCTGCACCCCGCCCCAAAACACAATCAATTCTGCAGCAGGGAACGAAGGAATGCCCATGACAGCAAAGCGATGACGAACCGTATTGAGGAGGCGATCGAAGGGGCTTTCCAAAATCACGGCAACGGGTGTAATGCCTTTCTGGGCGATCGCCCGCATGACGGCGGTTGCACCCATTGAGGCACCGTAAAGAATCACCGGACGCTTCGACCACGTTCGCTGGGCATAGGCGACCGATTGCACCACATCATCGGCTTCCCGAATGCCCAGAGTTGAATCGCTACCGCTGGAACCACCCGCACCGTGAAAGTCTACGAGCAGCACATCGTAGCCCAAATCGTGCAGGCTTTTTGCCACGGGGAGCAGGGCATCTTTGCTGGAGGCGTAGGGTGGAAACAGCAGAACCATGCCACGGGACGATCGCTGCGGCATAAACCAGGCTTCCAGCCATTCACGATCGCCCATTGAAATCCGATGCGTCTCATACCTCAGACCTTCATCAGATGGTGAGCGTTGATTCATCGGTCTGGGCAGTGCCACACCCATCAGCGCGACCTTTAGCTTATCCGCGATCGACAGTTTTTCCAGCCTTGCGGTACGTTGTCCCTGTTCAACAAAATGCGTCATGCTGCGAGCCTGCATCCAGGCAATCGCATTGAGCGCGATCGTGGATGCAAGCACCATAAGCAACAGAGCCTTATGGCATCGGTCTAACTCTACTTTTCTCAAGCGCATGGCAAAAATTGAATTGCTAAACGTGTTCAGTTTGCAGTGTTCCCTTCTCAAAAAACTGTTAGCTCATTCGCCTAATTATTTACCATTCATTGATCGGTAAACCCGTCCATTAGTTTCGGTTTGCCGCTTAACTACTGATTAACCTATAACCATCTCCATCGGCAAACACAACTGAGCGCTTACGGTTTGCACCAATGTGTCAGACCCTTATCTAGCTTACATTAGGTTCATTGGCGCTAACAGTAAAGCTTCGCCAAGCAAGAGCTACTTTACCTCGTTAACTGCCTCCTCTCTTTACTACTTTCTCAAGCAATCATGTTGCAACGCTATACATTTTCGCCTCGTTCAAGGCAGCGTCTCGTTCCTACCTATCCATCTCGTTCAAGAGGTAACAACCCTATGGCACTTATTCGTTGGCAACCCTGGCAAGAAGTCGAAACCCTGAGCCGTCAATTGGATCAATTGTTTGCCGATTTCACCCCGGTCAGTCGTCCTGCTTCCCCTGTTGCAAGAACGTGGACACCCGCGATCGAGCTCAAAGCCACAGAGACCGATTTTGTTCTTCGTGCTGAGTTGCCTGGTATCGACGCGAACGATCTGGACATTCAAGTGACCCGCGAAGGCGTTTCGATTTCTGGCGAATACCGCTCAGAAGCCAAGCACGAAGACGGCAAATTGTTCCGATCGGAGTTCCGCTATGGCAGCTTCCGTCGCGTCGTTCCCTTGCCTGTTGCCATTCAGAACGATCAGGTCAAAGCCGACTTCACGGATGGCATTCTCACCTTGACCTTACCCAAAGCGGTGAGCGATCGTCCCAAAGTGGTGAAAGTCAACCTGACAGGTGCCACCGCTGAACCCGTTCTAGAAGCCAGCGACACCGCTCCCACCGCACCCGAAGCTGTGCAGACAGATGACCTCTGGGCAGAAAAAGCGGCGTAAGAAAGGCTAAATGCTAAAGGATGAAGTATAGAAAGCAATTTAGCCTTTAGCCTTCATCCTTTATCCTTTCTTTCCAACCGTCCAAGCGTAGGTTCGGTAAATACGCCTTCATCAGAGCATCAATCGCGCTCAGTATAGAGGAAGTAGAAGGGCGCATTGTGCGTAACGCGGTAGTACCAAAATCATTCTTGCTACTCGCATACTGGCATACTGCAAGCCGATCGCGCTCACCTACGCTGGCTTAACTGGCTCTGGCTTAACTGACTAGCTGCCACCCCCTGTAATTATTCTCGTAAATTTGATGGAGCCGAAGCACTCATGGCAAAAGTTGTTGGAATTGACTTAGGTACAACCAACTCATGCGTCGCTGTGATGGAGGGTGGTAAGCCCACTGTCATTGCCAACGCTGAAGGGTTTCGTACTACCCCCTCTGTTGTCGCCTTTGCAAAGAATGGCGATCGTCTCGTCGGTCAGATCGCCAAACGTCAGGCGGTCATGAACCCCGAAAACACCTTCTATTCGGTGAAACGCTTCATCGGTCGTCGCTACGACGAGATCACACACGAAGCGACCGAAGTTGCTTACAAAGTCCTCAACATTAACAACAATGTGAAGTTGGACTGCCCCGCTGCGAGCAAGCAGTTTGCACCAGAAGAAATCTCGGCACAAGTCTTGAGAAAACTGGTGGAAGATGCCAGCAAGTACCTGGGCGAAACCGTGACCCAAGCAGTGATTACCGTACCTGCTTACTTCAACGACTCCCAGCGTCAAGCAACCAAAGATGCTGGCAAGATTGCGGGTGTTGAAGTGCTGCGGATCATCAACGAGCCGACTGCCGCATCGCTGGCGTATGGCTTGGACAAGAAGAGCAACGAAACCATCATCGTGTTTGACTTGGGCGGTGGTACATTCGATGTATCCATTCTGGAAGTGGGCGATGGCGTGTTTGAAGTGTTGGCAACCTCTGGTGATACCCACCTGGGTGGTGACGACTTCGACAAGAAGATCGTGGATTACCTCGCCGAAGAGTTCCGCAAGGCAGAAGGCATCGACCTCCGCAAAGATAAGCAAGCGCTGCAACGCCTGACAGAAGCGGCTGAGAAAGCCAAGATTGAACTGTCGAGCGTGACGCAAGCAGAAGTCAACCTGCCCTTCATCACCGCGACTCAGGATGGTCCCAAGCACCTGGATACAACCCTGACTCGCCAGAAGTTTGAAGAACTCTGCGCTGACTTGATTGATCGCTGCCGTATCCCCGTCGAAAATGCCCTCCGCGATGCCAAACTCGACAAGGGCGCGATCGAAGAAGTGGTGCTTGTCGGTGGTTCTACCCGGATTCCTGCCGTACAGGATCTGGTGAAGCGCATTCTGGGCAAAGACCCAAACCAGACGGTGAACCCGGATGAAGTGGTTGCGGTTGGTGCCGCTGTCCAGGCTGGCGTTTTGGCTGGTGAAGTCAAAGACATTCTGCTGCTGGATGTCACCCCACTGTCTCTTGGTGTTAGAACTCTGGGCGACGTGATGACTAAAATCATTCCACGCAACACCACTATTCCAACCAAGAAGTCAGAAGTCTTCTCGACCGCTGTGGATGGTCAGAGCAATGTGGAAATTGACATCCTTCAGGGTGAACGCGAACTGGCAAATGATAACAAGGATCTGGGTGTCTTCCGTCTGGATGGCATTCCCTCCGCGCCTCGTGGTGTGCCTCAAATTGAAGTGACCTTCGATATTGATGCGAATGGTATCCTTAATGTCACTGCGAAAGATAAAGGCACCGGCAAGGAACAGTCTATCAGTATTACGGGTGCTTCAACTCTGCCGAAGGACGATGTGGAACGCATGGTGCGAGAAGCAGAGCAAAATGCGGCTACTGACAAAGAACGGCGCGAGAAGATCGACCTGAAAAACCAGGCAGATTCATTGTCATACCAGGCTGAGAAGCAAATCAATGAATTGGGTGACAAAGTACCAGCGGCTGACAAGACCAAAGTTGAAGGACTCATTAAAGATCTGCGTGATGCGATCGCCAAAGAAGACTTTGATCAAATCAAAACTCTGACAGGCGAATTGCAACAGTCGCTCTACAGCATCAGCAGCAACCTCTATCAGCAAGCGGGTGGTGACGCAGGCGCGCCCCCTCCAGGTGGTCCTGATGTAGGCGGTCCGACTCCTCCCTCTAGTGGAGCTGACGATGACGTAATCGACGCTGACTTCACTGAATCTAAATAGACTTAGCGATCGTCGCTAAGTTGACCGCTCCTTAACTCCCAGGCTGATCGAGATAGCAACCGCTAATCGATCAGCCTTTTGTTATGAGGATAAGGGCAAGAATGAGAAGTTTTGAGTTGGTGAAGTTGTTAAGCTGCTTCACTTGTCGGTGTGCATACATGAAGCTAATTGCTAAAGTTGATTTTTGAGTGAGCGTTTCCCAAGATGCACAGACCGGGCTGGGATTCTCGACGTAGAAATCGCAATATTGGCACTGCTAAGTCAGGGTATGGTCAAGACAACCAGATGCGAATCCCTGAGTCATGGATGGATGATCGGCTGTTTTATGAGAAATTAGAGCATCCTGTTGCGCTTAGCCGGATTATTGGCGATCGCGAAATCACGATCTTAGTTGAGCCAGTTCAACCAGGCTTTTTACATGCTTGCACGCCAGACGATATCGTGCAGGTTTTGAGTTTGCTTCCCCCACAACACGCAGCATCAATTGATTTAGTAGTACTACGTCAACCAAAACGCAAAGAGCGTCTTTTGAACCCAATTTGGGGACGAATACAATACTGGTCGAAAATTAGCTCCTATACTGGAGTCGCAATTCATTTAGAAGCGCAAGAAATCAACCGGGTTCAGCGTTGGCACAGGTCTTTGTCTCCAGACGATTCTCAAGAGCTAGAGCGTCTGATTGAAGATGGACATCGGGTGGTTTCTGAGCGGCGTTACCATTTACTTCATACGAGTTTGGAGTCAACTCGCAACACACAGTTGTACCGCACACTGCCTCATGAAGTCGGTCACTATGTTGACTATCAGGAAAGTGAGCAAGAAGCGATGGGCTTGGATCTGTATTGGAGTAAAACCAGTAAGGATAAGGAGGCATTTGCTCATCGGTATGCAACCGAGTTTTGGAAACGCGAGAAAAAGGCGGGAACCCTTCCGTTTGAACGTATCGTGAATGAGGAGAGATTCGTTACTGAAGGGTTGTCGCTGTCATGGTTTACGAGCGCAACAGCACTGTCATAGTGGATTGTCTCTCTCAATCCCTACTCCACAAAAGCTCAGCGTGATGGCGAATGTGGTCTTCGATAAAGGTGGAGATGAAGTAGTAGCTGTGGTCGTAGCCGTCTTGCATTCGTAGGGTTAGTGATTGTCCCGCCCTTGCACACGCTTGCTCAAAGACCTGAGGCATCAGTTGTTTTTCCAGGAAGTTATCTGCTGTACCTTGATCAATCAGAATGGGATGCTGGAGTTGAGTAGACAGAACGAGTTCGCTGGCATCATATAATCGCCACGCTTCCTGATCCGCTCCCAAATAGTTAGAGAAGGCTTTTTTTCCCCACGGCACACGGGTAGGAGCCACGATCGGCGCGAAGGCAGAGACCGATCGATACTGGTCAGGATTTCGTAGCGCACAGACCAACGCGCCATGCCCACCCATTGAATGCCCGAAGATGCCTTGTCGATCGGCTCTAACTGGAAAATTCTCGGCAATCAACGCAGGTAGTTCTTGCGTGACGTAGCTGTACATCTGGTAGTGCGATCGCCACGGTTCCTGGGTTGCATCGACATAAAATCCGGCTCCCGTACCAAAATCCCAGTCCTCATCCTCACCGGGAATGCCCGCACCACGCGGACTTGTATCGGGTGCGACAAGAATCACGTTATATTTTGCCGCAAACTGTTGCGCGCCTGCTTTCGCCATGAAGTTCTCTTCTGTGCAGGTCAGCCCCGATAGAAAATACAGCACAGGCAAGGGTTCAGACTGCGATCGGGTTGGCAAATAGACTGCAAACTTCATCGCTCCGTTGCAAGTAGTGGATGGATGGCTGTAAAAATCAACGGTGCCGCCAAAGCAGCGAGATCGATTGATGAGGCTGAGTTGAGGCATAGTTCAAGCAAGTATCGGCTACAGCAATCAGGTCACTTGATCGCAATGTACACCAATCTATGCCTTTCATCGATAAGTTCGCCTCGTCGCATTTCAATAGGCTCTTCGACAACACAGACTGCTCTACCACAAACAATAAAGCCCACTTTTGCTGCATACGGGCATCAAGTGAGCTTTAGTCTGTGATTAGAAGTGCTTGAAGGGTTCTACGGTAGCTGGTAACGCCAGTTGACGGTGCGTGGTTGCCGTGTCGGACGGCGTAGGCTTTGAATGTAGCCATACGTCATGCCTGGAAATTGGTAGCGCCAGTTGACTGCACGAGGCGCAACAGGTCTGGCAGGGGCAGGAATGTACTCAAAGTTTTGTGCGCGATAGATCAGGTTCATAGTATTCACCGTGTATGAGGGCAAAACTTATCTCTGGGAACTTAATAATCAATATAGAGCGCTTCTTGTGAGGATTCATTGACATAATGTGCAATTTGATTTCCAAGCCTGGAAAATTCGTGCTAAAAAGTAGCAAATGTTGCAGAAATTTAGTTTAGATTCCAGAGAAACGGTGAGTGAAGGATTAGCAGCAAAAACCAGAGGGAGCTAAAAGTGGCTTCTTTAAGTAGATCGTTGGGAAAGGAAACACTTTGACATCAAAATTTGTGTTTCCTGCTGCTTCCTGCTCTACAAGCTTCAGTGTTCCGGTAACCTTATTTCACCACTCGTCTACGTGTCACCTGTGTTACCATCTGTTAAACTCTTGTTTCAACAGAATCACACATGGGCAAGGTTCTGGTGCTGAATGCGTCCTACGAACCGCTCAATATTACGAGCTGGCGCAGGGCAGTCGTTTTGCTGATCAAAGGCAAAGCAGAACAGGTTGAACACAACGGCAAATACGTGTATTCAGGCTTTCCGCTGCCAACCGTCATTCGGCTGCGTCATTACGTGCGAGTGCCCTACAAAGAAATTCCGCTCACCCGGCGCAACCTGCTCCATCGCGATAGCCATTCCTGTCAATACTGTGGTTATACGGGTGACGAACTCACGTTAGATCATGTGATTCCTCGATCGCGCGGCGGCGGTGACTCCTGGGAGAATATTGTGACAGCCTGTGTGCGGTGTAATGTCAAAAAAGGCAATCGCACTCCTAAAGAAGCCAACATGCTGCTCCACATTGCGCCGCGCAAACCTTACAGTGGCTTGTATTTTGAAGTAACCAAACACCTGAAGAACGGGGTGAACCAGGAGTGGCGTAAGTACGTCATCGGCATTTAAATGCCACGAAGAGTGATCAGCCTGACATGAAGGCTTGACGGTAGGGCTTCGACAACCTGCTTTCGCAGGTTAATGGCGAGTCAGGCAGTCGGTATCGAACCCGTTTCACTGTAACGTTAAATACTCATAGACCTGATGTACTTACGAAGAGATCTAGCGTTTGGCTTATGACGTTTGACGTTTTTTTTGCGAAGATCGAAACAGCACTCATCGCACATCATCATTAGTAGTGCCCGTCCTTTATAAGGCAAGTCGGGCGATCGCACCGAAGCCTCGCTTCATCCACCTCTTAACCAAACATGCACGATTCGCCTTCCTCGCTCGACAATTTGGTCATGCTTACTGAAGCGCATCCGCTCACGGCTCAGACAGTCGGGGTTGAGCCGATGATCGATTCACTGCCAGTTGTCCAACCCACTCAGCCATCCGCACCACAGCAATCCGTGCAGCCGTTTGGGTATGATATCCCTCGCTCCGCAGAGCAGATCCAGAAAGTCGAAGCCTTTCGGCAAACTTTAGAAAGACATCGGGGCGATCGACATCTCCTGGTACTCCAAGACTTTCCCGATCCTGATGCTCTGTCGTCTGCCTGGACGTATAAGCTCATTGCTCAGAAGTACGATATCCAGTGCGATATGGTCTACGCTGGCACCCTGAGCCACCAGGAAAATATTGCCCTGGTGAAGCTGACGAATTTACCTGTGCAGCGCATGACCTGCCAGACGTTGAAAAGTCGGGATCTCTCCAAATACCAGGGCTGCGCTTTATTAGACAACCAGGGAACTACTAGCCAACTGTTGCCGTCTGTGCAGGAGGCTGGCATCCCCATCACGGTTGTTATTGATCATCACAGTATGCAGGGAGACATCAAAGCCGAGTTTGTGGATATCCGTCCCTACACTCGCGCTACCGCAACGATCCTGACGCAATACCTCCAGGCGGGGCTTCTCAAGCTCGACAGCAACACCAGCGAACATGTGAAGTGCGCCACAGCACTCATGCACGGGCTACGGTCTGATACCAATGCACTCCGGCAAGCTGGCGAAGAAGACTTTCTGGCAGCCGCGTATCTGAGCCGCTTTTATGACGCGCAACTGCTGAATGCGGTGCTGCAATCATCCCGATCGCGCCAGGTGATGGATGTGATCGAGCGATCGCTCAAAAACCGCATCGTGCAAAACAACTTCTCGATCGCGGGTGTGGGCTATTTGCGCTACGACGATCGCGATGCGATCCCCCAAGCAGCAGACTTCTTGGTGACTGAAGAGAACGTTCATACGGCTGTTGTTTATGGCATTGTGCACGACGAAGACGAAGAACTGGAAGTCGTGATTGGCTCCTTGCGGACGAACAAACTGACCCTTGATCCCGATGAGTTCATCAAAGAAGCTTTTGGACAGGATGCTCAGGGACGCTTTTTTGGCGGCGGGCGATCGCAGGCTGGTGGCTTTGAAATTCCTCTCGGTTTTCTCTCTGGTTTTGCCGAAAGCTCCGAATACGCCAAGATGAAGTGGGGCGTGTTTGATTCTCAGGTGAAGCAAAAGCTCTTACGCCTCGTAAACCCAGATCAGCACTATCCCAATGGGGTGAGTTAAGGGGGAAAGGATAAGGGATAAGGGATGAAGGATAAAGGGTAAAAGGGTTCCAACAGTCGTTAGCTACCTATGAAACAGCTATCAGTAAGCAGTGAAACAGTGAATTAACGCGGCATAACTGAAAACTGATAACTGGAGACTAATCACTGACCACTGATGACTGAAGGCTTCTCCGCTCTTCAAGCTTCCTGTTTCCTCAGATTATCTTTCGTCTTTCAACTTTTTATCCCTTAGCCTTTATCCTTTAGCCTTTCCCTTTTGGTCCATGTCACTCGAACTCTACTTCATTCGTCACGGTCTCGCTGGAGAGCATGGTAGCTATACCAACGATGCCGAGCGTCCGCTGACAGAGGAAGGAAAACAAAAAACAAGGCAGATTGCCAAACGGCTGCATGGGTTAGAGCTACGGTTCGATCTGATTTTAACCAGCCCTTTGGTGCGGGCGCGTCAAACGGCAGACTTGTTGCTAGAGGCAAAGCTAGCCGATACCTTGCAGGAGACCTCTGACCTTGCGCCCGGTGGCAGTCTAACTACGTGGCTGGAGTGGTTGCAGGAATGGCGATCGCCCCAAAAGAATGCGCTTGCCCTGGTGGGTCACGAACCCGATCTCAGCACCTGGGCTGAAATTCTGCTCTGGAGTGAAGCGAAAGGGGCTTTGCGCTTAAGAAAGGCAGGTGTCATTGGACTCACTTTACCTGACCGATCGCCTCCGATCGGCAACAGCTCATTGTTTTGGCTCACGCCACCCCGTTTTTTACTGTAGTAAGGTAAGGAAAATCAGGTCGGCTAGCGCTTGATAGCACCCGGTCAATCTCTTATACTAAAATAGTAAGCACGCTAAGCAATAAGGTCAAGTCAGATGTCTCAGCTCGTCGGGCACGCCACTTCAGACCGTTTTCAGGTAGTCATGGCTCCTCATGGCATTGGCTATCGCATTAAGCTGTTATCGCAGCTTTTCGCGCGGCGCTTTCAAGAACGCCTTGATCAGTTTGATCTGACCATCTTTCATTGGGTCGTGCTGTGCTGTCTGTGGAAAGAAGATGGTTTAGCCATTTCTAGCATTGGGGAAAAGCTCCAGCAGGTGGGCGGTACGCTGACGGGTGTGCTCGATCGCATGGAAGGGCGTGGCTTGATTCGGCGAGAGCGCGATCCCTACGATCGACGCATTTGGCGCATCTGGCTCACTGAAGATGGGCGCAATTTTGAGTCAGTTCTACCGCCGATTGCAATGGAAATCCGTGAGCAAGCAATGGAAGGGATGTCTGGTAGCGACCGTGATCGGTTCTCAGAGTTGCTCAATCGGGCGATCGCCAATCTTTCGTAGGACAGCAAGCTTCGTTTGCTAAATGGGTACTGTGAATGCAAGCCTTACACGCGAGGACTACTCATTTCTCACCCCTTCGGGTAGTACCTTTGGAGGAAGCCGTTTGTACACATCTTCAGCAATTCTAGTGAAAAGGCTTTGAGCTGGAGCGCTGAGCTACTTCTTTCTTAAGTGTTACATTTCTTCAATAAAAGTCTGGTAGTCTAGAGAAATCAATTGGTTTGCAAGCAAAAACTACGTGCGTGAATTAAATGGGCACTTAATACTCGTATTCTGCCTATCCGCCTTCTGCTTCTAGTTATTCGCTTTTTCCTCGTCAGCTTCAACTAAATAAACGTTTGTCTTTGCCTTCCCTACGCCTAACCCCAACACCCCACACCCGTCTTCACCGGACTGTGGCTTGCCCCATCACTAACCGCTGTCATTCACCTTTTTTCTGACATCACACCGTTTTTAGATCAGGTAATTGTTATGGAACGCTCGAATGGTCAATCAGTGAACGGACGCGGGTTTAGTGTCCTTGAACCCGCACCGCTAGAGCCAATGAACCCCTCGGAGACGCGCAATGGGTTTGGTTCTCAAGATGTAGACTCTGTGGCAACACACCCCGCAACGGTAACGCCTACCCCAAACGATGCCGAGCCAAGTGAGCCTTCTAGCCCAGAACCACCTTCCCGCAAACGTCCAATTAAGTTGATTTTGGCAGCGGTGGGAGTTGGAGCGATCGCGGCGGGAGTGTTTGGCTTTCATTGGTGGCAGTACGCCTCTAGCCACGAAGAAACCGACAATGCCACGGTAGCGGGACATATCCACCAGATCAGCGCCCGTGTTCCGGGGACGGTGCAAAAGATTCTCATTGATGATAACCAGCAGGTCAAAGCGGGACAGCCATTAGTGGTGCTTGATCCCCGCGACTACCAGATTAAGCTTCAGCAGGCGCAGGCTGAACTGGCTGCGGCACAGCAAAAGGCAAATTCTGCCCAAATCAATATTGCGCTCTCGTCTAAGACGGCTGAGGCGACGACAACCCAATCGCAGGGTGATCTGGGCAAGGCGCAGGCTGCGATCGCGCAGGCACAGGCACAGGTGGCAGAGGCGCAAGCGGGTGTACCTCAAGCACAGGCGCAGCTAGAAGAAGCCAAAGCAAACCTGCAAAAGAATCAAGCCGACTATAACCGCTACACCGATCTGTATAACGAAGGCGCAATTTCTGCTCAGCAGCGAGACACGGCTCTCCAGGGCTACAAAGTGACACTAGCCCAAGAGCGAGCAGGTGAAGAAGCGGTGCGACAGGCACAGGCAAAAGTGGCGCAAAGTCAGCAAGCGGTTGCTACGGCTCAATCCGCATTGACCTCATCGCAAGGTGGGTTGCAAGAAGCAGAGGCAAAAGGCATTCAAACGAAGGTGAGTCAGAGTGACTTTGGCACCGCAAAGGCGGCGATCGCCCAGGCTCTAGTGGCTCTCCGCAATGCCCGGTTGCAACTCTCCTATACGACGATCGCGGCTCCTAGCGATGGACGCATTGGGCGCAAAACAGTGGAAGTGGGTCAGCAAATTCAGGCAGGTACACCGCTCATGGCACTGGTGGATAACGCCTACTGGATTACCGCTAACTTTAAGGAAACTCAGCTTGAGGATATGCGCCCAGGGCAGCCCGTAGAAATCAAGCTGGACTCGTTTCCGCACAAAACCTTCACGGGTCATGTGGACAGTCTTTCACCTGCGTCGGGTGCTGAGTTTGCGCTTTTGCCACCTGATAATGCTACGGGCAACTTCACCAAAGTCGTTCAGCGCGTTCCGGTAAAAATCGTCTTCGACGCTGACAGCATCAAAGGCTATGAGTCGGTGATTGCGCCAGGGATGTCAGCGGTTGTAACGGTGGCGGTGAAGTAGAGGAAGTTGTTGGTTGTTAGTTTTTAGTTGTTAGAAGGGGCGGGGGAAGCGGAGGGAGCAGGGGAGGCAGAAGGGGGAAAGGGGAAGGGGGAAAGGGTGGCAACAATAGCTGATGGCTGATAGCTGACCGCTTAATGAACTCAAAACTCAAAGCTTTTAGCCTTTAGCCTTGTATCCCTCATCCCCTGCTTCCCTTGCCTCCTCTGCCTTTATCCCTTATCCTTCATCCCTCCCCTCTCTCCTCACCCCTTACTCCTCTCTTTAGTTAAACGCAATGAATGTTGGAATTGAACGTTTGAAGCCGATGCTGCGTGCTCTACGATCGCGCAACTATCGGCTTTTTTTCTTGGGTCAGGGTGCATCACTCATTGGCACCTGGATGACACAAACGGCGACGATTTGGCTGGTCTACCATCTAACGGGCTCGGCGCTGATGCTGGGAGTGGTTGGGTTTGCCAACCAGTTTCCTAATTTTGTGCTGACTCCGTTTGCGGGCGTATGGGTCGATCGCTGGGATCGCCATCGCACGATCGTCATTACACAAATTCTCGCCATGCTGCAATCGTTCGCGCTGGCGTTTTTGGCGCTGACGGGAACGATCGCGGTTTGGCAGATTATTGTGCTGGCAGCCTTTCAGGGAGCCATTAATGCCTTTGATATGCCTGCGCGACAGTCGTTTGTAGTGAAAATGGTCGACCAGCGAGAAGACTTGAGTAACGCGATCGCGTTGAATTCATCCATGTTTAGCGGTGCGCGGTTGCTGGGTCCGGCGATCGCGGGGTTAATCATTGCTGCCACGAATACGGGTGTGTGTTTTCTGATTGATGGAATTAGCTACATTGCTGTGATTGTAGGCTTGTTAGCCATGCGACTGCCACTACAGGAGCGCGCGATCGCCAAACCGCGAGAAACACTCTGGTACAGCTTGAAGGAGGGCTTTGATTACGCGTTTAGCTTCCAGCCGATTCGCTCCATTCTCTTGCTGATTGCGCTGGTGAGCCTGGTCGGGATGCCCTATATGACTTTGGCACCCATTTTTGCCTCTGAAATTCTGCACGGTGGACCCGAAACGCTGGGCTTTCTGATGGCGGCTTCTGGGCTAGGCGCACTGTTTTCGGCGGTTTACCTTAGCTCTCGACCGAGTGCCTTGGGGCTGAGTAAGCTGATTGCGATCGCCCCTGCCATGTTTGGGAGTGCGCTGATTGTGTTTGCGCTATCGCGGGTGCTGTGGTTGTCCATGCTGGCGGTGCTGATTGTGGGGATGAGTTTGGTGTTGCAACACACGTCCGGAAATACCGTGCTGCAAACGATCGTGGATGACGATAAACGCGGTCGAGTGATGAGCTTTTACATGATGGCGTTTACCAGCACTGTCACGTTTGGAAACCTGATCGCAGGGAGCCTTGCCACTCACATTGGTGCGCCCAATACGCTCATGATTGGTGGTTTCCTGTGTATCGGCGGATCGCTTTTGTTTACCAAACAGCTACCCGAAATGCGGCGATCGATGCGGCTGGCTTATCGGCGGATTGGGCTGCTGCCGCAAGTCGATTCGTGATGCCCTTAGCGAAGGGTGAGCCAGCCAAAGACTTGCTCAGTGGTTAAGGTCAAGGCGATCTCAGATAAAACGGGGAGTGGTGTAGAGCCATGAAACAACTCAACTCGCTGACCGGGAAAGACAACCAAACTTGTTTCAGATTCTGGATCAAGCAACCATCCCAGCTCTGTGCCGTGTTGAACGCAATGCAGCAGATTAGCCAAAACTTTAGTTTGGTTCTGGTGAGGAGAGAGAACTTCAATTGCCCAATCAGGATGGATGGTGAAACGATTCACAATTCTGCCCGATGGCTGAATGGGAATGCGCGCCCAGCGAAAAACCGCCACATCAGGCACGATCGAAGCTCCTCCAAACGTGCAGCGAAGTTCTGGCAAAGCGTAGGCAATTTGGGTTGGTTCAGCTACCTGGTTAATCACCTCACACAATTTTCCTTGTAAGCGGCTATGTTCCCCTTGAGGCATAGGTTTTTGGATGCTTTCTCCGTGAATAAATTCTGTGGCAGGTTTCGTTTCTGGACGATCGAGAAATTCCTCCAGTGTCAGCGCTGATTGAAGTGTTGGCATTTTTATCACCATTCAGTTGCATCACAGTTCAGTTGACGAGGCTACTGCAATTATCGCTGATGAACTATAGAAAAGGGAATGACGGTTCACTCAGCGCGATCGCCATTCTGTATCACGTATTTCCCGTTTTGAGGTCTTTTTATGGCAACGTCAATCAGCACTCAATCGCCCTCCGATCACGTCTCCTTCAAAACCTGGGTTGGGGTTTGCGGTACGATGCTCGGTGCCTTCATGGCAGTGCTGGATATCCAGATTACCAACGCCTCTTTGAAAGACATTCAGGCAGCGCTGGGCGCAACATTAGAAGAAGGTTCATGGATTTCGACTTCCTACCTCGTGGCAGAAATTGTCGTCATTCCGCTGACGGGCTGGCTTTCACAGGTCTTCTCTACACGACGCTATCTGCTGGTGAATGCAAGCCTGTTTGTCTTCTTTTCGGTTTGCTGCGCCTGGGCATGGGATTTGCCCTCGATGATTGTCTTTCGGGCGTGCCAGGGGTTTACGGGTGGCATCCTGATCCCGATGGCGTTTACGGTGCTGCTGACGATGCTGCCACCTAGCAAGCAATCAACTGGACTGGCAATGTTTGCGGTCACGGCGGTATTTGCGCCCTCGATCGGTCCCACATTGGGCGGCTGGCTCACCGAAACTTTTAGCTGGCACTACGTTTTTTACCTAAACGTGATTCCTGGAGCATTGCTAATTGCCGCTGTGTGGTACGCCATTGATGCCAGCCCCATGAAGCTAGAGATGCTGAAACAAGGCGACTGGTTTGGCATTCTGGCGATGGCGATCGGGCTGGGGTCGCTGCAAGTGGTGCTAGAAGAAGGTAGCCGCAAGGATTGGTTTGGGTCGCCGTTGATTGTGCGATTGACGGCGATCGCGGTCATTTTTCTCGCCATCTTCTTCTTTATTGAACTGACGCGCAAAAAGCCGTTTATCAATCTACGGTTGATGATGCAACGCAACTTTGGGCTGGCAAGCATTGTCAATATTTCACTGGGTTTGGGGCTGTATGGCTCGGTTTACATCATGCCGCTGTATCTGAGCCAAATTCAAGGCTACAACGCGATGCAGATTGGCGAAGTGCTGATGTGGGTTGGCATTCCACAGTTGTTTTTAATTCCCTTCGTGCCGAAGCTCATGCAGCGGTTTGATACCCGGTTGATTATTGCGGTGGGCGTGAGTTTGTTTGCAATTAGTTGCTTTATGAATTCGTCATTGACCAATCTGACGGCGATCGACCAACTGCGCTGGTCACAACTGGTACGGGCGATCGGGCAACCGCTGATTATGGTGCCGCTTTCATCGGTAGCAACGGCGGGGCTACCCAAAGAGCAAGCAGGTTCAGCATCTGGTTTGTTTAATATGATGCGAAATTTGGGTGGTTCACTGGGGATTGCCGCGATCGCCACCTTGCTCACTCAACGCGAACACTTCCATTCCAACCGCTTAGGTGAAGTTGTTTCGCTCTATAGCCCTGCTACCCAAGACCGGATGAATCAGATGACGCAATACTTCATCAGCAAAGGGGCAGATCTGGCAACAGCGCAGAATCAGGCACTAGAGGCGATCGATAACACCGTTCGCCGTGAAGCATACGTCATGGCGTACAACGACTGCTTCTACTTCATCGCCTGCGCCTTACTGCTCAGCGGACTCGCCATCATCTTTCTCAAGAAAGTCAAACCAGGTGGAGCAGCGGGAGGGCATTAGGGGAGGGATGGGGGATGAAGGCAGGAGGCAGAAGGCAGAGGGCAGGGGGAGCAGGGATGAAAGCAGAAGGCAGGAGGAGACAAGGGAGGCAGGGGAGGCTGAGGGATGAAGGCTAAAGGCTCAAGGATGAAGGCTAAAAGTTTTGAGTTAAGAGTTGAAAGAGAGCGATCAGCGGTCAGTCTCCAGTCATCAGTCTCAGTTTTCAGTCTTCAGTCATGCCACGCTCATCACTGGTGACTGTTTCACTGTCCACTAACGGCTGCTAAAATCCCTTACCCTTTACCCTTTACCCCTTCTGCCTCCTGCCTTCTGCCCTTTGCCTTCCCCCAACGGCAATCATCACCCTTATCAGTTCGGTTCCACGACTCCTCTTTGATCAATAATCTAGATACCGTCATAGTAGGAGCTATGAGGCAGGGTATCCTAACAGCGGGTATGCCTGAGTGGACGTGAATCTTGTGCCTAAATGGTTATTGCCAACCTTAAGTGAAATTCTGGCGCTCAACGATCCAACCTGGATGGTGCAGTTTGAGCCATCGCCAACTCACTCCCGGTCTGAATCGATGGGGCAGCACCGATCGGGACGTACCGCTTTGCAGCGGGTGCGGGCAGAGCGCGAGTGGTCAGGCGCGATCGCGGCGTTGAATCTGCTGCTGCAAAAGGTGGTGTCAACGGCTGATGCGATCGACTCCAAATCACCCACCCACGGCTTTATTCTGTCAGGACCGCTGCCGATTCTTAGCCATCCAGCGCTGGTCTGCAATTTTTCTACCTGGTTGCTTACGGCTAACCCGCTTCACGTTGCAGCCTGGTTGCCGCTCCAACTGCTTCCCGCAACAGAGCCTTCCCTGCCGATGAGTGCAGATACCTCTCCAGAGAAACCCACGACGGCTGCCTTACCGCTCTTGCCAGGAGATCCCTTAGCAGCCGAGCCATTTTGTCTGGTGTTAACGCCTCAATTTAGTCTGGTGCTGGTGCTGGGTGAATCGCTGACAGGCGACCCTGCGTTTATGTTTTCGTTTACGCCAGAGGTGGTGCAGCAGGCTTGGCATGCAGTACGTCCTCGCATTTTGCTCATGAATTCTGACCAGATCGATCAGTTGGATGCCCTGGCTGAACAATTTGCGCCCGTTGCCCCTGATTACGCCACGGTGACGCAATTTAGTCGGTTAATGTTGGCACATTTGCCAGAGCCGATCGAAGAACAGCGCCACGAAAAAGCCGACGGTCAGCACGCGATACCAAAGCAAGATCCGATCGCGACTCGGCAAGCGTTTGTGCCTCGCACACTCATGGATACATCGTCTTACCAGGCAGCGCTGCCACCCGCAGACCTCACCAGCCCAGAGATTGAACTCTTGCAGGCACTCGCTCATGAGATTCGTACCCCTCTGACGACCATTCGCACCCTCACACGATCGCTCCTCAAGCGTGCCGACCTGCCCCCCGATGCCTTGAAGCGTTTAGGGATTATCGATCGTGAATGCAGCGAGCAAATCGATCGCTTTGGCTTAATTTTTCGAGCGGTTGAACTGCAAACCTCCCCCATTCGTCACAGCAAGATGTCGCTCACCCGCACGTCTCTGGCACAGATGTTTCAGCAAAGCATTCCACGCTGGCAGCATCAGGCAAGTCAGCGGCAACTCACGCTGGATGTGGTGCTGCCACTCCAAATGCCGACAGTGGTAAGTGATCCAACGATGCTGGATCAAGCGCTGACAAGCCTCATTGAGCGGTTTACCCGTAGCCTTCCAGGAGGGAGCCACATTCAAATCGATGTGGTGCTGGCAGGTGATCAGCTCAAAGTTCAACTGCAATCAGAGCCAGATGCAGACGTGGCGGCGCGTCACCATCACCGTCCCCTGCTGCGATCGCTTGGACAGTTGCTCATGTTCCAACCTGAAACGGGCACACTCAGTCTCAATCTAGCGGTGACAAAACGGTTATTTCAGGCATTGGGCGGCAAACTCATTGTGCGCGATCGACCCCAGCAAGGCGAAGTGATGACCGTCTTTCTGCCGCTGGAACTGGGCAGCGCGGATGTGCTGGATGTGTGAAATCGGAAGGCAGAGGGCAGGAGGCAGAAGGCGGGAGAGTTGTTGGTTGTTAGTTGTTAGTTGTTAGAAGGAGGCAGGAGGCAAAGGAGTTGTTGGTTGCTAGAAGGAGTCAAGAACGGCTCATGCATCAACAACCTTTCTGGTATGCTCTTTCTTATATGCCTGAAAGGCTTTAGGGTCTTTACAACCAACAACTCTAGCGAAGCCATGCCGAAGGCTTTACAATTGGTTCAACTCAAAACTCATCCCTACTCCCCACTCTTCCCTAACAACCAACAATTAACAATTAACAACTTCCTCAAATACCGCTCTGGTAAAGAATTTTATCTCTGACTGGCAAGAACTCCGTGTCTCGATCGGCTGTGCTAGATTGAGCATAATCTTTTGCAGTCTCTCTTCTAGCTCAGTACTATGGTAGTCACGAAACGTGGACTTGTTCTAGCTTCAACGGCAGTCGCTGTCAGTGCCGTCACCATTACAGGAGCGGGCATTCACCTGTCCCAGGGGCAAGCCTTTTTTCAAGAAAGTCCGAAGGGGCTCATTGATGAGGTTTGGCAGATTATCGATCGCACCTACGTCGATGGCAACTTTAACAAGGTCGATTGGAAGGCAACGCGCACAGAGTATCTAAATAAGCCCTACGCCAATAAAGAAGAGGCATACAAGGCAGTGCGGGAAATGCTCAAAAAACTGGGCGACCCCTATACCCGCTTTATGGATCCGCAAGAGTTTAAGAATATGCAGATTGATACCTCTGGAGAACTCTCTGGAGTGGGCATTCAGCTTGCGGCAGATGAAAAAACTAAAAAATTGACGGTCATTGCACCGATCGAAGATTCCCCTGCGTTTTCGGCAGGCATTTTGGCGAAGGACATCATTACCAAAATTGATGCTCAAAGCACCGAAGGAATGGATGTTAACAAAGCCGTGACTCTGATTCGCGGTACACCTGGAACAAGCGTTAAGCTCACCATTCTGCGGGGTGACAAGCAGCTAGAATACCAGCTCAAGCGAGCCAAAATCGAGATTCATCCAGTGCGAGCCACGTACCAAAAAGACGCAACTCAAGGTGGGGTGGGTTACATCCGCCTGGTGCAGTTCAGCGCCAATGCACCCAGCGAGATGAAGCGCGCGATCGAGAAATTAGAAAAAGAAAACGTCAGCGGCTATATTCTTGACTTGCGCTCAAACCCCGGTGGATTGCTCTTCACCAGTATTGAAATTGCGCGGATGTGGTTGAAGCAAGGCGCGATCGTCTCTACGGTCGATCGTCAGGGTGAGCAAGAGCGCGAGCAGGCAAACAATCGTGCGTTGACCGACAAGCCACTGGTGATATTGGTAGACGGTGGTTCTGCCAGCGCCAGCGAAATTCTGTCTGGAGCGCTGCAAGATAACAAGCGGGCTGTCCTGGTGGGTACCAAAACCTTTGGTAAGGGGCTAGTGCAATCGGTGCGTGGGTTAGGCGACGGTTCTGGTTTAGCGGTGACGATCGCCAAATACCTGACCCCCAACGGGCGTGACATTAACAAACACGGCATCGATCCAGATGTGGAAATTAAGCTGTCTGATGAGCAACGACAGGCACTGAGCCGCGATCGTGACAAAATCGGGACTTCTGCTGATACACAGTACGCCAAAGCGCTCGAAGTGCTGAACCAGCGCATCAAAGCACAACAGCCAACGCCACCTAAATCTTGAGGCGCTTGAGACTGCCACTCAACGCCCGACGCGCTTGAGAAACTCGATGGTCTAAAATAAACTGGTAAGGCTTACACCTGCTGAGTCAGCGTTGGTGTGTAAACAGCTATCCTCTTTCATGCTATCTACATGGACTACCAACACATCATCACCATTGAACCTGGAAAGCGCAGTGGCAAGCCATGTATTCGGGGAATGCGAATTACAGTCTATGACATCCTGGAATATTTGGCAGGTGGGATGACTGAGGCGGAAATTTTGGAGGACTTTTCTGAACTCACTTCGGAAGACATCAAAGCTTGTCTTGCGTTTGCAGCCGACCGTGAGACAAAGTTATTTGTGTCATCGCAGTGAATAGACACGATTATTCAATTTGAACGTAGCAAAACGGAAAGCCTTCTAGTGCTGATGTAGTGTGCTTGACCGATCGCATTCTTTCCCCTTCTCCTGAGGCTATTCAGGGTTTATTGGTCATGTTGCGCCTCACCGAAGTTAAACTCCCGCTGGATCATACAGAAGCCGATCTTCAAGCAGCAATTCTCAAAAAGCTGTGCCTTGGCTCAGAAGATTTACGCGGCTATACCGTCTTCAAGCGTAGCTATGATGCTCGCAAGCGTGGTGCGGTTGCTTTTGTCTATAGCTTAGATGTAGAGACTCCCAAGCAGGCACAGCTTCTGAAGCGCTTTAAGCACGATCCCCATGTGGTGCCGACTCCCGACACAACCTATCGGTATGTTGCCAAGGCTCCTCCACGCTTGGAGACGCGCCCGATCGTCATTGGGAATGGTCCGTGCGGCATGTTTGCAGGGCTGCTGCTGGCACAAATGGGCTTTTGTCCGCTGATTCTAGAGCGCGGCAAGGCAGTTCATGAACGATCGATCGATACCTTTGGCTTCTGGAGCAAACGCAAATTCGACCCCGAATCCAACGCTCAATTTGGCGAAGGCGGTGCTGGTACCTTTTCGGACGGCAAGCTGTATAGCCGCATTAAAGATGCCAACCGACAAGGACGCAAAGTGCTGACAGAGCTAGTGAATGCTGGAGCGGCTCCCGAAATTCTCTATATCAACAAGCCCCATATTGGTACCTATCGGCTCGTCAAAATCGTCGAGAATATGCGCTGCACGATCGAATCCCTGGGCGGCGAAATTCGCTTTCAGAGCCGAGTCGAGACGATCGACATTCACGATCGCCAGGTGCGCGGTGTGGTGCTGGCAAATGGAGACTATATCCGCAGTGATCACGTCATTTTGGCGATCGGGCATAGTGCCCGCGACACCTTCGAGATGCTGCACCAACAGGGCGTTTATATCGAACCCAAACCGTTTTCGATCGGGTTTCGGGTCGAGCACCCCCAGGCGCTCATTGACGAATGCCGTTTGGGGTCGCAGGCAGGGCACCCCATGCTTGGAGCTGCTGATTACCAACTGGTGCATCATTGCTCGAATGGTCGATCGGTCTACAGCTTTTGTATGTGCCCAGGTGGGCAAGTCGTTGCAGCAACGTCAGAGCGTGGACGAGTCGTCACCAATGGCATGAGCCAGTATGAACGCAGCGGCAAAAATGCGAACAGTGGGATTGTTGTGGGCATTACGCCTGCGGATTATCCCGGTAGCCCTCTGGCTGGCATGGAGTTGCAGCGGGAGTTAGAAGCGCGTGCCTTTGAGTTAGGTGGTGGCACCTATGAGGCCCCGGGGCAACTGGTCGGCGATTTTCTGGCTCAAGTGCCTTCCACTCAATTTGGCAGCGTCAAACCATCCTATCGACCGGGTGTGCGGTTAGGTGACTTGAGTTCAAGTTTGCCAGAGTACGCGATCGCGGCTATCCGTGAAGCCATTCCCGCGTTTGACCAGCAGTTGAACGGCTTTGCCATGCCGGATGCCGTCCTCACAGGCGTAGAAACCCGCACCTCTTCGCCGCTTTGCATTAAGCGTGGCGATGACTGCCAGAGCCTCAACACCAAAGGGCTGTATCCCGCTGGTGAAGGCGCTGGATACGCGGGTGGTATCCTCTCTGCTGGTGTAGACGGCATCAAAGTCGCCGAAGCTGTTGCACTGTGTCTGCTAGAAACCGCAGGCTGTAAGCCTTAATGATTGGTATAGGCTTCCTGCTGGCTTGATTGCGCCGCCTCTGGCGAAAGACCGACTGGCAAAACATCGACCTCTGGCAAAACGCCTGCTGCCATTAAATCGCCCGTCAGTCTCTTTGCTACTTGATCATGGCGATCGAACAGCATGAGTAAGCCTTGTGCTTCCAGATCATCAATGGTCTGTTTCACTACTTCTAACGGTGCTGGCTTGTCTACGGTTGGCACGGTTGGCTGGTCGGCGTGCAGATCGGCGATCGCGGCTAAATCTGCATTGTCATCGACGGTTGCTGATGCGTGATGAGTTGTTGCGATCGACGGGTCGTTTGGATCGCATGGCGCGATCGCTGGAGCGGTATGAGCCGCAGAAAATGGTAATTGCATAGCATCCCCTTGGTAGATCGACTAGAACAGTGTGTTCACTTGCTTCACAGATTCGCTGCTGGCTGTGCGGGTGAGTGGAGTAGTGGGTATCGAAGCGAGACGTGATCTAGTCAGGACGATGAAAATCATCCTTAGCATACGTACCTCCACAGAGGAAAACGAAGAGTGGTTAACAACCCATGCACAAGTTAGCAATCAGATCAAAGGTCTGCAATGTTTATTAATGGAATCAACGGATTGTTACATCTTTCTACATACTTCTCAGCGATACCCGTAAATGCTACAGCTACGGAAGCCGTTCCCGAAGGAAGAAGGAGTCTAGTCTTGCCTGAAACGGATAAACTAGATCGAAGCGCTGCACTATGAGAACTGCTGGATCTGTGCCTGCCAATCTGAAGTGCGAAGCAACAGCTTTTCTAGCAGTGCGATCGCGAACCCGTTTCCCGGAGCCTGGACGCTGCACTTTACAAAGTCTTTACGCCAACCATCAGGATGTTTTGATTGCTACTGCGAAGACTAAAAAGGAATGAACTAAGGCACGATGAAAGGAGAAGCCGCATACGGTCTGGTTGCTTTGGAGTGTCTTGTGATCTAAATGAGATGCTCAAAACAATGCGGACTCAGCACAGCATGGCTTTAGACCTGTATCTTTAGACCTGTATCTTTAGACCTGTTACCGTCAGCCAAAATCTGGTACTTTGGTCGCGATCGCGCGCACTCAAAACTGCCTAACCTCGCATGATGCTGTTCTCATAAAAAGCTTGAAGCGGTGAATGAAGCCCCAGGTCTTGCCGGATTTTTTTGCCATAACTATTCTTAACGAACACTTGTATGCCGAGATGAGACCTTATCCAGCTTTCCACCTTCGATACAATAAGAGACAAACAATGACGCTGTGGAGATTACCTTAGATGCAGGATAGCGGGAACAGTAAGCAACCCGTTCTGATCATTGCTGGCATGCATCGGTCAGGCACTTCTTTAACAGCATCACTGCTACAAAGCGCTGGTGTTGATGTTGGTCAGCGCCTTCTAGGGGTGAACCCCGGCAACGCGAAAGGACACTTTGAAAACCTGGACTTTCTAAACTTTCATCAAGCCGTATTACGTTCGACTGGTATTAGTGAAGCGGGCTGGACATTAAAACATAGCATTGACGTTCCTGAATATTATATTGATGCCGCAAAATTGCTCATTCAAAAAAATGCATCTTCTACACAACCTTGGGCATGGAAAGATCCTAGAACAGTGCTTTTCCTAAATTTTTGGAACAACCTCATACCAAACGCAAAATTTATTTTTGTTTATCGATCGCCCTGGGAGGTCGCTGATTCTCTCTATCGAAGGGGGGATGAAATCTTTCATCACAATCCTAACTTTGCCCTGGATCTATGGATGAGTTATAATCAGGCGATTTTGGCTTTCTATCAGCAATTTCCAGACAAATGCGTGCTAGCTCATCTTGATGCGATCGCCAGTGACACAACTGCTTTTGTTGAGTCAATTGGTCAACAGCTAGGTGTTTCAATTACTTCTCCCGAAAAAGACATCTACGACCCTTCACTACTAAACAGCGAGTCTAGCTCTCAACGCGCTACTTTAATTCAGCGTTATTTCCCAGACGTTTACGCGCTTTATCAGCAACTCAACTGCACAGTCAATTTCTGTGATCATGCAATCCTTGTAAACCAGGAATTAGCTTCACCAACAGCCTGGTTATTAAAAGATTGGCTAGATGTACGAGTCTTAGAGGCAAAGCTCAACCATGAAGTAAGTTGCTTTCGAGACCATCTATCTTCTTCTCAAGTACAGTTAGCAAGGCTTGAGCAAGAGAAGCAGCAGATTGAGCAAGAGAAGCAGCAGGTTGACCAGGAAAAACAGCAGCTTCAGGCTGAGTTTTGTAGCCTTCTGGAGAGTAAAAATCAGTTACAGGAGCAGTTTCAGGCTCAGCTTAAACACTGTCAGGCAGAAGTTGCAGCGATGAAAACCAGTAAATTTTGGCAGCTACGATCGCAGTGGTTTAAGCTCAAAAGTCTCCTTCGTATCAAAAAATGAGATCAGAGTATATTAAAAAATGGGTGTGTATAGATTTGCTTCAAAGTTGAGGGCGTGAATGAGACCTAACGGTGCGGTTATTTGGCTCACAGGGTTGAGTGGTGCGGGTAAAACAACAATTTCTGAAGCCCTAGCGCCCTTACTTTTAGCGCAACAGCTTAACGTTGAACTGCTAGATGGTGACGTGATTCGCACGAATCTATCGAAAGGGTTGGGTTATACCAAAGAAGACCGCGATACCAATGTTCGGCGGGTAGGCTTCGTGGCTAACTTACTCAGCCGCAACGGTGTCATCGTCATCGTGGCAACGATCAGTCCCTACCGCTCAGTGCGGGATGACATGAAAGCGATGATTCACAACTTCCTTGAAGTGTATGTCAATGCTCCCTTCACGGTTTGTGAAACGCGGGATGTTAAAGGACTATATGCCGCCGCACGCCTGGGAAAGATTAAAGAATTTACTGGGCTTGATGCACCCTATGAACCACCTCTAAATCCCGATGTCACCTGTTTTACCGATCGAGAAACCGTCGAAGAAAGCGTCGCTAAAATTATGGATGCTTTGGCGCGTCGTAACGTTGTTCAGGGGTGGAAACCAGATGCATCTCCGAGGCAATCGGCAAGAAAGCACTCAGGAGGCTTCTTGTCACCCCGTCAGCAAAAAGTTTCTTAAGCTGTCGATCGCACCCAGAGCTAAGCAGGCTGACATTTGCCAGCACGGATCAAACCGACGCGACGCGCAATCGCGTCCTGTTCAGATTCGTAAGGACCCCAGTGTTCTGAAGACGAGGCTACATCAGGTGACGGGGCATCTAAATTCTGCGTTGGCTCAACGCTGCTTGCAGGCGCGATGGTGCATTGACCATTCTCTTGTTTCACGACATACCAGGCTTCTGATGCACTGTCTTTAAGGGCACTGTCTTTAAGGGCACTGTCTTCAGGGGCACTCATAAACTCATTTCACCTGCGTTGCAACACCTGCATGATAGGACATCGGCTGTTCTGGGCAAACTGGTCTCAAGATGGGTGTCTGTTATTTTAGTAAAGACGCGTAGCGTAGACAAACGATGCGGTTGCCTTTGCCACTGTAGGTGCATCACACGGACTGTTTCAGTGATTCTACACGCGCTGCTTTGCTGCTCGGTCACCCTCACTACCAGCACCACTGCACGGATTTTGCACAGAGTCCGTCGATCGCTTTTATCGCTCTAGGCTTGTCGAGAAGTAGCATATGACAGAACCACAGCGTCCACCGAGTTCGCCACCGCCTTCACGTGTTCCACCAGCTCCTCCACCCCCAGCACGACCTGCGACCCACGGCACAACGGTTGCGGCTACTCAGCAAATGACCGCTGCGATGCCTGCTGGTGCCAACCCAACAATGGTTTCTGCTGTACCTGCCAGCGTGCCAACGCCAACAATGGTTGCGATGCCACCTGCTGGTATGCCAACACCAACCGTCGTGTCATCGTCTCCATCAGTGCCGCCTCCAGCCGCTCACACCGTTGTCTCTCCTCCGACAGCTCCACCCCCCCCAGCCGGTCATCGTCCGACAGCACCACCTTCAGTGCCAGCGACCCAGCGCAAACCCAGCAATGGGTCACCAACGCTGGCCGAAATTGTGCGCCATGCCTTTGACAAGGGCTATTCAGACGTACATGCGGGTGTCGGCGAAGTGCCGCGCTACCGTAATCGGGGCGAAATGGACCCGACTGAATGGCCTGTGACCGATCGCGATACCTTCTACAGTTGGCTGCACGAAATTCTCAGCGATGAAGAGATTCGCACCTTTGAAGAAACGCTCGATTTTGACGGTGCCACGCAGTATGAGTTTGCCCGTGTGCGGATCAACATTTTTGATTCGCTGCATGGTCCCGCGATGGTATTGCGACTCATCCCGCTCAAAATTTTGACGATGGAGCAGTTGAACCTGCCGCCTGTTTTCAAAGATGTTTGCCATTATCACAAAGGGTTGGTGCTCGTGACCGGTCCGACGGGATCAGGTAAGTCCACCACGATGGCAGCCATGATTGATTACATCAACAAGGAGATGCCGAAGCACATCATCACCATTGAAGACCCCATTGAATTTGTGCATCGCAGCCAAAAGTCGCTGATTAAGCATCGGGAGGTGGGCATTCACACCCGGAAGTTTGATAACGCGCTCAAGGCGGCACTGCGGGAAGATCCAGATTTGATTCTGGTCGGTGAAATGCGCGATAAAGAAACCGTCAACACAGCCATCAAAGCCGCTCAAACCGGACACCTTGTGATGGGCACACTGCATACAAACAGTGCGGTGAAGACGATCGAGCGGATTCTGCAACTCTATGAGCCAGAACAGCAGGAACCCATGCGGATTTCGATCGCCGAATCTCTCGTAGCGGTCATCGCGCAAGGACTGTGCCGCACGACCGATGGCAAACGTGCTGCCTTCCACGATATTCTGATCAATACAGATGCCATTAAGGATTTTATCCGACGCGGTGAAATCGAAGAGATTGAGCAAATCATTCCTCGATGCACCTTTGACGGCATGTGTACGATGAATCAGTCTCTCTACAAACTCTATGAAGCGGGACGGATTACCGAAGAAGTGGCGCTAGAGATGTCGCCAAAGCCCAACGAAATGGCTCAGGCGCTCAGAGGGCGTGTGTAGCTACCTATAGGAAAAGACGTTGCATTTAGACTCTGCTCCTGCTTCTGAGGTGTTTAAGGGCATTGCGCTCTTTACACCCGGTGGTGGTCTTATCTACGCCGTTGACTACAAGAAGCAGGAACGCTGGCATCTGCACCTTTGTGCTGCCCTCCGAGATTTGTTGGGGTTATCAGAGCCACCCCACTTTTTGGTACCGTGCTATGCCGCTACGATCGATCGCTGGCATAACCCACGCACCAGCCAGTTGCAGACAGTCGCTGAAGCGTCACCATTAGTGCTGAGATATCAGATGTTGCTGAATGCGGTCTTTGGTCTAGACGAGCTCATCTGGCAACCTGCCGTGCTTAAAGAAGGGCTGTGCGATGCTGTGGTACTGTCTGCCTATCGTAAGCAGTTTCCTCAACTGTGGGAACCCCATGATTTAGTCGTGCGGTATGACCAGGCAGAACCCTACGCTCAGTTTCATCACAAAGTGCCTGTGCCCTTGAAGGAGCGATCGCCCCTCTTTCTAGACGCAGAAGGGGCAGACGCAAAAGGGACGGACGCGAAAGGGTATGTGCTACGGCTGTTTGTTTCGGGTCACGGCACCGCGACTGAACGGACGTTGCAAACCTTACATCGCTTACTGGAAGAATCTCTTAAGCACCCATACACACTCAAAATTATTGATGTGTCGCAGCATCCAGAGCAGGCAGAACTTGACCAGGTTTCGGCAACGCCCACGCTCGTAAAAGTCTGGCCTCGTCCAGTGCGCCGCGTCGTGGGTGATTTGGATAATGTGGGTCAGTTGCTCCGTATTTTGGGGACGGAGTGAGGAGGGCGAAGGGAGAGGAGTGAGGAGAGAAGAGAGAGGAGTGAAGAAAATTGTGAGATTTATGTAGGGTTGCCCTTATCACTGTTGCGCGCTGTGAACTCTCGCTTGAGACAGCGGAGGGCATTGGTATGATTGGAGGCTAACCCCAAAACAACGTTCACTCTTTAGGACCGCCATCCCCGTGATTGATGTCATTCTCGTTCCACAAGGTGCGGAGTATCAGGCGGTGTGTCGGGGTGTAGAGCGTGCCCAATGCCCAATCGTCGTGCCCATTCCCGTTAGCCCAGCGCCACTCAGCCGCTTTCTCAAAACCTGGCAGCAGACCAACCATATCGCAGGCAAAAAGCTGTTGTTGATGGGGCTTTGTGGCGGACTGGTGCCCCAATACGCGATCGCCGACATCGTGCTTTATCAAGAATGTATCAAGCGGGAATTTGACAATCGTGCTGCTCCGATCGCTGCCTTACCCTGTGATGCAACCTTGTCGGCATGGTTACAGCAGAAAATATCGGAGGCGGCTGTGGTCAGTGCCCTCACCAGCGATCGCCTCGTCTCCTCTGCCCAGGAAAAGCACCAGTTGGCTCAACACTATCGGGCAACTGTGGTTGATATGGAAGGCTTTGCGGCGTTGGAGATTCTACAGCAGACAGGCGCAATGGTTGCCATGCTGCGGGTGGTGAGCGACAACGCACAGCACGATCTACCCGACCTGAATCAAGCGATCGGCACCGATGGCACCTTACACCCATTACCTCTCGCGTGGGGCATGATCCGACAGCCGATCGCCGCGATGCGTTTGATTCAAGGTTCCCTACGCGGCTTGAAAACCCTGGAAGCGATCGCAAAACGGGTGAGTCAATAAAAGACCCAAAGAATCAAGACGGTAAAAGCACCTGCCCAGCGTCATCGATCGTCCAAAAGGGGTTCCAGGCAACTTCCCAAAGGTGCCCATCGGGATCGGCAAAATAGCCACTGTAACCGCCCCAAAACACATCTTGCGCTGGTTTGACAATTCGCTCCCCTAATTGCTCAATCAATTGCAGAACGGCATCCACCTCGTCGCGGCTTCTGGTGTTATACGCCAGGGTAATGCCTGAAAAGCCCATCCCCGCCGGATCAACGGTTGCATCCTCTGCCAAACTCGCGCGTGAATACAGCGACAGCACCATCCCACCCAGTTGAAAAAAGGCAACTTCTTCCTGACTCGCACTCGACGGTTGCCAGCCCAGCCCATCGCGGTAAAACTGGAGCGATCGCGGCAAATCCTGCACCCCTAACGTCACAAGGCTAAGTCGTTGCTGCATCTTTTTCTCCTAATCTTTTTCTCCTGAAATCAATACAAACGTATTATATGAGTATTTGCAAATGATTTGTAAGCGATTTTCTGGCAAGTGGCGAGCTACCAGTGCTCCTATGCCCTCAACGGCGATCGGATGCGAAAGGTTGCAGGATAGACGCTAAACTTTGGGGAGTCCTTTATTATCATTCATTGGCTAGATAACTTGATGCGTCGCCTGAACGACCATCGGATCGCCAACCTGCGACATGAACACAGCAACCAATATTCCTCTACTGCTTGGAATCAACATTGCTCTGATTGCCATCAATGCCTTCTTTGCGGCAGCAGAAATCGCGCTTGTGTCCTCCAGTGATGTCCGTTTGCAGTTGCTAGCAGATCAGGGTAATCGTCGCGCCCGGATGGTGCTTGCAACCACCGAAGATAGCACTCGCTTTCTGGCAACGATTCAACTCGTCATCACCCTGACGGGCTTTCTGAACGGTGCTTTTGCGGCTGAGAACCTGGCAACTCCTTTGTCCGAAGTGCTGAGTCCGTTTATTGCCGCTGACTTAGCTGAAAAAGTTTCGCTCGTCAGCGTCACCGTTGTCATTGCGCTCGTCAGCCTCATCTTTGGGGAACTTGTCCCCAAGAAGCTGGCAATCCGCCATGCCGAGGAGTTTGCTCTTTTTTGCATCCGCCCGTTACGCCTGTTGCAAAAATTGACGGCTCCGATCGTCAAGCTCATCAGCCTCTCGACGAATCTGATTTTAGAACTAACGGGCAACCCTGAGACTGAAGAAGAAGGGGCTATCAGTACAGAAGAAATCAAGGCGATGGTCGATGCTGGACTGGCAGGCAGCGCGGTGGGCGAACAAGAACGCCGCATTATTCGAGGTGCCGTTGAACTCAGTCACATTACGGCACGAGCCATCATGGTGCCAAGAGTGCAAATTCAATACCTCAAAAGCACGACAACATTGGAAGAAGCGTGTCAGATCGTGTCTGAAAATGCTCATACTCGCTTGCCCGTCTGCGAGGACGATTTAGACAATATTGTTGGTATTTTGCACGTCAAAGATCTCATCCGCCCGCTACCAACGATGGTTGATCAGCCGCCTGGTATCCGCGAACTGCTGCGCCCCGTCCATTACATTCCTGAAACCAAATCAGCCACCGATCTGCTGACCGAGATGAAGAAAAACCGCCTGCATCTGGTGGTGGTACGCGATGAGTTTGGCGGCACCGCAGGGTTAGTCACCCTTGAAGACGTGCTGGAAGAAATCGTCGGCGAAATCCGCGACGAGTATGATGCGGAAGAAGAACGGGAATTTCGCCAGATTAGCGCCCACGAAGGGATTTTCAAAATTCGTGCCAGCATTGCGACTGTGAACAATGAACTGGATGTGCAGTTGCCCCGTGATGAAGCAGCTACTTTGGCAGGACTTTTTTTGGAAGAGTTGCAGCGCCCCCCGGAGGCTGGCGATACGTTGCAAATTGATGACGTACACCTCACCGTGCTGGAAGATGGTCAACGGGTGCGGGTTATATTGGTGCCACCGCCAGAGATGGAGGAGATTGATTAGAGGAGGAAAAGTTGTTGGTTTTTAGTTGTTGGTTGTTAGAAGGCAGGGGGCAGAAGGCAGAGGGCAGAGGACAGAGGGCAGAAGGGGGCAGAGAGAGTAGGGAATAGGGAGTAGGGAGTAAGAGTGAGGAAGCAGAAGGGGTAGGGGAGGATGCGGTGGAAGCTGATTTTGTAGCCCTTTTTAGTTGCACACCCGACACCCGACACCCGATACCCGATACCCGATACCCTGTACCCGCCTTAGACTAGGCTAACCTGAGGAAGAACCGCTATGAGTGGAGATTGGTAAACGGTGGCAGGCTCTTTTGAAAAAACCAGTATCGGGTGGCAGCTTGATTTGTTGCAGCAGCGTTTGAGCGAATGGCTAGAGCGGCTGTTTGCGCCGATCGCTCCACGCTCTTTGCCCGACTGGTCTTTGCCAGAGTGGCTACTGAGACTGCTGCTTTGGATCATCATTGGCAGCCTTATAAGTTGGGCAATCTGGCAGGTGTATCAGTTCGCACGCCCCTACCTGACTGCTCTCACGATCGCTCAGCAGGGGCAAACCGATCGCCAAACTCAGGTTGCTCAGTCAATCACCAGCGCCGAATGGCTTCACCGATCGCGCACCTTTGCCCAGCAAGGCAACTACCGCGAAGCCTGCCGCGCCCTTTACATGGCAGCCCTCCAGCGCCTCAACGACACTGAACCTATTCCCTACGAGCCAAGTCGTACCGATGGTGAGTATCTGCGGCTGGTGCAAACCCTTCCCCGTCCAGCCCCCTACCGCGTGCTGCTGCTCACTCATGAGCAACTCTGTTTTAGCAATACCGGTATTTCCGCAGACGCGTTCGATCGCTGCCAGCAGGCGTATCGGGAGATTGAGAGAGGAGTGAGGGGATGAAGGAAGGCTAAAGGTTAAAGGCTAAAAGCTAAAAACTGATGACTGGAGACTGCTCCCTCTGCCCTCTGCCCTCTGCCCTCTGCCCTCTGCCCTCTGCCCTCTGCCCTCTGCCTTCTTCTAACAACCAACAACCAACAACCAACAACTCCCTCCGCCCTCTGCCTTTCCCCACCCATGGCTCTCTCCAAGCGACAACTCTGGATACTGGCGATCGCCCTTGCCACTTTAGTGGTGATTAGTCTCTTTGCAGCACCGGGCGGCAATTGGCAGCAAAGCGGCTCGACCTATGGGCGATCGCCCGATGGGTATGGTGCCTGGTACGCCTTGATGGAGTCAAGAGGCGTGACCATTCATCGCTGGCAAAAACCGTTGAAGTTACTGTTTCAGCCAGAGCAGCCGCAAACACCTGCGATCGAAACCTTCAGCCCAGACACAAGACAACCCGTTGCTCTGCCTGCGATTGCCATCTCTACTCCTGCTGCCACGTCTGCTCCAACCACACCCATCACGCTGCTGCAAATCAGCAATGGCACAGATCCGCTTTCGTCTGCACCCCCAGGTTGGCTATCAAAGGGAAACGTCTTGGTGCAGCTTGGCTCTAGAGCGCTCAGCACCCAGGCTCCCTTCGACAGCACGATCGACAGCCCTGTCGGCAGCATCCGCATTCAAACAAGCCGTCGTCATGCTGGCACAGCGGGTGATGATAAGGACAAAATCGAGCCACTACTGTCCGATGCCTTTGGCGCGATCGTGTGGCAGCGACGAGAAGGTCAGACCCGCGTGATTGATGCCGCAACGCCGCACTTAGCCGCCAACGCGTATCAAGAGCCGTCCGGCAACTTTGAGTTTCTGGCAAAGCTTGTCACCGAGCCAGGGCTACCCATCTGGGTCGATGAATACTCGCATGGATACAAAGATGCAGAGGTCATCAAACAAGAATCCTCTGACGATCTCATTGGCTATCTAGCTAAAACGCCCTTACTTCTGGTCACAATACAAGCCGTCGTGATCCTTCTGGTGTTAATCTGGGGGCAAAATCAGCGGTTAGGACCTGCGATCACCCTCTCCACTCCATCGGTTGACAACAGCGAGGCGTATATCCAGGCGCTGGCAGCCGTTTTGCAGAAAGCAGAGAGCAGCCAGTTTGTGATCAACACCATTTGTAAAGCAGAGCAGCTCGACATTCAAAAGTCACTCGGTCTGGGCACAGAATCACTCCCTCTCTCAACCTTGGTGAATGCCTGGATAACTCAAACTGGACAACCCCCAGCCATGCTAGAAGCTGCACTGAACCCCCTCAAACGTCCACGCCATGCCTCTGAGTCAGAGTTGCTCACATGGCTAGATGCCATCCACAGGGTAAGACAACAACTAAGGAAATGAAGTTATGCGTGCGGAGGAAAGGCTAAAGGATGAAGTATAAAGTACGGCTTATGTGAGTTGGAGTTGTGCAAAAGGCAGGGGAAATTGACGATGACTCGACTGCGATGGACACAGGTATTGCGCTCCCTGGGGTTAGAGTTTTGGCTGCTGCTGCCATTACTAGGGTTGGGCTTTTGGTTTATGAGTGGTGCATTCACAGACCGAGTGCTGAGCCGATCCAACGAGACAACGCTCTATATTGAAAGCGCTCGTAAGGCGAATAAGCAACCACCACGCACCATTCAGTCTATTACGGTGGTCACTCACCCGCAGCAGAGAACGTCAACCGTCATAGTCAAGACAGCCAACTCAGCCCTCACCACTTTGTTGTTTGAATTTCCAACGGTTGAACGAGACCAAATCGAAGCAGCCATTAGTCACGAACTGGGCTTACCGAACGATCGCATCCAGGCATTGGTGCAGTATCAAGCTGAGTCGGGGAAGAAGAAGTAGGAAGGCAGAAGGCAGGAGGCAGAGGGCAGAAGGAAAATGCAGAAGCCAGGAGTCAGGAGCTAAGGGGGGGCAAGGGAGCAAAGGGAGCAAGGGGGTAGGGGGAGCAGTGATCAGTCTCCAGTCAACCCTGCGGGAAGCAAGCTACAGTCTCCAGTCAACCCTGCGGGAAGCAAGCTACAGTCTCCAGAGATGCCAGTGCTTTAATGCTCACGGTTCACTGGTGACTGTTTCCCTGTTCACCGACGGCTGTGAAACCTTTTAGCCTTTAGCTCTCATCCCTCATCCCTCATCCTTCTGCCTCCTGCCTTCTGCCCTCTGCCTCTCCTCCTTACAAGACCCTTAAAGCCTTCATCCCTCACCCCTCACCCCCCATCCCTCATCCTTCTGCCTCCTGCCTTCTGCCCTCTGCCTCGCCCGCTTACAACACCCGCAACGTCGTAGCAATACTGCTAATTGCCTTCATCGCCCGAATTTCATCCAAGGCGGTACGAAAATTGCCTTCGCGGACGTGGTGGGTGACGACGACGATCTCTGCCAGGTTATCGCGTAAGCCTGTTTGCACGATCGATTCCAGGCTCACATCATGGTTGCCAAAGCAGGTGCCAAGTTTACCAATGACACCGGGAGAATCCTGGGTGAGAAAGCGGACGTAAAAGCGGGTGACGAGTGCTTCGATGGGGACGATCGTGCAGTAGTGCTGGTGAGAGCAGGCAAGCAGGGGATCGAGTAGAGGCTTGTCGGGCAATCGTGCTGACCCACCTCGCTCTACTTTGAGAATGGCGGCAATATTCAGAATATCTGCCACGATCGCGCTGGCAGTGGGACCTGCGCCTGCACCAGGACCAAAAAACATCACCTGTCCGATCGGCTCACCCTCAATGAGAATGGCGTTGTACACATCATTCACACTTGCCAGTGGATGACTTTTGGGCACCAGCGTAGGATGCACTCTCACCTGTAGCTGTTCTGGCGTTTCTGCAAGCGCCTCGGCTTCTCGTTTAGCAACGGCAAGCAGCTTGATCACAAAGCCCAGCTTATCCGCATAGGCAATATCTGCCGCGCTCACCTGTCGAATGCCTTCACAGTAGACTTCGGGTAGCTTAATCCGTCCACCAAATGCCAGCGATGCCAGAATAGCGATCTTATCGGCTGCATCCAGACCGTCCACATCGGCAGTGGGGTCAGCTTCGGCATAGCCCAGCCGCTGGGCATCAGCGAGAATAGCCTCGAAGTCGCCGCCTTCTGTCTGCATTCGGGTCAGGATGTAGTTGGTGGTGCCGTTGATAATGCCCGTGACGGTCAGAATGCGGTTGGCACAGAGGGATTGCTTGAGCGGCTCAATGACTGGAATGCCACCCCCTACAGCGGCTTCCAACAGCACATACACGCCCGCTTCTTCGGCTGCGGTGAAGATTTCGGCACCGTAGCGCGCGATCGCCGCTTTGTTTGCGGTCACAACATGCTTTCCGTGGGCAATGGCGTTGAGGATGAGCGATCGCGCTGGCTCCAGTCCACCCATCACTTCGACCACAATATCCACGGCTGGATCGGTCACGATCGACTCCAGATCCGTAGTAATCAGGCTGGCTGGAATGTCAACAGCGCGGGGCTTGTCGGGCGATCGAACCCCCACTCGATAAAGCTCTAGCTCCTGTACCAGCGGATGCCGCTGGGCTGGGTTCTGCAAAATTTTCACCGTTCCAGTGCCGACGGTGCCCAGACCCAACAGACCAATTTTGAACGCCACAGTCTCAACCCACTACGCAAGAGTTCACCCAACTATTGTAGGAGGGATAGGGCTGGTCTCCTTTGTAGTGACGCTACATGTAACGTCACTACTACAAAGGCAAATTTACAAAATCGTCGCAATCTCCTTCAAGTACACGCGGCTAAACGGCTCGTCTTCACCCAGTTTGTACTGTTCAATCAGCCCGTTTTGATGGACTGAAACGGTGTCTTTCTGCCGAATCACCACGGTGGAGTCGTCAAACACATCGCGAGCTAGCATCATCTCGATTTCGGTGGGATCATCCAGCACGACGACGTTGCTGCCGTAGTAGAACATCCCATCCCGATCGAGCACCTCTTCCCGATACTCCGTCACCAGCAGGTCAAGTTTGGGATTTCGCAACAAGTTTTGAATGTTGGTGTTGTAGTCGGGGTGCAGACCTTTCTCAGAGCGGTTGACAAACACACCATCGCGGCAGACGGTGCCAATGACCCAATGCGGATGCTGGAGCAGGATGTGATCCACAATTTCCTGTAAGGCTGACACCGAAATGCGATTGAACGTGATGGTAGGGATGCGCGCGTCTTTGCCCGTTTCAAAAAACGTCTTCAGAATGTGAGCGGGCACATCGACACTCTCGCCCACTGCGGGCTTCAGATGCATGTTGATGCCGGGAGCCGCATTAATTTCGATAATGCCAAATTTGCCGTCCTTCCACGACTCTGCCAGGTCAGGCGAAATCACATCAATGCCAAGGCACGTCAGGCGGAAGTGCTGAGCAATATCTTGCGCCAGAATGACATTATCGGGATGAATCTGTCGAGTGGCATCAATGCTGAGACCACCCGCCGAAAGATTCGCCACTTTTCGCAGATAAATAGTGCGATCGTCTTCCAACACGCTCTCCAGCGTCAGCCCCTGTTCATCCAGATAGCGTTCCATTGCCTCGTCCAACTGGATTTTGCCGAGCGGTGAGGTTGGGGTATCGACACGGGCAGGCGTGCGATTTTCGCGATCGATCAGTTCACGAATGGTAGATTCTCCATCCCCAATCACAGAGGCAGGGCGGCGCTCGGTGGCGGCAACAAACCGTCCATTCACACACAGCAAGCGGTAATCCTTGCCTGCAATGCTTTGCTCGACGATAATGCGAATCGATTGGTCATCGGGCACGGCTTCAACGGCGCGATCGAACGCTAGTTCCAGGTCATCGGCATCTCTGACATCAGCCGTCACCCCAATGCCCTTGTGTCCTACAACGGGCTTAACCGCAACAGGATAGCCAATGTGCTTAGCCGCCGTGAGCGCTTCACCCACTGTGTAGACAATGTTACCTTTAGGGATGGGAAAGCCGAGCGTGTGAAGAAATTCTTTGCAGTCGTCTTTACCTGTGGTGAAGTCGGAATCGATGTGGCTGTCGTGGTCAAACGTGGTGGCAATGCCTCGCACCTGCTTTCTGCCGTAGCCATATTGCATCAATCGTTCATCCCACAGGTAGAAGGTGGGAATGCCCAGTTCGTAAGCCGTTTTGAGGAGCGCATAAACGGTTGGACCGCCATAGACCGAATCGCGAAAGAAGCCTTGCAGCACCTCAATCTGGTCTTCGATCCAAAAGCGTCGATCGCGCGTAATCGCCTCAAACCAATCCCACACGCAATAGACGATCGAGCGACTGGTACGTCCATGTAGCGACTGTACAGCCACCCTATCCCGACCTTTCTCTGCTTTAACGCTCCACTGGGTAAGGTGCAAGTCCATCTCAAGCTTGCTGACTTCGGCTACTGTGCGTGCGAACAGTTGTGCGTAGGAATCATAGGTTTCACCGAGTAGGTGCGGATAGCGATCGCCAATCACTTCTAGATAGTCTTCTAACGGTCGAGGCGGATTTTCTTTCACCAGGGCAAAGTCAAACGCGGCGGCGGCTGTGCCCAGGTAAGGATTTGGTCCTGCGTAATGCCTGAGATTAAAGATATCAAACGCATCAGTTGTCCTTGCGTTCACTCGGACAATATCTATGCCCTGATCTACCACCATGATGAGTCCCTTCTTTTACTCCTTTCTGAGACTAGCTTGTTGTGGCAGAGGCTTCCTCTACCGAAGGTTACGCTTTTTCGGACGAACAGTGGCGGAATTGTCCTCTATCTAGAGAGGTACCCCTTTTGATAGGTGAAAAACCGTGCCGTGGTCGTTACAAATACTTATCAGTTTGTCAAGAAGTCATCACCTTACGAACAAGAGCTTTATGAACACATCTTTTACAAACGAACCACTGCTCCACCTGCCTGCTGATCACTCTGACGACAATCAGCTCAGGGGTGAAGTCCATGAATTAGCGGATGCAGCCTTCCATCGCCACCTCATTTCAGGGCATGGAGATAGCGAATATCCCAATGAATACCAGATTGTGCATCAAGGTAAGCCAAAGCATTTTCCGCTGAGCCGTGCCCGTGCCTTTCTTGCCAAGCTCATGCAGCGATCGTCGTAAGCCTGTGCGGCTTTCTCAATGGATGAGCGGCATTGGTGTGACGCAAACCTCGGAGGCTTCAACCAGACATTAAGCGTATTACCAGCGTTGTGGCTCAAACCTCCGAGGTTTCAATCAAGCTTGAGCATTTCTGTATCAAAATCTACCGAATGGCTGTGACAAGCTCTGCGATCGCTATGCTCTACTGATAAGACTAACTAGCTAGAGTTTGGAGACAATATGACAGTACAGGATGCTGAAGGAACCGTCGTAGCGCCATCGCCAGATGATACAGCAGAGCCACAGGAGAGCGTGGCACTCCCAGAAACCCACGGGCAACTGGTCATTATTGGTGGCGCAGAGGACAAAGAAGGAGACTGCACGATTCTGCGAGAATTTGTGCGCCGTGCTGGAGGGTTACAGGCTCGCATTGTAGTCATGACGGTTGCAACAGGGCTTCCTGGCGAAGTGGGCGAAACGTATTTGAACATCTTTGAGCGGTTGGGCGTTGAATCGGTGCAGGTTGTTGATACCGCAAGACGAGAAGATGCCAATGACCCAAAAGCGCTAGAACTGACCCAGGATGCCACAGGTGTCTTTTTTACAGGAGGCAACCAGGCGCGCATTACCGAATGCCTGAAAGATACGGAACTCGATGCTCTGCTGCACAAGCGTTTTGCTGAAGGCATTGTCATTGCGGGTACCAGTGCTGGAGCCGCCATGATGCCCGACATGATGATTGTAGAAGGTGAAGGGGAAACAAACCCCCGCATGGAAGTCGCCCGTATGGATGACGGTATGGGCTTTCTGCCCGGAGTGGTGATTGACCAGCACTTTGCTCAACGGGGTCGCCTGGGTCGCTTGCTATCGGCGATCGCTCAGCAGCCTGTCAACCTCGGCTTTGGCATTGACGAAAACACGGCGATCGCTATCAACGGTAAAGAGTTAGAAGTCATTGGTGAAGGCGCGATTACGGTAGTGGATGTGGCAAATATCACCCACAACAATGTAGAAGAGTTGCTGCGAGATGAACCGCTTGCCCTCTGCAACGCCACGCTGCACATTCTGCCCCACGGCTACAAGTTTGATTTAGAGAAGCGATCGCCGATCGATCAAGGATGATATGGCAACGTGCTGGGTGTACGGCAGGAGGCAGAGGGCAGAAGGCAGGAGGCAGAAGATAAAGCCTTGCCTATTGGGGTTTTGACCGCTATAGTCACCCTCACCAATGCGCGTACTGCTGTAACGTTCAGTCAGTACGCTGCCGTAGCTGCTATTTTCAAAGCTTTTTTGAAGCAATCGTGCTTCAGCGCGGGACAGGAATTTGGTTCAAAAGAGTCTTAACCACCGCGTCAACCTGAAGTCCATCCAACTGTGCTTCCGGGCGCAGGATGAAGCGGTGGCGCAAGATGGGCGGAGCGATCACTTTGATATCATCGGGCGTGACAAAATCGCGTCCGTTGAGCCATGCGTTGGCTTTACTCGCCTGGAGCCATGCCACTGCCGATCGTGGTGATGCGCCCAAAGCCAGATCGGGATGCTGGCGCGATCGCTGTACCAGTGCCAGCAGGTAGTCGATGAGCGGATCGGCAACGGTAACGGACTGTACCGATCGACGTGCGCCCAAAATTTGTTCTACCGACAGCAGTGGCTTCAGCTTTGCCAGATCAAGTCGTTTGGTTTGCAGCCCTGTGTGGCTGTTTAGCAGCATTTGCTTCTCGGCTTTGGGGTCAGGATAGTCAACAATCAGCTTGAACAGGAAGCGATCGAGTTGTGCCTCTGGTAAAGGATAGGTGCCCTCAAACTCCAGTGAGTTTTGCGTTGCAATGACCCAGAACAAATCAGGCAGCGCTAAACTTTGCCCATCCAGCGTGACCTGCTGTTCCTCCATCGCCTCCAGCAGCGCGGCTTGTGTTTTGGGCGGTGTGCGGTTCACTTCATCTGCCAGCAACACCTGGGTAAAAACGGGACCTTTCTTCAGCGTAAAGCCCCGTGTGTTGAGGTCAAAAATATTTGTACCCAGAATATCGGAGGGCAGGATGTCGGGCGTGAGCTGAATGCGGCGAAACTCTGCCTGTACCAGTTGCGCCAGCACCTTTACTAGCAGCGTTTTGCCCGTCCCCGGCACCCCTTCCAAAATGACGTGTCCTCCTGCCAACAGCGCCACCATGAACTGTTGTACTAAAGCAGATTGCCCAACCACGACTTGGCTCAGGGCTTGGGAGAGGCGATCAAAGGAGGCGTTGAGTTCAGGCATGGGGAAGGGGAGGGGAGAGGGGGTGAAGGCTACAGGCTAAAGGATGTGGCTTGCTTCCCGTTGGCAAAGCCTGCCGAAGGCATAGGGTAGGCTAAAAAGCTGATCGCTTAAAGGCTAAGTTTTTATACTTTACGGCTTAGCACCCCGCCCTCACAAGCAGGCAAGGTTTTACGAGTGGGCGATCGGGTGGGGTTGGAGGGATGAGGAATGAGGAAAGGATAAAGGATGAAGGCTAAAAGGTTTTAACAGTCGTCGGTGAACAGTGAAATAGTCGCCAGTGGATGACGTGACATGACTAATCACTGGCGACTGTAGCTTGCTTCCCGCAGGGTTGATTGAAGACTGAATCACTGCTCCCCTTCTGCCCTCTGCCTCCTGACTTTCCCTGCTTCCCCCTCTGCTTCCCCTGCCTCCCCTTCTGCCCTCATCCCTCATCCCTCATCCTTCTGCCTCTCCCCCCTACGGCAACCCATACCCAGTGCGCTTTTCCACGTAGTCCAAAATCATTTGATACGTGTCGGGATCGCTTTGTTGGGTGACGACGATCGTCGTATTACCGTCCAGCAGCGCAAACGACACGCGGGCATTGGGCACATAGCAAAACGCTGTGACTCGATCCAGATCGATCACATAAGTGTTGCGCTCGTAATTGAGTTTGATCCAGTAAGCCACGCGTTCTCAAAGACTCAAGACTAGCGTAACCTTATCACCCCTATGGGTGTAGCGGTAGCACCTGTTATACCTCCACAACTTAGCCTGGTTTATGCAGGCAAGGTGTGGTTTCAGCAGCGATTTAACGGACGGTGAGTTGGCACGATCGCCTTAGTTCAGCACTATATCCAGTGATTCTGGCATGACGGCGGGCTCATTAGCGATATTGCTATCTGTGAAGCTGTTGGGTGCAAGTGAGAGTGCTGCCTGGACAAACCCTTTGAATAAAGGATGGGGCGCACTCGGTCGTGATTGGAATTCAGGATGGAACTGGCTGGCGATGAAGAAGGGATGGTTGGGCAATTCGACGATTTCGACCAGGCGACCGTCGGGAGAGGTGCCGCTGACCACGTAGCCCGTGTCGGTGAATTGGCTGCGATAGGCGTTGTTGAACTCGTACCGATGGCGATGTCGCTCGTAGATCACTTCTTCCTGGTAGAGGCTAAAGGCGAGGGTATTGGGTGCAAGGCGGCAAGGATACAACCCTAATCGCATGGTGCCGCCTAAATCGACGACATCCTGCTGCTCCGGTAAAAGGTTAATGACCGGATTGCTGGCTTCGGGGGCAAATTCAGCGCTGTGAGCATCGGGTAAGTTAGCAATGTGGCGTGCCCATTCAATGACGGAGCATTGCATGCCCAAACAAAGACCCAGGTAGGGAATTTGATGGGTACGAGCGTATGCAATCGCCGCAATTTTGCCATCAATACCGCGAATACCAAAGCCACCCGGTACGATGACCCCATGCACGCCGTCTAAATGCCTTGCGGCTTCCTCTTCCTGAAGGTCTTCGGCGTTGACCCAGCGAATGCGAAGATCGGCATCCAGGGCGATCGCGGCGTGGCGAAGGGCTTCCATCACTGAAAGGTAGGCATCGCTCAGGCGCACATACTTGCCAACGATCGCAACTTCCACCGATCGCGTGGGGCTATAGAGGCGATCGACCAATGTTGCCCACTGGGCGAGATCGGGCTGGCGTTGTTCCAGTTGCAGTAGCTCTAGCGCCTGGTGGGCCAAGCCTTCTTGTTCCAGGTTAAGCGGCACTTCGTAGATGCTGCGGGCATCTTGAGAGGTGACAACGCACTCTACAGGCACATCACAAAAGCCCGACATTTTTTCTTTGAGTCCCGGCGGCAGGGGGCGATCGCTGCGGCACACGAGGATATCTGGCTGGATGCCGATCGAGCGCAGTTCCTTCACCGAATGCTGGGTGGGCTTGGTTTTCATCTCGCCCGCAGCCGGAATCCACGGCACCAGGGTGACATGCATATACAGCACATTCTGCCGACCCACATCTTTCCGAAACTGACGAATGGCTTCCAGAAAGGGCAGCGACTCGATATCGCCCACCGTCCCGCCAATTTCCGTAATCACAACATCGGGATTCGTGTTTCTCGCCACCCGATGTACCCGCTCTTTGATCTCGTTTGTGATGTGCGGAATGACCTGTACAGTGCCGCCATCATAATCGCCGCGCCGCTCTTTGTTCAGCACCGCTTGATAGATCGAACCCGTCGTGACGCTATTGAGCCGCGACATGGAGGTATCGGTAAAGCGCTCGTAGTGTCCCAAATCCAGATCTGTTTCTGCGCCGTCTTCGGTGACAAACACTTCGCCATGCTGAAACGGACTCATCGTTCCTGGATCAACGTTAATGTAGGGATCGAGCTTTAAGATCGAAACAGAGTACTGACGCGATTTGAGCAACCGCCCCAAACTAGCGGCTACAATCCCCTTGCCAATGCTGGAGACCACACCACCTGTCACAAATACAAACTTGGTAGCCATAGAATGAGGGAGTTGCCTGGAGTATCCAGTTCATTCTGCCACAAGGATTTGCCGTCAGGATGGGGTCAGTGATCAGTGATCGGTCGTCAGTGATCAGCTATCAGCTATCAGCAACCTGCTTGACTAACAAATCTTTTAGTGATCACCAGCCCCGCCCTGCACTAAAAGTACGGGCTAATGGGGAAAGTCCTCTAAAGAGGACTGCGAGGGGCTTTTAACCCGTTTCAACGGGTTTCCCGCTATCAGCCCGGATTTTAATCACGGGCGGGTCAGCAACGAAGTCGTCAGCCTTTTAAGACTTTTGTCAGTCAATCAGATCAGCAACACCCTGACATTCTGCTCAAAATAATCAATATCCTGTTTGACACGCTTTATGCAAAAGTTACTTATCAGCCTTGGCGTTATCCTGTTGAGTTTTGGGGCAGTGTGCAGTCAAGCGGCGACTCCCAAACCTGAAAAAACGCCAACATCCAAGGCTACACCACAACCAACGGGAGCAGATGCCTTAACGGGAACATCCGGTGCCCGATCGCGCCTTAAACCTTCTGGAGCAGACGCACTCGTCAAAAAATGGCAAACCTTTAAGGCTCCGGGCATTGAGCTAGCGTTGCCAGAGAATTATCGGGGAGGGAGTCCTAACACTACTGGACTCCAGACGTTGATTAAAGGGATTCGATCGCTCGGAGCAGACTACGAAAAGATTGCCAGCCTGGTCGAGCAAAACCCCAGCACGTTTCTGCTGATTGCCGTCGATCCCAAGCCCGATCGCACAGGTGGCGTGACGAATGTGGTGATCAGTGCCGTTAAAGTGCCCGAAACCGTCACGGTGGATGCCTATATTGATGCTGCTGTGCAGTCCTTGCCCACGCCCATTCGGACGATCGAGCGCAAAACGGTGCAGGTTGGTTCTTATCCCGCCGGACGGTTGGTGACAGAAGCCAGCGTCCAGCCCACCGGATCTCAACCCGATGCCCTGCGCCAGCTAATTTACGTGATCAAGCAAGGCAAAACCCTCTGGACAGTCGCCTACTCCACCAGAGCCGGAGACTATCCGCAGCGGCTCGCCATGTTTGAGCAAAGCATTCAATCCTTCAAAGTACAGGGCGATCAAAAGCCAGCCAGCAGTCCTACAGTGGAGAAAAAGCCCGTCGAGAAAAAGCCTGTCGAGAAAAAGCCTCAGAAAAAGCCAGCTACGACTCCTTCAGGCACCAGTAAGCGTAGGGAGGGAGTGGGGAGTGGGGAGTAGGGAGTGGAGAGAGGGATGAAGGATGAAGGCTAAAGGCTAAATGTAATGACATTTCAAATTAGCATGCGTACCGTGGTCGAAAATTAGTAGCTTGTAAAACTAAGTGCCAAACATTTAGAGCTTAAAATCAAGGTTTGAGCAAGTCTAATTAGATACTCTACTCGATGCGTTACGTAAACCAACTTAGTTTGTCATTACAGCTAAAGGCTAAAAAGGTGGCTTCTGGCTTCTGATTCCTGACTCCTCACTCCTCACCCCTCACTCCTCACTCCTAGCCGCTACCCCTGCCCGCTGACCGCTACAATAAGGAGAATGCGAACGATTATTAGGAGCGCGCGGTCTTCATGCCAGGTCAACTCTTGCTCGTGGACGATGAACCAGGCTTGCGGGAAGCAGTGCAGGCATACCTGGAAGATAGTGGCTTTGCGGTAAATGCCGCCAGCAACGCAGCGGAAGGCTTGGCTTTAGCACGGCAACAGCGCCCCGATCTGGTGATTACCGATGTGATGATGCCCCAGGTCGATGGCTACCAGTTCCTCAAGCACTTGCGCGAAGAACCGCAGTTCAAAACGCTGCCTGTGGTGTTTCTCACGGCTAGGGGTATGACTGCCGATCGCATCCAGGGCTACAACGCAGGTGCCGATGCTTATCTATCCAAACCCTTTGACCCCGATGAACTGGTGGCGATCGTCACCAACCTGCTGCAAAAGCGAGATGCCGTCCGTGCCTCTGGTGAAGACGAACCGCGCAATATTGATGATGTGATTCGTGAGATTGAAGAAATCAAGCGATTGTTGACGAAAGGGGGCACGATCGCCCAACTTCCCAACACCACCCAGATTGACTTCACGCCCAGAGAGCAAAGCGTCCTCAACCTCGTTGTAGACGGCTTGATGAACAAAGAAATCGCCCGTCGCCTTGAAACCAGCGTCCGAAACGTCGAAAAATACGTCAGTCGCCTCTTCAGCAAAACAGGCACCAGCAGCCGGACAGAGCTAGTGCGCTATGCGTTGGAGCATGGGTTGATTAAGGAGTAGGAGGAAGGCTAAAGGATAAAGGATGAAGGATAAATAAAGGCAGAGGGCAGAGGGCAGAGGGCTAAGTTTTTATACTTTATACTTCATCCTTTATCCTTCTCCAAAGCCGCCCGCGCCAGAACAATCAGCCCCTGTACTCGAATACCGTGGCGACGGAGCGTTTGGGCAGCGGAACGAGCGGTTGCGCCTGTGGTGTAAATGTCGTCGAGGAGCAGTACCGCTTTTGTGGGAGGACGTTTGTGAAAAGCAGCGCCGAGGCTAAAGGCATCTGCGAGGTTGCGTTCTCGATCGCCCGCCGAGAGTTGAAACTGGGCTGTCGTTTCGCGCGATCGCTCCAGCCCCTTTGCTTGCAGCGGGAGTCGCGTTTGCTCACAAAAATGCTCTGCCAGCAACTCTGCCTGATTGAAGCCACGCTGTTTCTGTTTGTCTGGATGCATGGGAATGGGCACAACGGTAAACGGTATGACGCGATCAGGTGTCTTTAGCCACGCATCAGCCATCCAGTGACCGAGGGGACGCGCCAGGTGAGGCTTGTTTTCATATTTGAAGACCGCGATCGTTCGCCGTAGTGCGCCGCTGTAAGACCCCCAGGCAAAGATGGGCAGGTGCTCCTGCTGCATCCACTCCGCATGACAAAAGCGACACCGCTCGATCTGGCGCTGACAGTCGGGGCAGAACGTTTTTGCGGTGGAACGCTGGCAAAGTGGGCACTGAGCCTGTAATAGTAGATCAGCCACCCCAAGCAGTCGTTTGCTAAAGCTATGCATCACGCAAAGCTCTCTGAACGGGCAGCGCTAGAGGTCAGCCTAGAACTAAGGTTTTTTGCCTTCGGTCTCCGCATAGCGGCACTTAAACCATAAGCCAGAGCCAATCGGTGTAAATGGTGCATTCTCATCATTCAGATAAACTTTAGTCGTATTAATTTATGTCACTAGAGACATGACAGTTCCCGCTTAAGTATGCCCAACTATGGATACTGCCCTACCTGGAGGCATAAGCATTGCCACTCCGCCGATCTAACGTTCACGCCTTCCCTCTGACTAACCTGTCGATCGCTCAACTCGTTGCAAAGCCCGAACGTTCGCCCCTGGTGCGCTACGGGGTGATGCTCCTGTCGCTGGTGTTGGCGCTGGGACTAATGCTGCTACTCAATCGCTGGATACCCATGCGAAGTTCACCGTTTTTGGTGTTTTTTGTAGCGGTGATGCTTAGTGCCTGGTATGGCGGGTTAGGCGCGGGGTTATGTGCCACGGCGATCGCAGCTCTGCTATCAAACTATTTTTTTCTGCCCCCAGTTTATTCGCTTGTTCTGGCAAATACGGCTGATAGCGTGCGGCTGGGTATATTTATCGTCGTCTCGTTGATGATTACGGCGCTGAGTTCGGCGCGGCAGCAACTGATCAGGGCACTCCGGCGAGAACGAGATTTAATTGCCGCGATCGTGGGTACGGCTGGCAGTTTGATCATGGTGCTCGATCGTCACGGTCGCATCATGCAGTTTAACCACGCCTGCGAGCGGCTGACGGGATATACCTTTGCAGAGGTAAGTGGCAAGTACCCCTGGGATTTATTTTTGCCCGTAGAAGACATTGAACCAGCGAAACAGGTCTTTCAAACGCTGTGCGCGAGTGCGGCTTCTGATCAATACGAAAACGATTGGCTGGCTAAAGATGGAAGTCGCCACACGATCGCCTGGTCAAACAACATTTTGCCCGATGAGCGAGGAGCAGTCTACTGCGTGATTTGCACTGGGTTAGATATCACCGAACGCAAGCAGGCAGAGCAATCCCTTCAAGAAACGAATCAAGCACTTCAAGCTTTAATTCAAGCGTCTCCAGTAGCGATTACGGTGCTTGATCGTCGTGGCATTGTGAAACGCTGGAACCCAGCCGCAGAAAGAATCTTTGGGTGGAAAGCGGCAGACGTGCTCGATCGCAGCACGCCCACCGTCCCCACAGATAAACAGGCAGAATTTTTGGCGAACATCGACGCGACGCTCAACGGGAACTTGCTCAACGGCATGGAAACCTATCGACAGCGCCAGGATGGGTCTTTAATCTATATCGGTCTGTGGACAGCGGTGCTACGCGGTGTCAGCGCAGAAGCCGACAGCGTGATGTCGATCGTGGCAGACCTGAGTGAACGGAAGCAAGCAGAAGCCGCCTTGAAACTGAGTCAAGAGCGCTTGACTTCTTTGATGGAAGCGAACGTGGTCGGACTGCTCTTTGGCGATATAGTCGGTGGTATTTACGAAGCCAATGATGAGTTTCTCCGCATTGTGGGCTATTCCCGCGAAGACCTGCAAGCAGGAAAACTGCAATGGACGAAGCTTACCCCGGTAGAATATTTACCGCGTGACGCAAAGGCTATTCAGGAAGCGCAAAGGGAGGAAGAGTGTACCCCTTACGAGAAAGAATATATCCGCAAGGACGGCAGCCGTATCCCTGTTTTAATCGGTTTTGGGCTTTTGGGTGAAACGCGGGAGCAAACGATCGCCTTCATCCTCGACTTGACCGAGCGCCAGCGGCTAGAACAAACCCTACGCAACCAGACCGACCAACTCGCGCAGGCAAACCGCATGAAGGATGAGTTTCTTGCCGTGCTGTCTCATGAATTGCGCACACCTTTGAACTCGATTTTGGGCTGGGCAAAGATGCTGCGATCGCGCCAATTTGATGCCTCAACCACGGCACGGGCGCTGGAAACGATCGAACGCAACGCTCGCCTGCAAAACCAGCTAGTCGATGACATTCTCGACATTTCCAAAATCACACAAGGAAAGATTTACCTGCAACTGCACCCCGTTGATCTGGTAACCATCATCACCGCTGCAATTGAGGCGATGCGTCCAGCGGCAGTAGCGAAGTCTATCACCATCACGCGGCTGGACGAACCGCTGCCCATAGCGCAACGAGCCGCTACCTTCATCGTTTTGGGCGACTCAGACCGCTTACAACAGGTGGTGTGGAACTTGCTCGCTAACGCCATCAAATTCACCTCGGAGGGTGGTCAAATAGGGGTGCAGTTGGCGATCGTTCGTCAAGAAGCGATAGGGCAGAAAGCAGAAGAGATAAGGCAGAAGGCAGAGGGCAGAAGGCAGAAGGCAGAGGACAGGGGGCAAAAGGTAGGGGACCGGGGAGCGCAAGAGACAATCACCTTAAGCAATGTGGGAAGACCAGAAACGGGAGTCGGCGCGCCAGTAACAGCAGCGCCAGTGGATATCGATTCTCAGCGTACTGGCAAATACGGTGCTCAAATAATCGTCACCGATACCGGGAAAGGGATCAGCGCTGATTTTCTCCCCTTTGTCTTCGATCGCTTTCGACAAGCAGATTCATCATCAACCCGCGTTGAAGGAGGCTTGGGGCTGGGGCTGGCGATCGTGCAGCAATTAGTCGAGTTACATAACGGTACCGTCGAGGCAGACAGCCCAGGCTTGGGGAAAGGCGCTACCTTTAAGGTGACCCTGCCGCTCTTGGGCAATAGCCAGTCGATCGCTTAGGTGACTTCTCTTAAAGCATCTACCCAATGGATACCGTAGTGCAAGTGTCTCGCTTGCGACGCGGGCAAGATGCCCGCACGACGTTGGGTCACTTCTTTTGTGGAAATCGCCTTAGATCATTGAATGCATGTAGGACGAGGCTTCCTTGCCCACAACCTGACCACTAACCGATCGCTCATCTAACCCTCCTGCCCCCTGCCCCCACCCCCAGTCCCCTCCTTCCAACAACCAACAACCAACAACTTTTTCTACCCCCTGTCCCCTCCTTCCAACAACCAACAACCAACAACCAACAACCAACAACTTTTTCTACCCCCTGTCCCCTCCTTCCAACAACCAACAACCAACAACTTTTTCTGCCTCCTGCCCTCTGCCTTCTGCCCTCTGCCCTCTGCCCCTGCTCCCACCGTTCATATCATTTTTTCTTCCCAGCCCCTAAAATCAATTGATGTTGGCTCTAACGTATCGTTGCTATGAGTTGCAACTGTGGCTAATCTTTACTGGCTCGATCAGATTCAACCGCATCATCAGGCTTTCGTTGGCAACAAAGCGCTGTACTTGGGGCAATTGCTGCAAAAGGATTTTCCTGTGGTGCCAGGATTTGTGGTTTCGGCGGGTATGCTGCGCCAGTTTTTAGAATCCATCGACTGGTCAGAACCGTTCTTTGCCGATCTTCCGCACTCATCCCTGCGATTAGATCTGGGCAATCCCCAGCAGTTACAGACGATCGCGCAGCAATTACGACAGTCCGTTGAAGTCGCCCCGTTACCCGTAGACTGGCAGCAAGAACTGGAAACTGCGATTCAGCAGCTAGATGCACCTGTGGTGATATTACGCCCTTCGTTGTTTATCAAAACCACTGCCCGCCATGCTTTAAAGGTGGGCACGATCGCAGACGGCAAAAGCTCAGCGTTATTTGATAGCCAGTTTTGTCAGGCAACAGCAGCCGATGTCGATCGGGGGTTGAAGCGTCTTTGGGCACAGCTTTTTCGAGCAAAAAGCTTATTTTACTGGCAGCGATTGAACATTCCGTTGCAGCAGGTCAGGTTGGCTGTGCTGGTGCAACCGCTACGATCGGCGATCGCTTCTGGCACGGTGCAACGCCTGGGCGATACGGTGCAGATGCAGGCAACCCCTGGGTTGGGCATGGCGATCGCCTGGGGAGAAGTGATCCCAGACCTTTATCAAGCTCAGGTAGCTACTGGCGTGACGCAGCTACAGCAGGTAGGCAACCGAGCGATCGTCTATCAGGTTGCAGACAACATTACGACGAAACGGTATGCTGAGGCGACCAAGCCATTCGATTCGATCGATCAAGCACATACATCATCTAGAGAGCTGGCAGCGCCGTTGCCTCCCGACTCCAACCCTGTAGATCCCCTGCAGATCGGTGACCTGGCAGCGTTTCAACACACAGCGCTTGTATCATCCCAGGCTTCGCCCCTATCCCTGCTCAAAACTGCTTTTCCAGAGAAGCATTCGCAGAAGCACCCATCGCTTAACACCACACAGATAAGTGTCTTGGTACAGTTTGGGCAACGCGTGATGGCAGAGATGAGCAACGTGTCTGCTTTTGAGTGGATATTGTATCCCAACCCAGGTGAGCCTCCAGAGCCGAGTGAGTCTTCAGCATTGGGTGAAGCTTCAGCCGATCAGTCTGCACTAGATGAACCACGACAGTTTTGGCTGACTCAGATCATGACATGTTCATCAGAGGCACACCTGCATCCGCTTCATCCCGTAAACCAGGAGCCACCGATCGCCCTCACCACACCCCTCGATCGCGCGGTTCAAACAGCACCTAAATCCGGTTTAGAGCCAAGTCAGTCTACCCTGATGCCCACAAAGCAACGCTCGTCTGAGCCACAGGCATTGCTGGTGACGGGCTTAGCTGCCTCACAGGGGCGCTCGATCGCCAGAGCCACCATCCTTTCTGATCAGACCACCACGATCGAAGCACTGCCACCGGGAACCATTTTGGTAGCTGAAATGTTGCAGCCCCACTGCTTCCCCCTCATCAAGCAGGCGGCTGGACTTGTATTGGAGCAGGGCAGTATGACCTCTCACAGCGCCATTATTGCAAGGGAGCTAGGTGTTCCAGCGGTGATGGCTGCTGCCGGGGCGATGCAGCACATTCAGCCAGGTGAACTGATTCTGGTGGATGGCGATCGGGGCACTGTGTACCGGATGGCAGACATGCTCCAGCCATTAACCACGCTGCCTGTAGCGCATTCGAGCGAGATGATTACAATCCGCGATCGCTCACTGTTGGGAACCCGGTTGATGGTGAATCTCAGCCAGCCCGATCATCTGGAGGCGATCGCGGCTTTGCCGATCGACGGCATTGGGCTTCTGCGTAGCGAACTCCTGACGCTTTCAGTGCTGGAACATCAACATCCTCTCCAGTGGCTACAAAGCGGACGTAGCGAGGCACTGGTTGAACGGTTGGCGACGGGTCTCGTGCAGTTCGCTGCTGCTCTATCACCCCGTCCAGTGTTTTACCGCTCATTGGACTTGCGATCGCACGAGTCACGCGGCTTACCAGGTGGCGAAGCGGTTCTCCCAGAAGTCAACCCCACGCTAGGTTTGCACGGCACCTTTAGCTACTGCCTTGACCCCACACTCTTCGATCTAGAACTGGCAGCACTGGCGCAGGCTCAAATCCACTACCCTAACCTTTGCTTGCTTCTGCCCTTTGTCCGTACTGTGGAGGAGTTTGCCTTCTGTCGTCAGCGAGTGCAGGCGGCTGGGTTACTGCACAACGCGCAATTCCAACTGTGGATTATGGCAGAGGTACCGTCTGTATTATTTTTGTTGTCTGACTATGTGCGTGCAGGCGTGCAGGGCATTGCGATCGGCACCAATGACCTGACCCAGTTGCTTTTGGGTGCAGACCGTGATCATGGCACAATGGCATCGGCGTTTGATGCGCGTCATCCAGCCGTCAGGGCAGCGATCGCCCAACTGATTCAGCAAGCCAGACAGGCGGGCATTCCCTGCTCCATTTGCGGACAAGCCCCTTCAAACGATCCTGACCTGGTGGAAGCGTTGGTACGCTGGGGGATCACTTCCATCTCAGTTGATCCAGGTGCGGTCGAAGCCACCTACTGGGCGATCGCACGGGCAGAACGGCGACTGTTGCTGGAGACGGCTCGGCACCAGGAGCGCGATCGTTAACTGGCACTACAATCCCAAAACTCGATTACCTGTGCAAGCCTTGTGGCGGTAGATACCTGGTGCAACCCCTGACCAGCGCTTAAACGCTTTGCTGAAAGCAACGTCTGACGCATAACCCACCTGAGCCGCGATCGCCCGCATATCTAGCTGGCTCTCTCGCAATAAATTTGCTGCTTTAACCATGCGCCACATGGTCAAATACTGCATGGGAGGCTGCCCCACCAACTGGCGAAACCGTTCAGCAAAGGTAGAGCGAGAGATTGGAATTTGCTCGGCAAGGGAGGCAACCGTCCAAGAACGAGCCGGATAATGATGTATGAACGATAGCGCTATGCCAATCTCGGTATCTGTGAGTGCGCGTAACCAATTGCCTCGATCGACAGGTAGCCCCATGACGTAAGCCCGCACCGCTTGAATAAACAGCACATCAGCTAAACGAGACAGCACACATTGGCAGCCTAGCTGGTTGATATCAATTTCAGCCGCAATAAACTGCAATGTGGTTTCTAGCCAGGGGATAAATTGCCCCATCTCATTCTTAATATGGATAAGCGGTGGCAGGGCAGATAACAGAGGATTATGGGCACGATCGCCACGGAACTTAAACGTACCTGACACCAGTTGAGTCAATAACCCGTCACCACCATAGGCAATGCGTTTATAGCCAGGGTCAGGCTTTTGGGCAATGACCGTTTCAAGCTCCACAGTCGGACTGGCAGGGTCATCACAAATAGTATGCGCCTGACTCTGAAGCAAGATCGCCAAATCTCCAACTTCCATGTGAATGGGGTGCGATCGATCGTCCAGCAGTAGCCAGCACTGTCCCTGCATCACCACATGAATAGTGGCTTCATCCTCATCTTCATCAGGGATATGAATACTCCAGGGAGCCGTAAAGCGAGCCGATCCCAGAATCGTACTTTGCAGATGAACGGTTTGCAAAATATCCGTTAAAGCATCGGGACGCAGCATAGATTGTCTGGACGAATGGCTAAGAAATAGGGACGTTTAGACATTTTCTGTCCATCATCTTACCAGCTATCCTGTAAAGCGTCAGGTTAAAGGAAAACCAATGAAAACGACTGATAATACAGTCCTGATTACGGGTGGTGCCACCGGGATTGGACTTGAGCTAGCCAAAGACTTCGTGGCAAAAAACAACACTGTTATTATTTGTGGAAGACGAGCAGAAAAACTTAGCGAAGCCAAGAAAATACTGCCACAGATCATTACCTACCAGTGCAATCTTTCAGAACTGCACCAACGGAGAGAACTCGTTGAGTTTTGCACCCAAAATCACCCCAGCATCAATATCCTTGTCAATAATGCAGGAGTGCAGCGGGAAATTAATTTTCTCAACGGCGAGGCAGACTACTTCAATGGTGAGAGTGAAATAGCGATTAACCTTGAGGCTTGTATTCACCTGACTGCTTTGTTTGTGCCGTACTTTGTGCAAAGAAGTGAGGCTGCGATTATCAACGTAACCTCAGGCTTAGGAATTGTGCCATTATCAATCACGCCCGTTTACTGTGCGACAAAAGCTGGCTTGCATTCATTTTCTATCTCTTTGCGCTATCAGCTCAAACATACGTCGGTTAAAGTCTTTGAGCTGATCCCACCCATCGTAGATACAGAGCTAGACAGAGGTGCAAGAGATAGACGAGGGCAGAAAGATAAGGGAGTGAAGCCCGAAATCGTCTCAAAAGAAGCCTTTGAAGGACTAACAAACGATCAGCTTGAAATTCCAGTTGGCATGGTTAAAATTCTCAAAATAGGCTCTCGCATTACCCCAGAACTGTTTCTCAAAATGATCAACAAAAAAGTGGTGAACCCATCAGCCAGTGATGGGAAATGATGCCCAATATGAAAGGTGGACGCTAGGGCGCGTCATCAATTAGCTCCGAATCTTGCGGTATCAACATCATCGCGCCCGCCCCAACACACCAGGCTAGGGGCTAGAACCCTTGCTGCAAGTAATGTGTAGTATTAATTGATGACAGCCCCTAGCTTAGCTCCCTACGGCTCACAGTTGCACCTGTTTTAGAGCAGTTGTTTGGCGATTTAGATGACCTGTTGACTGAAGTTGGTCAATGAGTATGGTGAGCCGTTACAGCATATTGTCCCTGACGGTTCGCTTTGGCAAGACAGCTAGCGAGCGATCGCAGCATCGTCTCGGTCGTCGCAAAATCCACACAGGCATCGGTAATGCTTTGACCATACACCAACTGGCTTAAATCTTTGGGTAACTTCTGGTTGCCTGCCTTCAAATGGCTTTCGATCATCACGCCCATGAGATGGTGAGAGCCAGCCACCATCTGATCGGCAATGTTTTGGAGGGCGATCGGTTGGTTGGTGTAGTCCTTCGCCGCGTTATCGTGGCTGCAATCGACCATCACGCGGGGATTCAAACCATTCTGAGCAAGTTCCGCCGCTGCTTTTTCAACGTTCAATGCGTCGTAATTGGGACCATGCTTGCCGCCCCGCAGCACCAGATGGGTATCGGGCGTACCTGTGGTGGTGACAATGCTTGCCAGTCCATGAAAGTTGATCCCCAAAAAGCGGTGGGGTTGACTCGCCGACAGCATGGCATTGACCGCAATGCGGAAGCCGCCATCGGTGCCGTTCTTAAAGCCGACTGGCATGGAAAGCCCCGATGCCATTTCGCGGTGAGTCTGGCTTTCGGTGGTGCGTGCCCCGATCGCCGTCCAGGAAATGACATCCGCAATGTACTGGGGAATGATGGGATCGAGTAGCTCGGTTGCAGCGGGCAGTCCCAAATGAGCCAGGTCCAGCAACAGCTTACGGGCAAGCCGTAGCCCGGTATTAATGTCATAGCTGCCGTCGAGATGGGGATCATTGATCAGTCCTTTCCAGCCGATCGTGGTGCGCGGTTTTTCAAAGTACACCCGCATGACAATTTCTAGCTCGTCTTCTAATTCTGTGCGGAGTGCTGCCAGCTTTTCACCATACTCGTAAGCAGCCTGTACATCATGAATCGAGCACGGTCCAACGATTACGAGCAGCCGTCGATCTTCGCTGCGCAAGATATTACGGATACGATCGCGCGTTTCGGTGACCAGGAGCGCGGCTTTTTCGGTGATGGGCAATTCACCGTGAACAAAGGCTGGACTCAGCAATGGACGAGTTTCAACCACGTGAAGATCGGAAGTTTTGTGCATGGGATTGTGAATAGTCCAACGAAAACTTGAAGCAGTCGGCTGTAAAGGCATGGTTAGTATGGCTCACAAGGAGGTAGGCGCAGACAAAACAGTCGCGATCGCGTCATTCCCTCCTACACTAAATTACCTGTATATTGGTGCGTTTGACATGCAACCTGGTTAGACAAGTGGGTATATCACCATCAGCAAGCTGTGGTTTCTCAATAAGGATGCGCCACCAAGATTCATGAGAGATGGTGGATGAACGGTCCAGTGGCTGATGCTATCAACCGCAGAGGCGTAGAGGGCGCTAAGCTCGACTTTAGCCATTTGGAGGAAGAGGGACAAGGTATAGAAGAATGGGGTGAGCGGAACAAAGTCCATCTCACCCCTGAAAAGTTGTGTTTACTATACCAGAACCCACTGCGGCAATCT
>JAESFW010000202.1_pt1 | contig 79936 bp, 64 predicted proteins | sample 9269481 | NCBI WGS metagenome assembly JAESFW01 (sample SAMN14515350, study PRJNA621654) | algae metagenome | isolation source: Lyngbya sp. HA4199-MV5 and co-occurring heterotrophs from soil with... | place: USA: Ahupuaa O Kahana State Park, Hawaii | collected 2009-07-21 | reverse complement strand
ACACCGTCGTCGTGCCAAAAGTTTGTTCCGGTTAGGGCTCGATTATTTGCGCCATTTAGTGCTCAATCCATCTGCGTCCAATGAGTCCGACTTTGTGCAATCCCTCCAACTTTTGTCCTGTACTTAGCTATGAAACAACCATTGAGACCTACGAAACGATTACCGAGATCTACAAAACGGTTCTTGAGGTTCACGAAACGATGATTAGGATCTACAAAACGGTTGTTGAGGTCTAAGAAACGACTGTTGAGACCCACAGAACAATTACTAAGGTCTACAAAACGGCTTTTGAGATCTGAGAAACCGTTGTTGAGGTGTAGGAAATGATTTCTGAGGTTTACAAAAGGACTTTTGACCCTCTATCTGTAGGAATTTACGGAAGCAAACGCCGATCGCTTGGCTGCAAGTTTAACCAGATTACAAACTTTTACGGATCTCTCGCTCATGAGCGCAGGGCTAGAGTGAACCCATCATCAGAAACCATCTAGCCTCTGGAGACCACTCATTATGGCATATCAAAAACGGCGTTCCGCTACGTTGGAAAAAGCACAGGCGCGCTTGAACGGGTTACGATCGGTTCATGCCGAAATGGATTTAGGTAATGGACTAACCTTGCGAGACTATGCTGCCTTAATTGCCACTTCAGACACCCGCTTACAGGCTCAAAATCTTGCTCTTTCAGAAGCCGATCGCACCCGCATTGAATTTGCTGAAACCGAAGCCGCCTTATCCACTTTGTCGTCACGCATCTTGAGTGCAGTCGCAGCGATGTATGGCAAGGACAGCAAGGAATACGAAATGGCAGGTGGAAAACCGCCGAGTACCTACAAACGCTCCAAAAAACAAGCTGCAACCACCAGTTCAACGACTCCTCAAAATGGAGACACCGCTTCCACTAATGGAGCCGCCATGAACGGTGCCCAAGCCGCAACCTCAGTGCATTAGAAGTTGGCAAATGGAATCACCCTGACCTGGAAATCCCTCTGTTTAACAAGGTCTAACAGGTTAGGGCTTCCTCAGTTCACGGTTTGTTAGTGTGGACTCTCTACTCCTTACTCCCTTAGGAATGAGAATTTATGAAGGTGTAATTCTGTGCGTAGGGGCGTGGCATGCGGTAGAAAGTCCTTGCCTTTGCACAGATTTATCTGCCGCATGCCGCGCCCGTACAATTAAAAGGCTGAGGTTATCGAAGTTATTTAATTTCCATTTCTTAGTGTTTCAACACCAGCCGATAGCGGGGTTTGCCGTTACGAAGTTTTTCCATCGCTTCATTCACCTGCTCAAAGGAGAAGGTTTCGGTGATGGGTTCGACGTGGTGACGAGCCGCAAAGTCTAGCATTTTGGCGATCGTGCTGGGGCTACCGGTCGGGCTACCGGAGATCGCTTTTTGCCCGACGATGAGCGGAAAAATGCCGATGGATAAGGGGCTGGGCGTAACACCAACGATGTGTAGCCGTCCTTTGGGGCGTAGTGCTGCAATGTAGACGTTCCAATCCATGTCGGCGTTGATGGTGGAAATAATCAGGTCGAAGGTGTTTTCTACCGACTTTAGCGCCTCTGGATCGCGGGAGTTGATAAAGTGGTTTGCACCCAGTTGACGCGCTTCTGCTTCCTTATCGGGGCTGGTCGAGAAGGCGGTGACATCGCATCCCCAGGCACGCAGAAAACCCAGTGCCATGTGTCCCAGCCCACCAATGCCAATCACTCCCACATGAGCGGTAGGGTGGATATCAAACTGCACGATCGGGTTAAAGACGGTAATGCCACCACACAACAATGGTCCAACTACGGCTGGATTGACCTGCTCTGGTAGCGGAAATGCCCAGGTGTGATGGGCACGCACTTTATCGGCAAACCCTCCGGGTCGTCCTACGATCGTTCCTTCTGCCGTCAAGCAAAGGTTGTGATCGCCCGAAACACACCATTCGCAGTTCATGCAAGAACGGGAATACCAGCCTAAGCCAACGCGTTGCCCTACTTTAAGAGCTGTCACCGCATCGCCGATCGCCCCGATCGTGCCGATGACCTCATGCCCAGGCACAAAGGGATATTGAGTGATGCCCCATTCGTTATTCAACATGCTGAGATCGCTATGGCAAATCCCGCAATATTCCACATTAATTTCAACATCCTGAGCATTTAATGCACCGGGATCATACTCAAACGGTTTCAACTCGCCACCCGGTTCATGAGCTGCATATGCTTTAATCATCGGTTTTGCCTCAAGTCGCTTGTGTCGTGAATTAACTCTATGTCGAGGTATTGTATGGTGCTGGTTTGAAGCTGCAAAGCACCAACCGGGTAGTCTTTATTCAGAGTAATTTTAGTCATCGGCTTTCGTACCAGGGAACTATAACCTTTGTCAGAGGAAACGGGCGATCTCGAACGTTAGTCTTGACGGTGTGCTGAGAATGCAAATTCTTTGAGTTCATTGGTTTGAAACAAAGGGTAGCATCGTTTGACTCATGCCTTTGTGCAAATGGTTGCAATTTTCGTTGATTGCAACGGCAGCCTTTGGAGCAGGTCAACGCATCTCAGAGAAGCCGAAAAGGTTAAGAACAAATTAGTGGAGCAATGGCATGACACAGTTGATTTCTAGGACGATCGCTCGATTCAATTCTTTATTGAACGCACTGCAACTAAAGCGAGTTTTCGCAGTGGCTTTAGTCGGTTTTGTCTTACTGACAACTAACGTTGATCCGGGTAAGAATGACCAGCCTTTACCTGCAAATTTACGCGATCGCATTAATCAGAACGATGCCGACCGACCCAAAACAACGGGGCAATGGAATCGTGAAGCTCGTGAAGTGGAAGGCAATCCTGGTGAGCGATTCAAGCGCATTGGCAAAGAAACTGGAGAAGCCTTCAAAGAGTTTGGCACGGGCTATGCAAAAGGTGCTGAGAAAACCGCCAATGACGTTCGGCGTGGTGCCGATCGAGCCGCTAGAGATTTGGTTGATTAAGCCACAGTTTGCAATGCAATAAATAAACGTGTGGTAGGGACGTTACATGTAACGTCCCTACATTAAATTAGGGATATTAGATTACGGTCTAATTGGCAACACCAAAAACGCTGCCGATCGCCCGCATCATGTTTTGTGGCTGCATCGCATCGACCGCAGCGGTTGGTTCATAGCCGCAATGCACCATGCAGTCAGCGCACTGAGGATTACCGCTCGATCGACCGTATGCACTCCAATCGGTATTGTCCAGAAGTTCCTGGAACGTCTCGTAATGTCCTTCGTTCAACAGGTAGCAAGGCTTTTGCCAACCGAGTACGCTATAGCTTGGCATCCCCCAGGGTGTGCATTCGTAGTCTTTCTCGCCCGTGAGAAAGTCCAGGAACAGAGGGTTGTGGTTGAAATTCCAGTTCTTTTTACCCGCTTTGAGGGGCGCGAGAATTTCGCGGAAGAGTGACTTGGTTTGTTCGCGCTTGAGAAAATGCTCCTGGTCGGGTGCCCACTCGTAGCTGTAACCAGGGGAGACCATCATACCGTCTGTGCCAAGCGTCCCGATGAAATCAAAGAAGTCCTGCATCTCTTTAGGATCGGTGCCCTCAAAGATAGTGGTGTTGGTTGTCACTCGGAAGCCTTTCGCCTTGGCTGCTTTAATGGCTTTAACGGCAACATCAAAGATACCTTTGCGATCGACACACTTATCGTGATGGTCACGCAAGCCGTCTAAATGGACGCTAAACGTCAGGTATGGAGAAGGCGTAAATTTATCCAGGCTCTTCTCTAGCAAAATACCGTTGGTGCAGAGGTAGATGTACTTTTTGCGATCGACCAGACCCCGCACAATTTCGTCAATTTGCGGATGCAGTAGCGGTTCTCCACCAGGGATGGCAACTACAGGCGCACCGCATTCTTCAACGGCAGCAAAGCACTGCTCTGGGGTCATATTTTGCCGCAAAATCTCCGTTGGATGCTGAATTTTGCCGCAGCCTGGGCACGCCAAATTACAGCGAAAGAGCGGCTCCAGCATGAGGGTCAACGGATACTTGGTGCGCCCCTTCAGACGCTGAGAAACGATGTACTTACCAACTTCGATCGCTTGCTGTAAAAGAACTGCCATGCGTTTTCACTCCTCGAAACGGAACACAGGGGGAAGAAGGGATAAGGGATGAAGTATAAAGGATAAAGATTTTAGCCTTTAGCCTTTAGCCTTTAGCTTTTCTTGACGTAACCATACTTCACAAACCACTCTATGCTATCGTGCAGCGCTGTAGAAATGGGCGTTTGCGGTAAACCCAGTTCATGGATCGCTTTCGCCGCGTTGTAGTACATGGGGTGTTGCGCCATACGAACGCCATCCAGCGGGACAGAAGGCGTTTTGCCCAAGGGCGCGAGGATTTGCTCATCAATCCAGGCAACGGTGAGGGGAATCCAGGCGGGAATCGATCGCTGGGGTGCAGGTTGTCCAGTCAAGGTGGCAAGCTGATCGAGCAGTTGCTTGAGGGTGAGGTTCTGGTTGCCGAGGATATAGCGAGCGCCCGTCTTCCCTTTCTGTAGTGCCAGCAAGTGCCCCCACGCTACATCCTCCACATGGATGAAGTTCAAGCCTGTATCCATGTAAGCAGGCATCTGACGACGGAGGAAGCGCAGAATAATATCACCTGTTGGCGTGGGCTTGATATCCCAGGCACCGATCGGGCTACTGGGATTCACAATCACGATATCCTGCCCTGCTTGAGCCGCTTTCACCGCTTCTTGCTCTGCCAGATATTTGGACTTTTTGTAATGCCCCACTAATTTCTCAACGGGACTTTGATGGGTTTCGTCTACGGGTTCGCCATCGCTGCCAACCCCGATCGCCGCGACAGAACTGGTATACACGGTGCGCTCTACGCCTGCTTTTTGCGCCGCTTCGAGAATATTGCGCGTGCCGATAACATTATTTTGGTAGAGTGCGTCACGATCGGTTTGCCAGAGCGAGTAATGCGCCGCGACGTGAAAGAGAGCCTGACACCCGCGCATGTGCTGCCACAAAGCCGGATCATTCAGGTCACTTTGGATAATTTCAACATCTAATCCTTGCAGGTTGTCTAAGCGACTGCCCGATCGTGCCAGCGCCTTGACCGTATAGCCTTCCTGGAGCAATAAACGCACCAAATTCGCGCCAATAAACCCCGTTCCACCTGTAACGAAAACCTGCATAGTTTCAGCTATCTATGATGAGATTGATATTTATTCTGTTCGCTCCACTCTACTGTTGGCTGTCTGACTACTATCTGATGCTTCTAAGCGTTGTCGAATGGCAGCTTGAATCTTGGCATCAAAATCAGGATCAGTTGGGCTTGCGATGACTACTTTTGGGCGCTGGTTACGCCTGTCCAGATAGGCATGAAAAGCATCTTGATCTTGGCGATTCGCCAAAAAGTATCGTCTTAATTCAGCATCATTCATGGCATCAAAATCTACTTGGTTCATCACAGTACCTCTCCATTCGGTATGATTTCAAACTCAAGTGCTTCATCATAGCCAGCTAAAACATACACGTTGCAAGTACGACGATCGATGCAGACCAGATGAATCGGTTGCAACATCATAAACGTTAACTGATAGCTGATACGATATAAACTTTCTAACTGAGCAACAGTAGGCATGCCGGTCACTTGCTCCGTCTGCTACTCATTTTAACAAACGCTTCCATTGCTCGCTTCAGCTCAAACGGATTTCCCTTTTAATCGAATTTTCAGGTCGTCAAGGAGGGCGTAGACGACTGGCACCACGATCAGGCTCAGGAGTGTGGAGGTGACAAGTCCGCCGATGATGGCGATCGCCATTGGCGCTCTGAGTTCAGCTCCGGCTCCCAGACCAAGGGCGATCGGCATCATGCCAAGAATCGTCGCAGCGGTCGTCATCAAAATGGGACGCAGGCGTACAGGAGCCGCTTTGAGAATGGCATCAGTGCGAGAGGCTCCACTGCGGCGAAGCTGATTGATATAGTCCACCAGCAGAATGGCGTTTTTGTTGACCAGTCCCAACAGAAAGATAATGCCGATGACTGAAATCATGCCGAAGTCACTACGGGTGAGCAACGATGCCAGCAGTGCGCCCACGATCGACAGCGGCAGCGAGAACGCAATCACCAGTGGATCAGTCCAACTGCGGAACAGCAAGAGCAGCACGACCAGAACGCAGACGACCGAAAGCGTGAGGGTGGTGCCAAAGCTGCCAAAAATTTCGCCGACTCTAGCAGAATCCCCTCCCAGATCGAGCGTGATGGAGGCGGGTTTGACTTCATTGGCGATCGCCACCACGCGATCGGTGGCTGCACCCAACGCCAGATTTTGCTCTAAGTTGGCGCTCACATACGCCACTCGTCGGGAATCCCAGCGATCGATTTCGACAATTTTATCGCTGGTGTTAGCATCGCCTGTCGTGCTGACATCGCCAAAGCCCGGTAGTTTCTCCAGCCGTTGCTTAATGGTTTTTGCTGTTTGGCTGAGTGTCAGCGGATCATCGCCAATCAGTGCCACCTGCAACGGCTTTTCGCCACCCGTATCAATAAATTGAATGTCTTCAATGCTCGTGGTTACGCCCTTTAGCACAGGCAACTGCTGGCGAAACTGGTCTTGTAGTTCCGCCGTATGGATCGTGCGATCTTTGCGTAGCTTGACGTAGAGCGTCCCTTTATTAGGCTGCTGGCGGGTGCCCACTGTGGTAAAGACGGCTTCCACCTGAGGTGACTTCAGCACAAACGCTTCCAGCTTCTTTGCCGTGTCGAGCGATTCGGTGAGAGGATTGATGGGCGGTGCCTGTTGCGCAGTTAGGTCTGCCGGATTGACACCAGGAGGGAGCGTCGTAGGAGGAGCACCCGTTCCCTGAGCCTGTGCTGCCTGTGCTTGTTGAGCCGCCTGAGCCGCTTGAGCCAGTGCCGCTTGGGGCAGAGGGGCGGTATAGGAGATGTTAAACTCACCTCGATCGAGCTTGGGAATGAAGCCCTTCGGAATGATGGGAATGAGCGCCACACCTGCCGCAAAGCTGAGCAACGCAGCCCCAATGACAATGCCACGGTGGTTCAGCGACCATTGAAGCAGCCTCCAGTAGCCCTGGACAAACCCTGACCAGCCTTGTGTGGTCGGATGATTCTGCCGAGGTCGTAGCCAATAGACCGCTAACAGGGGGGATAGCGTGCGGGCAACCAGCAGCGAAATGAGTACGGCGGCAGAAACAGTGATGCCAAAGGGGCGGAAAAACTGTCCAATGACCCCTTCCATGAGACCGACGGGCAGAAAGACTGCCGCGATCGCCAGGGTTGCCGCCGTTACCGTGAGACCAATTTCGTTCGTGGCGTTGATGGCAGCCTGTCGCGGTGAGGTGTTTTCTTCATCCAGGTGACGAGCAATGTTTTCTACGTCTACGATCGCATCGTCCACAATGATCCCCACCACCAGCGCCAGCGCTAGGAGCGTGATGGTCTCCAGGTTGAACCCAAAGCTTGCCATCACAATGAAGGTGCCCAGCAGGGATGTGGGAATTGCCAGCGCGGAAATGAGCGTCGCCTTCCAATTCCACAAAAAGGGAAAGATGACGATGACCGAGAGAGCGGTTGCTAGCACCAGCGCATCCAGCGTGGAGTCGGTCGCTTCACGGATGTACTCTGCCTGCGTTTCTGCCAGGTTGAGCTGCACGTCTGGTAGCTGCGATCGCACTTTTTCAACGGCTTGGTCAACGGCTTTTACCACCTCAAGCGTATTGGCATCGCTGCGCTTAATGACCTCAAAGGCTAAGGCATCGCGCCCGCTAAACCGCACTGCCGAAGTACCTGCGTCTAAAATCACCTGCTCGGCTGTGTTTGGCTGTGATGCAGGTTGTTTAACTGTCGCTCCACCGGGAATGCCCAGCAGATTAACTTTGAGGACACCGGGCACCTGGGCGATCGTCGGCAAAATTCGGTCTTGAGTCACCGTCGCCAACTGCTCCAGGGACTGCTGCTTGCCCTCAACGACATAGCTAGCCACCGCAGATTCGTTCAAATTAACGGGGGTGAGCTTATAGGTGCCACTATTCGCCAGCTTGAGCGGTTTCAGCGTGGCATCAACGCGTTTGACCGATTGCTCCAAATTGGTGCCCACCTCAAACGACAGGCTGACGATCGCCCGTCCTGGATAGGTTGAAGAGCGCACCCCATTTAAACCTTCTGACTCTAGCCCCCTGAGTGCCTGTTCCAGCGGCACTGTAAGTTTGGTTTCGGTCTCCTGCGCGGTTGCCAATTCTGCCGACGCATTCACGACGACGACAGGGAACGTCACATCTGGGAACAAGGCATACTTGAGCGAACTGAACGCCATCAGCCCTGCAACGGAAACAGCCAGCCAGAAGCCCAACGTGAGCCAGGGGTACTCAATTGCCAGCTTAGAAATGTTAAAACGCTCTCGCAGAGACATTGCGGTAGTTGCCTAACCCATATGTTGACTATTAGCCATCCTACCGTTTCATACCCTAAACGACTGCCTTTGCGCGATCGACTGAGCCACGATCGACACCGATGCAGGCTGACTCACCCACTTAAGCAGACTGACGATTGCTTTAAGCTCCAGGAACTCGCGTGGCGGGCGATCGAGCCAGGGTCAAAAAGCGTCCATCAAAGGTGGTGTAGCCCAACTCGGCGACATAATCAACATTGCTGACAGGAATCGGTACCTGTTGATCGTGCTCCCATTCGTTGCAGAGAAACTCCTGTCTACTGTAGCCAGTCGTGGTTTCGGTACCCATCACGTCATACACTCGCAGCACTAATTGCTGCCCACCCTGATGTTTCAGGGCATCCTTGTCTGCTTGCGATACCGTCCAGTGAATGTAGGCACTTTGGCGATCGCGGGGCACCAAAACAATCTCCCCTTGACTGCTGGGTTCGCTGGCTGCGGAGGAGCGATCGTGGTTATCTTCCTTAGCCGTCTTGTGTGCAAAGGATAGGGACGTAGCCTCAACGGTTGTGGCTCCAGCGGTTCCATCCAAGTAGGCGTAAGCGGCTTTGGGATTGGATGGCACCCAGCTAACGGGAGTTGCTTCGGGGCTGAGGGGGAAATGGGTGCGATCGCCTGCCAGCATCGTGCGAGTGCCTGTATCGTCTTCTGGTAGAGGATCTTCTGCCACACCCCGATCAACCAGAGGCACCCCGCCACTCTTGACGGCATCATCGCCTTGAGGGGGTGGTAGATCGCTTACGGGCGTAGCTTCATCGGTCGTGATGGGCGGCTGACCAAGGGGGCAAGGGGGAACGTGTACCGACTCCGATCGGGCAACCTGAAGCCAGCGACCATCTTCGGCAATGTAGCCGAGTTCAGCCAGATAGTCGCGATCGTCTGTCCGAATGGGGAGGTGGCGATCGTGCGCTCCAACATCGCAATCAAATTCTTGCAAACTAATCGGTGGTTGCTGCTGAAGATCAACCCCCGTCACATCGTAGAGGCGTAGTACCAGTTTGCGAGCGCCCTGCTGCTGAAATGTCTCTTTCGCTTCCGCAGGGATTTCCCAGGAAGCGTAGGCATCGGTACAGTTACAGGGTTCTAGAGTGATGCGACTACGACCCGTTGAGTGAGCCGTTTCTAGCAGGGGTGGGGCAATCTCAGGCACAGGCACGATCGCCTCTTCCAGCAGTACGTCTGGCTCCATTGGCTCAGACAGCGTCTCTTCTGGCTCAGGCTGCCCTTCGCGGTCTTTCAACAGCCACCAAAACAGCCCACCCAATAGCGGCAGTGCCAGCAACCAGAGCCACCACGGGATGACGCTAGCTGGTGCCGACTCTGTTGCCTTTGAAGGCGTGGGTGAAGCGGTTTGAGGTGCTGCTGTCACACTGGGCTTTGCGGCTGGAGAGCTGGGAACGGAGACCTTGGGGGATGGGGATGCAACGTCAGGATTGGCAGTAAGAAGAGTGGTTGCCTCTTTCCGGGCGGTCTCAATGGTCTTACGGCTGGCAGGGGCAGACGCAAAGCCCAGAAATGCCTGCGCTGATGGATTTGGTTGCGGACCTTTGTAAACGTAGATCAGTGGCCGAGAGAATGGGTATTTGGGATTGCTCGGCAAGGTTTTGTGCATTGTGAGCACACGCACATCGCCCCGCCCTTCAAGCTGATCCGCGATCGCATACCCAATGCCATCCTCCCCTAGCGCCTGTACGACCTGACTGGTACTGTCAGCAACCTGTCTTGCGGTCTTTCCCGTGACAAAGGGAGCCTTTTTAAACACGGGATAGTTGCGAAAGGCTTGGCGTGTGTCGCTACTGGTTGGGCGATCGATAAACCGAATGGCACCACGAGCGCCACCTAATTGCGACCAGTCCTTGATTTCGCCACGAAAAATTTTGGCGAATTGCTCAAACGTCAGATCGCCTTTAAACGAGTTCTGCGTGCCCACAATGATCGCAATTTTATGCCGCGATACGGGGACTGGGACGAGACCCTGCGCTTTTTCCTGCTCTGTGAGCGATCGACCGATCGCTGCCAAATCTGCATTCCCGTCCAGCACGTCTTTAATCGCGGGTCCTGTTCCCTGGGTATTCAGCACCACGTCTGTGCCGACAAATTGCTGTTCAAAGCGTCGTTTCAGCACTTGATTGATCGTCTCCATCCCGCTGGAACCACCAATCCGAATCACGGTGCCTGCCGGAACGCTTGTGGGTAGCGGAAAGGCGCTTGCACCCAGCACCTGAGTCAGAACAGGGTTAACGATCCATGCAGCAACGAGCGGCTTGGCGGTGATGCCTCCGATCGTCGTGGCAAGTAGGACAGAGAAAGAGACAATCGCAGTTTTTTGTTTACTCAACTGGTTACGCAACCGGGTCATATCAATAGCCCTGATCTGTCAGTACCGATCTCACACATAGCATAACCGCAGGTCAAACTAGCATGACCAAAGGTCAGTGCCAATCCTACAGCGTTTTGGCATTGTTTCCCTGTAGCGTCGCTACTTTTGAAGTCTGTGCCTTGAAGCTCAATATTCGACCCAGCAACACAACTGACGTGTGGCTTTCGTTGGAAGATTCAGCCACGGCACTTTTGCGTAAGACTTAAACTCAAAACTCCTCAACCCCTTGGGATCGTGGGTTAATTAACCTGAACCACTTCCCGTCTGTAGGGACGTTACATGTAACGCTCCTATAGAAAGAATTACACCTGATTAAATTCGCGTTCCTTACACCCACGACGGCAACCACATCCGCAGGCGGAACCCTAGTGTGGATAGAGGTAAGCCTAAGTAGATGGGTAGCCAGAAAATGAATGCCAGCACAATGAGGACGATCGCCACAATACCCATCGTTCGCAAATTTGGCTGTGTGCTATGGAGCCAGCGATCGACCAACCAGGCGATCGCCATCGTCGCAAAAACCGACGCACCCATGTAGTGATACAAAAACGTACAGCGCGTTACCCTCACCCAGGGCAGTAAGTTGGCAGCATAGTTCACGCCAATAAAGAGTGCCAACCAGGTTTCCGTGCCGTTTAAAGAAGGCGAGCTAGGAGCAGGTGGGCGATCTTGGTCAACACCTCCACCCGTTCTTTGAGTGGGTTGCCAGTTCAAAAGCTGTTGTGCCAGCACAATGCATACCAGCACGATCGCCAGCGTTGAGAACCACCAGAGAAAGGGATTGCCGATCGCATGGACATCGTAAATCACCGTGCTACCAGCCTTCACAGCCGGATCGGTAGAGAGCAATGAACCACCTTGCGCCTCAACTTTGTAGTAGTACGCCACTGGGCGCAACATCAAAATCCAGGTATACCAGTCAGCGCAGTAGGGGTGTACTTTTGGACCGTTGGGCACCCGCTCGTGATAGTCCAGGATTTGTTTTTGCAGTTCCCAAAAGCCAACCGTGGTGTTGAATTTGAGATGTGGAATCCAGATCAGACGATAAAAAACGGCAGGTACTACGCCTAGATTCAAGGCGATTTGCCACGGTGCTAGGTGAGTCAATTGTTGTAGAGGGCTACGCGGTATGCGATCGGCTGGTGTCGTTTCTGTCGTACCTGTAAATAGCTGTAGCCCAGCGTGGTTAGGGAAGCGCGTTTGAAGCCAACGGAGCAACCAGGCGATCAGCCATAGCCCATAGGCACCCAACAGAAACCATAAGCCATTCCACTTAATCGATGCCGATGCTCCAAAAAAAATGCCTGAGCCGATTAAGTAAAGGCTGCGACGGGTTGATCGTCCCTCCAGCGCCAGTAACAAAAACCACAAACCCAACAGCCCAAAAATGACCAGGTAAACGTTATTCAGGGCATAGCGCGACTCTACAAGAAACAACCCATCCAGCGCGGCAAACAGCCCAGCCAAAAACGCATAGCTGCGACGACGAGTCAACTGATACGCCATGCCTGCAACCACCAGCGGGATGAACGAACCCGTGAGCGCATTTAGCCAGCGGTAGCTCCACGTACTGTACTCCGCTCCTGCAAGGCTATTGACCGTATCGCGCCCGATCGGTAGCTGATTGCCCAACCAGATGCCGATCGCAATCAGATACTTGCTCAACGGCGGATGCCCATCAAACAGCGGAGTCTGGGTTAAATAATCGTGAGCAAATTTGACGTAATACACTTCGTCAAAGACCAGACTATTAAACCGCCCCAAACCCCAAAAGCGTAATGCTAAGGACAGCACCAGCAGCCCAATCAGACCAAGCTTGAACCAGGAGTCAGACCCACCCGATGGTTTATTGAACAAGGTCATAGCTCACTCGTCCTTCCGTGTGCGTTCCTACTGTCGCATAGGGAGGCGCGATCGCCATAGATCTGGAGTGGCAAAGTTTAGGACGCAGGAGTGAGGGGTGAGGAGTGAAGAGTGAGGGATGAGGGATGAGGGGTGAGGGATGAGGAGTTGATTAAGCGGTCAGCAGTCAGCTTTTTATCCTTTAGCCTTTAGCCTTCATCCTTCCCCTTTAGCCTTCACCCTTCTCCTTTAGCCCTCGAGTTTCTCGTGATGACGATGTTATCTATTCTTCTTCACCTTCACCACCATAGTCTTCGCCCGTCTCCTCCTCACCATCTTCTGACTCTTCGTAACCCTCTTCAAATTCCTCTTCGTCTTCAAATTCGTCTTCAGACTCTTCTTCGTAGCTGTCTTCTATTTCCTCAAAGTCCTCATCTTCAGCTTCTTCGTCCTCATCCTCAGCTTCAAATTCGTCTTCAGACTCTTCTTTGTAGCTGTCTTCTATTGCCTCAGAGACCTCATCTTCGTCCTCAAATTCTTCTTCGTAGCTGTCTTCGGTTTCTTCTAGCTCTTCGGTTGCTTCAGAGGTTTCTTCGTCGCTATCCTCAGTCTCTTCAGAGGTTTCTTCTAGGGTAAATTCCTCATATTCGTCTTCGTATTCGGCGTAATACAAGGCATCCAGGTCTTCAAAGTCTGGAACGGCAATGAATTGACCATTTACGAAGACCGATTGTTCGGCATATTCAACCGTGTAGTCACTGTCGTACTCTGTTGTGCGACCTGCTCCTGCAAACTGCATGGCGTGAGCGATCGCGGCGGTTGCTCCACTAAACAACGAAGCCTGCTCACTTTGAATATCCTGGCTTAAGTCAATATCAGCATCCGCTACGTGCCGAATCGCCCACAAGTCGCCGTTTAAGTCGGGGGTAGTCATGTAGTCATAAGGGATGTAGCAGTAGCCGCGATCGCCCCAGCCTTCGCCCCAAGAGTTGCGGACGATGAACACCTTGTCTTCATCGGAGTAGCCTACGCAGAGCATAGCGTGTCCACCATCATGCTGTTCGCTGTCTGGGTCAGGCATTGGCACTAAGCCTTTTGATCCAGCTTTCTGAAATGATGAAAATAGGTCTAACCCAAAGGTAAACGGATAGCCGTCTGCTAAACATTGCCGCATCGCATCGAGATCGACATCCACCCGATAGGCATCCTCAATCAGAAAGTTCGTGGCTTCGTTGTAGGCACTTTCGTGGGGTGGTTCAAAGATGCGATGTAAATCAAAGGGCCAGGTTGCTTCTGCACAGGTGCCATATTTTTTCAGTACCTTGATACAACTCCGGAGGTATGTGCCTTCATCGGCATCGGGCGCACCGTCCAGATCGCGAGCATTGTAGTAAATGAAGAGACGGCTGACATCGTGTGCAGACCCTTTAACGCGCTTTGCCAGATATTCGTAAGCGCCTGCCATCGCATTGGCTGTGCAGCTATTGGAGTTGCCTTGATTTTCAACCGGGGTCATGTAGGGTCGCAAATCGACCGTTGACGGCAAATCGTCGGCCGATCGACTGGATTTATAGGTCTTGTCGTTGGGATTTCTCTTGTCGGGACGGTAGCTGCCTAACTTGATTTGCCCACCGTCGGGCGTTTTAACCACCGTTGTTTTACGGACGTGACGAAAGTTTTTGACTGGCATTAGAAGACCTCAAAGAGGAGAACGAGCGATGTGCTCATTCATACAGATTTCCCCATACCGCAACCGGGCTAACTGAGTTGAAACACTGAAGGTTCATCGTTAAACCTCTCTCTCCTCCAACGCTTTATTACTGCATTCGATCGATCGTGCGGTACTGAATTGCCTCCGCCACATGCTGAGTTTGCAAGTTCTCGTCCCCAGTCAAATCGGCGATCGTCCGTGCCACTTTGAGAATGCGATCGCTGGCTCTTACCGACAAACCCAATTTGCGAATGGCGGCTTCGAGCAAACCACAAGTGGCATCATCGAGCGCGCACCATTGCTTCAGGTGTCGGCTTTGCATTTCAGCATTACAGCGCAGGGGAGTCTCTTTAAAACGAGTATGGGCACGATCGCGGGCAGCCTGGACGCGATCGCGCACCGAAGCCGATTCCTCGCCTTTGGGCTGCTGGGTAATCTCCTCTGGCTTCAAGCGATTCACTGCCACTTGCAAATCAATGCGATCCATTAACGGTCCTGAGAGCCTTGCCCAATATTGTTCTCTCGCTCTCGGTGTACAGGTGCAGGGCTGTACGGTATCGGCAAAGTAGCCGCAGGGACAGGGATTGGCACTGGCAACCAGCGTAAACTGGGCTGGAAACGACACCGATTGCCGTGTGCGAGAAATGCTCACATGCCCGTCTTCCAGTGGTTGGCGCAAAAACTCCAGCACGTCACGCTTAAATTCTGTGAGTTCGTCCAAAAAAAGCACCCCTCGGTGTGACAGAGAGATTTCACCGGGTCGAGGAAAGCTACCGCCACCCACCAGTGATGGTCCCGATGCCGAATGATGGGGACTGCGAAAGGGACGCGTTGCGACCAGTGAACCTTTATTTTTCAGCAAGCCAGCAACCGAGTGAATTTGAGTGACTTCAAGAGCTTCTTCAAACGTCAATGGTGGCAGAATCCCAGGTAAACGACGTGCCAGCATGGTTTTGCCACTTCCTGGCGGTCCGACAAAAATAAGGTTGTGTCCTCCTGCCGCGGCGATTTCGAGGGCACGACGAGCATGGGCTTGCCCCTTAACATCTTTGAGATCGGGACCAGTAAATTGCGATCGCTCCAGTTCTTCCAGCCCGTCCACTTGCGTTGGCACATACTGATCGGCAGCACAGAGAAAGTTGCCCACGTCCGACAAATGTTTGAAGCCGAAGACCGCTAACCCTTTCACGACAGCCGCTTCACGCGCATTATCGGCAGGCACGACGAGTCCAGAGATGCCCAGACGTTTGGCAGCAGCAGCGATCGCCAGCACTCCCGCAACTGGGCGCAAACTCCCATCCAGCGACACTTCCCCTAGGAACAGGTAGTCATCCAGCAAATCGGTGTTCACCTGCTCGGAGGCTGCCAAAATACCAACCCCGATCGGTAAATCAAAACTTGGTCCTTCTTTTCGCAGATCGGCTGGGGTCAAGTTGACTACCACTTTCCGCATGGGGAAGGTATAGCCCGCATTCTTCAGCGCTGCCCGCACCCGCTCTTTCGATTCCTGCACTTCCTGTGAGGGCAGTCCCACCACCACAATCCCTGGTAAGCCACCCGCAATATCGACTTCTACGCCGACTTTAACCGCATCGATTCCAACCAGTGATGCACTCCAAACTCTAGCAAGCATACGTTTCCGCGATCGTACTCTCGCTAGAGTGCCCTTAAGACTCGATGAGACAACAGCATCGTAGTCACTCACGCAGTCATCGCGTTAACCCTATGGATGATGTAGAGGATAAATGGACTGCGGTACGCTTGCTACCGACACGCTTGCTGCGACGATCGCCCGTTCCCCAAAGCGACTTAATCAGTCAATTTGACAAGTTTTTGTAAACACGCAGACAAGATGATCAGCCTTGCACCGTTCCACAGTTAAATGAGCTAATGTGCTGGCTTCAAAGCATCTCTGGCTGTCGCTTGGGCGAAATGTATCAGCGCGAATCTACACCGTTAAGGAATCACATATGGCTTTTATCTACTTTCCCTCTACCCAGGCAACCTTAAATACAGAGCAAATTACCCGCATCATCTGGTCAACCAACGAAACGCTCAAAGGCTTTGTTCATCTTGCTGGCGATGCCTCTGACAAAAACAGCGTCGTGACGTTATCAGGCGACGATGCCGAAAAACTGTGGGGGATCATGCATCCCAACGAGGCAAAGCCACCAACCGCCTAAGACAGTAGCGAACAGCCAGGTGGAAAGGGTGAGATTAGTTGAACTTTTTTGTCGTTCTTCCCTAGACTTTAGTAACGTTGGCTTTTAAGGCTACGACTCGTAAGAGTAAGTCTTAGCCTTGAGCCTTAATCCTTTAGCCTTTCCTCTTATGACCGTTCGCGTTCGCCTTGCTCCCAGTCCCACCGGAAATCTTCACATTGGCACAGCTCGCACAGGCATCTTTAACTGGCTGTATGCACGCCATGTCGGTGGTGCCTTCGTGTTGCGCATTGAGGACACCGATCAGGAGCGATCGCGCACCGAATATACGCAGAACATCCTGGATGGCTTGACCTGGCTCGGCTTGACCTGGGATGAAGGACCCTTTTACCAGAGCAAACGGTTGGATCTGTATCAGCAGAAGGTGCAGGCGTTGTTGGACAAAGGCCTGGCGTACCGTGCCTATGACACACCTAAAGAGCTGGATGCCATGCGAGAGGCGCAAAAAGCAAAAGGGGAAGCACCTCGCTACGATAACCGTCACCGTAATCTGACCCCAGAGCAACGATCGGCTTACGAAGCAGAAGGGCGATCGTCCGTCATTCGATTCATCATTGAGGACGATCGTGAGATTGCCTGGAACGACCTTGTAAGAGGCAACCTGAGTTGGAAAGGACGCGATCTTGGTGGCGATATGGTCATTGCTCGCGCCGCATCTGGGAGTGATTTTGGTCAGCCACTCTATAACTTTGTGGTCGTGGTGGATGATATCGACATGAAGATCACTCACATCATTCGCGGTGAAGATCACATCGGCAATACACCCAAGCAGATTTTGCTGTACGAAGCGCTCGAAGCCGCCCTGCCAACCTTTGGGCACACGCCCTTAATCCTCAACGAAGCCGGGGCAAAACTTTCTAAGCGGGATGGGGTTACGTCCATCTCAGATTTTCAGCGCATGGGGTATGTTCCAGAAGCGCTAGTGAACTACATGACGCTGCTGGGCTGGTCGCCACCAGAAGGGATGACCGAAATTTTTACGTTGGCAGAAGCGGCGCAGCATTTTGGGTTTGAGCGCGTCAATCGGGCAGGTGCCAAGTTTGATTGGGATAAGCTCAACTGGCTCAATGGTCAATACCTGCACGCCCTGCCTGCGAACAAGCTTACTGACTTGTTAATTCCTTACTGGCAAGCGGCTGGCTTTGAGTCTGACTGGAACGATCGCTCCTGGCTCGAACGACTGGCTGCCGTCATCGGTCCCAGCCTCTCACGCCTCGATGAAGCCGTACCGATGAGTGAATATCTCTTCAAAGATTCGGTTGGCTTTACAGAAGACGCGATCGCCCAACTCAAGCAAGAGGGGTCTGCAACAGCCATTCAAGCAGTTTCGGCTGCGATCGCAGACCACCAACCGCTCACCGAAACAACTGTTCAGGACTTGATCAAACAGGTTGTTAAAGAGCAAAATTTGAAAAAAGGACTGGTCATGCGAACCCTTCGCGCCGCTCTTACAGGAGCCATGAATGGACCCGATCTGGTGCAATCCTGGCTGCTGCTCCACCAACACGGCATCGATCAAACTCGTCTTCAGGCAGCGCTAGAAGCAGCGAGAGGGGAGTAGTTGGCAAGTTAGTTGTTAGTTTTTAGTTGTTGGTTGTTAGAAGGGAAGAAGGCAGAAAACTAAAGGCTAAAGGCTAAAAAGCTAACGGCTGATTGTTGATAGCTGACCGCTCGATCAACGCTTCCCCCCTGCCCCCTCACACCTCACTCCTCTCCCCTCTCCTCCCCCCAGGAACTCTACCCTCAGCGACGCGTCATTGTTCCCACTGTCACCGTTTCAAGCATGTTTTATACCAACCACCGAGGTTTACAGGTAGGTGCAGGTCTTGTTGTACTTGCGATCGCGCCCCTTTTCTTGTTTGCGATCGCGCCTCTGCACGCTCAATCCATTCAAAACCTTGATATTGTCACGATTGGTCCTCGCTTTTCACCCAATCCGTTAGAGGTGCAGGGCGTAGCGGGTGGCGATATGCCTCTTAAAGAGGTGGTAAAACTTCCTAAAACCCCTACGGGAGAATGCATTGGCTATACCAAAACGCAGCCAAACCAAACGATCGAGCTAACCGATTTTTTTGAATCGTTGAGCCTTGTCGTGCAAAGTTCAGAAGATACGGCGTTAGCCATTCAAGGTCCCGGTGGTGTTTGGTGCAACGACGATTATCAGGGCAAAAACCCTGGTGTCTCGGGGCAATGGCTTCGTGGCACATATAAGATTTGGGTTAGCTCCTACGCGAAAAACCGTGCGCCTGCCTATGTGCTTCGCATTACAGAGAAGCGTCAATAATGAGATCGTCAGGCTTCAGCGCGGCGGCTCCGTCAGAAGTCGGTCGTCGGAACAGGTTGCGGGTAAGTCTTAACTAAGGATCGTGAATGAAATAATCTGTAAAGCTGAGGTTTGTTAGGGACATGGCAATGCCATGTCCCTATGCAGAGAATTGCACCTTAATCAATCTGTGATCCTAAGAGTAAACGGCTGAGCGCTGGCTATTCTAATGCCACCCATTATTCTCTAAAGAATATTTTTAGCGCTAAGCGATCGTACCGAGAGAACTCGGTTGCTTTGATCTGAGTAAATACGTTAAATTTAGTTAACAATTGCTCTCATACAGGAAGGTATTGCGTGTTCGCAGGCGTGCGATCGTCGCTTGTGAAGCAATGTGAGGGTTCTAGCTTTAGAAAAGGATATTAACGATTGCTGGTTTATGACATGCATGAAAAGTTGCGGGTGATGGCACCCGGTCGTTATCAAATTGCTTTAGTTGTAGTGAGAGGGCGCTAGCGTATGAAATTTTCTTGGCGAACAGTCTTGCTATGGACATTGCCAGCCGTCGTCATCGGCTTTTTTCTCTGGCAAGGTTCGTCCATGAGCACGTCTGTCAACATGGGCAACAATGCTGCCAGTACTCGGATGACCTACGGACGGTTTCTGGAGTATCTGGATGCTCATCGGGTGACAAGCGTTGATTTTTATGAGAATGGACGGACGGCGATCGTCGAAGCTATAGATCCTGAGCTGGACAATCGCGTGCAGCGACTGCGCGTAGACCTTCCTGGAAACGCACCAGAAGTCATTACCCGACTGAGAACTGACAAGATTAGCTTCGACTCTCACCCAACTCGCAACGATGGTGCCATTTGGGGACTGCTCGGCAACTTGATCTTTCCTGTCCTGTTACTGGGTGGATTGTTTTTCTTATTCCGTCGTTCTGGCAATGTTCCAGGTGGACCTGGACAGGCGATGAGCTTCGGCAAATCGCGCGCCCGCTTTCAAATGGAAGCCAAAACCGGGGTGATGTTTGATGATGTCGCTGGTATCGAAGAAGCCAAAGAAGAACTCCAAGAAGTCGTCACCTTCCTCAAAAAGCCTGAACGCTTTACGGCTGTCGGGGCACGGATTCCCAAAGGTGTGTTGCTGATTGGTCCTCCTGGTACGGGTAAAACCTTGTTGGCAAAGGCGATCGCGGGTGAAGCAGGTGTACCCTTCTTCAGCATCTCTGGCTCTGAGTTTGTGGAGATGTTCGTCGGCGTGGGTGCCTCACGCGTGCGGGATTTGTTCAAGAAAGCGAAAGAGAATGCGCCCTGCATCATCTTTATCGATGAGATTGATGCGGTGGGACGGCAGCGAGGTGCGGGCATTGGGGGTGGCAACGATGAGCGGGAGCAGACGCTGAACCAGTTGCTCACTGAGATGGATGGGTTTGAGGGCAACACAGGCATCATCATCATCGCGGCGACGAACCGTCCCGATGTGCTGGATTCTGCCTTGCTCCGCCCCGGTCGCTTCGATCGCCAGGTGACAGTCGATGCGCCCGACATGAAAGGTCGTCTGGAAGTGCTTCAAGTTCACGCTCGGAACAAAAAGCTGAGTCCAGAAGTGTCTCTGGAAGCGATCGCCCGTCGTACTCCTGGCTTTACGGGGGCTGATCTGGCGAACTTACTCAACGAAGCAGCGATTCTCACCGCGCGTCGCCGCAAAGAAGCGATGACCATGCTGGAAGTGGATGATGCGGTCGATCGGGTGGTGGCTGGCATGGAAGGCACCCCGCTGGTAGACAGCAAGAGCAAGCGTCTGATTGCCTATCACGAGATTGGTCATGCCATTATCGGTACGCTGGTGAAGGATCATGATCCCGTCCAAAAGGTCACGTTGATTCCGCGTGGTCAGGCACAGGGCTTAACCTGGTTTACACCGGGAGAAGACCAGACATTGATTTCTCGATCGCAGATCCTGGCGCGGATTACGGGTGCCCTGGGTGGACGTGCCGCTGAAATCGTCATTTTTGGCGATGCCGAAGTCACAACGGGTGCAGGCAACGATATTCAGCAAGTGGCAAATATGGCGCGTCAGATGGTGACTCGCTTCGGCATGTCCGATTTGGGACCGCTCTCGCTGGAAAGCCAGCAGGGTGAGGTGTTTCTCGGTCGGGATTGGATGACGCGCTCAGAATATTCTGAGGAAATCGCCTCTCGGATTGATGCCCAGGTGCGTGCGATCGTCGAGCATTGTTACGATGATGCCCGTCGCATTATCCGTGAGAACCGCACGGTGATCGATCGTCTGGTAGACCTGCTGATTGAACGGGAAACCATTGATGGCGATGAGTTTCGGCAGATCGTTTCTGAGTATACAAACATTCCTGAGAAGGAAGCGTATGCTGCTCGTATCTAAATCTCGAAACTCTCAGTAAGTAGTTGAACGGGGGCGATCGCATCATCGCTCCCGTTTTCATTTGGTGAGTAGTCGCGATCGCTAGGGCACGTTATCAATTAGCTCCATAACCTTGCGGTATCAGCATCATCGCGCCCGACCTAACACACGAGGCTAGGGGCTGAAACCCCTGCTGAAAGTGATGTGTAGTCGTAATTGATGACAGCCCCTAAAGCTGATGTGACATCGGCAAGCATTGAGTCGATCGCCCCGTCTGAGCAAACCGCTTGGGGGCAACCAGATTGTCTTGTTGCAAAATCTGGTTGTCTGATCCCAAAAGGCGCAACTCGCAAACTCCTGTAGCTCCCGCAGAAAGCAACGCAAACACACCGTTGCTACTTCTACCGCGCAAAATCTTGCCATTGTCAAACGTGGCTTCGATTGCCGCCACTTGAGGCTGAAGCACTCGACCGTACAGAATGGTGTAGCGTTCACCGGGCGGGGAAGAGCGGTTGACACTAGCAGAGCGACTAATGCCATATTCCACCAGTTGCTTTGTCGGTGCTGAGGTGGGGGCAGTGCCATAGCTCCCGTTCCCGCTTACCTGCCATGTGGTGCCGTGCCACGTAACAATCTTGTGACCAAAAACTGGCTGCATCGTGGTGCGATCGCGACTCACCACGACTGGACAACGAGCACTGTAAAGGACAATGACTCCTTGAGACCATGATTGCGTGCTCAAAACCGTGAACCCTTCTGCTTTTGCTTGCTCTCCTGTTGGGCAACTCACCGTCTGTCCGATCAGGTCTTTAGGGGGCACGGTCAACAGAGACGCAAGGGCACAGCTTGATGTGGTGAAAGCCAAGACCCCAATCAAGCAGGTCAGCAACCGTTTCATGGTCTATTACTGGTATGTGGTGGAGATTGAGGCGATCGTCTGACGCTGCAAACGCTTTGTTTAAAGTTTGCCCTTGTCGTCAAGAAAGCTACCTCTCTCTATAGACAGTTTGTCTCGTTTACATAGCCTCGAAGCGCAATCTGACACCCCATCAGTACTGCTGTTATAGAGACCAGTAGACCCCATTAAATCAAGTGGCAAAGCCTATCCCACGGCACCCCATTACGTTATTGTGATCAACAGTGACCTTTTCACCCGTTAATCTCCATGACCGTAGCGCCCTCCCACCAAAAGGCGAAAGCTCTCAAGCCCAATAGTCGCCGCCCCGCCAAAGCACTGTGCAGCGAGTGTGGGCTTTGTGATACCTATTACATTCACTACGTCAAAGATGCCTGTGCTTTCTTGCATCAGCAGATTGCCGAGTTGGAGACGCAGATCCACGATCGCAGCCGCAATCTGGACAATCCGGATGAGTGGTACTTTGGCGTGAGCCAGAGCATGACGGCAGCCCGCAAGACTGAGCCAGTGGAAGGCGCACAGTGGACGGGCATTGTCAGCACGATCGCCATTGAAATGCTGACGCGTGGCTTGGTGGAAGGGGTCGTGTGTGTGCAGAACACGGAGGACGATCGCTTTCAGCCCAAGCCCGTCCTGGCGCGTACCCCAGAAGAAATTCTCGCGGCAAAAGTGAACAAGCCTACCCTTTCACCAAACCTCTCGGTGCTGGAAGAAATCGAGCGATCGGGCATGAAGCGGCTGCTGGTGATTGGCGTTGGCTGTCAGATTCAAGCGCTCCGAGCAGTCGAGCAGCAGTTGGGCTTAGAGAAGCTATACGTGCTGGGTACGCCCTGTGTCGATAATGTAACCCGCGCTGGACTCCAGAAATTTCTGGATACGACCAGCCGATCGCCCTCAACGGTCGTCCACTACGAATTTATGCAGGATTTCCGCGTCCACTTTAAGCATGAAGATGGTTCAGTGGAAACAGTGCCGTTTTTTGGGTTGAAAACCAATCAACTTAAAGATGTATTTGCGCCATCCTGCATGAGCTGCTTTGATTACGTCAATTCTTTAGCGGATCTCGTTGTGGGCTACATGGGTGCGCCCTTTGGCTGGCAGTGGATTGTAGTGCGGAACGATCGCGGACAGGAGATGCTGGATCTCGTACAGGATCAAATCGAAACCCAACCCGTGATGTCCCAGGGCGATCGTCACGATGCGGTGCAAAACAGCATTCCTGCCTACGACAAAGGCGTGACGTTACCCATGTGGGCAGCCAAACTAATGGGTGTCGTGATCGAAAAGATGGGTCCAAAGGGGCTAGAATACGCACGGTTTTCGATCGACTCCCACTTCACCCGCAATTACCTGTACGTCAAGCGCCACTACCCTGAAAAGCTCGACGCGCATGTGCCAGAGTACGCCAAGCGCATTGTGGGGCAGTACAAGTTGCCGAGAGTATAAAGCCTTACAGCCGACAAAACTGCCGATCGCGCTCTAGCTGCCGTTCTTGCCAGCCAAAGGAGAAGTGGCTAACTGATCGGATGGGTGGTGTGAGCGATCGCAATGCCCCCATTTGCGCTTCTAACGAGGGGCGCTCAGTCGCTTGCTGCCATTGTCCTGTGAGGACTGGGGCGACGATCGCTCCCGCTGGAGCCAGACTGAGCACTTTTTGCACCTGGGCGTTGATGCAGCTTGTATCACCACACAGCCCGTATGCCATTGGGTGCCACTCGATCGCGGCTGGAAAGCGATCCCATGCCTGCAAGCGAGAATCAAAGCCTTTGCCGATCGCCTGGTTTGCCTCCGGGAAAAACGCGGCTCCGGCAGGAATGCCTTGCTGTTGGACAAGCTTAGACGCTGTAGTGAGAAAGTCGATCGGCCCCTGCATGGCGTGAGCCACTACCAGCGTCCACAAATCTGCTTGAATGGTGGACAGACCTTTGGAAGCGGCTCCGGTCGAACGTCCCTGCCAGAGCGGTTCTTTCTCAGTGGGATACAATTTTTTAACGGCTGCTACATCGCTTGCGGAGACCGAGCCTTGCTGAAGATAGCGACGCATGAGGTCTAGCCCCTGCTGGTTTTGGGCACGTTGATAGAGTGCCTGCTGGGAGGCATCGCCGTAGATCCACAGATCTTTGACCTTACTGGCAATGGAGGCTCCACCAACGCCTTTGGGATAGCGGATGTAATCGAACAGAACGCCATCCGGTCGTCGTTGCAACACAGCCTGCAAAAGCTGAAGGTAATCGCCTTGTGCCTGTGCGTTGTACGGATCGGCAAAGATTTCGTCCTGCACGGTCAGATCCAGGCTGGTATCCTGACTGACTTTCGTGCCTACGGTGAGGCTGGTTTCGCCCTGCCCGTTGCGTGCCAATACCTGCTGTCGATCGGGTCGCGTGGCATAGGTGTAGCCAAAATTGAGGGCAAACATCCAGGCGTAGATTTTCAGCCCGCGATCGTGCCCTTTTTGAATGACCTGCGCCAACAGATCGGTTTGCTCATAGCCTGGATTTTGGACAACAGAAGACCACGGGGTTGGGTTGCCGCTCGATGGCAGTAGCACCTGACCGTTAGAAAAGGTGTCCACATAAATCTGGTTGTAGCCGCGATCGACGATGCGATCGAGTACCGTATCCAATACCCCTGGTTTGCTGTCGCAAGGATACAGACGCAGCCAAACCCCCTGAGTCTGAAACTGGCTCTGGTTGCGGCACTGCTGTAGCTGTTGCCCCTGCTGCCGTATGGTCGCTTCATAGGGTCGTTGAGCTTCTGCATCACCCGCGATCGCCGCTTGAAGCAGGGCTGCTTTTTGGTTGCTGGCGGCTGTTGTCTGTTGGCATTCATCGAGGGCTTGAGCCTGAGAAGGGCTATCCACCAGCCAATGAGTGAACAGACTGATGGACAGCGCGATCACCACCAGGCTAGCTACAACACTTTTGCGACGCATCATAGGTAAGCTGAGTTCGTTTAGCCAATAAAACCCAATTTACACGTTGACGCAAGAACAGTCCGGAGGTTGCGATTGGATCAGGGAGGCGATCGTGGTTAGCAACGGGTTAAACCACGATCGCCTGCTTTACGCATTCTCGCTAGCAGCCACAACCTTCGGGGGTTCCGCATCGGGTTCCGCATCGGGTTCTTCAGCCACCACTTCGGGCGTTTCGGTTGCTACCGTCTCTTCCAAAGCAGGTGCTTCAGCGACGACTTCAGGAGTCTCGATGGCAGCAGGTTCCGCATCCGGTGCTTCAGCCACAGCTTCGGGCGTTTCTGTTGCCACAGGCTCCGCTGCTACAGGGGCTTCAGCCGTAGACTCTGAGGCTGTTTCTACCACAGGTGCTTCTGTCACAGCTTCTGGCGTTTCTACTGCCGCAGGTTCTACCACCGTAGGTTCTACTACAGGTGCTTCAGCGGCAACTTCTGGAGTCTCCGCTACCACAGCTTCTTCAGCCACCACTTCCTCAGCGACGACTTCCTCAATCACCTCTGCTGGGACTTCTTCTACTTCTGGCTCTGGTGGCTTGGGTTTGGTTGGCTTAGGTCCTCGTGCCAGTGCCGGGTTCACGACCTGCCTTGGCTCTTCATCACGTCCTTTCCCTTTGCCTCTACCTTTGCCCCGATCGCGCTCACCGCCCCGATCGCTCCCTCGATCGCGGTCATTGCCACGCTCTCTCTCTTTGCTTTGAACGGCTTCTGTGCTTTTCTCTTTATCTTTGTTCAGCACAGGGCGCTCGACATTCCGTATTGGCAATGCTTTTGCAACGGTTTCGCTACTGTCGCCTTCGGGCTTAGCCTGACGTTCAGACTTCTTAATTGGACGCTCTACCATCACCAAAATCCCTTTCTACTTACCGCTATCCTAGCTTGCATAGGGCACAGCACACGCTTTTTTCAACGATCGATGTGTAGTTAAGCCACACTGAGCGCCATCAGTTCATCGGTCATCTCAAAGTTAGCCGTGACGCTCTGCACATCATCCAGGTCTTCGAGGGCATCCATTAGCTTGAGGAGCGATCGTGCCTGGTCGGGATCGCTCACCTCTAGCGTGTTCCCAGGAATCCAGCGTAGTTCAACGCGGCTGACACTGTAGTGCTTGTCTTTCAGCGTTTGGCTCAGGGTTTCCAGGTTTGCCACCTCGGTCATCGCTTCCGCAGACGTGCCTTCTTCGGTTTCAATCAACTCATAGGTGTCTGCCCCGCTTTCGAGAAAGGCTTCCAACAGGTCGTCTTCCTGAATGGCAACGGTTTCGTCCGATCGGCGTTTGCGTCCCGTTTCGACCGGAGTAAGAGAGACTTCCACCACCCCTTTTTGCTCAAACATCCAGCCCACACAGCCCGTTTCACCCAGGTTGCCACCATTCTTGCTGAAAGCAACCCGCAGATCTGCTGCCGTCCGGTTTCGGTTATCGGTCAGCGCTTCGATGAGAATCGCCACACCACCGGGTCCATAGCCTTCGTAGCGAATGGCTTCTAGCGCCGCATTATCAGCACCAAGTTTGCCTGCCCCTTTGGCGATCGCCCGTTCAATATTGTCGTTGGGAATGCCTGCTGCCTTGGCTTTATCGATCGCCGTCCGCAGTTGAAAATTCCCTTCGGGATCGGGCACTCCACTCCGCGCCGCTACAATAATTTCCCGCGAAATCTTGGTAAACACCTTGCTCTTCACCGCATCAACTCTGGCTTTCTGCCGTTTGATGTTTGCCCACTTACTATGTCCTGCCATGTCACGTCGATCGTACTAACGCCATTAACAGGATAGACAACGGAGGGGGGAGTAGGGAGGGGGGAAGGCTAGAGGATGAAGTATAAAGTATAAAAAGTAGAGGCAATCATTTGTTCTCAGCAATTCAGCATCCTGTCACTATCAGCAACTAATTATTCGTAAACGAATAATTTTTTAACCTCAAACTTTTAGCCTTCATCCTTTAGCCTTTAGCCTTTATCTTTTAGCCTTTCTTCCTCATCCTTTCCCACCTGTAAACGCTACGCCTTGAATAAAGTAGCGGTTGAAGAAGGCGTAGACGGCTAAGGCAGGTAGGGTGAAAATCATGGAGGCTGCCATGATGTAATTCCAGTAGCTAATGTATTGTCCTTTGAAGGCATTTAAGCCGAGGGGCAAGGTGAACATTTCGGGGTCAGATAGAATGACGAGCGGCATGAGAAATTCATTCCAGGAACCCATAAACACGAAAATAGTTTGAGCGGCTAAGGCAGGTTTGGCGAGGGGCAAAACAATTTGAAAAAAGGTGCCAAAACGACCCAAGCCATCCAACGCAGCGGCTTCTTCTAGCTCTTTGGGGAAGTTAATAAAAAACTGTCGCATCATAAAAATGAAGGTAGCATTGACGGCGGAGGGCACAATTAAGCCCTGATAGGTATTCAGCCAACCCAGCGATTTGAGAATCAGAAATTTAGGCAGGAGCGTAATTTGTCCTGGCACCATCAGCACAGCCAGAATCAGGAAGAACCAGAACTGATTCCCCGGAAAGCAAATTCTTGCCAGGGCATAACCTGCCATTGAGTTGAATAAAAGGTTCAATAAGGTGACGGAGATTGCCGCGATCGCGCTATTCATCAACCAGCGACCAAAGAGCGGTTCTTGTGTAAAAATTGTCTGATAATTTGCGAATATAACCTGTTTGGGCACCAAACTTAAGCCCCCTGCTGAGATTTCTGCCAGCGATTTAAAGGATGCAGATAACGCCCAGACAAACGGTAATAGAGTAATCAGCGTGTAGGCGATTAGAACTATATAGAGAATCGTATTTGACAAACGTATGGCTTTCATATAAAGCTCCTAATCCAAACGTTCTTCTTTAAACAACGTGCGCTGAATGATGGTTGAGATCATCAAGATAGCTGCCAGGATTAATGTAAGCGCTAAGGCATAGCCCATATCCAAGTTTTTGAAGGCGTATTGATAGATGAGAAGCACGATCGTCAACGTGGAATCGTTCGGACCACCTGACCCTGCAGAGAAAATATACGATTGATCAAAGAGTTGAAATGTCCCGATAATTCCCATGACAACAACGAAAAAGGTCACAGGCTGTAGAAAGGGAATGGTGATGTGCAGCAATTTCTCCCAACGGTTCGCTCCATCTAATGTGGCTGCTTCATAGAGTGTTTCTGGAATGTCTTGCAATGCTGCCAAATAAATCACCATAAACAGCGGTGCTGTTGACCAAATATTCATGATCATAATGCCCTTCAGCGCAACATTTGGATCGCCTAACCAGTTGTAGGTTGGTAAGTGTAAAAGACTCAGTAGACTATTCAGCAACCCGTTAGAATTATAGATCCACATAAAAATTAAGGTTAATACCGCTGATGAGGTGACGGTGGGCAGAAAAAACGCCACGCGAAACCACGATCGTCCCTTAATTTGACTGTTCAAAATCAGCGCCAAAACAAGCGCAAGGATTGTTTGAATGGGCACCACGATCGCCACATAGGAAGCGGTATTCTTGAGCGCAATCCACACGCGATCGTCCTGAGCAATCCGCAAAAAGTTTTTCAATCCTGTAAACTGAAAGCTTACATCGCCTAACAATTGCACTTTTTGAAAAGCGAGGGCGACCGCACAGGCGATCGGCAGTATCAAGAAAACCCCAGCAATTAGAATCGTTGGAGCCATAAAGAGATATCCTGTAATATTTTCATCTACAGCTCGTTGCTTTTGGCTATTTTTACTGGATGCATTCATAATAAGTACCTACCCTGCTTTTAGATCTCCGATTTCTTCGATAAAGCGGAGATCTGGTCTCTCTAATTAGCTAAATAAATTTCTCGGTTGGCAGTGTCTTGCGCTTTTTTCATCGCTTGTGGCAATGTCTGTTCTCCTAATAAAGCGCTGATAAATTGATTATTGAAATTCATCCGAATCGTGGGCAAGTTCTGATTTGCCTGCCAGATTGTTGCATACCGGGCACCTCTAGCGAAGGGGGCATACAAAGGACTTTGTTCATAGCCTAATGCTGCTAAGACCGATCGGCGAGTGGGTAGTGCCAATCCTTGTTTTGCCCACGCTTTCATCCCTTCAGCACCCGTTAAATAGGCAATCAATTTCCAGGCGGCTTCTTTATGCTTTGTTTTGCGGTTCATCACATAGGCAACGGTAAATGCCATTGTGCCAGGTTTGCCATTGATCGTAGGGACTTCTGCGGTAGCAAAATCAAGGTCTGGAAAGGTTTCTTTGAAGTAGGGAATTGCCCAATTACCTTCAAGCGTCATGGCAACTTTTCCCTGACCCAGCATCTCGCTTCCTGAGGTTGCGCCGACATCGGTGGGTTGGGCTGAGGTGCGATCGTGCCGATATTGATCAATCACAAGTTGTAGACCTTTTAAGCTATTCGATTCAGCAAACGTTGCATAGCCATTAGAGTTGATTAACTGTCCACCAAAAGCCTTCAGCACAAAGACTTGTCGCGCTAATTCAGGTGCAAGCCCAAAGCCAATTTGATCCGGTTTACCATCCTGATTCTGGTCGATCGTCAGTTTTTTAGATGTGGTAATCAGCTCGTCCCATGTTTTGGGTAGTTGAGCAATACCAGCCGATGCAAAGGATTTTTTATTGTAAATTAAGGCAAGAGTCGAAAAGTCTTTTGGCAAACCGTAGAGCTTACCCTTGTGTTTAAATGCATTGAGCATGGAGGGTTCAAAATCAGCCAGATTAAATGCAGGTGTGATGTAACCATTCAGCGGTTCCAGCACATTATATTGCATCAATAATGGCGCTTCAAGGGCATCTAGATAAAACACATCCGGTGCGACATCCCCGATGAGCCGCGTTTTGATCACATCCATGTATTCGCTATTAATGACTTCGTATTTAACGCGAATACCCGGATTTTTTGCCTCGAAGTTCCGAATCACCTGATGCAAAAGCTGCGTTTCGTTAGGGCTACTTTGCCAACCACTTAAGGTAATCGTAACGGTTGAATGTTCTGCTTTGAGTGCATTTTTACTCCCTGAAAATAGCGCTTGTGGGCGACAGCTTGTTAGACCGATCGTCCCAAGCAATAAACAACTCAACCCAACTCGCCGTAAACTGACTTTCATCACTGGTATTACATCATTCAAATTCCATAGCTATTTCATTCTGCTGCTAGAACACTGGCAACGGATAGCAAACGGATGAAACAGATGTCTGCATCACTATTTACAGAGCATTTATCCGCTTCATCCGCTACAAATCTGTTGCCAAACATACTCGCTCACTGAAATGAAACACCCCTGGTTCAAATCCTCTTCTTTTTAATCTATAGCGCGATTTTCTCGCTGTGTGAGCAAAAAATAGCGATTCCTTCTATCGTAGGGACGTTACATGTAACGTCCCTACCCAGGTGATTCATGCATCGAAATATTGAGGAATGCGGTCTGCTGCGGCAACTCAGGTACGATCGCCGTTAGCAAAAGCCAGGTGCAAAACTGTTAGAGGGCGATGGGATGGAGCAGGCAGAAAAAGTGGCATGGCTACGCGAAAACACAAGTCTGTCGTCCCTATCGGAGGGAGCACTGGAGGCGATCGCCGCCGCCATTCAGGAAGACGCTGTGCAGGAAAATCGACGGCTGGTTTTGGAGGATACGGCACCCGAAGCGCTGTACATTCTCAAGGCAGGTCGCCTGGAAAGCTACCGCACCAGCAAAACAGAGTTAGCGAATGCCGTTAGTCTGCTGCCAGGAACGGTACTGCACCTGAAGGAACTGGCGCTCGATCAGCCTGTCGAACAGACGGTAATTACACTCACCGATTGCGTGGTGTGGAGCATTCCCAAAGCTGACTTTTTGGCGATCGTCCAGCAGCATCCCGAAATTACCCAGACCCTCTCGCGTCAGCTTGCCACGGAACTGGATCAGGTGTCTGCCCAACTGGCGTATGAGCGGGAACGGCAAACAGCGCTACGTCCCTATCTGGTGCCCAAAGTGCGACGGGGGATTGTGGGCTCCAGTCGCTATGCTACGCGGTTGCGGCAGGAGATTAAGAAGGCAGCGGGCGATCGGCGATCGGTGCTGGTGTTTGGTGAACCGGGGTTGGGCAAAGACAATGCAACGGCGCTGATTCACTTTGGGTCGCGCGATCGACACGAGCCGATGATCAAAATCAACTGCGACACCTTGCAAGCCAGTGGGTCTGAACTGTTTGGGCGCGTGGGCGGCAAACCGGGACTCATCGAATGGCTAGGCGAAGGTACCCTGCTGCTGAATAACGTGCAGGAACTCCCAGCCGAACTGCAAGATAAGGTCGTGCGACTGCTAGAAACGGGCGAATACGATCCCGTCAGACGCGATGCTGAAAACCCACCCACCCCGCGTCAATGTCAGGCTCGCATCATGATGACCTCCGAGAAAGTGCTGCCCACGCTGGAGCGCAAAGGACTGGTCGGACAGATTATTCGTGTGCCACCCTTGCGAGTGCGAAAAGCGGATATCCAGGCGCAGGTGGAATACTACCTCAGCTTATTGTGTCGGGCGAGAGGGCTTGCGAAACCGGGTGTGGCTCCAGAAGCGCTGCGACGGCTCCAGGGCTACGACTTTCCTGGAAATCTGACTGAGTTAGAAAGCCTGGTCGAGCGGGCACTGTTGCAATCCGACGGGGCATCAGAACTCACGGAAGAAGTCTTTTGGGCAGTCGGCGGGAAAACCAGACGGTTTCGGGTGAATCTGCTCAACGCGTCACCGAAGTTTCGTCAGTTTTTGCGGAGTCCCTGGTATCCCGATCGCATCAACTATGGCTTTACCCTGGGCTTCTTCGCTGTCGTGGTTGCCGTACTCATGCTGGGACCGCAAAGCCGCGATCGCAACATCGCGCTCAATTTCTTCTGGGCATGGTGGTGGATGGTGATTCTAGCCGCATTCCCCTTTGTAGGACGGCTCTGGTGTTCGGTGTGCCCGTTTATGATCTACGGCGAACTCGCGCAAAAATTCTCCCTCTGGCTCTACCCGCGCCAACTGCTGCCCTGGCCCCGTCAGCAAGCCGAAAAGTGGGGTGGCTGGTTTCTGTTTGGCATGTTTACCCTCATTCTCCTGTGGGAAGAACTGTGGAATCTGGAGGACACGGCGTATCTATCCGGTTGCCTGCTGCTGCTGATTACCGCTGGGGCAGTGATCTTCTCGCTGCTGTTTGAGCGACGGTTTTGGTGTCGCTATCTGTGCCCGATCGGGGGTATGAATGGACTCTTTGCCAAGCTGTCGATGGTCGAACTCCGCGCCCAGCAGGGTATTTGTTCCGCTACCTGCACGACCTACCAGTGCTACAAAGGTGGTCCCGAAAAAGGGGAAGGGCAAGAAACAGGCGGCTGTCCGCTCTATTCCCATCCCGCCCAGTTGGAAGACAATCGCGATTGCGTTTTGTGCATGACCTGCCTCAAAGCCTGCCCCCACCGTTCCGTCGAGCTAAACCTACGACCACCGGGCATTGAGCTTTGGACAACCCACCAGCCGACCTATGCGGAAGTTTGCCTGCTGTTTCTGCTCTTTGGTGCCGTCTTCCTCCATCGCTTGCCCGAAATTGAAGCAGAGTGGGGCTGGAATCTCCACCTCGATCACTTTGGCATTCATGCAGGCGTTTCGGTATTAGCGTTACTGCTGCCCAGCACGATCGCCCTCTCTGCCTATGCCATCATTCAACTCTTGCAACGGAACTGCAAACCGCGCCCCTTCTTAGAACTGGCGTATGGCTATCTGCCCCTCGTTCTGGGCGCAAGTCTGGCACACTACTTGCGGCTTGGCTTGACGGAAGCCGGACAGATTGTGCCCGTCACCTTTGCCACCTTTGGCTTTGGGACCGCCAACCTGCCGATCGCCATTGCTGATCCTGCCGTGATTGCCTTTTTACAAAGCGTTGCGCTCATTTTCTCGTTCTGGCTCAGTGTCGTACTCACCCAAAAGATTGCCCGTCAGTCGCTGCTCAATCTCCTACCGCAACACCTGGCAATGCTGGCGATCGGCTCCCTTATGTGGAAGGTCATTGTAGGATGGTAAGCCGCTAGAGAGCTTTTAATACTCATCATCCACTCTTTGAATCTCGTCATTGAGTCCCAAACACTCGTCGTTGAGTCTTTAAACCTTGTCGTCCACTCTTTGAGCTTCGTCATCCACTCTTCGAACCTCGTCATTGAGTCCCAAACACTCGTCGTTGAGTCTTTAAACCTTGTCGTCCACTCTTTGAGCTTCGTCATTGAGTCATAAATACTCGTGCGGGAGTCTTTGAACTTCATCATTGAGTCATAAATACTCGTCGTTGAGTCTTTGAACCTCGTCGTTGAGTTTTTGAGCTTCGTCGTTCACTCTTTCAGGACTCACGCATTGACCAAAACCTCGGAGGTTTAAGCGATTACCTCGGTCACGATACCTGATGTTTGGGTCAAACCTCCGAGGTTTGCGTAAGCCGACTCTTTGAGGCTCATGGTTGAGTCGCAACCCTCCTTCCTTGCGAGTTTGCGCTTTGCTGACAGGGTTTCAAGGTGCTTTGCTGACAGGGAATAGCGCGTCGTTGATCAATAAGGGCAGGCTGACGATCGTAGACGCATGGGCTTGGAGTCCTTTGCTCTGACGGATTCACGTACCGCGATCGAGGGGTAGCCTTGCTTTAAACTAGCAGTAGCGATCGCTCGGCATTGATCGCCTCCACGAGCGCATGACGGGCAAACAACGTTAGCCCAACCGATGTCAATTCACCGCTTGAGCCGATCTTCTTAGTCACTTACTTAATTTCAACATGACCGCCACTGCTACCACGATCGCGCCTCTCAGTTGGGCAGAGCTTGAAGCCCTGTCAGATTTCTCAGTTGCTCTGGTCAATGGAGCCACCAACGCTCAAACCCGTTTGCGTCTCTTTGGACAGTCGGAAGCCGATGTGCGCGTGACCCTCTACCGCGATCACCATGCCTGGTGCCCTTACTGCCAGAAGGTGTGGCTATGGCTGGAGGAGAAGCAGATTCCCTATCGCATCGAGAAAGTGACGATGTTTTGCTACGGGGAAAAGGAACGCTGGTACAAGCGCAAAGTGCCATCGGGAATGCTGCCCGCGATCGAGCTAGATGGTCGCCTCATCACCGAAAGCGATGACATTTTGCTGGCTCTTGAACAGGCGTTTGAACCGCTGGTGTTCGGCATGAAAGACTCTACCGTGCTGCCCTTACGCTATCTGGAACGTCTGCTCTTTCGCTCCTGGTGTGCGTGGCTGTGCTATCCTGCGCGATCGCCCCAGCAAGAAAACGGCAACCGCGAACAATTCATCAGCGTCGTCGCCAAAGTGGAAGCAGCGCTGAGTGCCACCCCTAGCCCGTACTTCCTGGAAACCTTCAGCACCGCGGACGTAATCTTCACGCCCTACGTGGAGCGCATGAACGCCAGCCTTTACTACTACAAGGGCTACTCTCTGCGCGAAGTCAACCCCCGCCTCTCCGACTGGTTTGATGCGATGGAAAGCCGACCCACTTACCGAGGTACCCAAAGCGACTTTCATACCCATGTACACGACCTCCCGCCGCAGATGGGAGGCTGCTGGGAAAACAGTGATCCGCAGACGAAAATCAACCAGTCTCGCGTCGATCGAGGTCCCTGGGATGGTCTCCCCGATGTCACCTATCCCGAACCCGAAACCGCTCGGACTGAGGCACTTTATCGCGTGCTGAAGCATCGTGCCAACATCATTCGCGTGAACCCCGCTGACGATGGGGTGATGGATGTGGCTCTGCGTTGCGCGTTGACAAATCTGATGACGGGTCAGCTATGTATACCCCCAGCAGATGGGGATGTAGCACTCCGCTATCTGCGCGATCGCATCAGCGTCCCTCGCGATATGTCGATCTACGCCGCCAAGCGATTGAGAGCAGCGCTGGAAACCACAGCGGCTCTGGTGGGCGATCGCCAGGGCACTCCCATTCCTGTACAGCATCGCCGTGATCAAAATCCGGCTGAGTTTGCTAGAGTCTAGGGGCTGTCATCAATTAATACTACACATTGCTTGCAGCAAGGGTTCCAGCCCCTAGCCTGGTGTGTTGGGACGGGTGTGACACTGCTGATGTTGCAAGGTTTCGGAGCTAATTGATGACACGCCCTAAACCGAACGAAACGGATTGTCTCCACACTCTCAACGACATCACTGGAAATGATCGCGTTCATTAGGCTGCTATGGAAACCCACCCAGACTCGATCGACCTCAATGCCTATTTTGAGCGCATTGGTTATAACGGCGATCGCGCTCCTACCCTTCAAACGCTACAAGCCCTTTGCCAACGACATACAGAAACGATCGCGTTTGAGAATCTCAATCCACTGCTCAAGCAACCCGTCCTTTTAGACACTCAAAGCTTGCAACAAAAGCTGATCCACAGTGGGCGTGGCGGCTATTGTTTTGAGCAGAACTCGCTGCTGCGGGCAGCGCTGATTAAACTCGGCTTTCAAGTCACCAATCTTGCCGCCCGTGTTTTGTGGAATCGACCCGAAGGCACCATCACACCCCTCAGCCACATGCTATTGCGGGTAGACATCGATAACGCGCCATACATCGTTGATGCGGGCTTCGGTGGAGTGACGCTCACCACAGCCATACTGCTAAAACCAGACCTTGAACAGCAGACACCCCACGAACCATTTCGCTTGCTGAAGACTGATGACACGTATACTCTGCAAGTCCTGATTAATCAGACATGGAAAGCGCTCTACTGTTTTGACTTACAGGTGCGCCAGCTACCTGATTATGAGGTGAGCAATTGGTACGCCTCAACGCATCCTGCCTCACAGTTTGTCACCTCGCTGATTGTCACCAGACCCGATCCCGATCGTCGTCATGTCCTGCTGAATCATCAACTGACCACTCATTATTTAAATGGTCGGACAGAGCGACAGCTTCTCAATACGGTAGAAGCATTGCGGGCAGCATTGACTGATGTTTTTCGTTTACAGTTACCTGCGATCGCAGAACTTGATGAAGCCCTGCAACGGTTGATAGCGCCAGACCCTTGATGTCTTCGTCCTTGCCACAATTGTTGAACGAGGGGGCGAATCTAACAATTGGGGGAGGAGGCTGACGCAGAGACACGGGGGCGTGGAGGCTAAACGGGGTGTATCCACCAACGAACGATCCAACGCAAGTTTGATGCTGTGTTCTATATGGATTTCGATGGACAGATGTGGCGGCGATCGCTCTACTCAACGCTGAAGCCACGCGATGAGCCTTCTATGATGAAGATAAGTAACTCTTCTTATCGGACTGCAGAGCTTCAACATGGCGTTTTCTTCCATCACTCGTGCGCTGGGGCGATCGCCCCTCACTACAGAACTTCTAGCCAAACTTCAGCAGCATCAACACCTGAAGCTGAATGGCTTGGCACGGTTGCCGAAAGGATTGGTCAGTTCTGCTCTGGCGCAGGCACAGTCCCGTCATCTGCTCGTCGTCACCGCCACGCTCGAAGAAGCCGGACGCTGGACGGCTCAACTCGACGCAATGGGCTGGCAAACCGTTCACTTCTACCCCACATCCGAATCATCGCCCTACGAGCCGTTTGATCCAGAGTCGGAGCTGGTTTGGGGGCAGTTGCAGGTGTTGGCGGATCTGGTGAGGGGAGAGGGGAGAGGGGAGAGGAGAGAGGAGTTGGGAGTCGGGGGGGCTGAGGGAGCAAGGGAAGCAGAGGAAGCAGAGGGAGCAGAGGGAGCAGGGGGGAGCAACTCCGAACTCTCTAGCGTAGCGGCGCAAGGTGCTACTCAAAACTCAAAACTCTCTTCCTCACCCCCACACCCCACACCCTACACCCCACACCCTCTTGCGATCGTCACTACCGAACGCGCCCTTCAACCTCACCTACCGCCTGTCTCTGCTCTCAAACCCTACTGTTTAACGCTAGAGCGGGGTGCGGAATTAGATTTAGAAACCCTGGGGCATGAATTGGCGCGGTTGGGCTACGATCGCGTCCCGTTGGTCGAAACCGAAGGACAATGGAGCCGTCGGGGAGACATTATTGACGTGTTTCCAGTTGCGTCTGAGTTGCCAATGCGCTTGGAGTTGTTTGGGGACGAATTGGATCAGATTCGGGAGTTTGACCCAGCCACGCAACGATCGCTCGATCGCATTGAACAGCTTGTACTCACACCGACAAACTTCGCGCCTATTATTCAGTCAGCGCTGACAGGCAGCAAAGCCGATGCCGTCAAGTCATTTCTGTCTGAGGAAGATCAAGAGAAATTTGACCAGGGGCAAATGCCAGAAGGTTCCCGTCGCTTCTTGGGCATTGCGTTTGACAAACCTGCCTCTTTGCTAGATTACTTGCCTGAAAATACGCTGATTGCGATCGATGAACCCGACCAATCTGAAGCGCATGGCGATCGCTGGTTTGAGCACGCCGAAGAGCAATATGCAGAACTCACCCCTCACTCCTCACCCCTCACCTCTCACCTCCGCATTCATCGATCGTTTGCGGAGTCGCTGACAGAGGTGGAGTTGTTTGATCGTCTCTACTTGTCCGAACTGGCGGAGGAGCCGAAGGTTCGCACAGCAGAGGATAAAGGCGCGGCTCCTATGAATTTGGCGAGTCGATCGGTGCCTGCGATTCCCCATCAGTTTGGCAGGCTAGCAGAAACGTTGCGAGAGGAGCGCGATCGGGGCTTTTCGATCTGGCTGGTGTCGGCGCAACCGTCGCGATCGGTATCGCTGCTGCAAGAGCATGATTGTCCCGCGCAGTTCATCCCGAATCCGCGAGACTTTTTGGCGATCGATAAGCTTCAGGTGCAGCACGTTCCCGTTGCGGTGAAGTATTCTGGCTTGGCGGAGTTGGAAGGCTTCATTCTGCCGACGTTCCGGTTGGTTGTCGTAACCGATCGGGAGTTTTTTGGGCAGCATTCTCTCACCACGCCCAGCTATGTTCGCAAACGCCGTCGGGCTGCGTCTAAACAGGTTGACCCAAACAAGCTGCGTCCCGGCGATTTCGTGGTGCATAAAAATCATGGTGTGGGGCGTTTTCTCAAGTTGGAAAGCCTGACGCTGAACCACGAAACCCGCGAGTATCTGGTGTTGCAGTACGCTGATGGCTTGTTGCGGGTTGCAGCAGATCAGCTTAGTTCCCTCTCGCGCTTTAGGGGGGCAGGCGAAACTACGCCCGAACTCAACAAAATGTCCAGCAAAGCCTGGGAGCGTACCAAGAGCAAGGTTCGCAAAGCCATCAAAAAAGTGGCGGTGGATCTGCTCCAGCTTTACGCGCAACGGGCACAGCAAACGGGTTTTACCTATCCGGTAGATATGCCCTGGCAAGAGGAAATGGAAGAGTCCTTTCCCTATCAGCCAACACCTGACCAGCTCAAGGCAACGCAGGACGTAAAGCAGGATATGCAGAGCGATCGCCCGATGGATCGGCTGGTCTGCGGGGATGTCGGCTTCGGCAAAACAGAGGTTGCCATTCGCGCCATCTTCAAAGCAGTGACGGCAGGGAAGCAAGTAGCAATGCTGGCTCCCACGACCATTCTTACCCAGCAGCACTACCACACGCTCAAAGAACGGTTTGCGCCCTACCCCATTCAAATTGGTTTGCTCAACCGTTTTCGGACTCCCCAGGAACGTAAAGACATTATCCAGCGGCTGAAAACAGGTGAACTGGATATCGTGGTGGGCACCCATCAGTTGCTCAGCAAGGACGTGCAGCCAAAGGATTTAGGGTTGCTCGTGGTGGATGAAGAACAGCGATTTGGTGTAAACCAGAAGGAAAAAATTAAATCCCTGAGAACGCAAGTGGATGTGCTCACACTCAGCGCCACACCCATTCCACGCACACTCTACATGGCGCTTTCAGGTGTGCGTGAGATGAGTTTGATTACCACCCCGCCGCCCTCCCGTCGTCCCATCAAAACCCATCTGTCACCCTACGACCCTGAAGTAATGCGAACCGCCATGCGACAGGAACTCGATCGCGGCGGGCAGATTTTCTACGTTGTGCCCCGTGTGGAAGGCATCGAAGAAATTGCGGCTCGGATTCGTGAAATGGTGCCTGGTATTCGGATTGCGATCGCCCACGGACAGATGCCCGAAGCCGAACTGGAAACCACCATGCTGACTTTCAGCGACGGTGAGGCGGATATTCTCCTCTGCACGACCATCATTGAATCGGGGTTGGATATTCCTCGCGTCAACACCATTCTGATTGAAGACGCGCAACGGTTTGGGTTGTCGCAGTTGTATCAGCTACGGGGACGCGTGGGACGGGCAGGCATTCAGGCGCACGCATGGCTGTTTTACCCCAAGCAAAGCCAGTTGACAGATACAGCACGCCAGCGGTTACGAGCGATTCAGGAATTTGCCCAGCTTGGTTCTGGCTATCAGTTAGCGGTGCGGGATATGGAAATTCGCGGCGTGGGCAATCTGCTTGGGGCTGAACAGTCTGGACAACTGGACGCGATCGGCTTTGACCTCTACATTGAAATGCTGGAAGAGGCGATCGGCGAAATTCGAGGACAAGCAATTCCCACCGTTGACGATACGCAGATTGACCTTAACCTGACCGCATTCATTCCTGCTGATTACATCCCCGATCTGGATCAAAAGATGAGTGCGTATCGCGCCGTTGCGTCTGCTGGTTCCAAGCAAGAACTCACGCAAATTGCCGCCGACTGGAGCGATCGCTACGGTGCCATTCCTGCTGCTGCTTTGCAATTGATACGCATTGTAGAGCTGAAGCAAATCGCCAAAAAGCTGGGCTTCTCGCGCATCAAGCCCGACGGCACGCAACATATTTCACTAGAAACACCGATGGCAGAACCCGCGTGGAATCTGCTCAAAGCCAACCTGCCTGATCATCTACACTCACGCTTTGTGTATAGTTCCGGCAAAGTCACAGTGCGCGGTTTGGGGGCACTCAAGGCAGAGCAGCAGTTGGATAGCTTACTCAACTGGCTCGGTCGAATGCAGGGCGCGTTACCCGAACCCGCGATCGCATGAAGTAAAGGTCTCTTAATCAAACCAGAACGGTACGATTCATGCAGCGATCGCTGTCACAGAAGGTCACACATGCTGAAGCAAAATGTTTAAATACGAGTTACGATTGGCACAAGCATATCAGCAACGTACTGAGTAAGCTGTTGAGTGATCTCGATCGTTGACAGTGCCATTTAGACGATGTATCGTCAACCATCTGCGTCAGCTATTTGACCAGCCGACCCGGTTCCTGAATGTCAAACTTACAAACCAAGCGTCTCTCTCTGCTTGAACCGTCTTCTGAGTGCTGAAGAATCAGATTGCATCTGGCTTCAAGGTCTTTTTAGGGAAGGTGGCTTGGTTCGCTACAGAGCAACAAGGTGCTATGCAAACAACGATCGCTGCCCCTGTACCCAACTTGAACTCCAGCATTCGCATCTTACTGGTTGAGGATAATGATATCAGTCGTCAATTGATGACTGACTTTTTGAGGCACTGCGGTTACTCAATTCGTGCGCTTTCAAACGGTGCTACCTTTGCGCGAGAAATGGCGCTCTTTTGCCCACATCTGGTCTTGCTTGACCTGAAGCTGCCCGATATAGATGGCTTTGCGGTGTTGGAGCAAGCACAGCAAACCGTAGAGTGGTCAGAAACGCCCATTATTGTGATTTCAGCGTTTGCTTTCCAAGCTGATCGAGAACGTGCCCTAAGCCTGGGCGCTCGTCAATATTTAGTCAAGCCTGTGATGTTGCCTCAAATTCAACGGGCTATTGATGATGAACTCAAAGCGCTTAAGGTGCAGTAAGTAACCTCCTGCACCTCAACTTCTTCACGATGAGCCAGCATGACGATCCAGTTGAAGGCACGATCGCGATGAATTTGACGAAATCTCGCATCATTCACTTGTCGATCATGAGGGCGTTTAGATCTGGGCTACGACTGGATCCAGAGTAGGGCTTTCAGCCTAAATCCAATCTTGTGGGCACACGCGACGATGCGATCGGGGCTACTGGCTTCGTTGCTGTGCGACAAACGTTTCAATATTTTGACTGAGTGACTGAACAGTTCTACCTGTCTGTGAGATCTGAGCTGTAAGTTCTGCAATAAGTAGCGTTGCGGATTGTAACTGGTTGAGGGTTTGTTCTAATTCCTCACGGGTCTGTGATTCAAACTCTTCGAGCGTCATATAACAGGGTCCACCTATATCAGTGTGAGAGTGTTTAATTAGTTACACACTGATCTTAGCGATTACGGAGATGTGCGTCTCTAGCAATGTTTGAAGTCTCCATAGATTCGTTTAAAATTGAGATGAAGCCCTATCACAAAGCGTTGTTGTGCCCTCTGCAAAAGCGTTAACACTGGTTAAAGACCCGGATCGCTTGGAAAGCCGCCTCAAGGAAATTCCACCGGAACCGGGCGTGTACTACATGCGGGATGCGAACGATCAGATTCTCTATATTGGGAAGTCTAAAAAGCTGCGATCGCGCGTCCGCTCGTATTTTCGGGATAATCAAGGCTTGAGTCCCCGCATTGCCTTAATGGTGAAGCAAGTGGCGGAGATTGAGTTCATCGTCACGGATACCGAAGCGGAAGCGCTGGCACTGGAAGCGAACCTGGTCAAGCAGCACCAACCCCACTTCAACGTGCTGCTGAAGGACGACAAAAAGTATCCCTACCTCTGCATCACCTGGTCAGAGGCATATCCGCGTATTTTTATTACCCGCAAACGGCGATCGGGCAAAGAAAAGAAGGATCGCTACTATGGTCCTTATGTCGATACGGGGTTGCTGCGCCAAACGTTGCATTTGGTCAAGCGAATCTTTCCTCTGCGGCAACGTCCTCAACCCCTGTTCAAGGATCGTCCGTGCTTGAACTACGATATTGGTCGCTGTCCCGGTGTCTGTCAGGCGTTGATTTCCCCAGAGGAGTATCACAAGATCGTCCAGAAGGTGGCGATGATCTTTCAGGGGCGATCGCGCGAACTGTCCGATATTCTGACGGCTCAAATGGAAAAGGCAGCAGAGTCACTGAACTTTGAGCAAGCGGCAAGAATTCGTGACCAGATTGCAGGGCTGAAATTGCTGGGTGCTGACCAGAAAGTGTCGATGGCAGACGATACCATTTCACGGGATGCGATCGCGCTGGCTGCCGATGATCAATACGCCTGTGTGCAACTCTTCCAGATCCGTGCAGGGCGCTTAGTGGGACGCTTGGGCTTTGTTGCCGATGCTCAATCAGGTACACCCGGAGAAATCTTGCAGCGTGTGTTGGAAGAGCACTACCAGACTGTCGATGCGGTGGAGATTCCCGCTGAGATCATGGTGCAGCACGAACTGCCCGAAGGTGACATGCTGGCAGAGTTTCTGACGGAGGCAAAGGGGCGTAAGGTGACGATCGTCGCGCCCCAGCGTCAGACGAAAGCTGAGATGATCGAAATGGTGGAGCGCAATGCCGAGTATGAGTTAGCGCGAACACAGCGGTTCGCCGATCGCAACGCGCAGGCAATGCTCGATCTTGCCGAAATTCTCGACTTACCCGAACTCCCTCGCCGCATTGAAGGCTACGACATTTCCCATATCCAGGGTTCCGATGCCGTTGCCTCACAGGTCGTGTTTATGGACGGGCTACCTGCCAAACAGCACTATCGCCATTACAAAATCAAAAACCCGACTGTCACCTCTGGTCACTCGGATGACTTCGCTAGCATGGCAGAAGTGATTCGTCGTCGCTTCCGCAAGTATGCCGCGATGAAAGAAAAGGGGGAATTGGTGAAAGCGGAAACCGATTCTGTCCTCAGTCGTCACGTCTCTGCAACGGCTGACTTTCCTGATCTGGTGATGATTGACGGTGGCAAGGGACAACTTTCAGCTGTAGTCGCGGTCTTACGAGAAATGAACCTGCTGGACGATGTGAAAGTCGTGAGCCTTGCCAAACAGCGAGAAGAGATTTTCTTACCTGGAGAATCCTTACCCTTAAGCACCGATGCAGAACAACCCGGAGTACAAGTCTTGCGGCGCTTGCGGGATGAGGCACACCGCTTTGCCGTGAGCTTTCACCGTCAACAGCGCAGCGATCGCATGAGACGATCGCGCCTCGACGAGATTCCCGGTTTGGGACAACACCGTCAAAAACAACTGCTTGCTACGTTTCGGTCGATCGACTACCTCCGTGAAGCGAGTCCTGCTCAAATTGCCACGGTTCCTGGTATTGGTCCTCGTCTGGCGCAGCAAATCTACGACTACTTCCATCCGTCACAAGAAGCGGCTGAATCAGAGTCGGCGAATGTCAGTTAGTAGTTGGGCAGCAGTTGTTGGGCAGCAGTCAGCCTGGGAGTTTTGAGTGAGGAGGGAAGTATAAAGGATAAAAACTTAGCCTTTATACTTCATCCCTCATTCCTCCCCCTTCTGCCCTCTGCCTCCTGCCTCCTGCCTTCTACTCACCAAACCCCATACGCTTTTTACTTCCTGCACCGCTTAATATCCGCTTCACAAATTCCGTATGTACTGATAATTTTGCGTTCCAGTCTCGTCTTCGGCTTTAACCCCACCTGCTTCTATGTTGTACTGGAAGTCAGCAAAAGCATGAAGGGCTGTTTTATCGATTTGAGATGAACACCGCACATGTTTTTGGGCACTCTACGCTTAATTCCATCACCGCGTTGGAAGTCTAGACTGATTCTGACCGGATGGAACGATCGCACGATGACAAGGGTCTGCAATGGCAAATGGTGTTGAGAGGGAGGGTGCGTGACTAGCTCACACAAAATTGGAGTCGTCGTTATTGGACGCAACGAGGGCGATCGGCTACTTCGCAGCTTAGATTCGGTGGTGGATGGCTCGCGTCCCGTTGTCTACGTGGATTCTGGCTCGACGGATGGAAGCTGTGAGGCGGCTGGCGATCGTGGTGTTACCGTTGTGAATCTGGACTTATCGATTCCCTTTACAGCGGCGCGTGCCCGAAATGCAGGGTTCGATCGTCTGCGCGAACAGGACCCCGATGTCGAGTACGTCCAATTCATTGATGGGGATTGCGAAGTGGTAGCGGGTTGGCTGGAAGCAGCGGCGATCGCGCTGGATGAAAATCCTACAGTCGTAGCGGTGTGTGGCTGGCGACGCGAACGCTATCCCGATCGCAGTTCCTATAACCGCATTTGTGATGTCGAGTGGCGCATGGGTTCGGTTGGAGAAACCATGCATTTTGGTGGCGACGTGATGCTTCGTGCCAGTGCGTTTGCGGCTGTGGGTGGCTATGGCAACAGCGTGATTGCGGCTGAAGATGATGAACTCAGCGTGCGGCTGCGTCAAGTTAAGGGTTCGATTCTGCGGATTGACCACACCAGTACGCTGCACGATGCCAACATCCATCACCTCTCGCAGTGGTGGCAACGGGCGAAACGCTGTGGCTATGCCTATGCTCAGGTCAACAGCTTGCACGGTGCGCCACCAGAACGCAAATTTGTGAAGGAAATCCGACGTACCTGGCTATGGGGCGTGATAGTGCCTGTGGGCGCGATCGTCCTTGCCCCTTTCACGACTGGGCTTTCGCTCCTTGCCTTCGCACGTTACCCACTGACGGCACTACGAACCATTCTGGGTACCCACAAACGAGGCTTTTCCTGGGAGGAGAGCATCCCCTGGGGTCTGTCCTGCGGCGCGTCGGTGTTTCCAGAAGCATTCGGAGTCATCAAGTTTACGAGCGATCGCTTACTCCACCGTCAGCACAAAATCATTGAATACAAAGGCGCTCAAACGCCTGTCGCCAATACCGTTCAAATCACAGGGAGATAGCCAATGACAGCCACTAACGGACAAAGCAAACCCGTCGCCGTTGCACTGCTGGGAGCGGGCTACATTTCGGACTATCACCTCGCGGCACTGCGCCTTTTGCCCAATGTTGAGGTACGCGCCATTTGTGACCTGAACAAGCGGCTGGCAGAACAGTTCGCTCAGGCAAAGGGCATCCCCACAGTCTATGGCGATTTGGGTGAGATGCTGTCCAAAGAGCATTTGGATGTGGTGCATATTCTTACGCCGCCCCATGTCCACTTTGCTACAGGCTGTCAGGTGGTTGAAGCGGGGGTCGATGCCTTTATCGAAAAGCCTTTGTGCCATCGAGTGAGCGACTGCCAGGAACTCCGTCGTCGTGCCGAAACGACTGGACAGACGATCGGCGTGAGCCACAACTTCCTCTACTTCCCCGTGTACGAAAAACTCGTCGCCGACTTACGCAGTGGGCGGCTGGGACGAGTCGATCAAATTGATATCGTCTGGAACAAGGAACTGGGTCAACTGACCGGGGGACCCTACGGTGCATGGATGCTGCAAACCCCGAAGAACATCCTGTTTGAAGTGGCACCCCACTCCTTCACCCATCTGGTGCATCTGATCGGACAACCCGATTCGCTCTCAGTAGACGTGAACGATCGCGTCGATCTACCTCGCGGGCTGGAGTTCTACCGTCGTTGGGAAATTCGCGGCTGGAAGGGCAACACCAGCATTCGCATCCGGTTCTCGTTCATCGACGGCTACCCAGAACACTACATCCATGTACGCGGCACCAATGCGGTTGCCCATGTGGACTTCGAGAACAATACCTACACCTGCCAGGAACATACGCCCTACCTGCTGGATGTCGATCGCTTCGCCACCGTTACTGCCACTGCCCGCGAATCCTTCCTGCAAGCGGCTGGCACATTAACAAACGCGGTGCTTGCCAAAGCTGGGCTTTCCAAAGTATCTGCACCTTTCTCCTACAGCATTGCGCGGACGGTCGAGAGTTTCTACACCACACGCCGTAGCAAGCTGGATGAGCGGATTGATCCGTCCCTGGGAGAAGGCGCGATCGCTCTGGCTGAGTGGATTGCCCGCGAAACGCATTTGCCAGAGCCAAAAACCGATGCCTTTGCCTTGAATCAGCCTGCGGTAGCCGAATTGCCGAAGTCCAATGTGCTGGTGATTGGCGGCACAGGGTTTATCGGTCAGGCATTGGTGAAACGCTTGCGGCAGGATGGGCACGGCGTTCGCATTCTTGCCCGTGACCCCAACAACTGCTCACCCGCCCTCCGCAGCCTGGGTGTGGAACTGGCGAAAGGCGACTTTGCCGATGCGAATGCCGTTAGTGCGGCGCTAGAGGGCATCGAGTACGTCTACCATCTGGCACGCGGCAATGGCAAAACCTGGGCAGAGTACCTCAAAACCGATGTGGAACCGACGCGCAAGGTCGCAGAACTGTGTCTGGAACATGGTGTGAAGCGGTTGTTCTACGCCTCGTCGATCGCCATCTACTATGCAGGCAACAGTGCTGGCACGATTACGGAAGCCACAAAACCCCATGAAGGGATGCTGCGAGTGGCTCCTTACCCGAGATCGAAGGTCGAAAACGAGCGGCTCTTACTCCAGATGCAGCGTGAAAAAGGCTTACCTGTCGTCATCTTCCGTCCCGGTGTCGTTCTCGGTCGCGGTGGCAATCCGTATCACTGGGGTATTGCTGCATGGCCCTATAACTCCGTCTGCCGTCTGTGGGGCGATGGTAACAGCAAACTGCCGATCGTGCTGGTGGATGATGTGGCGGATGCCATGGCACGGGCGATCGAGGTTCCTGGCATCGAAGGCGAGTCCTTTAACCTCACAAGCGAACCTCAAGTGACCGCCAACGACTATCTTGACGAATTTGAGCAGCAGGCAGGCTTGAAACTGCGCCGTATTCCCACCTCAAGCTGGCGGAACTACTCAGAGTCGCTGGTCAAGTGGGCAGTGAAAAAGCTCGGACGTGACCCCAATGCCGCCTTCCCCAGCTACGCCGACTGGGAAGGTCGCAGTTTCGCGGCTATGTTCGACTCCTCCAAAGCAGAACGTCAGCTTGGCTGGGCACCCGTCAAAGACCGCACCACCCTGATAAAAGAAGGCATCCATGCCCCGGCTGAGGAGTTTTTTGCGTAATCAGTACGGTGCAGGTAAAAACGATCTGAGCTTAAAGTGCAGCCTCTACAACCTGAAAGAAATGCCCGATTAAATACAGTGAACCACATACTACGGTGAGGGGCGTATTTGTTGGAGGCTGCATTCTGGCTGAAAGCTGAGATGTTGAATGGTTGTTTGTAGCGGCTTCTAAAGCAGAAAACACATCGGGATAGGTTTGGCAGGTTGCTAAATCGGGGCAGACTTCGTGGGCGATCGCCGCTAGTTTCTCTGGCTCAGCAGAACTGTGATCGGGAACGGGCACCAGGTAAAGCCGATCGCCCCCTCGCAGTAATGCCTTAAACACATCGGCATGATCTTTGGTGGAGAGCATTCCCATCACCCAATGAATCGGGGTGTCGCGGTGGCGATCGATCACGAGGCTATCCACAAACTGACGTAGAACTTCAGCGCTGGCTGGATTGTGGGCCCCATCGATGAGGATCTCGTGTCCTTGCCATTTGAACCATTGCAGTCGTCCTGCCCATTTTGTTTTGGCAATGCCGTTGACGATCATTGCATCCGATAGCTGCCATCCTTGCTGTCGCAGCAGTTGGAGAGCCGCGATCGCCAGTGCGGCATTGTGGCGTTGGATATCACCGAGGAGGGGCGATCGATATTTGAGTGTTTTGAGCATGATTACGCCCTCCGCTTCGTCATCGGGCGATTCTGGCTGCATATCGTACTCTTCAACGCCTTGATATTCTGCCCACCCGTCGCCCAAATCTTTTGCAGGTTGAGGATAGACGGTGAGGCATTCTAGCTCGGCAGTGCGGCGATGAATGACGGCAGCGGCTTCTGATGGCAATTGTCCAATGACGGCGATGCCACTGTGCTTAAGGATGCCAGCTTTTTCCCAGGCAATATCTGCGAGTGTGGGACCTAACCGTTGCCAGTGTTCGCGACTGATGGAGGTGATGATGCTGACCAGGGGACGATCGCATACATTCGTCGCATCCAGCCGTCCGCCCAAGCCAACCTCAATCACCGCAAGATCAACCTTCTGCTGAGCAAAGTAAAGCCATGCAGCAGCGGTAAAAACCTCAAACTGAGTAGGCGATGGGTCAAGGGACTTACTAACAGTGATCACCTGCTGGAGTACCGTTTCGAGATCCTGAGCGGCGATCGGCTGTTCATTGATACAAATTCGCTCTTCCCAACGCACCAGATGCGGCGAGGTGTAGCGTCCCACCCGATAGCCCGCTTCCGTCAACACTGCCGAAAGATACGCACAGACGGAGCCTTTGCCGTTGCTGCCTGCCACATGTACGATCGGCACCTGCTCCTGGGGATTGCCCAGCGCGACTAGAAGCTCCTGAATCGATTCCAGCCCCAACCGAACACCAAAGCGAGCAAATTGTTGCAGTGTCGTGTCAATATCCAAAATCTCTGCGCTCTCTGCGTCTCTGCGGTTCCTTCTACCATCTTAGGCTGTACCGCTGAGGCACGGAGGACGCGGAGGGTAGGACTACTTGGGATCGACGATTGCACCCATAAACAATACTGTTCCAGTCTGGTTGTCGCGGATGGCGCAGAAGAAGGGGCGATCGACCACCAGTTGAAACGGTTCATTCATGGGCATAGAAGTGGCAACAATACCGACAGAGGTGGCAGCAGCAGCTTCAGTGCCTTCTTCGTTCACGTCTACAAAGGTTTTGTGCTTGACCTGATCGATCTTGGTGGAGACCGTGCTTAGCTCGTCGAAGGTGGCTTTGCTGGCATCGAAGGCGATCGGCATTCCCAGAGCCGACAGCACTTTTTTCAGTTCCACATCGTATTCCAGCTTGAAGCGCGGCACCTGCACTGAACCCGGTTGCTTTCTAAAGCGCCCCATCCACTGCTGCCAGTTTTCAGCCGTCAGCGTTTTTGCAAAGCTAGATAAGTTAGAAGATGGCTTTGGCAAGAAGATGTACATGCTTACCTTCTGCTTGCCATAGGGAAGACTCACTGCCTGAAACTGGTCATTTTCGTAGTATTTGTAGCTGCCAGTTTGCGCCATCATGGGGTGGCTTTTCGGACGATCGTTCGCTAAATAAAAAGGTTTATTCGTGGTATCGCTTTTTTCAAATGCCGTCGTCCAGTTGCCCTTAAAGTAAATAGCGTTGATCAGAAACATGATGTCATCCGGCTTTAAACCATTCACAATCTGACTGATTTTGCCGCGCGTCTTTTCCTTCACCCAGTTGTTGATCGTCGCGGTGGCATCGGGAGCCGCAAAGTCTAACTCTGTCACCTGTGCGCCGTAAAATTGCTGATTGTGTTGCATGAAAGTCGGCTTAAAGGGAACGCCTTGCCGCGCCCAAAGGGAATTGGCGATCGCCAACTGCACGCCACTATCAGGATGCTCCAGCAATGCTTTTAGATTCGCGTTTCCCTGATTGAGTGCATTCAAGCTCATGCCCTGAAGCTCCAGGGTTTTTGCCATCTGCCGCTGCGTTTCGCCACTGGCACCGTTGTAAGCCATTGCAAGCGCGATCGCCACACTCGACGGCGACACAAACACATTCTTGCCGCGATCGTGCTTCAGCAACTCTGAGAACAGCTTGAACCCAAAGCTCGTATTTGCAGTCACGAGTTTAGGATCAACAGTCTGAGCTTTCTGCATCGCGATCGGTTGTGGTTGAGTCGGCTGAGGAGTGGCAATTGCCGGATTTACATTCGTTGCCTTCAGACTCGTTGCCTTCAGACTTGTTGCGTTCAGACAGCCTATTAAACCCAGCAGCATCAAACTACCGATCGCCACCAACCCTGCACGCCTTACTTCCCCACGATTCATCGCTACACTCCTGACCAAAACATTGCATGATGCTTTCTACACTTCCACGATGTCATGTTCGGGATGGAAGGACGCGATCGTTGCAGATTCGGTAACTGAACCAGAACATGGTTGAAAAATCAAATTACTGAGAGACACAAGCCTTTTGCAAAAGCGCAGCGTCTACCGTGTTTGCTTTGACCAATTCCCACGCTGTCGTTTCTTTAAAGACTCTCATTGACTGATCATCAAAAAGAGCAACTAGCTGCTTGACTCTAGACTTCTTCTCTTTACAGGCATATTCTCGCGTCACAATTGATGCAACTGTGCCGTCGTCTTCTGGCTTCTGGTTAACTTCAAAGGTTTTCACCTCAGAAAAGTTTCCTTTACGTTTAATAGAGTCGCGATCGACAAAAAACTTAGTATCCGTATCACTCTCGGTAACAAAAAACCAAGCTTCAGCTTGAGCGGAAGAGGCAAGAAACGCAACCGCCGCTGCTGTTAATAAGAAGGAACGATAGACTCTCGATATTTTCATACGTTTAACTTTTTTCTCGGTGAATGACATTCTAGAACAATCAACTCAGGCAACAGTCGTAATGGCTAGTGAGGGGGCGATCGTTGAGGGCGAAAGATGCTTTGTTTCCACGTTCATCCAGTGTTGGCTGTGATGTCGGACTGCAGAATACAGCAATTTTCAATCAAGTGAAGTACAGACCCATGCAGGGAGTCAAGGAATCAAGGGAGTAAGGTGTACCTCAGTAAATTGGAAAACGCTGTATCTTCTGACTGTGTACCAAGCTCAGGAGAGCCGGAGAAGAGTCCGATCAACGGATCAGCTTGAATTTGAGATACTGAAAGCTTCGTTGATATTGAGCTGAGTAACCATGACTGATTCTAACCAACGCTCGATTAGTTCACAGCAATTCTTCTTCACGTTCTGAAAGATCGCCTCTGCCACTTGCACTCAACCCAATAGAAGGAGGAAGCGATGTCTGGCTACTAGAAAAGATAGCGATCGCTCACCAGTCTGAAAACCCTCCTGCTCAGCGACAACAGAATCGAGGATCTCAGCCCATTGGAACCCTTGCGATACCGGGTGATTCTCGGTCTACGTCGCAACCCCATCAGCGATCTCAAGCCACTCAATAGGCTCACCAGATTAGTAGAATTAAAGCTTGGCGAGAATGAAATCACCGATCTGGAGGCGTTGCGATCGCTCACCAACCTGTCAAAACTAAGCTTGAGCGACAATCAGATCAATGATCTCAGCCCGTTGCGGCCTCTCCATCAGTTGACCCAGCTCAACCTGCGCCGCAACGATATTAGCGACCTGAATCCGTTAAGTACGCTCACTCAGTCACGGGAATTGAATCTTGAGGACAATCGTTTGATGGATGTTAGTGCGCTGCGATCGCTCACCAACTTGCAAAAACTTGACTTTGCAAAGAATGCGATCGACCAACCAGTTTGTCCTGTTAAGCCAGAATCGATTTGTCATTTCCAACCTCCGCTTTAATTCAAATTGAATACTTTAGCCAGGTTTTAAAGACTTGGTTCGGCAGCTTAAACAGCAAGATGAAGTTCAATATCTTTAATTAACTAAAATGCGTTCCAAACTCTTCAGCAGCTTTTTCCATCTCGCTAATTGCATCTAAGATGATGCCAGCATCCATTATAGGGCTTAGATAGTAAGATTCAGGCAATTGATATGGACGACTTTTGTAGATATGCGGCACTCGACTTTTTATTTCGTTCAAGATTGTCAACATTTTGGGACCTTCGCTCAACCAAGTGTTGTATAAAAAATCTCGTGATTATGCCCCTTCATCATATTTTGGCTCTGTTGCTGCTTGCCCTCTTGATAATCTTTAACACTATTCGCTAACTTGCTAAGACTGCTTGTCAGTTTGAGACCTTCACTTGCCAAATCGATATTTGAATAGTTTTGGCATTTATATACTTAACTCACCACGTCTAAAGGGTGGGTTATTTTGCATTTAAAAAATTATCTTTTACAGAAGTGTATTGCTTGTTATCTATAGCCAAATTATTGAAGTGCTTACCTAGCGACAGTTTTATTTTACAAATGGTTTTTATTTCATTTTAAGTTTACTTGTTTTCTTTGTTGCTTTTTGCTTCTGTTGTCGCTTTTTTTGCTCTTAAAAACTTTGATCTCATTAACCCATACGTAATAGCATCAAGAGTAGTTGTTAAAGTAGCGCACAAGCCATACGAAAAAATAGAAGCAAATATAGAAAAAAGATATTTTCTTTGGTCTGAAAATCCCTCAACCGTTAAAACTAATGTATTGACATAAGCAAATATAGAAAAAACCAAAGCGGCAAATAAACTAAGCAGAGAAAACCTAAATATAAAAATAATTGCGGTATATCTATTTTTTTCTTCTAAAAAAAGAACAAAACTGTCATCGCTCGACGACATTATTATAGTTAAAGCTGCAAAATGCAAAGGGAAAATAATTGAAAGAATAGAAATTGCAACACCGTACACATCCTTTGCAAAAGCATTTGGCACGGTTTCAGGCAGCAAAAAATATAGCAATGCACCAATCGCAATGCTAAGTGGAAAATCCCAAGATAATAATATGTATTTTATGTTTTCAAGTTTCACGGCATTAATTATTAAACCTCTCAAAATTTTGTCAAAACTTGATTTTACAGAATCAAAAACATCTTCAACTTTTTCACGAATTAAAACAGTTGCCTTAATGGGATTACCACTAGTTGTAATTGTTTTGAATTCACCGTTTATTAATCCAGAAAATGAAGCCTTACCGTACCCATCATTTGCCATTTCAATTTTGCTTCTTATTTCTTCGCTTAATCTAATTCTATCAATGTTAAGGCTGTTTGAGCCATCTTTTTTAGAACTATATTCTTCAGTGTATTTTGAAGCTCCAATAGCTTTTATATCATCATCAAGACTTTTCCAAATTGGGTGTGATCGTGGATTAGAAGGATGGAGTTTAAAGGAAATTTTCTTAATAGTCTGAAACTCATTTATTCTTTCGATGAAATCGCCTCTTTCATTTATGGCTTGTATGTCAGTATCAACAAAGAAATGGTTGTGAGCTTTTTCAAATAGCTTGCAAAATTGAGAATCAAATTGTTTGCTTCTTATTTGATTTGACGAAGCTTGATAAGCAATCGTCCCAGATTTTATATGCAGAAAAAAGCTGGACTTTGCAATTATTAAATTTTCAATTACTCCTTGTTCAGATTGGCTTGTGTCTGGGTTTACAATTTCTTCAGGAAATAATTTTCTGTACTTTGTCAAAAATGCGTGTATGTAAATGTCGTTATTATATTCAAGGCGTGAAACGTCAATAAATTCCCAAATGTTTCCCCTTTCTTCTAGCCTTACCCCTTGACGAAAAGCGTTAATTACATATTCTGTTTTGTTGTCATACATCGCAGCAATGTTTAACCGACCAAAGTAATAAGTTCTTTCGCCTATCGACATACATACTCCAGTATTTCCTGATGAAAGCTTATACTTTTTTTAGGGAAGGCTCAAGTAGTATGTAACGCTTATAGTTGGGCAACAAAAAACCAGCAAGCTTTGCTGGTTTCAAGAAAGAGCTTTTGAGGCTTTAGCTTATTCAGTACGATCGCGGATCTTGTAGGTTGGGTTGAAGCATGAAACCCAACACTCATCACTCTTTGCCTACCCCATCTAAATTTTGAATCTTACCATTGGCTCCCCAATCTTCCGTATACATTCCCCATCGCACCGCTCGATGAAAGCTTGAATACGCCCATTCCTTGGGTGCTTTCACCAAGCCATGATGGACAGGATTGTAATGAATGTAGTCGCAATGCTGTGAAAAATCTGCATCATCGTAGATTTGATGTTCCCAAAAGCGTCGTTGCCATACTGCTTGTTCCCCCTTGTGTTGCCGAGCCGTTGATCGTTGCTGGCGAAATTGTGCAGGGCAGCGCCGAGTAAATCCACTTTTGATCAAGCGCCAGCGGTTAGAAAAATCGGCATCCTCTGGTGGCAACGTCCAGAGGCAATGGAGGTGATCTGGTAAGACGACGATCGCCTCGATCGTAAAGGGGTGGGTTTGTTTGACGGAGCGAAAGGCTTGGCGGAGTTGCTCAACAACCTCTGGATGTTGAAAGATTGATTGCCGCTGATGGGTTACAAGGGTGAAGAAATAGGTTGCTCCTGGTGTTTTGGCACGGCGGTAGTGCATGAGTTGCCCTCGACCTGACTAAATTCAGGATGGGCAATGCTGGGCAAAATTGATCGCGATCGCGGCAAATTGTCTTGTTGGGTTTCGTGTCCTCTACCCAACCTACTACTCTGCCTACTACTAAATTGATCGCGATCGCGAAAAGATGCTTTGTTGGGTTTCGCGGACTCAACCCAACCTACTCGGTGTTCTCCAACACCTGTCAGTGGTTCATTTCTGTAGTTGTTCTAAAGGAAATGCCGATTTTCTTATGCCTTCCTAAGATAGAAGGTGGAAGCACACCGCATAATAAAGCGGAGTCATTCCGACCAAGCTCGGCTATCAGGAGGTTAACCAATGGTCGAAGCCTACGAATCGCTAGACTATGAATATGCGCTTGATCGTGACTGCACGACCCTTTCGCGTCACGTCTTTCAGCAACTCCAGAGCTTTTCTGCCGACGCGCAGGATCTGAGCGCGCTCATGAACCGGATTGCGCTGGCAGGTAAGCTCATTGCTCGTCGTCTCAGTCGTGCGGGTTTGATGGAAGACGCGCTAGGCTTTACGGGTGGCGAGAATGTGCAGGGTGAGTCCGTTAAGAAAATGGACGTGTACGCGAACGAGGTCTTTATCTCGGTGTTCAAGCAGAGCGGGTTAGTCTGCCGCTTGGCTTCTGAAGAGATGGAGAAGCCGTACTACATTCCTGAAAACTGTCCGCTGGGGCGTTATACGTTACTGTACGACCCGATCGACGGCTCCTCCAATGTCGATATCAACATCAACGTTGGCTCCATTTTTGCGGTGCGTCAGCAAGAAGGCGACGATCTGGACGGAACAGCCAGCGATTTACTGCAAAGCGGACGCAAGTTGATTGCAGCGGGTTACATTCTCTACGGTCCCAGTACCGTGCTGGTGTATTCGATCGGCAAAGGAGTTCACGCCTTCACCCTTGATCCCAGCCTGGGTGAGTTTATTCTGTCCAGTGAAAATATCCAAATGCCGGAGCATGGTCCCATCTACAGCACCAACGAGGGCAACTTCTGGCAATGGGATGAGTCAATCCGCGATTACATTCGCTATGTTCATCGGCATGAGGGCTATACCGCTCGCTACAGTGGTGCCCTGGTGGGAGACTTCCATCGCATTCTGTTTCAGGGCGGCGTGTTTCTCTATCCCGGTACAGTCAAAAAGCCAGAGGGCAAGCTGCGGCTGCTTTACGAGACGGCTCCACTGGCATTTTTGGCAGAACAAGCTGGGGGCAGAGCCAGCACTGGCACACAGGACATTCTGGATGCCGTGCCAGAAAAACTCCACGCCCGGACACCACTCATCATTGGCAGTAAAGAGGATGTGGCGTTAGTGGAGTCGTTTATTCAGGAACGATCGCGGCAGGCGATCGCAGCACATTAATAGTTGTTGGTTTTTGGTTGTTAGTTGTTAGAGAGAAGTTTGACGCTGATGACCAGGAATCTGATTTAGGAGGAAGTACGATGACAGCGACGAATCATCTGTTTGAGATTAAAGAGTTTGGTCAGAGCATCTGGATGGACAATCTGGCGCGGGATCTCATTAAATCCGGCGATTTGAAGAAGTTCATTGAAACGCGTGGACTGCGTGGGATCACATCAAACCCGGCGATTTTTGAGAAGGCGATCGCGGGGAATGCGATGTACGATGCTGACATTGAAGCGGGGATCAAAGCCAAGAAGTCCACCCTGGAAATTTACGAATCGCTGGTGTTTCAGGACATTCGGGATGCTTGTGACATCTTCAAACCCATCTATGACGAATCTGGCGGGTTAGACGGCTACATCAGCATCGAAGTGCCGCCCGATATTGCCGATGACACCGAGAAAACGATTTCCGAAGCGCGACGTTACTATGCAGCGATCGGCAAAGAAAACGTGATGATCAAGATCCCCGGCACGTCGAAAGGAATTCCGGCTGTCGAGCAGGTCATCAGTGAGGGGATCAACGTCAACGTCACGCTCTTATTCTCTGTCAGCAGCTACGTTGAAACCTTCTGGGCATACATTCGCGGGTTAGAAAAGCGCGTGGCAGAAGGGAAAGACATTAGCAAGATTGCCTCCGTCGCTAGCTTCTTCCTGAGCCGCATCGATACCAACATTGACGGCAAAATTGACGCGAAGCTAAAAGCAGGTGTGCCCGACAACGCCATCCGCGATCGCTTGCTAGCAGTTAAAGGAAAAGTAGCGATCGCTAACGCAAAGATTGCCTACCAGGAGTATAAGAAGATCATTCAGAGCGATCGCTGGAAGGCTCTAAGTGCCAAAGGTGCTAATGTTCAACGCCTCCTCTGGGCAAGTACAGGCACCAAAAACCCGGACTACAGTGATGTGATGTACGTGGATGAACTAATTGGTTCTGATACGGTTAACACATTGCCACCCGCCACGATCGAAGCCTGTGCCGATCACTGTAATGTTGCCGATCGGATTGAAACAGGCGTTGACGAGTCGTACAATCTGCTCGAAAGCCTCAAAGACCCCGACATCAACATCAACCTGGATCACGTCATGGACGAACTCCTCCTTGACGGCATCGACAAATTCATCCAGCCCTTCCAGTCGTTGATGAAATCCCTCGAAGACAAAGTAAACCGTCTGGCAGCCGTTTAGTTGTTGGTTTTTGGTTGTTAGTTGTTAGAGTTTCCATCCAACAACTAACAACTAACAACTAACAACTGCTTTCAGTCAACTGCTCAACTCCAACTTACCCGCTCTCATCTATGGTTACTCTGCTCGAAAACCCCCTTCGCGTTGGTCTCCAGCAAGACCGCATTCCCGAACCGCAGATTCTGATTATCTTTGGTGCGTCTGGTGATCTCACGCAACGCAAGCTCGTGCCCGCGGTCTACCAGATGAAGCGAGAGCGTCGGTTGCCGCCTGAGTTGACGATCGTAGGGGTTGCCCGCCGTGATTGGAGCCATGACTACTTTCGAGAGCACATGCGCGAAGGGGTCGAAGAATTTGGTGGTGGACTGGGGACACAGGCTATCTGGGATGACTTCGCCAAAGGCTTGTTCTACCACCCCGGCGACCTGGATAACCAAGACGATTACCAGAAGCTGAAGACGTTTTTGGCAGAGCTTGATCAGCAGCGTGGCACACGGGGCAATCGCGTGTTTTACCTGTCCGTTGCGCCCAAGTTCTTTGCTGAAGCCATTCAACAGCTTGGCGCTTCGGGCATGATCGAAGACCCCAAAAAGCAACGGCTAGTCATTGAAAAGCCTTTTGGTCGTGATCTGGCTTCGGCGCAAACGCTCAATCGAGTGGTGCAAAAGGTCTGTGATGAACAGCAGGTCTATCGCATCGATCACTATCTGGGTAAAGAAACCGTACAAAACCTGATGGTGTTCCGGTTTGCGAACGCCATTTTTGAGCCACTGTGGAACCGTCAGTTTGTCGATCACGTTCAAATCACGGTAGCCGAAACGGTGGGGCTGGAAGGACGAGCAGGCTACTACGAAACGGCAGGTGCCTTGCGCGACATGGTGCAAAACCACCTGATGCAGTTGTTCTGCTTAACCGCGATGGAAGCCCCTAACTCGCTTGAAGCCAACAGCATCCGCAACGAAAAGACGAAAGTGCTGCAAGCCACTCACCTGACAGATCTAGAGACGCTTGGCAATTCTGCCATTCGCGGTCAGTACACGGAAGGCTGGATGAAGGGCAAGCAAGTGCCAGCCTATCGGCAAGAAGAAGGCGCGGCACCAGAATCGACGACTCCAACTTATGCGGCGCTCAAGCTGACGATCGACAACTGGCGCTGGAAAGGCGTTCCCTTCTATCTGCGAACAGGCAAACGGATGCCCAAAAAGGTTTCAGAAATCGCCATTCAGTTCAAAGAAGTGCCCTTTTTGATGTTTCAATCAGCAGCGAAGCAAGCCAATCCTAATATTCTTACAATGCGGATCCAGCCTGATGAAGGCATTGCGATGCGCTTTGAGGTGAAAACACCAGGAACGTCTTTGAGGACGCGATCGGTCGATATGGATTTTCGCTACGACACTGCCTTTGGGCAAGCAAACACGGATGCTTATAGTCGCTTACTTGTAGACTGTATGCTCGGCGATCAGACCCTCTTCACGCGTGGCGATGAAGTCGAAGCCTCCTGGCGCATCTTGACTCCCCTACTGAACGTTTGGGATGCCCCTGCCACCCCCGAAAGCATTCCCCTCTACGAAGCAGGCACCTGGGGACCTGTGGAATCGGAACTGCTGCTCAACAGCGATGGGCGGAACTGGAGAAGACTTTAAGGAAAGGCTAAAGGCTAAAGGCTAAAAAGTTTAATCAGTGACCAGTGAAACAGTGACCAGTGAACAGTGAGCAGCCATCAGTGAACTAGTGACCAGTACATCAACATGGTTTGCTTAAAGACTGGAGACTGATAACTGACGATTGATCACTGCCTTCTGCCTCCTGCCCTCTGCCTCCTGCCTTTTTCTAACAACTAACAACTAATTACCAACAACTGACTATGACCACCACTCCACTTGTTGCGTTACAACGACCCAAAGATATTTCTCTTGATGAAATTGAGGCAGAACTCGGTGCCATTTGGCAGACTCAGAATGCTGATTCACCCAATCAAGGTGCCACCAGAGCAGCGACCTTTAGCATGGTCGTTTACGAGCCAGAAGAGTTTCAGCAACTATTAGCCGCACTGGGGTTTTACGAAGGACCGATCGACGGTATTCATGGTCCCATGACTAAAGCGGCGGTGCAGGATGCCCAGAAAGCCTACGGTTTATCCATTACAGGGCGGGTTGATCCTACAACTCTAGCGAAGCTCCGCGAAGAATTTACCAAAAAGCCGAGCGATCGCATCAAGTTCTCAAACCCCAACGTGCGCGGCTTCAGCATCAGTGACGCGATCGCAGTGCAAAACCCCTGTCGCATCATCACCCTTTGTCCGGTGTTAGGCGAAGATCAGGGCGTAACGGCTCAGGTCTCTGCCTATTGCCCAGTACAGCAAGGCAGTGGCAGCAATCTCATCTGCTGCGAGTACATCACCTTACGGGGCACAAAAGCAGCGTTGGAGCGGGTCGGAGCGCTGGTTGCGTCTCTCATGATCCCCGATCTGCCCAAATTTGTGTGGTGGAAAGCAACCCCAAATCCCGATCAAGCCCTCTTCAAAGCGCTAGCAGAGACTTGCAACTGCCTGATTCTCGACTCCTGCTACTTCAGTGATCCAGAGTCTGAGTTTCTCAAAATTCAAGAGTTGATTGACGAAGGCACCTATATTGCCGACCTGAACTGGCATCGCCTGCAACCCTGGCAAGAGCTGATGGCAGCCGCATTTGATCCCCCTGAGCGCCGCGCGTCGTTGATTGAAGCAGACCAGCTTGCGATCGACTACGAAAAAGGGAACGCTGCTCAGGCACTTCTTTACCTCGGTTGGATTGCCAGTCGGCTTGATTGGCAACCTGTCGCGTTCAAAGAAGCAGGTGGTGACTATGACCTCAAATACATCACCTTTAAGGGAGCCAACCAGCGCGAAATTACGGCTGAGTTAGCTGCTATTCCAACTGCCGATTGGGGCGAAATCCTGGGCGATCTCGTCGGGATTCGCATCACATCCACAAACCTACAAGCAAATTGCTGCACGATCCTTTGCTCGGAAACCACAGGCTGTATGCGCATGGAAGCAGGCGGCAGTGCTCAGGCGTGCCAGACCGAAGTTGTCTCATCGCTATCAGATCAGAAGGCAGAGTTTTTGTTGAGCCAGCAGCTTCAACGCTGGGGACACGATGTGCTGTATGAAGAAAGCTTAGCCGTGGTTGCTAAAGTACTGAAGCTGCACGGGTAGAGAGTTGTTAGTCGTTAGTTGTTAGTTGTTAGATGTATTGAATCGTTAGGTTAGCCTTAATATGCGTTGCGTTACGCTGACGCTTTTCTTGGATGGCGAAGCCTACACAGCACCCTACGGGCTAATGTTTTGAGTCAGTACAGTTAGTTGTTAGAGTTTAGAACTAACCACTAACAACCAACAACCAACAACTATTTTATGTCTCTCCTTGTTGCAGGTGAACGGAGTGGGGTGGGCAAAACAACCGTCACGTTGGCGTTGCTGTCTTGCTTACGGCAGCGAAAGATACAGGTGCAATCGTTTAAGGTTGGACCTGATTACATCGACCCCATGTTTCATTGTTATGTGACGGGTCGCGCTTGCCGCAATCTTGACCCGATGTTGACTTCCGAAGCCTACGTGCAGGAGTGCTTCGATCGCCATGCTCAAACCGCCACCCATGCTCTCGTTGAAGGAGTCATGGGGCTGTTTGACGGAGCGGCTGGACGCAAAGATTTTGCCAGCACCGCTCACATCGCCCGGTTGCTAGAGCTCTCCATTCTACTGGTGCTGAATTGCAGCGGGATGTCTCACTCGATCGCCGCCATCGCCCACGGCTATCGATCGCTCGACCCTCGCCTCAAGTTTGCCGGAGTGGTGCTGAACCGCGTTGGCAGCGATCGCCATCTAGAACTTCTCACCGCTGCCCTGGAACCCCTCGGTATCCCCATTCTAGGAGTCCTTCGCCGTCAGGACGAGATTACCATTCCCGATCGCCATCTGGGACTCATCCCCACTGCTGAACTCGAAAACCTGAACGCGATCGTCGATCGGCTGGCTCATCTGGGCGAAACGTGTTTTGATTGGGCACGGTTGATGCCATTGTTGGAGCAAACAGGAGAGAGGAGCGAGGAGAGAGGAGAGAGGAGAGAGGAGAGAGGCATTAGCGGTCAGCAGTCAAAATCCACTCCCTCACCCCTCACCCCTCACCCCTCACCCCTCACCTCTTCTCCCCGCCTTGCGATCGCTCAAGACGCTGCCTTCAGTTTCTACTACGCCGATAATCTGGACTTACTCGAAGCATTGGGTGCTGAGCTGGTTCCCTGGAGTCCTCTGCACGATCGCGCGTTACCAGAAGGCGTGCAGGGGCTTTACTTTGGTGGTGGTTTTCCAGAAGTGTTTGCAGAGCAGTTAGCGGCGAACGTGACGGCTCGTGAAGCTGTGCAAAAAGCGATTCAAGCTGGTATGCCGACCTATGCCGAGTGCGGTGGGCTGATGTATCTCTGCGAAGCGATCACAACCTTTGACGGTCAATCGTTGCCAATGGTAGGAACGTTGCCAACTACGGCAGTCATGGGAAAACGGCTGACCCTGGGCTACCGACAGGCGATCGCCCATCAAGATAGTCTGATGCTGGAGCATAATTCAACTGTTTGCGGACATGAGTTTCATCGCTCCTCTCTGACTCAGGAACCAACATCTCCGCTTTTTTCCCTACACCCCACAACCCACAACCCATACCCTACCCCTGAAGGCTGGCATCGTCCCCATCTTCACGCGTCCTATCTCCATCTCCATTGGGGAGCGCATCCAGAAAGCCCTGCTCGCTTTCTAACATGTGCTGCCAGGTATGACAGCCGTGCGTGTTGATTGGTCTACACTGCCTTACGATGCTTGACTTGATCGCCACTCTGCCTCGTCTTCTGCCGCTTGCTGCTTGAGGTGGATGTTTTTCAAGTGTTTTTTGACCGTATCCAGCGCAATGTAGAGGTTGGCTGCGATCGCTTTACGGCTACAGCCCGATCGTCGATGTAACCAGACTTCCGTTTCGCGGGGGGTCAATCCCCATTTTTGGGCTTCGGCAAGCGCAAGACTCTGTACTGATTGGTTCTGGTCTTGCAGGCGCAACAATAAGCAGGGGCGTGAGGCAATCTCCAGCGCCAACCACTGTGCCCGAATGCGGAAGGTCGTTTTGGGCGTGACCACTTCTGATTCGAGCACGATCGACTGCGTAGGGCACAGGGCTTTGCTTTCAATCAGTGACTGATAGATACGCTGAATTTCGCGTGGTAACGGATCGGCGGTGTCACGCCACAGTTGAGCGTAAATAGTACGTGCCATGCCATTGGCATAGACGAGGTCATGTTGATCGGTCATGACTAAAACACCATCAATCAAGCTTTCTAAGATTGATTGCAGTAAATTATCGAAATTAATTGAGTAATTCATAATGATCGTGTTCATTGGGGGCTGAAATGAACGTTTTGTTGCCTTTTGTGTTGCTTTATGGGCACAAAAACTGTTTAAGCGAAAACAAGCTCTAACTCACACACACCACTGTTTGAGATCACAGCGTTTTTTGTCGTGACGGCTTAGCCGCATCGTCTTTCCTCCAGTTCTGTATAATCCAGACGTTGGACGATCCTTATCCGGCTGACTGTAAGAAAAAGTAATACATTGAGCCAATCGAAGGTAGGAATCTGCTTTTAGGCGCAATGTTTAATGCTTTTCAGCCTTGAAGAACCGTTAATAATGGTTACAGCTTGAATTGCAGAATTACGCATAGATGAGGCATTTTTTTTGCTGCGAAGAATGGTATTGATGCCTGTAATGGCGCTCCCTGCAAGAAGAGAACCTGTACACCCTGCACCCTAAATCTTGCCTTTACAAGCTGCCTTTCATCGGCTCACAAAAAGCCTACCGCTTGGGTAAACTCGACGATCGCCAGCACTCTCTGGCTAGCTTACAGCACGTTTTTCAGCTAAGCAGATCCTTCCAGTTTGCCAGTTTATAACACTTAATGAAGCGACCATAGCCCATCCCGCAAATCTATGGATTCAACTGTGGCTTTGACGCTCTAGCCAAATTTAGTTCAGCCTTTGGCTCCCATCCTGCTCAATTTATTAGCGCCGATCTTCATCTATCTGTCTACACTCAATTGAGTGATTTTTGACGCTCCAACAAGTGTAGCTCTAGCAACCCGACAATCTGTAAAGACCATGCTGATTGAGTTTCAGCTTTTAGCCTATAGCAGTCAGTGCTCAATGTCAGACAAACCGCCGATCGCTGGCAACTTGAACTGCAAGATGCACTGCATACGTGAATCGGGACAATTGTAGCAAGCAAATTAATATCTACTGAGTGAAAGAGACAGAATTTAACTAATAGTTTGAAACCACTGTATTCAGCTATAAAATGATTAAAAGGTTTCGTCTAAATCTTCTTTTGCAAACGGTATTCAAGCGTCAGCTTACGTGCTGTGATAGTACCAACTAACTCAAGCTGTCTGTTCTTCAAACACGGGTTGAGCTATTCGTTATGCACTGGCACTGCAAGGTGAACAGATACCCGAATCGATCGCGCTTTTACCGCCTTAACTGTTGAAAATGGAGGCAACCTGAAGACAACTTGAAAAGCTTTGCATCGTTCAAGCCAGGATCTCCTGAAAGCGCTTTGTGGAAAGGGCACGATCGCTAGGGCGTGTCATCAATTAGCTCCGAAACCTTGCAATATCAGCAGTGTCGCGCCCGTTCCGGCACACCAGGCTAGGGGCTGGAATCCTTGCTGAAAGTCATGTGTAGTAGTAATTGATGACAGCCCCTAACATTTGGAGGCGTGCTGGTTTGAGCCGCAGGCGGACTATCGCAGCAGCAAGTAATACAGATGCCCTGTGTCGTTGATGAGACCCGCCCGATCGCCCGCCTGTTTCCCCGTACCCATGAATAGATCGACGCGCCCTGCCCCTTTGATTGCGCCGCCTGTGTCTTGATCCAGCACATAACGGTTGACTGAGCGTTTAACGAACTGCCCTGCTGGAGTGGCGGCGGGAATCTGGGTTTGAATCAACGCCAGCGCACCGGGAGGAAACTGAGTTTTGTCGGTGGCGATCGACCGTTCTGCTGTCACAGGTGCGCCTATACTGCCGATCGCGGCAGCACCATTGGTTCGCTTGAAGAAGACAAAGCGATTGTTGCGAGGAAGGTACACATCGCGATCGGCGGGATTATCCGTCAGGTATTGGATCAGCAACGGCAGCGTCAGCTCTTCTAGCTTAAATTTGCCTGCTTTGACGAGTTCTCGACCGATCCCCGTATAGGGATAGTCGGTTGTGCCAGCGTGCCCGACAGTCATTACAGTGCCATCGGTAAGGTTCAGCCGCGCTGATCCCTGTACCTGAATGAGAAAGGCTTCCAGGCGATCGTGTAGCCACACCAGTTCCAAACCTTTCAACCAACGATTGTGGAACTGCAACCCATCGGCTCCTTCAAGCTGGAGTCGCGTTGGGTGGGGTTTTGCCCAGCGTGCTAAGTCAGGCGGCATCCGAAACAGCGGATAGCGAAAGTCTGCGGTGGGACGGCGACTGGCAGTGTAAACAGGTTCAAAGTAGCCTGTAAACGCAACGGTGCCCTGACCATCGTTGCCCGCCGCCTGGTAAAACACAAATTCACGCTCGATCGCCGCCTGCAATGCGGTAGCAGAAGTCGTCGTCAGCAGCAATTGCCGAAAGCGCTTGAGGCTACGAACCACTCGCTCACGGGTGATCCCTGGTGTTGGAGAGGAACGATACGCCGCGATCGCTCGCTCGGTTTGTAAGTAACGCAGGCTGTAATCGATCGCCTTTAACAACGATCGACGATCGTCTGGTGTCTTAAAATCCCCATCAAACGGGCTGTCTGCCGATTGTCGAAATGGCGCGATCGGCAAGGGCAGCAACGGGGCAGTAGCTTTTGTCGCCGGAGAGAGAACTGGCTTGGGTAGACGATCGGGCACGACCTGGCTCGGCGATCGGGCTGGCACGCTAGCCGCAACCCAGAAGGTGCCCGCACAGATAATGCTAATCCAGCGGCTTACAGTCACTCCCTTCGCGCTCATCATGCTGGCGACTAAAACCGCTCGACGCTAGAGCTAAAGACGGGTTCGACCCGAATGCCCAAGACCCTTGCGGGTCGCAGCACCATATACTCGCCCTGCACATTTTTAATGGGCACCGTGATGAAATCATTAGAGGCGGCTTTCGGCACCAGTTCACTGCTATACCACTTCTGAAATTCTTGAATCGTGGCAAACCGCACTTCTTCGCGGTGCCCACCATCAATCAAGAGATGCACCGCATATTCGGTTGGCGTGCGAGCATACTTACTGCGGCGTTGCTCGCCCGAAGCGGCGGGTGTTTCTGCGGCGACAGCATCGCCTGGTCTTGGTTGGTTAAAGTTGCTCGTCATAGACTCGTTCCCTTAATGGTGTGAGAACCTTCCCAATTATCGGTGCAGTTGGGTTGAATACACTCACTTTGCCCACGAATGGTTCAAAAATATCGTTCAAAGTGCTTTCTGATTGTGGGCGATCGCGCTGGGAGGGCTACTAACAGAGCTCTATTCTGCCCTGATGCCCCAGTAGCCACAATCCTTCTCCTCCATCACCGCCTTGATCGACTCATCCTTCTGCTGGAAATGCTCCTGCCGAAATTGCCACTGCTGTTTCATGCCAAGACACCATGATTTTGATGCAGCCCCAAACGGTCGAGCCGCGCTTGCGGCTCCTGTCACTTGAGGCAGTGGTCTTGGGAACGGCATGACTGACTGCTGTGTGGTCGGTACTGGCTGAAAGGTTGACGCGACTGGGGTTGGAGTTGATTGCTGAACGGGACGTGATTGAGCTGAGAAGTCTGGTGCGGCTGCACTGGGGGCTGGCTTGGGTTCGGACGCAGAAAAGAAGTAGCCACGAAATTCTGGCACAGTCATCAAGGTGGCAACAAGTGATGCGCCTGCAATGGCTAAGCCAATGAGGGTTAAGACGGGTGCTTCGCCACTTTGACAATCTCTCGCTTGAGCGGCGGTTACAGGGCGTAAATTTAGTGCTCTTTTGCTTAAGAATGTCCTGCTCATAAGAGTTCCTCTCGCTCGTTGATCACCATTTGGAGCATTGCAATTCGTCTTTCAGGAGCGATGCACTGGTCTGTGCCTGCGATCGACTACAGCAGCAGCGATCGCCTTGGCGTGCGAACCCATGAAGCCTGCTCAAAGAGTCAAGCCGCAATGCAGCAAAGCGCGTTTAATTTTATTTCACGCCAAATTGTTCCCTTTCCGGGCTTCTAAGGAAGGAGGCTTTGTGAAGGTGTCATTCGATGCGTAGGGGCGTGGCATGCGATAGAAAGTCCTCGCCTTCACCTAGAGCGATCTGCCGCATGCCGCGCCCTTACAATTAAGGGGCTGAGGTGATCGAAGTGATTTAATTTCCATTCCTAAGGGTGAATTCTCAGGATATCTTGGGAAGCGCATATCCTCATTGCAAAGGTTTCTACGGCAACAAGTTGAACCGCTGAAGTTGCGTCTGCACCAGCGACGGCAGGCTTTTGTGGAGTTGGGCTTTGTCTTTGAAGACGAGTCGATGCTGGCTGGGGAGATCGAAGGGAAACTGTCCGGGTTGGTCGGAGCGTTCCATTTGGGCGAGGATAATCTGGTCAGCGCGTTTGCATTGCAGGGCATAGCCTACTTCAACGCACACTTTGGGGCTGGGGATCAGTTGGGGTGGAGTGCTGTCAATGTGGGCGATCGAGGTGCCATCGGCAATGAACAAGAGGCTCTGACGAATCGATCGCATCATTTTGCTGCTTAAGCGCGTGGGTCCATCCGTCAGGCGATGAGATTCAACCAGCGTTAGGGGTAAGCGCGATCGAGGGTTGAGTTTTTCCACCAGGGTTTGCAGTTCTTCGCGGAGCAATTCGCTAGACTCGGCGTATTCAGTCTGGTAGCAGAGAAAAATTGTGGGTTCTAGATGCGTCAGGGCATCTTGTTTGGAGAAGTAGATTTCGTGGCTTTGCAGGTCAATGTTGGCGATCGCATAGCTACCGCTGCCTTCAATGTAGAATTCGACGGCTTCCCCTTCGAGGTAGCGCTGAAACCAGAGGGCTTGCTTTACCTCGGCGCTGTCTTCCAAAAAATCTGCCCGCAACCCTGACTTCAGCAAACTATTTTTGCTCAAGCGTAAATCGTGGGGACGCTTTTCTAATTCTTTAATCGGCTCGTATTCCTGGAGATACCAGGCTTTGAGGGCAATAATAGCCATTCTGCGTGCCTTGTAAGTTTAAAATAACCGTGACATGAAAGCCTCGATCGGTCTGACAAATCGTTCCGTCATCGCTAAATCATTCTGTGTGGGCACATTGTAGCTAGAGACGAACTGGTTGCATAGGTTGGCAAGAGAACTTCAAGGGTGGGGAGTCAGGAGTCAGGGGGCAGGGTTCAGGGTTCAGGGGGTAGGAGCTAAAGCGATTGGTTCTATAAGGGAATCAGGAGTCAGGAGTCGGAGTAGTCCTTGTACTGACTCTTTATGGCTAAAGCTGAGTTTGCACACGCACTCTTTCATCAATTAATTAATACAATTGTACTAAAAAACAGACAATCAATCTAAAGACAGACTTGCTTTCTATAAATTTTTGTTAAGCTTGCTGGCTAAATGAATGGGTCATAAAGCCTTTGTGACGGCGCTTTTACCGTATGGCGATCGTGCATGTTTGGTGCCTTTCTAAGGGGAGTGAAGCCTGCTGTGATGAACAGAGTTATCGGGTGGGGGCGTGCGGCTCGGTTACTTTCACTATTGATCGCGATCGGGCTGACCGCGTGTCAAACACCGTCGGGGAAGCGTGAACAATCCCCGCAATCAGATGCGGCTTCTGCGGCTCAACCAGTGAAGCTTGGAGATATGACAGGGGAGGTGGTGTACGAAGGGCAACGACGAACCTATCACCTCTATACGCCAAAATCATACCGCTTCGATCGTCCACTGCCATTGGTGCTGGCTTTTCACGGCTACGGATCGCAGGGGAAAGATTTGGCGAATGGGTCTGGCTTTAACGACATTGCAGAGCAGAAAGGCTTTATGGTGGTTTACCCTGACGGCATTGATCGCCGCTGGAACCCGCTTAACAAGTTTTTGACGGGCGTTGATGATGTGGGCTTTGTGCCTGCGTTGATTGACCACATTAAACGCGTTCGGGCGATCGACTCACGCCGGGTATATGCGGCTGGTGTGTCGAATGGTGGGTTTCTCGTACAGCGGCTTGCCTGTGAATCGTCGTTTCAAATTGCAGCGTTTGCATCAGTCGTTGCCACGCTACCCAGCCAGTTACAAGGCTCTTGCAAACCTCAAGCACCCTCCCCCATGCTGATGATTAACGGGACGGACGATCGCAAAGTGCCCTGGCAGGGGGGCAACCTCAGCTATGGCTCAATTTTGTCTGTGCCTCGGACGATCGACTTCTGGCAGCGTCACAATAACTGTCCCGCATCAGTGCAGGTGAAGCAGCTAACGGGCGGACGTGTCGAAGTTGCTCGCTATGCTAACTGCCAGGGCGGTTCAGAAGTCGAGCTTGTCACACTTAAAGGGGTTGGGCATGTCTGGCCTAGAGGTGGTTCGGGACCGACCCAATTACTTAATGGTAGCGAGGAAATTTGGAGTTTCTTTGAGCGTCACAGGTTACGGCAGGGGTGAAAGGGAGGACGAAGATAGAGTGTAAAACCTCGGAGGTTTAAGCCGCAACGTTGGTCGCGCTGCCTGATGCCTGGTTCAAGCCTCCGAAGCTTGCGGAAGCCCTAATCAATCTTTTTGAGCGCCTCGGCTTTGTGGATGGCATCCTTGCCGCTTTTTTCGCTTTCCACTCGGTATTCAGGCTCCTGTTTGGATGCTTCAAAATGGTGGTTTTTAAAGTCAGTTGGTTCGGTGATAACCTCTTTGACTACACCCCGCGACGTGCCGCCAGAAGATTCCCACTCTACCCGAGCGCCCTTCTTAAATTGCTTCGACATGATTAGATACTCCTTAAAAGAAAAAATGACAACGTCAGTGCCCTTCGCGATCGTTCTGATGCAAAGCAAAATGTGACACAAGCACTGCTATGTTGATACTAGAGGCTGTCATCAATTACTACTACACATTGCTTGCAGTAAGGGTTCTAGCCCCTAGCCTGGTGTGTTGGAACGGGCGTGACACTGCTGATATTGCAAGGTTTCGGAGCTAATTGATGACACGCCCTAGACTTGCCTCGAAATCTGTGGGATTACCATTTCAGCTCTTTCCATGTTAAAGAGACCGTTTGATCATTGCGTCTTTCTAATGAAAGATAAGGTTATCGATCTGATACCAATTCCACACAAACTTGCGTACAAACGGTAGGCTGAGTTGAGTTTAATAAAATCTAACAAAACTCAGCCATTGTTGAGTTTTACCCTGTTCAACCCAACCTGCAAGAAAGATTTGTCAGTCAATCAGGGTTTAGATGTTAAAGGTTGGTTGATCATGAAGACTGACTCGTTTTAAGCCTTCGATCGCAAGGTGATGCATGGGCAGCAACCCCAACATATTGACGGAGATTGTGTTGCCAAAAACGTTTTGCGGATTGTGTAAGAAATTATCAGCATTGTAGATAGGTGGACAATGCCAGTACAGCTCATAACCCAGTGCTACAAGATGTTGAATCAAGGCGGTTGATTTATCCTGGCGATCGTTCTCAAGATATAAAATAGGTTGACAGCGCTGGAGCATTTCTGTTGCTCCCTTCAGGACAGCAAGTTCCATCCCTTCCACATCAATTTTCAGCAGGCGACATTGGGTTAACGCAAAACTGTCCAGCGTTGCAATTTGGACGGTTTCTCCAGCCGCCTGTTCTCCAGACGCATTCTGGCTGAGACTCACGCCGCCGTAGTTGTTGAGCTGGTGATAATCCAGTGCTGGAATTTGCGCGAAACCGGGCGCTTCCCCAAGGGCGATCGCGTAGGTGTGCACATTTGTAATGCTATTGAGCGCCAGATTTGCACACAACGTTTGAAACACAATGCGCTGCGGCTCGATCGCCAGCACGCGTCCTTTTGCCCCCACCGCTTTCGCAAAAAACACTGTATGCGTGCCAATATTCGCGCCCACTTCAACCACCACATCTCCTGGCTGAATGAGCGGTTGGAATAACGACACCTCACCTTCACTCCATTCGCCATATAATTCGAGCGATCGACCAATGTAGAGATCATTGCGATTGTAGAGGAACGTCCCGTGGCGGCAGGTTTGGAGTTGGTTGAAACCGATAAGGGGTGTGGGGTGTGGGGTGTGGGGTGTGGGAGTTTTGAGTTTTGAGTTTTGAGTTTTGAGTTCGGAAAGAGTCTCTGCCTCCTCTGCTTTTCTCCTCTCCCCTCTCTCCTCTCTCCTCTCCCCTCTCTCCTCTCTTCCCTTCTGCCCTCTGCCTTCTGCCTCCTGCCTCCCCTCTCCTCCAATCAATGCCTTTCTCACTTGCTCAAACACCCCATCCCAATCGCCTTCTCTCTCTTGCCGAAACAAACGCATGGTGGGATACCAGGGTGTATCGTCACGATCGCGCAGCCAGCGCCAATCGGCGACATTTGCCAGCAGCGTCCAGACAGGTTTGCCGAGAGCACCTGCAAGATGGGCAACGGCAGTATCCACGCTGATGACGAGATCGAGTTGGGCGATCGCGACGGCAGTATCGGCAAAATCATCAAGCTGCTCATGCAAATCCAACACGGTGGGATGCCCTTCCAGCAGAGTTCGATCAGCTTCTGCCGGATGCTTCTGCAAGCTGTAAAGCGCTACACCAGGAATTTGGAGGAGAGATAAAAAGCGGTCTAGCCCGCACGATCGCTTACGGCTGGTGGAGCTATCGGGGTTGGCTGCCCAGATGATGCCAATTTTGAAGGGAGTCGGGAGTTGGGAGTCGGGAGTCGGTAATTGATGATCGGCGATCGGCAGGCGAAAGTCGCTGGATGGAGTGAGATAGGGCACGTTACCGGGAATGGTTTCTAGCGTAGTTCTCAACAGCAATGGCAGGTCGAGCAGGGGTGCATGAACATTCGTTTGAACATCGACATTGGCGCGATCGACACAGCGATCGATTCCAGGCAGGGTATTCAACAGGCGGATGAGTGGTTTCTGGCAAGCAATCACCACATGACCACCGCGTTGGGCGACCAAAATGGCGTAGCGCGCAAACTGAATGGTATCGCCATAGCCTTGCTCTGCCGTCAGCAGAATCACTTTGCCGTTGAGATCTGACCCATCCCAGAGCGCGTTTGGATAGCGTAGCGACGCACATTGCTGACTCTCCCAGCGCCAGTGATATTCTTCAAAGCCCTGCTTCAGATCGCCCAACAGCAGCAGCACAATACCGAGATTCAAATGGGCGTTGGCATGGTCAGGCTTGTAGTGAAGTGCCTCTCTGTAATGCTCGATCGCCCGTTCAAACTCACCTTGCTCCACCAGACCGCTGGCATAATTATTGTGAGCATCGGCATGATCGGGCTGAAGCTGAATCGCCTTCAGACAGTGGCTCATCGCTTCGTTTATATAGCCCTGCGATTGAAGCGCTGATCCCAAATTGTTGTAAGCATTGGCAAGGTTGGGATCAAGCGCTAACGCCCGTCGGTAATAGACGATCGCCTCACCTACGTTCCCCTGCTCCTGTAGCACCGTTCCCAAATTATCGTGGGCACTGGCATAGCTGGGATTAATGTCAAGTGCCTGCCGATATTGGGCTGTCGCTTCTTCTAGCTTGCCCTGCCGCTGGAGTGCTGTTCCCAAATTGTTGTAAGCGCTGTAACTGTCGGGCTTGAGGGCGATCGCCTGTTCGTAATGAGCGATCGCCGCCTCAACCTGACCCTGACGAAACAGGGAAACACCCAACCCATTGTGCGCGTTGACATGTGTGGGGTCGATCGCCAGTGCCTGCTCATAATGTGCGATCGCCGCGTCTAGCTTGCCCTGCTTATACAACGCCGTTGCCAAATTGCTGTGTGCCGCACCGTACTGGGGAGCCAGCGCAATGACCTGCCGATAGTGCGCGATCGCGTCCTCTAGCTGACCCGTTTGAGCCAAAATCACGCCCAGATTGTAGTGCGTTTCTGGTTGATGCGGTTTCAGCGCGATCGCCTGTTTCTGGTGGGCAATCCCCTCCTCTACGCGACCGTGACGACACAGCACCGTTCCCAGATTGCTATGGATTTCTGCACTCGGCGCAATTTCCAGCAGGCGATCGTAGTACGCAATACTTTCCTCCGCTCGACCCAACTGATCTACAATCAACGCCAACCAGGTTAAGGCGGCAACGTGTTCCGGCTGCTCCTCTAGCACCTGACGGTACAGCGCTTCGGCTTCAGCTAACTGTCCCGACTGGTAATGCTGGTGCGCGGCAGTGAGCTTCTCAGTTGTCAGATCTGTAGTGGGGAATGACATGGGTAGAGGGAGCAGGGGGGCAGAGGGAGAATGGGGGGCAGAGGGGACAGAGGGAGAATGGGGGAGCAAGGGAAGTAGGGGAAAGTTTTGAGTAGCGCTATACACCGCTGAGTCTATTAGACGCGCTTTGCATTTCTTTGATGTCGAAGGCTTTACGCTAGAGAATTTCAAGTTTTGAGTTGAGCCTCTTCTTCCTGTGCTTCCTCTGCTGCTTCCTACCTTCTGCCTCCTGCCTTCTGCCTTCTGCCCTTCCAACAACCAACAACCAACAACCAACAACTCCTCCTTAACCTTCCCCTCACGCCAGCGGAAAGAACACCCGAAAATAGGTGGAAAGAATGGCGCTGCCCCAAAAAACGACGATCGCTGCGCCCAGTGCCAGAAAGGGACCAAACGGCATTGCCTGACGACGGCTAATCCAGCCCAGGGCGATCGCGCCTCCACCCGCAAAGGCACCGATCGCGCAGGCAAGGAAACCTGCCAGCAGCAAATATTTCCAGCCGAGCCATGCACCCATCATGGCAGCGAGTTTGGCATCGCCTGCACCCATTGCGGCTTGTCCCAGCAGCATGGAACCCGCGATCGTAATCAGGTCTAGCAGCCATAGTCCCACCACTGCACCCAAAATGCCGTGCATGAGTTGCGTCAGGGCACCTGCGAGAGTGGCAGTCAGCGTAAAACCCAGGATGGCTTGAAAGATGAGACCGATCGCCAGCCCTGATTGTGTCAGCGGATTAGGCAACGTCATCGTATCCAGATCAATGAGCGACAGAGCCAGCAGCCAGCTTAAAAATGCCCAGTAGCCGATCGTCTGCCACGACCAGCCAAACGCCCAGAAGGTAATGACAAACAAAATTCCTGCCAGCGCTTCCACCAGGGGATAGCGGGCAGAAATGGGATTTTTGCAGTGCCGACAGCGCCCCTTCAGCAGCAGCCAGCCCAGCACCGGAATATTCTCGCGCTTGCCTAATTGATGTAAGCATTTAGGACAGCGCGACGGTGGATGCACCAGCGATAACCCCGCAGGCAAGCGATACACCACGACATTTAAGAAGCTACCGATCGCGGCTCCTAGAATGAAGACGGCGATCGTCACGGGTAGCTCAAACAAAAGATCCATGAGAAAGAAGGGTGAGGGAATGCATTAGACGCGATCGGCGTACACCGCTTAAGTTACCCCAATGGCACAGAAAAAGTAATGGTTGCGATCGCTCCTCTTCACCCGACTCCCCACTCCCTACTCCCTATTCCCCATCCCGCCTAATACATCTCCGACTCAATCTGGCTAAACGGCACAAAGCATTCTTGGGGCAAAAGGACAGGTTTGCCCGAAAAGATCAGCTTGCCCCGATGCGTGAAGCGGTTGATGGCAACCCCTAGCGGACGCTGGATGAGACCGGGATGAACTTCGTAATAGGTTGTGTAAATGAGCCGCGCTGAACGAATCAGAGCGGGGTCTAGCAACGCCGTAAAGTCCGAGTCATCCACCCTGCCTTGATTCTGCTTCTGCGAAACGTATACCACCTTTTTGCCCCTTTGTTTTTGCTGACTTTAGTATATCTGTACGTTCTCAGCAAGGGTTGATTCGTTTAAATTTACCCTTGATTATCACCTCGACGGTCAGACGGCACGCTTTGGCAACGATCAAAACGGCTGAAACCTCGTAAAAGTATACTCACACCCAGCAAATTCGAGTCGATCGCGCCAATTCTTGACAAAACTACACAGACTGGAGTGCTTTGACCAACGCCTCGCCCATTGCCTTACAGCCTAAAAGGATCTTGCCGTCAGACATGATATCGCCCGTGCGGTTGCCCTGATCCAGCACCGTGTTGACGGCTTGCTCAATGCGATCGGCAGCGGCAGGTTGGTTCAAACTATAGCGCAACATCATGGCGGCACTGAGGACTTGCGCCAGCGGGTTCGCCTTGTCCTGCCCTGCAATATCAGGTGCAGACCCATGGACTGGCTCAAACACCCCTGGTCCCGATGCGCCCAAACTGGCAGAGGGCAGCATCCCGATGCTTCCGGTCAACATCGCGGCGGCATCCGAGAGAATATCGCCAAACAGATTGCTGGTCACGATCGTGTCGAACTGTTTGGGATAGCGCAGCAACTGCATGGCGGCATTGTCTACGTACATGTGCGAAAGTTCGACATCGGGATAGTCAGAGGCAAGCGCCGTGATGCGATCGCGCCACAGTTGCGAAACTTCCAGCACATTTGCTTTATCCACCGAACACAGTTTCTTTCCACGCTTCTGAGCCGTTTCAAAGCCCACGCGACCGATGCGATCAATTTCCGATTCGGTATACGCCATCGTGTTGACCCCGCGCTTTTCGCCCGTCTCTGTGGCAAAAATGCCTTTGGGTTGCCCAAAGTACACGCCTCCCGTCAGTTCTCTTACCACCAGAATATCCACCCCTTCCACGATTTCGCGCTTCAGGCTGGAGGCATCCACCAACTGGGGCAGAATTTTGGCAGGACGCAGATTGGCAAACAGCCCCAAGCCAGCCCGCAGCCCCAGCAAGCCCGTTTCGGGACGCAGATGACGGGGTAAGGTGTCCCACTTGTAGCCCCCGATCGCCGCTAGCAGCACCGCATCACTATTTCGGCACAGCTCTAACGTTTCGGCAGGAAGGGGTTCACCTTTCGCATCGATCGCCGCCCCACCCATCAGCGCTTCCTGAAACTCAAACGCCAGATCCAGTTGTGCCCCGATCACGTTCAGCACCTCAACCGCCACTGCCATAATTTCGGGACCAATGCCATCTCCAGGAAGAAGCGTGATGCGGTAATGCTGAGTCATAGTGTGCCGTGAATGCAAGGGCTAAGTTTCGCTGCAAAAGCTTTGCGTCACACCGTCACTTTGTCACTGCAAAGCAACGGCAACAAGTGGATTACAGGCTCACTATCATACCGCGAGATGAAGCATACCATCGCACAAACAATATAGTACAATCAAACTATTTTATACCGTCAATGCTTCAGCCTCAATGCCCACGCCTCGCTCAGACCAAGACTCTCCCTGGAAGGACATTCTGCGTCAGTATTTTCAGGATGCGATCGCCTTCTTCTTTCCACAAACTGCTGCACGCATTGATTGGCACCGTCCCTATGAGTTTCTAGATAAAGAATTTCAGCAAATTGCGCCAGAAGCCGCGATCGGCAAACGCTATGCCGATCAGTTGGTAAAATTGTGGCTCAAGCGAGGACAAGAACTCTGGCTACTGGTGCATGTTGAAGTTCAAGCGAAAGCCGAAGCCAGATTTGCCGAACGAATGCTGGTGTATCACCTGCGAATTTTCGATTGCTTTCACAGTCACGCGACCAGTCTGGCGATTCTGTGTGACGGTAATGCCAAATGGCGACCCAATCAATATCATTTTGGTGATCCTGATACAGAACTCACGTTCCGCTTCGGGATGGTGAAGTTGCTCGATTACCGCGATCGCTGGGCTGAGCTGGAGCGCGATCGCAATCCCTTTGCCGTTGTCGTCATTGCGCACCTAAAAACGCAGGAAACGCAACAGGACTCTCAGCAACGGAAAGAGTCGAAGTTACGCTTAATTCGACGATTGTATGAGCAGGGCTATGAGCGACAAGACATTCTCAACCTGTTTCGGTTTATTGATTGGGTTATGATCCTGCCAAAAGGGTTAGAGCGCGAGTTCTGGCAAGAGTTGAAAGTTTACGAAGAGGAACGACAAATGCCCTACATCAGCAGCGTCGAGCGTATGGGGATCGAGCAAGAGATCGAGCAAGGGATCGAGCAGGGGATTGAGCAGGGAGAGCGATCGCTCGTTTTACGGCTCCTGACCCGCAAAGTGGGAACACTACCTGAGTCAGTAACCGCACAAATCAATACGTTATCTCGTACTCAACTCGAAGCATTGGGGAAGCGTTGCTGGACTTTTCTGGTCTGTCCGAGTTGGAAACGTGGTTGACAGAGGAAGAACAGTAGAAGATCGCTGCTCTAACCTCCAGTTTTGATCGATAATGTAGGTCTAAATTGGAGACTACCCGAATAGCCCGGATGACACCAGCTTTTCAAAAACGCCAAATACAAAGTGGATAGCTTCAGCCCATGAATACATTCGGACTGTTGCACCATTTCCCTTGAGTAGCGTCAGCATTTCTGGTGATTTGACAAAATATAAAGGTGTAAATCCTTGCGCCCCAGCCCTTGCGTTGATTTCTGCTCCGTTAGCAATGAGCAATTCTGCTATAGAGATATAATCCTTTTCTACTGCTAGATGAAGTGGGGATTTGCCTTGAAAGTCAGAAATGTTAATCTTTTCTCCTCTCGCGATCAAAGTTGCAACGATCTCTTTTTGACCACCAATAACTGCTAAATGTATTGATGCCATATATTATTCTTTGCTTGAAAAGAGATCGCTCATTGACACAGTTTGGTTGAAGCATATCGCATGGTACACACAAGGATTCTGCTTCTCTTTTCCTAATTGTCTTTTGCCAAGTGATTTACAGGAAAGGGAACGCTATCTTGTGAATTTTCAGTGCTTGTAGAAGTCTTGCAGATTGAAATGCGGCTATTTAAAGGCATCTCAGTAAAGTGCTTAAACTATGTGGAAACTTGCGCTTTGTTCCACATTCTGCCAGAGCAAGTTACAGGGTGACAAAACTACTCTAAACCATCCTTTAAGGCTATTTCCCTGACTCTTGCTGTTCTACCGCTCTTTCGGTGCGGGCATTGGGATTTGCCTTCGGCTGCCAGAGCTTGAACGAACCCGTCATCCAGCGATCGAGGGCAACGCGGGTGTTGTAGCTGGCGCTGCTCAGGGGCTTGGGCAGAAATTGGTCCCCGAAGCCGATAAAGATCAGCGCCAAAAGGAGAAGGATGGGAATGGTTGCTTTACGGCTAAACATGGCTGAGGACGGCAAGCGCCGGATGAAGTGGGTAAGGTTATGGTTCCCCGTCACGTCACGATGAATGATCACGGCTGGACGATCGCGCCTTAAAGCCCGGTCTTGCACGGCTGAAGGAAGGGATGAAGTGGGTTCCCCGATCGCACCCGATCGCAGGCTGGTGACTTGCTAAGTCTAACGTTCATCTGAAACGACTGGCAGTATCATGGGGCGCAAGAGGCAACCCTGGTGAACGTGCGATCGTGCTCTGGTTCCTGGATTGCTCGTGTCATCGTTGGTGGAGAGGGACTTATGGGCTGTGCTAAAGGGTTAGAGCGATCGAGGGTGGGGCAAACAATTGCTGGGCGAACACTCGTGGGGCGATCGATGGGAGTTGCCTTGCTACTGTTGACCCTACAAGGACTAATCAATCACACGGGTACGGTCATTCTGGCTCAGACAACGGGTGATCCTAACGCGGCACCGCTATACCCCTCTGCGGCGCCTCCCCCTGCAGTCACGCCCTTACCTGACCAACGACAGCGGCAAGAGGAGCAATCTGTTAGCCCTGATTATCGAGTAAGTGCCCTTCAGCCCGTGGGTGACAGTACGCTTTGGGTGGGTTCCTGGCAGGGATTGGCGCAGATTAACCCCAGCAGTGGCAAGGTACGGGCGCGCCTTCGTTTACCCAATCAGACGGTGGGTGCCTTAGCGGTCGATCGCGTCGGTCGGCTATGGGTCGGCACCTATGACGGGTTAGTGCGCCTTGATCCGCGTACTGGGGAGGTAACGGCACAAAATTTTTCGCTGCCTTCAAACCGGGTTTTGTCACTGCTGACTGACAAACGGGGCTACCTTTGGGTCGGTACCGATGATGGGTTGGCGCTGATTAGTCCCGATCGGGGACTGCTGATGACCACACTAAAAAATCTGCCCGGAGTCAGTGCGAATGCGCTCAGCCTCGATAAAGACGGCAATCTGTGGGTGGGCACATTGGATAGCCTGGTGCAAATTGACACGGCTACCGCAACAGTGATGAAACGCGTTGGGAACCTGCCCGGAACCACCGTTCAAACCCTGACGCTGAGTCGCTGGGGTACGCTCTGGATTGGCACACCGAATGGTTTGTTGGAACTAGACAAAGCTGGACAGCAGGTGCGATCGGTCACGCAACTCCGGGGACGCAACGTGACGGCGCTCCAGTTCGATAAGGTAAATAGCCTGTGGGTGGGCACTACAACGGGATTAGTGCGAATCAATCCATTTAATGGGGCTTCTGCGGGGGCGATCGGCACACTACCCTCGAGCCGCGTGCTTTCTCTGACCCCCGACATCGGCAATAAACTGTGGGTTGGCACCAGCGAAGGGCTCGCCTGGGTGAGCCTGACGACGTTTCGGACAGGAGCGCACAATACGTTTAGTCGGAGTGGGCGGTGAGGGGGGAGGGAATAGGGGACAGGGGATAGGGTGTGGGGTGTAGAGTGTAGGGTTTAAAGAGAGAGCGATGTAGGTTGCGTGGTTAGCGCCTATCGGTCGATGGCTAGGCAACCTGGTAACAGGCAAGATGTTCGGTAATCTAACCCTTTCACCCTGTCCCCCATACCCTATACCCTATACCCTATACCCATCACCCTAGCCCCCAATGCCTGTTACGACTCATCAACTCACCCAATGGAAACAGCAAGGGCGCGCGATCGTGGTCTTAACCGCTTGGGATTATGCGATCGGGCATGTGCTGGATGAGGCGGGTGTTGACGTAATTTTGGTGGGGGATTCGCTGGCAATGGTGGCATTAGGGTACGACACAACCCTGCCCATTACGTTAGATGAGATTCTACATCACGCGAAGGCGGTGCGACGAGGCGTAAAGCGGGCGCTGCTGGTGGCAGATCTTCCCTTCATGAGCTACCAGGAGAGTGTGCAACAGGCGTTGCATTCTGCTGGACGGGCGTTGAAGGAGACGGGTGTCCAGGCAGTGAAGCTCGAAGGGGGCAATCCGGCAATCGTAGAAACAGTGGCGCAACTGGTGCAGGCGGGCATTCCGGTGATGGGGCATGTGGGTCTCACGCCTCAGTCGGTGCATCGTCTGGGCTATCGGCAGCAGGGAAAATCGCCCGAAACGGCAGAACATATTCTGGCAGAGGCGATCGCCCTGGAGCAAGCGGGAGCCTTTGCGATCGTGCTGGAGCATATGCCCAGTGACCTCGCGCATCAAATTACGCAGAAATTGTCTATTCCGACGATCGGCATTGGTGCAGGACCCCACTGTGATGGGCAGGTTCTAGTGACGGCAGATTTACTCGGTCTTTCGGTGCGGCAACCGCCCTTTGCCAAGTCCTATGTCAATTTACGTGAAAGCATCACGCAAGCAGTGCAGACGTATGGAAGTGACGTGCGGGAAGGAGTTTTTCCGCCGGAGTAGAAAGGAGGGTGTGAGGTGAAAAGATAGTAAATTCATGATTAACTGATGCACACATACATTGCGCTCTTCAGAGGCATAAACGTTGGTGGTAAGAACGTTTTACCCATGAAGGATCTCACGTCTATTTTTGAGAGCCTGGGTGCTAGCAAGGTCAAAACTTATATTCAAAGTGGCAATGTGGTCTTTCAAAATGAATCCAACGACATGTCTAGCTTTTCTAAAAGACTTGCCATTGAAATTAGAGAACGACGCGGATTCGAGCCACATATGCTTGTGATTGAACCGTCTGAAATTGAGATGGCAATGACGAACAATCCATTTCGAGAGGCAGAATTTGAACCAAGTTCGTTGCACTTAGGTTTTTTAGCAAGCGTGCCAGAAAACCCGAATTTGAAGAAGCTGGAAAGTCTGAAGAAAGAAAGCGAACGGTTTTGTTTAATGGGTCGTATCTTCTATCTTCTCTATCTTCACGCACCGGAGGGTGTCGGCTGATTGACTGACAAAAGTGGGAGGGAAGGGAGGCTCAGCCCTTAGCTCGACTTTAGCCATTTGGAGGAAGAGGGACAAGGTATAGAAGAATGGGGTGAGCGGAACAAAGTCCATCTCACCCCTGAAAAGTTGTGTTTACTATACCAGAACCCACTGCGGCAATCTT
>JAESFW010000201.1_pt1 | contig 80132 bp, 79 predicted proteins | sample 9269481 | NCBI WGS metagenome assembly JAESFW01 (sample SAMN14515350, study PRJNA621654) | algae metagenome | isolation source: Lyngbya sp. HA4199-MV5 and co-occurring heterotrophs from soil with... | place: USA: Ahupuaa O Kahana State Park, Hawaii | collected 2009-07-21 | reverse complement strand
ATTTCGCAACCCTAAAGTGGATAACAAGAAGTCTGCTTAATCGCTGATGGCGTTGTTCCTGCCATCTCACTCACTTCTTGCAAGGAGTTGAGCCGTTCCCACGTGCCGTTAGTCTAAACTCCAGTTCTTATGTACAACCAATTTCTTATGTACAGATTCTATCAGCTAAACCAATAACGCCAATTCCTCATTGTTTAGCTGCTGTACAGTGTAGGTAAGAAATACTGCACTGTACATAAGGAAAATTGTGAATACAGCGATCAGAATCTTACGAGTGCATCGCAGTTACGGATTTGTATTTGACCGTAGCCGTTCGGGGTTGATTTGAAACTGAATTGTCGGTGTTTTCCTTTTACCAGGTAATTCTTGAGCGCCCAGAATGTATCCTGCCTGCTGTAATTCTTCAACCGTGCGCCAGAAGATTTGATTATTTCGTGAGGAATTGCTACCTAAAAGATCGAGATTTTTGAACAGGTATTGTTTAGAAATTGTTAAGTATTGCCCATTTTGGGGAGAATCCCATTTTAGACGGCTGGCAAGATAAAGTAGCAGTTTGGTTTTATAGTCATTTTTGGTATTACTGCCAAGTTTTTGCGTCGTGTCTACATCTCCGGCGAACAAGACGTAGTCGCCTGTCCGACTCGGTCCCTCAAAAAACTCTAAGGAGACTGTGTATGAATCTGCTAGTTCATAGGTATAGTCTGCGGCTTTCACCAGGTCAAAATCTCTTGAGAGGTTCTCTATTTTGTAACTTTTAATCCGCAGAATACTTTTGATAATGACTTCCGCCCCGATCTTGTTGCCTTCCCTCAAAGATTTGGCTAACACTAACTCGACCCGGTGGAGTGCTACCAAGTCACGATTGAGCTGCGATCGCACCTTCGCGTGAAAGCTACCTCCTTTAGTCCGCGAGTAGCCTAGGCTTTCTAATAGATCATTAGAACGAAAAGTCACGACCGGACCGTTGTTCTGTTCAGCTGCCAGTTTATAGAGATACAGTACGATTCCGACCTGCCGAGGATTGAGAAAGGTCAGCAATGCCATGAACAAGCGCTGGATTTTGCGGTCCTGAATCTTCTCAAGTCCCTTGCTAATTCCTTGATCGACCAGTGCCTCCAAGTCGAGGCTATCGTACTGCTGTTTAAGTTCCTCCCACTCATCCGTCGTCAAGTCTTCGAGCGGAACGCGCCGGACCACCGCGACTTCACCAGCGTCGTTCGTATCCGCCTCAACTCGCATCTCCAGGTAATACCCATCCCCATCAGAACGCAAAATCGGCAGACGCACATCTGGATTATTAACGGAAGCTGCGGCTCTGGGCAGCACCATGAGTAATTGTCCGTCTACCGGAAATGCCGGGTCTTTTTCACTCAAAGTCATAGGGCGGATAAGTAAGCATGGAGAGATTCTACTAGATATAACGAATTTCGATCTTACGTACTCCAGATCTAGTCTTCAGGCTCTATCACTCCCGCGTATGTTTTTGCCTTCACGCTCTATCACTCCCGCGTATAAGTGCTTCTATCACTCCCGCGTATAGAGAAAAACTAGTCTATCACTCCCACGTACAACTTGGTCTATCACTCCCACGTATGAATTCGGTAAGTTACACGTGGAAACGCATCTTCTAACGATGCTAGAGCGATCAGTCTATCACTCCGGCGTACAGGTTAGTCTATCACTCCAAGGAAAACTAAACTTTTGCTCTATCACTCCCGCGTACAGGTTAGTCTATCACTCCAGCGTATTACTGCTCTATCATTCCGGCGTAAGTCACTCGTATTGAGGATTTCAGCGTGTTTCACAAGAAAATTTTAGGTGTTTAATAGATCGCATCTGCTTATAGTTCTTCTGATCTAAGGTGCTTGCCCTAGATTCAGCGAAGACCACTCAGTTCACCACCCGGAGGTCACACACCATGACGCAATGGTTTTCTGAAGGCCATTGTTTAGATCGGTTCTACCTAAAGTGCCAAACGGCATTCATTTGCAGTTACTAGAAAACCGGGACAGAGCCTCGTCAAAGCCTCAATTATCCCGGCTTCCTGGACTTGGTTGAAGAAACGGCAATTTCTTCGATCAAGTTTGTGTATCTGCATGATAGCAGTCCTTACGGTTCGCCATGCAATAGTTTTACCGGAGTTTTGATAATTCTGGGTCGTTCTGTTTGGGTTAGCGGACTGAAGAGATTGCTGCAGCCGCAGCAATCTGATTTTGGGATTGAAGAGGTTTAAACGAAAGTGTTCTGAACCGGCTCTATTGTAGTGGAGCTAACATGACTACTTTCCAATCAATCAAACATTTTCGATATGTTCAGGAGCGGAGCGACGAATTTCTCGCGCTCTTTCCCCATCGGTTCGATTACATCTGGGCAGAACACCCAAATCCAGGTGCAACGGTCGAGTGGAGAACTGAGAGTCGTCACCCCTTATCAGACCGCCTAATTCAGCAAAGCGCTTACCTCTACGGCATTCGCTTTGGGGCAGAGACTAACTATTGCCTCCTCGACATTGACACAGGCAGCACCTATCACCCCAAACACGATCCTTTTGCCGTCTCACGCCTTGCCGCTGCACTCGAATCACTTGGACTCGTGGGCTACATTGCCTGTACCTCCAGCTACAGCGGTGGCTTGCATCTTTACTTCCCCTTCCAACAAACGCAAAGTTCCTGGCAGTTGGCGATCGCCCTCGCCTGCCTACTCGAAAACGCTGGTTTCAAGCTTCAACCTGGACAACTTGAGATTTTTCCTAACCCAAAACCCTACGCAACGAATGGCAACCTTAGTTTATTTAATGCCCATCGCTTGCCGTTGCAACTCGGCTCCTATCTACTGAATCAAGCATTTCAACCGATTTGGAGTGACACTCATACCTTTGTCAAAGGGTGGCAACTCAACCAACAGCGCAACGACATTGACAGTAAAACACTCAAACAAATACTGAAACAAGCTAAACGAAAACACTTTGGCATCTCAGGCAAAGCCGAAAAGTTTGTCAACGATTTGAATGCCGAGATTGAACTGGGCTGGACTGGGAATGGACAAACCAATCGATTACTCGGACGCATCACCATGCGAGCCTACATTTTTCACCATATTCTTTCGGGTGGAGAGCCGCTGCAAGGCGATGCCCTGGTGAGTGAGATTGTTGAAACAGCTCGATCGCTTCCTGGCTATAGCGAGTGGTGTCGGCATCAACATGAAATTGAACATCGTGCAGAAGAATGGGCACGATGCATTGAGAACAGTCACTACTTCCACTTTGGTGATCAACCTCAAAAACCAAAACCTGAACCCCAAGATCCAGAGCTAACCGCTGCCATTGATCAATCTCCTTCCTGGAATCAGCGGCAATCGGCAGCAACCCGCGATCGGATTCGACGGGCAATTGCAGACTTGCTGGAGAAAAACAGTCTACCGATCAGAGCCACCGCTCGGTTTCAGACCTTATTGCAATACGGCATTGGGGGTGCTTCCTTGTATCGCCACCGTGACTTATGGCATCCCAGCTACTTCGACATTGACTCAACCCACGATTCAGCCAGTGTAACTGAGCGACCTGTGGAAAACCCCCCAGACCCCCCAAACATCAATTCAGACAGCCAGTTAGATCGCGATCAAAGCGCGTCTAACTGGCACAGTCCGCCAAGCTTATTAGCTATCAATGATGGTGATAATCCAGTTGGTAAGGCTTTAGGCGATCGTGATGCCTCAGACATCTCATCGATTGACAGTAATTTTCGGGGCAATTCTGCTTCTCATCCCGCCTCAGAAGCATTGCAACCTGTTCAATCCGTTCAACAGAAATTACTAAACGTTCAGGCACAGCAGGAAGCCTTCCGAGAAGCGGCTCGAATCGCTCAAACACAGCGCAATCAGATCAAAGCTCAAGCTGCCCAAGCACGACAAATCGCTCGGATGCAGCAATTCTTGGACTCTGGTGACCCCATTTTGATGGCGGAGGCGATGGCGTGGGCGCAGGTCAATCCAAACCTGCTGAATATGACCCCACTTCAGCTTTCCTTGCTGGAGAATGGGCGATCGTACTTGCATAAATCTAAAACGATGGACTTACAGAGTCCCTTGGAAGGAGGCAGTGATGACCATCCGGTGTAGAGGCGTGAGTTGGAATGCTGTTGGGGTGAGTTCGGGGGTTCTAAGGCAGCACGGTTTCTTATGTACGCCTTTATTTCCTTATGTACGGCTTCAATCACTACATTCGCAGTTTTATCAAAGTGGACGTTGTACATAAGAAATTAAGACCTGCTCGATCCTCAATTAGTTTCTATGAGACCTCTCTGTCTATCTCAAAACGACTTTGTACATAAGAAAGCATGACCAAGCGTTCCAACTTTGATAAACTCCGTGCGGATCTCCATAAGCTCAACCTGGATCAGGCACGACAACTGTATGCAGAATTGGGTGCGATTGTTCAAGCCCTGGAACAACAATCAAGGACTTCAGAACCAGGCGGGACGAAAGGGCGAGAGGTGGTGGAGGTACAACACTTGGGCGATCGTCTCTATCAACTAGAGCGCATTCGTTGTGGCAAAGTCGGATGTAAGTGTGCTGGGGAGAATGGGGAGTTGCACGGTCCTTACTGGTACGCTTACTGGCGAGACAATGGCAAACTCAAAAGTCGATATGTGGGGAAGCAACTACGCCAAATTGACTGAATCAGGAGTTAAGCGTTGTGGTAAGGCAACAGACAGTCAGTTTGTTAGAAGGAGTGTAGCTATCGGGTTTCAATAAGAATTTTAGCAGTTTCTTATGTACAAGTTGATTTCCTTACGTCACTATTGGATGGATCTGTGAGCGATTCATAAGTGGTATGCGAGCAGAAAGCAGTTTCGTACATAAGATATTTCATACACCGCTGCCGATGCTCGACACTTCTACTAGACATCCAAAAATTGTGTTCAGTTTGGAATTGAGCGCACTGAATTTAAGTCAGTCCCCTTCCACCTCATCCATCAAGATGGCAACTGCGACCCGTCAGCGTTCCAGAGCAACTGTTGTCAATCAAGAGGCTGTTGGACAAGCCAGTGATTTCTTGCAAAAGTTGCCTGAGAAACCGAAAGAAGACTTGACTTTGCGAGAAGCTGTTGGGCAAATGCAGGAATCCCTTAAAGCTGCTCTCGCAAAAGGCTACAACTATCAAGACTTAGCGAAGATGTTGAGCGAGAAGGGGATTAAGATCAGTGCGTTAACGCTCAAGAATTATGTTCCATCTGGGAAACGGCAGGCGGCAAAGAGCAAGCCAAGGCGATCGAAGAGGTCAGTAAGTGATGAACCTGCGATTGGAGAACAGCCTTCAGCAGAAACCGTTGCTACTACAGAACCGTCAGTCGCATCTGTACCGGAGGCAAATTCAGAAGCTACACCTGCTCCGACTCAACCCAAGAGAGGTCGAGCAAAGTCGAGTGCTACAAAAACGGCAAAAAGCGAGACGAATGTTAAATCGACTTCCACCTCTGCTAAAACCAGACGAGGCGATACAAAATCTGCTGCACAAAAACCATCGAAGAGTGAGGCGATCGCTAAACCAACTCGGACTCGAAAATCAACGACTGCGAAAGCAGCAACTAAGCCAGCAACTACTAAAAGACGCAAGCAGTCAAGTACATAAAACCATCTATCGTTTTAATTGATGTTTGGTTATCCCGCTGTTTGAAATACGCTAGCCCGTCTCTTTACCGCTAAATTTAATGCTTCCGTCGCATACGCTACCGCTGACGACGATAAGCACCGGGCGGTTGACCACTCTACCGCTTAAACGCTTGGCTAAAGGCAACTTCTGAATCATACCCCACTCGCAGCGCAATTTCCTGTAGTGTCCAGTGTTCTTCTTGTAGCAGCGTTGAGGCGATCGCCATCCGCCGCTGCGTCAGATATTTCAATGGCGGCACCCCCACAAGCTGTGTGAACCGAGCCGCAAAACTCGATCGCGACATTGAGGCGTGCTGTGCCAACGCTGCCACTGTCCAGGGTTGTTCCGGATGGCGATGCATGAATCCCAACGCCGTACTGATACCTGGTTCGATCAATGCTCGTAACCATCCCCCTTGCTGCTCTGGCAGTTGAGATAAGTAGACGCGCACCGCTTGCACAAACAAGATTTCAGCCAGTCGGGTCAAGACGGTTTGTCGTCCAGGTAAGTCTGCCACTACCTCACACTCCAACGACTCCAGGTTGGTTCGTAACCAAGGCATCAACCGACCCGCTTTGCCTGGAATATGAATCAGTAGGGGTAACGCAGCCAGCAATGGGTTGTGTATTGCTTCACAAAATTGCATCCCACTCGAAACAATCACGCTGTAAATCTCAGGGCTGGCTCCACCGTACTGCACTGCCTTAAATCCATTGGCAAGGGGAGGTTTTTGCAGGTGCTCCACCGACACTACAGGACTCGTTAATGTGTCTCTGAATGCATGGGTTGGTGCATTTGACAACAGAATTAAGTCGCCTGCGGATAGCGCGATCGCTTGCTTCCAGCCCTCCACTTGTAACCAGCATTGACCCTGCACCACGATGTGGAATTTCGTCTGATGACCATACTTCTTCCAAGAATGCGGGTCTGATTTCGGCACTCCACGCGATGGAAGATGTCTTGAACGCCACAGGCAGATCTGCTCGCTACCTGCGCTGTGGAAACTTTATGGAGAATTTTCTGTGGCAGGTTGAACCAATTTTGCAGCAAGGCAGGTTCTTCTACCCATTTCCAGGCGATTTTCCGATACCAATGGTGGCAACCCACAATATTGGAGTAGTCGCTGCCCAATGGCTGTTGCAGCAAGATTGGTCAGGTCAAGAAGGCATTGGAGTTGATGAACCGGAAGATCTCTCGTTGAATCAGGTGGCTGTACAAATGAGTGAAGCAATCAACCAGACGGTTCGATTTCAGCCTGTTTCTCCAGAAGCCTATACCGAATCGATGTTACAACATGGCGCTAGTCCTGCCTATGCCCCAGGGTTGCTCGATATGTTTGCCGAGGTTGCGGCTGGGATTTATCATGCTGAAGCAGGTTGTAAACTTGGCAAACTTGTAACAAGCTACAAGGGTTACGCTTTTACAGCCATGCATAAGACTTCTCAAATCATCCGAATACTAGCGATATCAGGTAGCCTGCGTCGGGTTTCGTCTAACACAGCCCTGCTGCAAGCGGCGATCGCTCTAGCACCAGCAACGGTCGAAATCAAACTGTATGACGGATTAGGTTCTCTGCCGCACTTCAACCCTGATCTGGAGCCAACCGAGCCGCTTTCTGTCACCGATTTACGAACTCAGATCCGCTGGGCTGATGGATTGCTGATTTCAACGCCAGAGTATGCTCATGGGGTGCCAGGAGTCTTAAAGAATGCACTCGATTGGCTTGTTAGTGGATCGGAGTTTATCGGTAAGCCGATCGCTCTGCTGAATGCTTCTCCACGCGCTACCTATGCCCAGTCATCCTTAACTGAAATTGTTACGGTCATGACTGGACGAATTGTGCTTGAGGCATCCATTACCGTACCGCTGCTGGGTCGAAACATTGATATTGATGGTATTGTGGCTGACCTAGAACTTTCGCAGGCATTACAAAGAGCAGTCATGACCTTCGTAGATGCAATCTACCAGTTCCAAACCGAAGCGGCGTTTTCTGATGAGCCTCTACGTTAAACTGTGAGAATTAACCATCTCTACCTTTCCTGTCATGCCCACAACTGCTAGACTGCTGCAAGTTGATATGGCTGAACACACTAAGCCTGCCTTGGCAGATAACCCTGTTTTATCCAGTCAGGGGTCGGGTTGGCATGGCATCTTTTTCAATCACTACGATCACTCTGCCCACGAAAGTCCAGAGCATCAATGGATGCAACACGTTATTGGGATCACAGGGCAAGGCGGGCATCCAGGGCAGTCGGAACATCAAATCGAAGGGCAAATCCAAACTTGCTATTGTGAGCCAGGCGAGATGTTGTTAATTCCCGCTGGAATGCGGTATGCCTCCTATTGGCAACAGGCAGGGGAGTTCTCCCTGCTGGGGTTTTCCCCTCAATTCTTTGAACAGGTTGCTCATGAATCCGTTGGAGTTAAACCAGTTGAACTCATTCCTCACATTGGAATTCGCGATCCCCTGGTGCAGCAAATTGGGTTAGCTCTGAAATCAGACGTTGAGGCAAAGCATCCTGCGGGTCGTATGTTTGGAGAATCGCTAGTCACTGGGTTAATCATTCACTTACTGAAGCAATATTCAGTTTGGCAACCTCAATCATTTTCTGAGCATAAGAGTTTATCTCAATCTCAGTCGCAAACGGTATTAGATTATCTTCTCACTCACCTTGATCAAGATATTGCTCTGCCCGATGTTGCGGCTGTTTTGAATTTAAGTCAATATCACTTCTGTCGTTTGTTCAAGCAATCCACAGGCATTACGCCTTATCAATATTTAACTCGATGTCGGATTGATCATGCCAAGCAGTTATTAAGAACCACTCGACTGACCATTACTGAGATTGCTTTCGCAGTCGGTCTAACCAATCACAGTTCATTTACTCGGCTCTTTCGCCAATACGTTGGTATGACACCCAAAAAGTTTAGAACGTTACGGTAGAGTTTTCAGCAAGATTTGCACAATTTGAGCAACTTTAGTCAAGCTTCCAGTGGAAAGCGATCGCTACACTGTGAGCATTCGTAACGCTGGAGAATGCAATGGCAACCCTCAAAACTGATGAAAAGGCACCACAGCCTGGTACAGCCAAGAAACCATTCAAACTGAGCCTTCAACAGAAGAATTGGGTTTTGTCGTTTCACATTGGCTTTGCCGCACTGTGGACTGGAACGGTTCTCAGTATGTTTCTGATTGCGCTTAGAAACAAGGATACGACGAATGCTGACATTTTGTTTGCACTCAACTCAGCCATCAATTTACTCGATGATTTGATTGTAATTCCTGCGGCGATCGGGTCAGTGGTGACAGCAACCATCCTTTGTTGGCAAACCAACTACGGGTTTTTCAAATTCTATTGGGTGATTACCAAGTGGATTCTAACAACCGGGTTGATGATTTTCGGAACCTTCTGGCTGTTCCCCTGGGGAAATGCAGCAGAAGACATCGCATTATCACAAGGATTAAATGCGTTCAAGAATCCCATCTATTTGTTTGATGCCAGAGGAGTTTTGATTGGCTCGCTGATTCAGATTTTCTTTCTCTTGGTCATTATTGCAATTTCGACTCTGAAACCTTGGGGAAGACGACCTGGTAAACAGCCCTAAAGAGTGGAAGCAACAGCAATGTTAGACCGTTAACGAAATTAGACTCAGGAAGTGTATAACTAATGATCAACAATCAATCAAAGCTGATAAGCACTGTAGAAGATGCGCTAGTGGCATGGAACCGTAAAGATGCAGAAGTCTTCTCCGAATACTTTACGGATGATGCCGAATTTACAGATGTTGTTGGACAACGGATGACAGGTCGTACGGAAATTGAACGACTGCACGCTCAACCCTTCTCAACCGTCCTAAAAAATGCTCAATTACAAACTAAAGAGATTAGGATCAAGGCTGTTCGATCAGATGTTGCTTCAGTTGATGTTGCATGGGAAACAATGGGACACACAAAGCCTGATGGATCACCAATACCCCCTCGTCACGGTTTACTACATCTCGTTGTGGTGGAGAACGAAGATTGCACAGTGTCCACTTAGGAGAACTGCTGGAGAATTGTGATCGCTCACAACACAGACTACACAGCAACTTATGGATTTCAGGATGCGAAGGTGGTATCTCAAACCTAAGCCATGACAACAGTTGTGTCTTGACCCTCTCATGTTCTACGACGCTCAATCATCAGGGCTGCGGTAATTGCACTGGTAACGGCTAATCCCACCGCGATTCCCATCACCAGTCGAAACCCATCCACAAACGCAGTTGCGATCGCATTTTTCAATGCTGCTGCCACTTCAGTACTCAATCCCGGTGGTACGGCTGCTGCCGCTAAGTTAACCCGCTGACTTTCTAGAAACTGCTGAGCATCCGCAGCAAGTTGCAGGGGTGCAATGCGTTGATTTAGACTTTGAGTGAATCGGTTGAGCATGACAATGCCCAGTAGAGCGATCGCCAGCAAACTGGCAATCCGAGAGACGGCGTTATTCACTCCTGAAGCGGCTCCTACATAGCGCACATTTACGGCATTCATCACGGCTGTCGTCAGAGGAGCCACACAAATCGCCATACCCAACCCCAGCACCACAACTGCCGGGAAAAAGGTTGTCCAATAGCTGCCGCCGATCCCAGGCAATGTCATCAAGCCAAAGCCAACCGCCGCGATCGCCGGCCCCGCGATCAACGGCAATCGAGCACCATAGCGATCCACCAGTCTCCCTGACCAGCGGGAAAGGAAAAACATGATGATGGGAAAGGGAACCAGGGCGGCTCCAGCCGCCGTCGCCGAATAGCCCTGCACTTGAATCAGGTTAAAGGGCAGGAAGAACAGCGCCCCACCTAAGGCAGCATAGAGCAGCAGGGTGAGCAAATTGGCTCCACTAAAGGTACGGGAGCGGAATAAGCTCAATGGCAACATCGGTGAAGTGAGACGAGATTCCACCCAGAAAAATAACCCGACAATAAGCATCCCGAAGACGATCGCCCCAATTACAACTGCATTGAATCCGACATTAGTAGATTCCAATAGCCCATACACGATGCTGCCTAAGCCAACGATCGCCAGCAATGCCCCCCACCAATCTAGCCTGGATGCTTCGGGATCTCGACTTTCTGGTACCCGCCAAAGCGTGATGGCAAGCACGATCGCAGCAAATGGCAAATTAATCAGAAAGATCCAGCGCCAGGAGAAGGTTTCTATCAACCAGCCACCCAGGACTGGACCCACAGCAGCGGTGATTGCCGTAAAGCCTGACCACAGCCCGATCGCTCGTCCTCGCTGGTCATCGGTAAAGGCAGCACCGATGATTGCCAGACTACCCGGAATCAGTAAGGCTCCTCCTACACCCTGCACACCCCGCGCTACAATGAGCTGTCCAATCGTAGGAGCCAACCCGCACCAGGCAGAGGCAACAGCAAACAGCGCCACGCCTAACCCAAAAATCCGTCGTCGTCCAAAATGGTCGCCCAACGACCCACCCACCAAGATCAACGCCGCCACGAATAAGGCGTAGGATTCCACGACCCATTGCACATCGGCAACCGTTGCCTTTAAGTCGGTTTGCAGGGTAGGTAGCGCCACATTGACCACGGTGCTATCGATAAATGCCATGCTGGAGCCAAGAATCGTGGCAACTAGCACCCAAACTCTAGCGTCTCGCCGACAGGGAGCAGCACAGGGCTGAGAGCGAATTACCCCTTCATCGCAGGGTGGCTTGATGATGTGTGCCATAGGTGAGCATTTTTGATAAAGGGGCACCTTACAGATTAGGTCATCCATCACCTGCCGTGGTTAGTAGCCGATCGCCTGTTCATCGACAAAGCACCACAGCCATTGTTCACTCAATTCTGCTGAACTGATAACGGGATGCCCGCTTTCCTCATAGTGGCGACGGGCATGTTGATTTTTGGACGAGTCGCAACACAACATCTTGCCACAGGTCTGACAAATTCGCAGATGCACCCAGCGATCGCCTATCCGAATACATTCTTCGCAACGAAATGTGGGATAGTTCGCTTTGGGAATCAGCGCTTCCGGAGTCAATGACTTGAGATGTTGGCAGGACATAGAATTAGTAATGAGCAACAACTAGAGGCTGAAAGTGATCTGGTATTTACCTGGAAAGATTGGGTTCCACAACGTCAGGGAAACTCTCAAAATTACGTCTTACCCAGTCCATTCCGACTTCATTGTTGAGTTTAATCTTTTGAGGCGTATCGGGATAAATTTTGCCTAAAATATCTGCATCTTGATCCACCACAACCTTACCAAACTTGAGGTAGGTGCTGCCAAATATCTTAAAAGCAGGATGCTTTGCCTGACCAAACAGCAAAATATACGTCCGAGTACGACCCTCGGCTTCTGGTACAAAAATGTGACATTGTGCGGCTTTACCCAACGGCATTTCGCCATGAAAAATGACCAGGGATGGGAAATGGTTTTCCAGGTGTGCTTTAATCGTGCTGGGCAACAGCATTAAATCGGGTTTTCTCAGCTTTTCGGTCAGACTGTAGGGGGCAGTGGGCATGTCATAAAAGGCATGGGAATGATGTCCATCATCGATGAATTGGTGAAACTCCACTTCAGTAATCCGAAACAAGTCTCGATGAGTGCCGTTTTGATGATTGTAATCATGCATATTCAGCAGCATGGTGAGCAAATCCGTTTCCACACTGCGATCGCCCGTATGCCCAACAAAGGTGTAGGTTTTTGCAACCTCGTTCAGCACCGTAGGAATGGGGATTTGCGGCTCGTACCCTCCGTAAGACCAGATGAAATCTCCCTGGATCATTAACTCCAAAGGCTTCAATTGAGGTAATGTTTTCTTGCCTGTTCCGGGTAAAACCGTACAGCCTTCTGAGTCAAACTGTAAAGCATGAAACGGGCACACGACACTGCTTGTACCATTACTTTGAGCTTCACACCAGCCCTCTGATAGCATTGCTCCCATGTGCGGACAGGCATTGGGCAAGGCATGAATCTCTCCCGCCGCATCTTTCCACATCACATAATCAGCACCATACAGAGAAATCTTCCGGGGTTGATTCAAGTTCAGCATGGATTTGTGCGCCAACAGCCAGGGCGCACCGGGAAGCATGGACTGCATAGTGTCCTCTGTGAGGGGTAGAATTGTGAGAAATCCGTCGTGTTTCTAAAATATGACAGAACATTCACGTTCGTCAAGCGCTCAGTCATCCAGTAATCTTCGCCGCCAACCGAAACAGCAGCGGGGCAAAGAACGGGTTGAAAAAATTTTGGATGCGGCAGCGGCAGTCTTTGATGAAGTGGGTTATGAAGCTGCAACCACTCATTTGATTGCAGCAAAAGCAGGAACGGCGATCGGCTCTCTCTACCAGTTTTTTCCCGATAAAGCCGCCATTTTTAAGGCAATGGAACTACGCCATGCAGAGCGGGTGCAGGCATTCTGGGCAGGGGTAGACATCCCATCTATCGTTCAGTTGCCGCTGCGTCAAATGATTCATGCGATCGCGTCTGCTGTTGCAGAACTGTTTGAACAACCTGTGTCGCGGGTGGTGTTTGTGCAGTTTTATCTAGCACGCGAGATCTTCCAGTCGATCGATGAAAGTATGACCCAAGAGGCGATCGACTTTATGGCGAGTATTTTGAGGCAACGCAATCCCACTTTAACCGAGGAACAGCACAGTCTATTAGCAGAAGTGTGTGTGCATAGCAGCAACGCGGTGATGCTAGCGGCACTTCGCAGCTCAGATCAGGAGCATCGTCAACGGTTAACTCAACAAATTGAAGACTTGCTGGTGTCATATTTAGAGCCGCACATGGGAGATCATCGGTTGAGGGGTGTAATGAAAGTAATGATATGCCCTCACTGTCGATCGCAGCAATTATCGAAAAATGGGTATCGTCGGAGCAAGCAGTGCTACCGCTGCAAGGAATGCGGCAAACAGTTTGTGGTTCAGTAACCCGATGGAGGTTGAAACCCACTAATGATGGTATCGATTTGTTGGGCGATCGCCAATAATTCCATCTCCCGCCAGCGTTTTCCGACAATCTGCATTCCAATCGGTAATCCATTCTGAGTTTGCCCAATCGGAATGACGACAGCGGGATGCCCACTCAGGTTGAAGGGCATCGTATAAGCCCCATTTGCCACCCCGTGCGGATAGGATCTGCCATCAATCTCGATCGCACTCCAAGCAGGACGATGGGTAAAGGCAGGGGTCGCGGCAACAGGAGTTAACCAGACATCCCAAGCGTCTAATGCTGCATCCATTTGGGCAATGAGGCGATCTCGCTCTGTCAATGCTTCAAAATAACCCTTCAAGCTGGGATTCAAAAGTTCAGGGAGATAGCGGCTAAAGTTGCCCAATCGCCGCAGTTCAGGGTCGCCCTGGGTTGCAGTGCGAAAGAGTAAGGTCAAACTGCGGCGGATGTTGTAGCGATCTTTAGGCTGGGCATAGTTATTGACATAAGCTGCCATGCGACTGTAGAGATTCAGCATCATCGACAAATCAAAGTCGGGTGGCAACCAGTGGTCAATTTTGGCTCCTGCTTGCTCTAACGTTTGTCTCACCATTTGCATCGCAGCACGAGTTTCACGACTCACGGGAACTTCTTGCCACTGGTCAATCCAGGCAATCTTGAGATTTGGCAGAGCCTTCTCAAACGGATTATCCAGCGGTATCGGTGGCACATCAGGACGACGCGGATCAGCACCTGCAATGAGGGAAAAGCAGAGGCGGATGTCTTTGAGCGATCGCGCTAAACAACCTGTGGTCATCATTTGTCGCAAACAGTGGGGCATTCCCGGTACTTCGGGAATTTGTCCAGCAGTGGAGACGCGACGATCGGTCGGCTTCAAGCCATACACCCCGCAGAAATGAGCGGGTTGCCGTATCGAACCCCCGAAATCATTACCCAAATCGAGCGGCGAAAGCCCTGCTGCAACCGCCGCCGCACTGCCCCCCGAACTGCCGCCTGCTGTGTAATCTACATTCCAGGGATTATTCACTCGTGGAAACAGAGAATTGGTACTTTGATAATCGCCTGCCAATTCCGGCATGTTGGTTTTGCCGATGATGATCGCTCCTGCCGATCGCAACTTTACAACTACCGTTGCATCTTGCTGAGGCACGTAATCTTTGAGGGGAATGTAGCCTGCGGTCGTGCGGAGTCCTGCCGTTTCAAAAATGTCTTTGATGGTGATGGGAACGCCATGCAACGCACCCCAGTTTTCGCCCTTGGCTAAGGCTTCATCGGCTTGCTTGGCTCTGGCACGAGCGTTAGCTTCGTCGAGAGTGCAGATGGTGTTCAGTTTCGGATTGTGTTTGGCAATCTGATCCAGGTGAGTATTCAGCACTTCAACCGATGAAATGGTGCGATCGCGGATCATCTGGGCAAGTTCAACGGCGGACTTAAATACAAGATCGCTCATGACTTTTCCTAAACTTCGGTGATAAGGTTAATCATACCTATATTTAGTTAATACAATTAACTAAATTCGCTTAAATTCATCATGAAAGATCTCAAACAAACTCTCCGCAACGAGTGCTATAGCAAGGATCTGGAACAACGCAAACACTGGTATTCGCCAATCGCCGCCGCCTATCAACAGGTCAGACCGCGCTACCCGCAGGTAATCATCGATCGCGTCGTGGACATCGCGCGACTTTCCGCCGACTCGACAGTGCTGGAAGTTGGGTGTGGTCCGGCGATCGCTACCCCTGCGTTCGCTGCGCTGGGTTGGAGCATGGTTTGCGTTGAACCGAATCCCGATTTTTATCGTCTGGCGCAGCAAACCTGTGAACCCTATCCAAATGTGGAACTGCGAAATTGCTTGTTTGAAGAGTGGGAATTAGAACCTGGAAAATTCGATGCCGTATTAGCAGCCAGTTCATTTCATTGGATTGCGCCAGAAGTGGGTTATCCCAAAGCAGCGGCAGCATTGCGTCCAGAGGGAGCACTCATCTTGCTGTGGAATAAGGAACTTCAGCCCCGCTATGAGGTCTACCAGCAGCTATCCGAGGTCTATCAAGCTCATACACCCACTCTCAATCGTGCTTATGAGGACAGCACGACACAAGCCGAGATTCTCGACCAGTTGGGACAAGTGGCGATCGAGTCTGGTTACTTCAAAGACAGGGTGTCTGGACAGACGAAGGTAGAAGTAACCTATTCTGTGGATCAGTATTTGCTGCTGTTGAATACCTATTCGCCTCACCTGCAACTGGAGCCACAGCAAAAGCAACCATTAATCGAGGGATTACGACAGGTGCTGGAGCAAAACGGTGATACGGTTCAACTGTCTTATGTCTCTGCTTTTCACATTGTTCGACCAAAATAAATCCCTATGGGTCGTCCGACGAAGGAAAATTCATTGACTCGACACGATGTGATTGCAGCGGCGATCGCCTGCCTTGACCAAGAAGGAGAATCGGCGCTGGGTGTGAATCGAGTGGCACGAGAATTGGGCATCAAACCACCTGCGATTTACAAGCATCTGGAGGGAAACGCCGGACTGCGACGAGCGGTAGCTTTAGCGATTTGGCGAACTTATTTGGCAGATTGTCAGCAGCAGACCGAAGGCATCACTGACCCGCAAGAATTGTTCCGTGTTAGTGCTCGTGCCACTCGCAATTTTGCCCGATCGCATCCCGCCCAATACAGCGTTATGATGCATTACCAGATGCGACCGACTGATCCAGAAGAAGCTGAAATGATTCAAGACTCACTTCACCTATTTCAGAAATTTCTGCAACTGTATGAGTTAAGTGATGAGGCATTGATCGATGTGATGCGCATGGTGAATGCTGCGACTTATGGTTTTATTATGCGAGAGCAGTCAGAGTTGATGACGCTTGATCGCTCTGCTGATGCCAGCTATGAAGTCATGCTCGATGCGCTGCTGGTGGCGATCGCGCACATCCGAACTTCCAGCATTTAATCTCACTACTTTTAACAGCGTCGTACCCCTGCCAAAATCAGCGCGATCGCCTCTTGCGTGTGCTGTTCTAACATTGCTTTACTCATCAGTCGTTTCCCTTGAGGATGCTGTTGAATATTGCCAGATCCAATGAAGTAGAACAAGCACGTTCCCATAATGTTAATGGCAGATTGAAACGGATCAAGTGGGCGAAATGCCCCTGACGCAGTCCCTCGTTCTAAAATATTGATCAGCATTGTGTCAATGCTGAGGGAACTACTCCGTTTGTAGCGCTTGCCCCGATTCTGGATTGCTTCATGAAACATGATCATCGGCAACTTTGGATTACGCGACACACAGTTGAGCAATGCTGTGAGAAACTGCTCTAAAGCTGCTTCAGGAGGTAGATGCTCCAAGCCTAATTGTTGAACGGACTGCAATAGATCAGCGTGCGATCGCTCCAGCACCGCTTGATACAAGCCTTCTTTGTCTTTGAAGTAGTAATAAATCATCGACTTGGCTACACCCGTTTTCGCTGCGATCGCCTCAGTTCGAGCCGCTGTTAGCCCGTGTTGAGCAAACTCCTCTGCTGCGGCTGCCAGAATAATGGCTTGAGTTGCTTCCGCATCTCGCACCGACTTTCCCTTCGATGATTTTTCAGCGTTTGCTTGACGAGCCACAAAATCTCCAACCGATTGACCTGTCAGTCAGTATAGCCTGTTCAGTTCCAACGATTAACTCCACTATTACAGATTTACCGACTGAACAGTCAGTTGACAATTGTGTTAAAAACTTGTTTGATAGATGTACCAACTGACAAGTCTGTCGGCTAAACGACTCAAACTCTGGTGAGTTATGGGAAAAGCAAAGAGAATCATCGTTGTGGGTGGCGGAATTGGCGGTGCTGCCGCAGCACTGGCATTGCATCAAGCTGGATTTGAACCCGTTGTGTATGAGCGATCGAACGCCTTACGAGAGGTCGGAGCAGGGATTGCGCTATGGGCAAACGCGACGCACATTTTACAACGGTTGGGGTTGCTGGAGGATGCGATGCAGGTTGGCTATCCCACCACCAACTACCAATTCAATTCACAATATGGTCGAGAATTGGTCAACATTCCGCTAGATGGCTTTGAGCTACCTGTGATTGGCATCCATCGAGCGGAGTTACACCAGCTACTGTGGCGAAACGTGCCCAACGAAATGTTCATGTTGGGGCAGACGTTTGAGCGATTCGAGCAGGAGGGTGGTCAGGTTCGTGCCCATTTTGCTTCAGGTCTAACGGTTGAAGGCGATGCGTTAATTGGGGCAGATGGATTGCGATCGCGCGTGCGAGCAGTTCTGTTGGACGATCGTCCGCCAACCTATCGCCACTTCAAAACATGGCGAGGACTGACAAATTATGTTCCTAAAGGCCACCGTCCCGGCTACATCCAGGAGTTTTTAGGACCTGGGAAAGGATTTGGTTTTATGAGGTTGGGCAAGGAGCGAATGTATTGGTATGCGGCGGCGATCGCACCCGAATCACAGCCCGATACTGCGATTGGACGCAGGCGAGAGCTTGAGCAGATGTTTCAAGATTGGGTTCCCTCGATTCCTGAATTAATTGCCGCAACCGATGAAGCCGACATTTTGACCACCGATCTCTACGATCGCCTACCTACACAGCCCTGGAGCCAGCAGAATGTGACCCTGTTGGGAGATGCTGCCCATCCCATGCTACCCACAATGGGACAGGGAGCCTGTACAGCATTAGAAGACGCTTGGGTTATAACTCAGTGTTTGCAAACACACTCAGATCCGGTTACCGCATTTCAGCAGTACGAATCATTGCGATTTCCCCGGACAAAAGAGATCGTCGAGCAGTCGTTGCGCTCTGCCAGGATGGGCGAGTTGACGAATCCGGTTGCTGTTGCATTGCGAAACACAGTCATGAAATTGATGAGTCCTCTGATTTGTAAGAGTTTTCGATCGCTTCATATATACAGAGCTTAAGCACAAGCAAATCATCTCCAGAGGTGTCAGCTTGCGTCAACTACAGACTACCGAGTAACTCTTTCTCTGCGGCATTCAGAATAGAGGACAAAAGGGATTGTGTTACCTTAGGTAACCTTGCTGGTTACACCTCCCGTCTACGGCGTAAACGGACGCACGAAAAACGCATCGGGAATGGCAGCTTCTTTCCCAGGCAGCAAACGGTGGCGAATGCGGGATTCGGTGATCCAGACGGTTTGACCCGCGATCGTCAAATTGACAGGTGATTCTAGACCGCTCGCCAAAGTTTCAATTTCTCTCGGTGTTCTGGTGTCCAAAATATTTCTGATCCGCAGCAGGCGACCATTACCACTGGAGACGGAGCCTTCGGTGATTAGCAGGGAACCGTCAGGAGCAAATTGCATGCCATCAGGGTTTTCTAGCGATCGCGGTAACGGAATTGCCTCCACTTTTGGTTTTCCCTCCGCCTGTGGAGTCACCTTCAGCAGCTTGCCATCCGAGAACATGCCCACAATCAAAACGCCATTGGCAGCACGAGCAATGCCGCCTAAACCAATCTGGCGAGAGCGAAACTGTTCATCTTCTGCCCAAACTCGGAGTTGCGTAGTTTTGGGAGCAAGGTAATGAATGCGCGGACGCGAACTATCCGTGACATAAATGCCTCCACTCTCATCCACTGCCATATCATTGCTAAATCCACCATTCGGCATGGGAATAACTTGTAAAACTTTGGCGGTGCGGGTGTCAATGGCAAAAATCCGGTGGGGACGACGAGTGATTTGACCATCCGTACCACGAACGCCGAGAAAATCAGGTGAGGCTCCCCAAAGAATGCCGCGTTGTTCATCCAGTCGCAAGCTGGTTGCTGCAAAAATCTCCTCTGTTCCAGGAAAAAAGGTTTCTGTTTTGCCGTCTGGAGTGATTCGCAGAATTTGTCCACTGGTGACTGAGCCAACGTACAACGTGCCATTGCTGCTATGAGTAATGCCGTTGGGATACTGAAATCCCACAGGCAGTTGAATCGGGGAATGCTGGATGGAGGACGACCGTATCACTGACTGTTGAGCCTGAGTGCCAGGCTGGGTTAAGACTAATGTTAGGGTGAGGAGTCCTGCCAGGATTGTTACTAGATTTCGGGTTTTAATCATCGCAAATCTCATTGAATGGCTGATTGTTACTTGCGATCGAGCACTAATCGTGAAACCGGATTTAGACTTAAATCCAATGTTTCTGTTGCTGCACCTAAAAACAAGTTTTGTAATCGACGCAGAAACTTTAAGGCAAAACCCGGATCAATTTCGCTAGCAATGCTCAGGCGAGTTAATTGATCACTGTTCAATGTGACATTCAAGCAGCCAAGATTGTCTTTGAGGTGATTGAGATTTCTAGCTCCAATAATCGGAATGTGGCGAGGTGACTGCTGGCGAATCCAGGCGAGGGCAACCTGCGCCGCGCTACAGCCAATTTCGTTGGCAACGTCAACAACGGCTTGAGCAATCTGCATTGCACGATCGACCTTGTAATGCTGAAAATACTCGGCTTTGTTGAGCCGATCCTGGTCAGAATCATGATTCAAGTATTTTCCGGTCAGCACCCCTCCACCGAGCGGCGACCAATCCAGAATGCTCAAATTCAAGTCTTCCGCCATCGGCAGCAAATCTCGCTCTACGGTGCGCTCCACCAGATTGTATTCAAGCTGAATTGCCGCAAACGGGGTCATATTTTTCAGTTCAGCGATCGTTTGGGCACGGCTGACAATCCAGGCAGGCGCATCGGAAATGCCGATATACATGACTTTGCCCGATCTCACTACATCATCGAGTGCCCGCATCATTTCCTCAACAGGTGTGACCGTATCCCACATGTGTACCCAGTAGAGATCGATGTAGTCCGTGTTCAGTCGCTTCAGGCTGGCTTCCAGCGATCGCATCAGATTCTTGCGCTGGTTGCCGCTGGAGTTTGGATCATTCGGATTCATCATCACAGTGTATTTCGTGGCGATGACAAAACGGTCTCGTTCTGCACCCACAAATTCACCTAACATCTTCTCACTCGTACCGTTCGTGTAAACATTGGCAGTATCGATGAAATTCCCACCCGCCTCGGCAAAGGCATCAAACATGGCTTGACTCGTTTCTCGATTCGCACCCCATTCCCAATCTTCGCCAAAGGTCATTGCTCCGAGACACAGTTCAGAGACTCTCAATCCAGTGTTGCCCAACAGTTTGTATTGCATTGATTAATCTCCAGTTTGCGATCGCGATCATGAATGTTCAATTTTTCTCAAAGATAAAACCTCGATTGGTTCTGCTAATGTCTCTTCATAAGCTTGCAAAACTCGTTTCACGTAAGGCTGTTGAAAATGGTCATCCAGTGCTGCCTGGTCTTTCCAATTTTCGTACAGCACAAAACTCGTTGGATCATTGATGTCCTTCAGTAAGTCAAAAGTGATGCAACCCGATTCGGCACGAGTCGGAGTCAGCAAACTTAATAAATCCTGCTGCATTCGTGTTTCCATACCAGGTTTCGCTTTGATGTGAGCAACGATCGTTAAGTGAGAAACTGTCATCGTCCACCTCCTGCAATAATTCGATTAGTAGCGGAAACCGGGGATGGCAAAGCCACCATCAATGGCGATCGTTTGTCCAGTGATATAGCTGGCAGCGTCCGAACAGAGCCAGACGATCGCTTCTGCCACTTCGTCTGATTCACCTAAACGCCGCATGGGAATGTGCTGGGTAAACGTTTTAGTCACGACATCGTTGGCATCATCGGGATTGCCAAAGCGACGGAACATTTCCGTGTCAATGATGCCAGGATTCACATTGTTAACGCGAATGCCCTGTTGAGCACATTCCAGAGCCGCTGCTCTCACCATCCCATCCAAGCCACCTTTGCTGGCAGAGTAAATGGTAGAGCCGAGCATTCCCCCTTTTGCCAACCAGGAAGAGGTGTTGACGATAGCGTAAGTGCGACGAGAGTCGTTCGCTCCGCCCGCACCCTGACGCATCATCTGCTCTATCTCGTATTTGAGGCACAGCCAAACGGCTTTCAAGTTCGTATTGATCGTGTGATCCCAATCCGCTTCTGTGAGTTGCGGCATCGGAGCAAACGTGCCTTCAGTTCCGGCATTGTTGAAGGCATAATCCAACTGTCCGTACAATGAAACGGTTTTTTGAATCAGTGCCTCAATCTCTGCGGGTTGGGTGACATCGGTTTTGACAAAACTCGCTTCTCCGCCGAACTGTCGAATTTGGTCAACGACCGCTTGTCCTTCGGCTGCTCGACGAGCCGCGACGACAACTTTTGCGCCCTGTTTGGCAAATAGAAGTGCGGTCGATCGCCCCATGCCTGAACTGCCACCCGTAACCAGAGCGACTTTGGTTTGCATATTCATGATGGATTCTCCATTGATGGGTTTAGTTGCAGCGCAAAGCAGTGAGCAGTGTTGTTTGTGGACACACTCAACAGACGACACTGAATGGGATTAAACTTGTCTTAGCGTGAGGCTGGAACGATCTCATCCGCTTGAGATGTCCCCTTTGCCTCCGCATCTCCCTGCTGCAAGGTGCGTTCTAGCATGAACGCTCGTCCCGCTGCTAGACATTCTTGACGTTCATGCGTCTGAGAATAGGAGTAGTCTGGATCGGCTTGCTGGCGAACCTCCAAACCTTTGTAGTAGCCAATCTTCCACTGAATTACTTCCAGGTTGCGCTGAAGCCCCTGAATGTATGCCTGTACCTGTTGTTCGTGAGCCTCCAGCAGCTTGCGGCGATCGCCAATGGCATCTGGTTGCTCCCGAAACAGTCGAGCAAACTCCTGCATTTGCCGAATCGGCATTCCCGTTGCCCGCAAACGAGTCAGAAACTCAATTCGGGCAATATCTTCTGTAGAATAGCGCCGATGCCCACTGCTAGCGCGATCGACGGGTTCGAGCAGTCCGTTCCGTTCGTAATACCGCAGGGTGTGGACGCTCAGTCCGGTTTGTTGGGCAACCTGTTGAATGGTCAGAGTTTGCATGGCACTCACCTCAGAAGCATGGTTCCACCTTAAAACTTAGAGCGCACTCTAAGTCAAGCTCTGTTGAATCGAATGGTGAGAAATCATCCGATCGGGGGAGCGATCGCACATCCTCAAGAGTGTGCGATCGCTCTGCACTCGTTGATCAAGTGAATTAGTCGCTAGTTCTCGGAATAATCCTGATCAAATAGCGTTCGAGAATCAAACGGTCTCGCTCTGAGAGTTGAGTTTTGTCGTCGGGTTGTGTGAGTTCCCAATGGTCTGATGTATCCTGCGATCGCTCAGGAACCGTCGCAGAGCGTGGCTCCTTATTAGTGGGTTGCTCCTTATTGATGGGTTGTGTGGGTTGTGGCGCAGATGATTGAGTTTCTGCACTGATAGCAGGCATCCCGATGGCTGTAAGTTGTAATGCAACGCCAATACCAAGCATGAATTTCATTGTGAAGTCTCCTAGTTAATGGTGAAATGAATTCCTGTCCCTCACACGTAGCGACCGCCGCCATCCAGATGCAGCACTTCTCCGGTTATGAAGCGAGTTGTCATCAGAAATAAAATGGCGCGGGCAGCCTCTTGTGCCGTGCCAATGCACTTAACGGGCAGCGTTGCGGCTTGAGCTTTGACGACGCTTTCGTACTGATCTGTAAACGCGGCTTGCAGCAAAGGTGTGTCGATGTAGCCAGGGGCGATCGCATTCACCCGAATTGGTGCAAGCTCCAGTGCTAAAGCCCGACTCATCGCTTCGATACCACCCACCGCAGTCGCAGCCATTGTCATGCCTGGGATGGGACGAGTTGAGAACAAACCAGACGTGAGCGTAATTGATCCATCAGACATCCTGGGAGCCGCATGACGAACGGCATAAACGGCTCCCAAAATGCGCTCATGGATGGGTCGGGTTAACTCCTGCAACGGTGTGTCAACCACCTTGCCCGATGCCAAACTTGCGCCTAGCACAATGAGATGGTCGATGTGATCAAGTTGCAGCATTAATTGCTGTACGTCCGTTTCGTTTGTGATGTCTACGATCGCCGTTCTAACAGCACCGAGTTGCTGGGCAGCACGATCGAGCTTGTCCGGATCGCGTCCTGTAATGACAACAGTTGCCCCCTCTGCCTGAGCTAGCTCTGCGGTGGCAAAGCCAATGCCAGAGCTGCCGCCAATAATCACTACAGTTCGGTTTTTGAGTTGCATGGTGGACTCCTACTTTTGCCTACATCTTGAGGATAAAAGTGGCGTATCATATTGTCCAATTGATGATTAACATGATGGTTATCACTTAGATGAATTACGAGCAAATCGACCTCAACCTACTGCGCGTGTTTGATGCCGTGATGACCGAACTCAACGTCACCCGTGCTGCTGAGCGCTTACACATGACTCAACCGGCTGTCAGCAATGCCCTCAAACGGTTGCGCCATTTGCTCAACGACGAACTATTCATCAAAGTGCCGACCGGCGTTCGGGCAACTCCCAAAGCAATGCAGGTGTGGCAACCCTTGCGAGATGCCCTGGTTCAAATTCGACAAACGCTGGAACCCTCCCAATTTGACCCTGCGACTGCAATCACAAGTTTTAGAATTGCGATGAACGATTTCACGGCGAACCTGGTTCTGCCAGAACTGGTGCGGGTGATGGACGTAAGCGCGCCAGAAATTGATATCCGAACAGTGCCGACGACCTACATCAATGCTCCGATGTTGTTAGAGCACGCAGAGATTGATCTGGCGATCGGGGTGTTTCCCAATCCAGGAGCGCGGCTGCGATCGTACTCGCTCCTGACTTCGCCCTTTGTTTGCGTCATGCGGCAAGGGCATCCGCTGACCGTCGGAACCCTGACTCTAGAGCGGTATATGCAGGCAAAGCATCTGCTAGTGACACTGACGGGTGAGTCTACTGGTTTGATTGATCCACTTTTGCAGGAGCGGGGACTCAAGCGACGGATTGCCCTTACGGTGAATCAGTTTGCTGTTGCTCCTCGGATCGTTGCCCAGTCTGATCTGATTGCTGTACTGCCGCTGCGGATTGTGCAATTAAGTGGAGTGGTAGACCACCTGCATCTGACGGCGTTACCAATCGAACTTGCGCCGACAACTCTACAAATGATGTGGCACGAACGGAATCATCTGGAGGTTGGGCAACAATGGTTGAGGCAGCGACTGATCGAAATTTGTGAGTCTCTTGAATCACTAAATAACTACTTAGCGTGAATTGACAGAGTATGGAATTCATGGATTCTTCACGGTTCTGGCTATGCAGCAATTTCTCTAACTACGTTTAGGAAAGCTTGCAATACCGACGATTGGTTATTCCTTTGCCACATGATCGCCAATGCCACTTCGGATGAAGCAGGCTGCAACTCGCGATACACCACCCCCGATCGCTGAAACTGCCTTGCCGACTCTGGCAAAATGGCAATGCCAAAGCCTGCGGCTACTAATCCCAGCAACACTTGCATTTCATTGACCTCCTGTCTGATGAGCGGACTGAAACCTGCGCGACGACAGACCGCAATCACCTGGTCATAAAATCCACAACCGCTGTGACGCTGTCCCAAAATCAACGCTTCTTTAGCCAGCGATCGTACCTTGATGGTCGATTTTGCTGTTAACTTGTGTGATTCTGGCAGTGCGACAATCAGAGATGCCTGGATGACTGCTTCTACTTCCAAATCTTCGACCTGTCCTTGCAGCGGTGGCACCACAAATCCAAGTTGAATTTGACTGTTATGCAGTGCTTCAATTTGCTGATTTGTAGTCATCCCCAGCACAACCACCTCTACGTCAGGAAAGCGTTCTCGATAAGCTTTTAGTGACAGAGGAATCACGTCGTAGGCAGAAGACCCTTCAAAAGCGACCACAAGCCGACCCACTTCGCCGCGACTGGCACGTTGAGTAATACCAACGCTTTGCTCCACTTGCTCTAGAATGCGACGGGCTTCCTCAACAAACACAGTGCCCACTTCGGTCAGTTCAACCCGACGGCTATTGCGCTCAAATAGTTGAACATCTAATTCTTGCTCAAGCTGGCGGATCTGGCGAGTCAAAGGCGGTTGCGCCATGTTGAGTTGTCGCGCTGCTCGACTAAAGCTCAACTCCTCCGCAACGGCAAGAAAATAGTGTAGTTGGCGCAATTCCATGATTAAGATGAGATTATCAATACCCTAAAGGTATTGCTTGATTTCAAAATTGATATAGAACACTGATATATCTATACCTTTGGGGTAGTGTTGCTGCCGAATTGGATCACTAAAAATGGTGACAAAACGACTGCACGATCGCTTCTGGCTAAAGGTACATTATTCCTCAACTTACACCCCTGGAAATCCCAAACAACTGTATTGCTATCGATGCAAAAACTGAGATTCTGGAGATCACATAATGATTTCTGTCAATGCCCTGATTGAACAACACACCGCAAAAGTTGGAGAGTTAACATTTGCCTATTTACAAGCAGGAACAGGCGACCCTTTAGTTTTACTGCATGGCTTTCCCCAGCATTCGCACATGTGGCGCAGCATTATGCCAGCCCTGGCTGAACACTTCACCATCATTGCTCCAGATCAGCGCGGCATGGGCGGTTCCTCTATTCCTGCGGGTGGCTACGACAAGCGCACAATGGCGAATGATATGTATCAATTGGTGCACGAGGTGCTGGGCTACGATCGCATTCACTTAGTCGGTTATGACCAGGGTGCAGGAACTGCCTACGCTTATGCGGCAACTTACCCTGAAGCGGTGCGCCGTCTAGTGCTAGCTGAGTTTGTCTTTCCGGGTTTTGGCTATGAGGAATATATTGCCCCCAAACGCGGTTGGGACAACGGCTGGCAACTCGTTGCATTCACCGTTCCCGACCTGTGCGAACGATTCATTGCCGGGCGAGAGCGAGATTTGCTGTCGTGGTATTTTCAGATTCACTGCGATAAGCCCGATGCAGTTAGCATTGATGATTTTGAGATCTACGTGCGGGCATTGCAGCGTCCCGGTGTACTACGGGCTGGATTCAACTATTTTGCTGCCGTGTGGGATGATTCAGAACACAATCGAGAACTGGCATCAAAGGGAAAATTGTCCCTGCCAGTTTTGCAGATTGGCGGTGAGAAGGCAGTTGGAGCCTTCGGATTGCCGTCGGTACAGCAGCTTGCCAGCAATGTGCGTGGACAGGTGATTGAGAAGGCGGGTCACTGGCTAACGGAGGAACAACCTGCTGCCTTTGCAACTGCTTTGCTCAACTTCTTAACTGAGGAGTAGCAGTGGCAAGATGACCCAGATATTAATCGTTTACACCACCTTAATGGGAAATACTCAGCAAATGGCTGAAGCGATCGCCAGTGGCGCTCAATCCGTTGAGGAATCTCATGTTCAGCTTAAAGAGGCGCAGGATGCCACAAAAGATGATGTGCGATCGTGTGACGGGTTAATCATCGGTTCACCGATGCGTCACCGAACGGCAGACTCTCGCATCAAGAAATTTATTGAAGATGTTTGTGAGCAGCTTTGGCTAACTGATGAAATGGTCGGCAAAGTTGGAGGAGTATTTACCGTTGGTGGTGGCTATGGCGACTGTGGAGCGGGCTGTGAACTGGCTCAGCTTGGGCTACTGGGAGCAATGGCAGCAGGCGGCATGATTTTAGTAACGCTGCCCAAAACAACGCCAGGGTTTCAGGTGGCAGGAATGCATTGGGGCGTACATGGGCGATCAGGTGGGGCGGCAATGGAGCCAATCGGCATCACCGACGAGATGAAGTTAGCTGGATACCATCACGGCGCAAACATTGCCAGGGTGACGGCAGAATTGCGGGGTAAAGATTTACTGGCTCGCGGTAACGTTGCGCCTTCTGAAACACTCCTACAGCAATTTACCCAGCCTACTGGCTAATCAACTAACTCTACAAACGAGAGGAAACGAATGATGGCTACCTCCCTACCTGCTGACTTGACTGCGTTTAGAGATAGTTACGCTGATTTGTTTGGCTCTATGCCGCCGCTGCCTGCTGCCAAGTTTGAATTTAGTGCCGATATTGATCCACAAGCTCTTAGATTGGCAGAACAACTTCGTGCCCATGCGTTTGACTCTGATGTGTTTGATACCAAAGCAACACAGCTCATTTTATTCGGAATGCTGCTGGCTCAAGGTGCAGGGGCAGCTAAGTTTCATGCGATCGCAGCACGGCGATCGGGTGCAACTTGGGAAGAGTTACACAAGGTGATGGAATTGGCAGCAGCAGTTGCAACGTTAGGCCCATTTAACAATGGCAGTGCTTTGCTCAATGAACTCCGAAACAGTGAGGAGAAACTTAGCAGTTGATCAGTTTAAGTAACAACCATAAAAGGAGATGAATGATGAATCTTAAAGGGGCTGTTGCATTAGTATCCGGTGCTAACAAGGGCATTGGCAAAGAGTATGTCAAAGCATTGCATGACATGGAAGCCGATCGCATCTATGCCTGTGCGCGTGACGAAAGTAAACTGTCTGAGGTGGTTGCCCTCGATCCCCAGCGAATCATTCCACTTGCGTTAGATATCACCTCTGAACCATCGATTCAAGCGGCGGTAGAGCGATGTCAAGATGTGACGTTGCTGATTAACAATGCCGGAGTTGGCTATGATGCTGGACTGATTGCGGCTCCCGATCTTTCCCATGCTCGTAAAGAAATGGAGACGAACTACTTTGGCACTTTGATGATGTGCCGTGCGTTTGCGCCTGTGTTGAAGCAGAACGGGGGTGGCGCAATTGTTAATACATTATCTTCCTTAGCATTGAGCAATCTTCCCTTTCGAGGTAGCTACAGTGCATCAAAAGCCGCAGCTTTATCGATGACTCAAGGCATTCGAGCTGAGCTGGCAGATCAGGGAACATTGGTGGTTGCCGTGCTGCCCGGAACCGTCGATACCGACTTCAGCAAGAATTCTGACAATCCGAAAACGGCTCCCGACGCGGTGGCAAAAGCGGCTCTGCAAGCGGTAATCAATGGCGTTGAAGATGTGTATCCGGGTGATGAAGCTCAGTGGGCGATCGCGCAACTGACTAGCGATCGCAAAGCCTTGGAAAAGCAGATGGCTCAGCAGTTACCGAAGTCGTAAGGAGACCATCATGATCAAACTGTTTTATGCTCCCGGCACTTGCGCGATCGCGCCTCACATTGTTTTGGAGTGGATTGGTGAACCCTATGAGTTGCAGAAGGTGAAGCCAAGCGACCCAGAGTATCTCCAAATGAATCCGTTGGGGCAGGTTCCTGCCATGATCGATGGTGATAGCGGTGTGATGAATCAGGCAGATGCGCTGCTGAAATACCTGGCTCACAAATATCCAGACGCTAACCTCGGCGATGATGGGACGTTACAGGATGCTTACGAACTCGATCGCTGGTTAGCTTTTCTCACGGGCGATGTACATCCCGCTTTTTTTCCATTCTTTATGCCGCAGCGTTACACAACTGACGACAGCGAAACCAATCGTCAATCTGTGAAGGAAGCATCTTATCGGCTAATCGATCGCGTGTATCAGCATTTAGACAAACACCTGGAAGGCAAAGATTATCTAGTAGGCGATCGCCGCACGATCGCTGACCCCTATGCATTCGCCATGACGCGCTGGGGTAACAACCTGCCGAAACCGCTGTCCGATTATCCCAAGCTGTATCGCTTCTACCAACAGTTACGCGAAGACGAAGGGGTACAGCGGGCAATGGAACAGCAGGGTATTCATTAAGGTTTGCATTCAGAGATCTATGATTTGGTTGAGGCAACGTCAATGAATCAAAATATTAGTTTACGACTACATCACTTTGGTATCACAGTTACTAATTTGGAGGAAACCATTGACTGGTACAGTGAAAAACTCGGCTTCACCTATGACTACACCTATGAGATTGCCGCCTTGAAGATGAAAGCTGCCTTTATGAGTTTAGGCGACTTTCGTTTGGAGATTTTTGAAGTGCAAAACTCTGACCCTATGCCAACGTACCGGAACAACGTAGCAGCAAACATTGGAGTCCGGGGACTGAATCATGTGGCTTTAGGTATACCCGACATTGAAGCGGCATACCACACGCTCAAGGATCGAGGCATTGAATTTGTTGCCGAAATCACAGAGATACCGAACTCACACGGTGAGCGGTATACCTTTTTCAAAGACAACAACGGTGTTCTGATTGAATTATTTCAACCCAATCCTCAAAACGACCAACAAGGAGCAAATTGATGACTCAGGTAACGAATGAAAAAGTGGCGTTTCCCAGCGTTGCGAACAAAACGATTTCTGAACTCATTTCGCTAGAGAACCGCGTCATTGTCGTGACAGGTGCAGCACGCGGTATTGGTCAAGCCATTGTCAGACGGTTGCATGAAGCGGGAGCCGCGATCGTGGCAGTTGATCGCAAAACCGAGCAACTCGAAGCAACGGTTGCCGAACTACCAGAGAGCAAAGCGCGAATTGTTGCAGTGACAGCAGATGTGAGCCAGTCTACCCAAGCAGAAATGGTGGCTGAACGGGCAATGCGTGAGTTTGGCAAACTCGATGTTTGGGTCAACGACGCTGGATTGTTACCCATAAGAGCAGCGTTTGAGGTGACTGACGAAGAGTGGCAGCGGATTATTGACACCAATTTGACTGGAACGTTCTACGGCTGTCGGGCTGCCGGACGATTGATGAAAGACCAGGGTGGTGGAGTCATTATCAACATCGCTTCCAGTCTAGCGTTCCACGGTGTGTCGGAACAACCGCACTACGTCGCCTCTAAATGGGGTGTGCGAGGATTAACAGCCGCGCTTGCCAGTGAGTGGGGCAAGTATGGCATTCGCGTTGTGGCAGTCGGTCCTGGTTTGACGGATACGCCTGGAGTTGAGGCGAACATGACTGATCTTAACCGGATGCAAGGTGGAGATGCTCGCAACGCGACGGCAAAATTTTATCCCGCAGGGCGAATGGGTGAACCGGATGACATTGCTCGCATGGTTCTGGTCTTGGCAAGTGATTTAGCCGCTTTTGTCACGGGTGCAGAGATTTTGGTAGATGGTGGCGAAGTGTATTCCAGTCCCGCTGGATGATTAGGAGACAAACCAATGGATGCTGAATGGGTTTGCAACTATTTCAAAACAGTAGATACGCTGGATGCGGATGCGATCGCCGCTTACTTTACCGACGATGGTAAGTTCCAGTTTAGCAATCAACCTCCGGCAGAAGGTAAGCAAGCGATTCGAGATGCCCTGGCTCAGTTTTTTGCCACGATTCAGGCAATGCACCACGAAAATACCGGGATATGGCTCGGTGATAATGGTAATTCAGCCGTATGGGAGGCAGATGTCACCTACACGCGCCAGAACGGGACGCAAGTGACACTACCCTGCGCTAGCATTCTGCGTTCATCCAACAATCAAATCTATGACTTCCGCATGAACATGGACATCTCACCTGTCTATGAGAACAAATGAGTTTGAATGGTACATAACACTAAATTGAAATTTCATTATTAACGTCTTTTGATTCAGGAGCAAAAGATGATGGCACAACATCGTTTATCCATCGATTCGACGGCTGAAAATGCGCTTTTGCAGATTCTGCCCCATCAACCACTCTACTCTAGCCATCAGCAAGGATGGCAGGGTGTCAAAGTTGAACATCACTATCAGCCTGCTCATGAAACTCCAGAGCACACCCATGAACAGCATGTTCTCGTTGTTTTGACTCGGTGTGATCCCCTGAAAGTAGAGCGCAGGCTGAACGGCAACTTTCATAGCTCTTTGATGACGAGCGGTGAGGCATTTCTGCTTCCGGCGCAAGCTCACCATCAGGTTTGGATACATGGAGAGGCTGACTATGCGTTTCTGGCTGTGGAACCGGAACTGATCAACCGTACCGCTGACGCGATGGAGGTCGATCGGGTTGAACTTGTCCCGCAACATCAAATTCATGATCCCTTAATTCACGGGATTGGGTTGGCGCTGCTATCGGAGCTTACGTCAGATCAGGTGTGCGATCGCCTCTATGTTGAGGCAGCAATTAACTTACTAACCATGCACCTACTGCAACGGTATTCAACTCGAAAACCAACCATTCAGAAGAAGCAGGAAGGACTTGCCAACACAAAATTGCAGCAAGTAGTTGAGTACATCAATACGCATTTAACAGAAAGTTTGTCGCTGCCAGAGATGGCGCAGGCGATTGGCATGAGCCAGTATCACTTTTTGCGGCAGTTTAAGCAATCAACTGGATTGACACCCTGGCAGTTTGTGGCTCAATGCCGCCTCAAGCTGGCAAAACAATTGCTGACAGAGCGAAAACTATCAATTGGGGAGATTAGCGATCGCCTCGGTTTTGCCAATCAGCAACAATTAACCAAATTTTTTCGTAAATGCACAGGGATAACGCCTAGAGATTACCAAAAATTGCTTTGAACTTGGCGAGTGGATAGATAATCTCCAAACCTCAACACCTCTGTCTTTAGGTAGTTTTTTCCTTCTTATTCTAAAACTAGCAAGATTAGTAAAATTTTCAGCAATTTTTGATAAGCAGTACATTGGTAACGTCTGTTAGTTTCCGTATGTGTGGTTTCCTTTATGCTATCTATCCGCATTCACTCACTAGAGTAACAACACTCAGGAGAATTGGTATGACTCACGAAATGTTAGATGGTAGTAATGCCTGCGCCTTACTGGTTGATCATCAAGCAGGTTTGATGTTGTTTACGGGTAATATTGAATTGTCAGAAATCCATTGCAGTGAGGAAGCCCATCATGCCCAGAAAACAACTTGCTAAAGGGTTGCTGGTTGTAGCGGCTCTTTCAACCCTAATTATTCCGATCGTCACGGATGCCGTTTTTCTAGCAAATGCCCATATGAACAATCCTGCATGGTTGCCTCACGCCAAACTGCATTGTGCGATGTCATTCTTTGCGGCGGCTTCTCTGGGGCTTGCTGCCTTAGCCATTTTGAAAGTTCGTCCCACGAGCGATCGCTTCTCGATGGGGCTTGCTGCCTTTCTCGGCTCCGCATTCTGGATTGGTTTGATCGCCTCTGGACTGCTGCCCGGAACCTCCTATGGCTTTCTCAATGATCCTGTTCTCGGCAATGTTTCTCCATCTCAGTTTGGCGGCATTCCGCTTTATCCAAATGTGATTTCAGGTTTGATTACGATTGCGATCGCGTCAGCGGGTTATTGGTTTACGATTCAAACAGAATCAGGTAGCAAACAGCTTTAACAGCATTAAAACATTACTTCTGCAATTCATATTTCAAGGTAAAGCCATACTAGAAGTGATTGAATGTTTCGTGGGATACATCCTAACAGACGTAGTGAGTTGAAAAACATGAATACGCAACAAACAATTTCAACCAATATTGAGCCAGTCTCAGAGATGGCAATGCAAACCGCAATCAAAGGCATTAAGCTCATTCAGCAGGGTGCCCATACAGGAGATTGGCAACCATTTCTTGATTTACTGAAAGACGATCTGACATTCTATGCTCCTGTTCCTGGATTTGCTGAACGAGGGTTACTTCAGGGTAAAGATGAAGCAGTAAAACTATTCGCCCATCATACAGAAGTAACTCGAACCGACTGGTTTATTCAACAAGTGTACGCGAACGGGAATGAAATTTGTTTTGAAGCGCGAATTGAAGGTGAGATTGCAGATTACGAATACTCTAATCAGGTTGTCATGGTGTTTGTGATCGAAGACGAAAAAATCGCTCACTTCCGAGAATATGCGGCTTACATGAGTCCAGAAGGCAGAGGTTGGACGAAAAGAGATACTGCAAGAAATGCGTTTGGCTATCGGATTTGACGTTCAGGTAATGCTCGTAAGTTAAATCACACAATGGAGGCAAGCCAATGACTTTAGTTAACAAAGTGGCGATTGTCACAGGTTCATCGCGTGGGATTGGGCGAGCGATCGCCGAACGCTTAGGACGTGATGGAGCCTCTGTTGTCGTCAACTATGCAGGTAATGCCGATAAAGCACAAGAAGTAGTGCAAGCAATTGAGTCCAGCGGTGGCAAGGCGATCGCGGTACAGGCTGATATCAGCGATCTTGGTCAAGTGCGACAACTGTTTGATGCGGCTGAAGCTCACTTTGGCAACTTGCATATTCTAATTAACAATGCTGGTACGTTCTTGATGAAACCTGTGATCGATACCACTTTAGAGGAACTCGATAAAGTAATAACACTCAATGTGCGGGGTATCTTTTTAGCATTACAAGAGGCAGCACGGCGAATTGGAGATGGCGGACGTATCGTCAATCTATCTAGTAATGCCACGATACGAAGTGATCCAAACACATCTATCTATGCCGCCAGTAAAGCCGCAGTAGAGCAGTTGACACGGGTGTTGGCAAAAGAGCTAGGAGCGAGACAAATCACTGTTAATGCGGTTGCTCCAGGTGCAACAGAAACCGATATGGTTCCAGACATGGCAAGAGAGATGGCACCCCAAATAACCCCGCTCGGACGGTTGGGACAGCCGACAGACATTGCAGATGTTGTTGCCTTTGTGGTTAGCGAAGAAGCACGTTGGATTACAGGTCAAATCATTGGTGTCAATGGTGGAATGAGTTGAAGCGATCCCAATACATTCACTTTGTAGAATTGAACGTGCGTATGCCTACAAAGATCATTAGAAATTGACGCAGTTTTGCAAACTCACTCAAGTTTGAAGTAGATAAGGAATCTGTAATGCCCCTGGAACAACCCACGACCGACCCGACCGATCTTTATTATCGCGATCGCATTCTCGCAATAGCTCCCTTTGATCGAGTTGAATTCGCTAAAACTTTTGAACACCGACGTGTACATGTTCAAGGAGTCAACTTACACTATGTGATTGGGGGGCAAGGACCAGTGATTGTTTTCGGTCATGGTTGGCCCGCTTCATGGTATGAATGGCGAAAAGTGATGCCGCAGCTTGCTGATCGCTTTACCTGCGTTGCCTTCGACATGCCAGGACTTGGAGATAGCTCACCACCCTCTGCGTTTGACACTGGAACGATTTCGACCATCATCAAAACATTCATTACTGAGCATTTAGAACAAGATCAAGTCCTTGTTGTGGGACACGATGTCAGCGGCCCGCCACTGGCTCACATGGCAGCCTACAACCCTGAGTTGGTTGAAAAACTGTTCTTTACGGAAACTTCAATCGATGGGCCAGAAATGGGTGAGATTCTTTTGCAGCATATCAACGAGATCTGGCACTTCCCGATGAATGCTGCACGGTTATCTCCTTCGTTCGCGTCGGGACGTGAGGAGCAGTTCATTCCTCAATTCTTTACACAGTGGGTCTATAACGTTGGTGCGATACAGCCTGAAGATATTGCTGAGTACGTCCGCACTGCCAAGATACCAGGAGTGATTGAGTGTGGAGCATCCTATTACAATAGGCCTCCGGCTTACACACCTGATGGCAACGTTTTGCCAGAAAAGTCTCTCACGATGCCGCTCAAATATATTGGCGCAGAGCTGGGCTTTGGCGGGTATCTAGGTGGTGATGCCAAACGAGCCTTCAAAACGCTTGAACGGTATGCTATTGATGCCAGTTACGAAGTCGTCAATAAGTGTAGTCATTGGGTGTCAGAGGATCGTCCTGTATATATTGCCGAAAAGATTGCTGATTTCTTTAGTGCGATCGCTCGCCCATAGGTTGGGTTGACGAAGGAAACCCAATGTAATCTACCGCCGGTGACACGGTAAGTTTGTTTTGCAGGTGGTGTAGCAGTATAGCTTCCTCACTTTGGTTAAACGTGCATTCTTTAACGCATCAGTTGATTCCTGAATTATCAATACCTTTAAGGTATCACTCAGATTCAATATTGGTATACGCATGATGGGCTATCTATACTTTTAAGGTATTACCCTATAGAGTAAATCACTAAGAATGTTTTGAAGTAACGTCAAAAATGCTTTTAGCAAAAGGCATTAGTAAAAGATGGTAAAACTCTGGATTCTGCTGGGTGCACTCACCTACTTCAGCACAGATGTAATTTCACTGACAAAGTCAGCGATCTCTCAGACTGTTCTCGTGAGCGAAGCAGACGGAACGTCTGTAATGGATCAGGATCAGGATCAAGTCACATCGGTCTCCCAGCTTACCGATGCGCAACCGAGCGACTGGGCATTTCAGGCGTTGCGATCGCTAGTGGAGCGGTATGGTTGTGTTGCAGGGTACTCCAATCAACAATTTCAAGGCGATCGAGCGCTATCTCGCCATGAGTTTGCGGCAGGACTGAATGCTTGCTTGAATAGAGTGACTGAGCTAGTTACCTCTAGTGTAACCAACTCAGTGCCAAAAGAAGATTTGCTGACCCTACAACGATTGCAAGAAGAGTTTGCCACCGAATTAGCAACGACACGGGGACGGGTTGATACGTTAGAAATTCGGACAACCACTCTAGAAGCAAATCAGTTTTCGACAACAACAAAGCTTACCGGACAAGTAATCGTTGCCGTGAATGCAGGTGGCTTTGAAGGCGACCCTTGCGGTACCTGCGGAGCAGCGCGTATTCTCTCCCCTACAGGGGCAGTCGTTGCTGAGGAAGACCCAAATCCCACTTCTCTCTACCGCGTTTCCTTGTTCTTCAACACCAGCTTTACAGGCACTGATCAACTACAAGTCCGACTAACCGCTGGAAGCGAAGGTTCTAATGATAACGCGGCTGGTTTTTTAGAACCAAACTTTGGCAGTGTGTTAGATTTTGCGGTTCCTGGTAGACCTCAGTTTAGTTTGGGGCGCTTGTTCTACACGTTTATTCCGATTAAAGATGTCAGCGTCACGATCGGTCCTCAAATTGTTGCTACAGATTACGTTGATAAAAATAGTTATGCCAACGTTAGCTTCCTTGACTTTTCAACTCAAGCGTTAATTAATAACTTTCCTCTATTTCCTCGTTCAGTGGGAGCGGGTGCTGTTGTTCAGTGGCAGCCAGAACAAAGTCCGTTCAAACTTCGAGCAGTGTATGTTGCCGGAAATGCTGCCAGTTTTAATGACAACGATCAGCGATATGTGGAAGGTCCACAAGCTCCTGCCATCTTGTTTCCAAATCGAGGGGGCAGTGGTGGTTTGTTCGGCGATCCTTACCAGGGTACCGTTGAAATAGAATACTCACCTTCTAAAACTTTTGCCTTACGACTCCAGTACTCTGGTGGTGTATTTCTCAATACTCCTTTCGATGTGTTTGGTGCCAATTTTGAGCTGGCGCTATCACCACAAATCGGCATCTTTGGTCGTTACGGTCACGGCACCTATTTAAATAGCACCGCTGGCGATTTGAATCCGAGCTACTGGATGGCAGGCATTGCCTTCAGGGATCTGTTCAAACGAGGTGCTTTAGCAGGAATTGCGATCGGGCAACCTCTGATTGAGAGCAATGTTGGCAATGCAACACAAGCAAATCTTGAAGCATTCTATAACTTTCCTATTAGTAACAACATTCAAGTTACACCCCTGATCCAGGTGATTACAGAAGCGGGTAATCAAAGCAGTAATGGCACGATCGTCACAGGTACACTCCGAACTGTTTTCTCTTTTTAGTAAACAAAGTGTTTGTGTAATTCAGATGCGTAACATACTTCTCATTGTGATTTGACTGAATCGACGTTGTAACCGACACACACCATGACAATTCCAATCGATACTCATCCTAACTTCACTCAAGAAAACTCAGTATTGCTTTTAATTGACCATCAAGTTGGCACCATGAAGCTCATCAAGAATTTACCGCTAACTGAGGTAGAGAAAAACACGCTAGCACTTGCGAAAGTAGCAAAGGCACTTAAAATGCCTGTAGTCTTAACGAGTAGCCAAGAAGAGCGGTTTCAAGGTCTGCTGATGACTGCTTTAGCAGAAAGCTTACCTGAAGCCTACGAGTCAAGAGTCAAACGTGCAGGCATCGTTAATGCTTGGGATGATGAGAACTTTGTCAAAGCAGTCAAAGACACCAACCGCCCCAATTTAATTATGGCTGGTATCACTACAGACGTTTGCCTAGTTTATCCAACTATCAGCGCTGTGCAAGAAGGCTACGGTGTTCAAGCAGTTATGGATGCTTCTGGTTCACCCTTCTACCTCTCAGAAGAATTAGCACGGCAGCGGATGCGTGATGCTGGAGTTGTGCTAACTGCTACGATTACTCTGATTGCTGAGTTGGTAAAGGATTGGAGCCGTCCCGAAGGTGTTGAGCTACAGCAATTACTGTTTAGTGATGTATTGCCTCCAGAGTTCATCGAAGGGACTGGTACTCCATACTAACCTTTATGGGGTAATTGAAGCGGTGCGATGTAGCAAGTCAAGTGTTAGAGGATTAACTGAGATCTTGCACCAGTGTCAGTAAGGGGTTGCCAAAGGGAAAAAAATCTGAAAGAAAGGGCGTAATCAAAATTCAATTGAACGGTTATGGAAACCATTGTTCAACACGCCCAAGGGCTAGTGTATAGTCTGCTTTGCCTGATGCCTAGTGAGTATCAAAAAGCTAGCCTCAGAGCAATGATGGGGCTGTTTTTAGAGGCTCAAGGGCATCCCTCACCCCAACAAACCCAAATCAAGTCAGCCAGTTCGTTAAGTCGATTTCTCAATCACTACTTGTGGTCAACTCGTGCTGTGATTCGCATGACTCGCCAAACGATAGTGCAGCAAGTAGTCGGGCATCGTCTGCGTCAAGACCTGCCCTTGCGAGTGTTGATTGACCTGACCAGTTTAGAAAAGTGCGGCAAGTTCTTACAGTTGAGTACACTGAGTCAAAACCCAGAGCGTCCTGACCCTTGGGTGCGACTGCTCAATGGCAAACGCGGGTTGCATCTGGTCATTTTATATCTAGAGATTGGACAGTGGCGGATGCCCTGGAGTTTTCGGGTTTGGCACGGCAAGGAATATGCCAGTCCATCCCGGCATTGTCAGCTTAACAGGAATGTAGAATAATCGTACTGGTTCAACGTTGATCACATCCGCTTGCCCATGTACTCCCGTCATCGCTTCCCCGGCGAAATTATCAGCTACTGCGTTTGGCTCTATTACACCTTCCCTTTGAGCTACCGAGATATCGAGAAGCTGATGTTATACCGAGGGATCGAGGTCACTTACGAATCAATCCGAGAATGGTGCCAGAAATTCGGGCAGCAATACGCGAATCAGCTGCGGCACAAGCGCCCTTATATGACCGACAAATGGCATCTCGATGAAATGGTCGTCACAATCAAAAAGCAGCAATACTACCTGTGGCGGGCGTTGGACAGTGAAGGAAACGTGCTGGATGTCTTGCTGCAACACCATCGAGACACCGAAGCAGTGAAGCGATTTTTCCGTAAGCTGTTGAAGAAACAAGGGTTTGTGCCACGGGTGATGGTGACGGACAAACTGAAGAGTTACGAAGCCGCAAAGAAACAGGTGATGCCAAGCGTAGAACATCGACAGCACAAGGGATTAAATAATCGAGCGGAGAATTCGCATCAACCGACCCGGGTACGAGAACGACGAATGAGGCGATTCAAATCTCCAGGACAAGCGCAACGATTTCTCTCGACATTTGACCCGATCCGAGACCACTTTCACCCAAAACAACATGAACTGAGTGCAAAACGATATCGAGAACAGCTACGCCAACGATTTGAAGATTGGCGAGAAGTTGCTGGGCTAAATTCTGCTGCGTCATCCGAGAGATCAAGACTGCTCAGGAATTATCGTGCCTAATTTTGAATCTGCTCCGTTAAGTTGATAATGCCATTCGCAATCATGTCACCAGCATTCTGGCAAAACTGGAGGTATCGGATCGGGCAAAAGCTACGGCGATCGCGTGGCGTTATGGTCTAGTTGGCATGGATTTTGATTCAGTAAATTGATCGGAGTGGGTAATCACAGTTATCCACACGCTCGTTAAGTCATAAAACTGTCCACGCTGCTCCACTACAAACTCGTCGCTCAACAGCACTCCTAACCAAGTATTGAGTAACGGCATTTGCATTGCCTGCACCAGTTCCATGAGAGGTAATGACGATTGGTGTTCCTGCATCCACTGAGCGATCATCCCTCCCCAGGCTGAGGCATCTTCTTCGTGTGCCAACGCCAAAGCTCCGTTGAAGATTTCTGATTCTGTTAACTCTGGTTCTTGGCTCATCTGCTCATCTAACACTTGTAGCACAGCCGCTTGATTTAACTCCCCGACAACGGAATTTCCTTCCCTAATCTCTTGTCGCTCCGAGTGCTTTCTGGGTAGCGTTGCCAGAGGTTCAATAAACTGCTCGAAATCCACCTCCATCGTTTGACGGACATACTGATCAAATACATCCTCTGCTAGTATCACGCCACGCTCCGCGACGGCTTCCAACTCCTCAAATGCCAGCTCTGCAAACTGAGCAAACTGCAACACAATCTGAGAGATGCCCTCAGCCGCCACCTCTAATGCTTGTACAGGAGGAAGGTCACGCTGTTGTAAACTGGTTTCCAACTCCCGCCACAGCGGGTCAAGGTCTAACGTGACTTCAGGTTCTGATTCCCCCTCGCTCGTCTGTTCTGTCTGTCCCAACCAGGGTAAGCACGATTCGAGGGGCTGTTGCACTTGCCGAGCAAACCAGCGAATACTGTAGCGCGATTGAAGCAACGCGAGCACTTGACCCAGGTAGGCATGAATCTGAGACGGCAGCAGCCCGCGACAGTCGAGAAATGGTGTACCGCTCTCTGGCGTTGCCCCTCTCCACACTGCTGTCTTGAGCGCAATGACAGCAGCAGTCTCTGGTTGACGACAAATCTCCAGCACGGCTGAGTAACTATCAGTCACCCCAGGTAAGTCAATCTTAATCTCGCGATGACGGGGCGATCGTTGCTTTGCAGTCTTTAATTCCTGCCACGATCGCGGCAACTGCTGCACGACACCTGCAAACTTATCAATGCCATAGTCCTGCTGTAGCACCAACCACATAGCCTCAATGTAAGCCTCGATTTGTTTCGGTAATAATCCCAAACAGTAGACTGGCTGCACGGTTGCCAGTTTAGTTTTCCCCTGCCGCACCTCAGCCGCAATGCCATCAATTGGAGCGTTGTAGCGAGTCGCCCGATAGACAATTAACTGAGCAGTCGGTTGAGTTTCAGCTTTGGCACCGTTAGTTCCCGATGAGGTCTCATGCCATCTTTGTCTGCGAGTTTGATTGCGCAGGTTACGATGCCGCGCATAGGATCGGCGACTGCGGCACACCTTAGTGACATAGCACCCATCGCCTGCTGCTCCATGAAGCGATCGTACCTCCGCCATCGAGAGCAGAGCACAGCGATCGCACTTGGCTGGAATTTGCTTGGACGATTCTCGGTTAGAGGCACTTCGTGAACGCATCGCTTCAGTGGCAGAGGTTTAATCGAATGAACGGAGCGATTGAGCTTGTGCCTCTGATAGATTCAATAGCTGAGACATTTGCTCTAGCTCCATCCCCGTTGCCAACAGATTGCGAGCCGCTTGTAGCAGTTGGGCTTGGGCTTGCTCCGTATCAGTGAGCAGCCAGTTGCCGTCTCGATCGCACCAGCGCAACCAGGCAGCGGTCACTCCCTCAAACTCCCCTTGCCAGATGCCCAAGCCAATTTCCAAATCCGTCAGCCACACTAGCGGCAATTCTGGATTAAGCGGTTGTTCCTGATATTGCCCACCCTCTAACTTAAAGTAGCGTAAGCGCCCGGTGAAGCGACTGTAGACAAAGTAATGCGGCACTCGTAGCCGCGTTTCATACACCTCGAATTTTGGAGGTGGTTTTGCCTGCGTCTCATCGAGATCTGCCTCTAAAGCACTAACCACAGAATTCGTTGGTCCACTCTCTACGCCTTCAACCGTTCCTTCATAGAAGCGCCCCAAATCTTCGGCTTCCGTTCCCGGTGACAAAAACTCGACGACCACAGTGGGCGGATTGCCCTCCTGCCACAGCACATAGCTGCGGCGTAAATCTCGCTGCTCGTACAAGCGCGGCACATCGACCACCAGAAACCAATCTGGGCGCTTGTGCCACAACGGATGCCGCACATTGTAGTAGAGATTAAGGTCAGATGCAGTGAAGCAATTCTCCCGTCTGTAGCCCGTTAAGCTCAGTGTGCGACTTAGGAGTTGAGGTTGGAGGTCATGAAATTCATCCGGCAAACCAGGCTCCTCCGGGTCTTCACTGGGCAAATCGTACATGGTGGGCAACACATCCTTAGGCGATCGCGGTGGGTCGTCCTGCTCGATATGAATGATGCCGTCAATCACCGTTAGTTTGGGTGGAACTGAAACCATCGCCATTTGACTCAACGAGTTCACAGCCTCAATTCTACTGCCCTTTCAGATTTGGTGTTCATCCCCAACCCTGATTTCGTCTTACATTTGCATATTCCAGATAATGATGATTATCCGGAATATGATTGAAGAGAATTTTGAGATTACGACTCTGAGTATGCTTTGAAATTGCGATCGCTCAACAGCACGGGATGCTTTATCTTAGTACTAACGATCTTAATGTAGCAGATGAGCCGTAAATCCATTCCTGAGCCTGTCATCCTTCCACTTCAGAGCATAGCTCAACCAACTGAGGGTGTCCGTGCTGTTGGGTCTAATCATCCTGTTGAACTACGGAGTCTGCGGGTAGACGAGTTTTTGCAAGCGCGATCGCTCGCTCCCAAAAGTCAGAAAGCCTACCGACAGGACTTGCAGGCATTTCTAGATTGGACCGATAAGGCATGGGCAGAGGTGACACCGCGTCAGATTGCCCAGTTCAAAGCGCATCTACTGCGGAAAGATATTGAGTCAGGGCAACGGGTGTTGTCAGATGCAACAGTGCGACGGATTCTGGGAACACTGAGGAATTTTTACAGCTGGATGGTGCGATCTCGCTATGTCTCGTTTGCCCCAACGACCGAAGTGGATTTGCCTAAGTTAAAAGAACCGGAAGCACAGAATCTGAAGGATACAGAAGTTGAACAGATTTACGGGGCAGTTGCCCTTAGTTCATTGCCAGAACGAAACGTGGCGTTAGTTTCGGTGCTGCTACACGGGTTGCGGGCAGAGGAAGTGTCGTCACTGTACGTGGAGGATTATGACGGGCGACGACTGCGAATCCGAGAGGCAAAGGCAGATAGTAAGGGTTGGGTGCCGTTGACCCAGCAGGGACTGGCAGATTTAGACCAGTATTTAGGGTGGCGACAGACGAATGGAGAGGTGCTACCGCCCCAATCTCCGTTGTTTGTTTCTTATTCTCGACGGAATGGCGGCAAAAGACTAGGCTATGACGGGATTCGCAAGTTAATGGATTGGGTTGCCGAGCAGACCGGAATTGACTTCCACGCGCATCAGTTCCGCCACACGTTTGCGACTAACTTGGTGTTGAAGGGGATGAATCCGTATCATGTGATGACTCTAACTCGGCATCGGTCGGTGCAGAGCTTTCGGCGCTATACCAGGGCAGCAGACCAGGCAGCGGCAGAAGCGGCATTTGACCAGATTACGGAAAAGTCAGGGGCGATTGACTCCAAACACAACCCTGGAGAACCATCTGCTCACAGTTCGCAGCCCGAACCTGTTGTCATAGAACGATCAGATGAAGCTGTGAATTGTGAAGCACTTGGGGAGAGTCCAGCCGATCTATCCTCCACTCTCACGACTTCATCGAAAGGATCTGCAAAGCCGGAAAGGGTTTACCAGTTGAAGGTGGTTTTGGCAGGCATTCGTCCGCAAATTTGGCGCAGAGTTCAAGTTGGGAGCCGTACAAGCTTGGCTCAACTCCATCAGATTTTGCAGCGGGTGATGGGCTGGGAGGATTATCATTTACACCGGTTTTCTTTGAGTGAAGATGAAAGTCTGCGGTTGGATCAGGTCGTCTCTCATGCATCGCTCACGTTTTCCTACACTTATGATTTTGGCGATGAGTGGCTGCATGAAATTACGGTAGAAAAGATTTTACCTATGCAGGCTGAACAGCCCTATCCCATTTGCTTGGCAGGAAACCGGGCTTGTCCACAAGAGGATTGTGGCAGCAGTTGGGGCTATACCGCATTGCTGAAAGTTTTGCAGAATCCGCGTCATCCGGACTATCAAGAGCGCAAGGAGTGGGTGGGTCGAGAGTTTGATCCTGAAGCGTTTGACCTAAAAGCAGTGAATGAGCAGTTGAGAAATTCTAAGTGAGGAGTTGTTTCAGCCCACTTTCCGCCCTTTAAGTGTCACACCAAACTATTAAGCTTCAAACCCATTCACAGCAAACGTTTCAAAATATTTAGTTTAGATGAACTACTCGGCGCTTTCTCTCAGTAAGCTGGCATAGTTGCGAATTGAGCAGGGTACGATCGCTGTAACCTTGATTACTTCGTCGTTAATCCTCAATGTGCCAGTTGGAAGTGCGGAATGTGGGTTTCAGTACTCACTTTTCTGAAAGAGAGGCAAATTAGAGATATAGCAGTAATCCACGCTGTTTCTACTCAGTTGAGTTCGGCAGGATTGAACTGGGAACTACTCTGCTAGGATTGCCTCAATTTCAGCAAGTTTTTGCTGAAGGATATGTCGCAGTTCTACAAGTTGTTCCTGGTTTGTAGTTTTCATAATGCCAGGTGATAGTTTTTCAAGTCCCTTTGCAGCGACCGTAACTTCTTTTGATTCAACGGGTTTGTGATTTAAATACTTTGCTTTAACTTGAGCAACTAGCTCACGAGTTTTCGCAACGGTCAAATCCTGCTCAATCACCTCTTGAGTCGCAGCAAGACGCTCTTTGGTCGCCTGACGTTCTGCAATCTTCAAAGTTTTATCTGATAGGCTAGCTAACGCCAAAGCATGAGCACCTTTCAGCCCCTGCTCTTGAATGGCTTGCTTCAGGTCAGGGGGTAATGCCAGCATTGAAAGTAGATTTGCCTTCACCGAGGCTGGATTCAGACCTAAATCAAGCAAAGAGAGTAGAAGTGCTGTCTCAGTTTCACTGATGTCCAACTGTTGTAGTCCCTTTTGTTGCTCTTCGGGAGTAACAGCTATCAAGGAAGTGAGTTGGTTGATCTGTTGTCCACGCTCTAAACGGCGAAGCACAGTAGACAGTACCGTTGAAATTTCCTCGGCTGTAACGCCAGTTGAATCTGCAACCTCCTTGACGATCGCTTCTGCCTTATCCAGTGGATTGAGATCCTCGTGATGAATAAACGTTAGCAGTGCCTTCCGATGCAAATCCTTAGGCATTGGGGCGGTTACCGCTTGCAGAGTTTTCCAGCCCAGCGATTTGGCAGCTTCCCAACGACGTTGTCCGTCCCAAAGCAGATATTGCTCGCCCTGTGGAATCACAATCAATGGTGTGATTTGTCCGTCCTTTTCTAGACTTCGAGCGATCGTCTGAATACTTTCAGATGTAATGGTTTGTCGGGGCTGATGTGGGTTTGGGTAAATTAGCTCTAGTTCTACTGCAAGCTCCCCAGATTGAGCCTTCAGTTGCTCGCGCAGAACTTCTAACTGCGCTTCTAAATCGGGAGACTGAGCGGCTCGAAGTTGTTCTACCTCAGCTTGGAGTTCTGCAATTCGCTGAGCCTGTTCGGTTGCTTGATAGGCTCCTGTAAAGCGTTGATTGATAGCAGGAATTCGCGACATTATTACTTTCCTTTACGAACAAGCCCTTTGCGAACGAGTGCGGAGAGATCTTTTGCGAGTGCTTCAAAATCCTTATTTGCAGGATGTGCCGAACGATATTTTTGCAATGGCAATCCATTGGCACTCGCATTCTTAAACTCGGACGAATCTCGAATGTGAGGGTAGAGCTTAATCCCTAACTGTTCAGCGACTTCTGGTAATTGCTGTAGATATTGCCGATGAATGGCACGATTGCTGTCGTACAAGCTGGGAACTAGTCCAAGAATCGGTGGACGAGGATCAAGCTGGAGATCATCGGAGATGGCGATCGCCCATTGTACTAAATCAGCGACTCCCGATACAGACTTCATCTCAAGCTGAATCGGAACGAGTAGCCCTGTGCTGGCTGCGATCGCGTTTTCGCAGATCATCCCCAGTGTGGCAGGACAATCTAAAATCACAACATCATGGGGAAGGGGGTGATTATGTAACCGATCTACCAAAGTGTATTCCCCCCTTCTACGGATGACTAAGTCATCAGAAATCTGCGATAGAGTTGGATGCCCCTGACAAACTTCAATCTTTGTAGTGTCCCAAGCAGAAGCAAGCGGCCACTTGCCATCAAAGTCCTTTGACAGTATTCGGACGACACTGTTTTCAGCTTCTACCGATGGTAGTCCACAGAACACATCCAAAGCACGCTGGGGATCAAGGTCAATAAGTGCTACAGAGCAACCTCGCTTAAAAAGGTCGTAGGCTAGATGGACTGCTAGCGTTGTTTTTCCAACTCCACCTGCATTGGCAAGAATTCCTACAACAATTTGATGTGGTTGTTGTTTTGACATATGTCGATACTTTTATGTCGTATTTCATCTACGACGTTTAACTTGCCTAATTGTACTGTGGTATTTCAAAATACGACAGATGATTTGCAAAATCTGGATCTCTATTCCCGTCATGCCCAAGCAATCTTCCCTGTTTCCTGATAATTACGATGATTTCTTTCGCCATTTAAAGGAGAGGATCCGCTCCAGCCAAATTAAAGCAGCGCTAGCAGTCAATCAGGAGTTAGTGCTACTCTACTGGCAAATTGGGCGGGAAATTCTCCAACGCCAGAAGGAGGAAGGCTGGGGAGCAAAGGTAATTGATCGGTTAGCCCGTGACCTCAAAATAGAGTTTCCTGAAATGACCGGCTTCTCTCCTCGAAATCTCAACTATATGCGATCGTTTGCGGAGGCTTATCCTGACGAAGTAATTTTGCACCAACTTGGTGCAAAAATTCCCTGGAAGCATAACTGCGTAATCCTGGATAAGGTGAAAGACCCGGAGCAACGCCTCTGGTATATGCAGAAGACAATTGAGAATAGCTGGAGTCGTAATGTTTTAATTCATCAGATTGACACGGCTCTGTACGATCGCCAAGGTGGTGCATTAACTAATTTTCAAGAAGTACTCCCAGCACCTCAATCTGATCTTGCTCAAAGCCTTCTGAAATCGGAGTATAACCTTGAATTTCTAGGGCTACACGAGAAGGCCTTGGAACGTGACTTAGAGCGTGCCCTGGTTGGGCGAATGCAGAAATTTTTGCTTGAACTGGGAGTTGGGTTTGCTTTTGTAGGCAGTCAATACCGATTGGAGGTCGAAGGGGATGAGTTTTTCGTTGATCTTCTCTTTTACCACCTTGGACTCAGTTGCTTCGTCGTGATCGAGTTGAAGACGACAGACTTTAAGCCTGAGTATTCAGGGCAAATCAATTTCTACGTCAATGTGATTGATGAGAAACTGCGCCGTCAGCACGATAACCCGACGATCGGGATCATTCTTTGTCGTTCTAAGAAGAAATCCGTTGTAGAGTATGCCCTCCGTGGCATGAGTCAGCCGATCAGCGTCTCTACCTACCGCACCACCGCTGCACTACCTAATGAATTTAAGGAGAAACTTCCCTCCATTGAAGACTTACAGCATGAGATCGAGGCAGCGGCGGCTGTAGTTGAGGAGTTGGATCAAGACACCTTCTCAGACTAACCAGGAAGCAAAAAGTTTAAGGCGACTGGAGTAGGGTCGCAGCACAAATCTATTCCTTAACATCGTATTGCCAGTAAGCAGGAATAACAGGGGTACGAAAATGGCGACTTGCAACTAGCCCTAATGCAGGATACCCCTTAGAAAAACAACTGAAGCTTCTAAATTCTTGTTTTTGCTCACGTAGATTGATGATGAATGTTTTAAGTTCATCGAGAGTTGGTGGTAGCTGAATAGAGTCAACTGTTAGCCCACTCACGTAACCAGCATTTTGGCAATAAAGATAATTTTCAGTTTCATTGTCTGGGAACCAGATTTGAAGATTGGTATGAGAAAAGATATGAACGACAGATTCGTAAAAATCCGGGTACTGTTCATCAAGCTTCAAAATGGCAAACCAATCCGCTAGTAGGGGCAAAAGTGTTGAAAGTTTGGTCAATGCCTCTTTGGGAGGGGCTTTTCCGAATTCCAGTGCAATTAATTCTTCATGGCTGTCTGAAGCAATTGGGAAATGCCTGCCTAAACTATCGTAAGCATAGAAGATCCGGCTTGAGATTCCGTGAACCCACTCTATTGCTGTCTCCTGGTCGTTTGCTGCGGTTAAAGCAAGCAAGCCAAGTGCAATATCAATTGCGTGGCTATCGTAAAGTGGTGTCCATGCAGATGGATTGCTTTTGATTAAATTCTCTAGCATTCGAGCGATCGCAGAAGCTTGGTCAAAATAGCGTTGCTGTGTTTCACCTTCCAAGATTTGAGCGATGTACCAGTAAGATAACCCAATACTTGCTAAAGTCCCAATGGTCTCGAAAGTTCGTAGTGGATATTCCACCTCATCTGCCATGTTGTAACCAAACAACCCATCCTGAACGTAGCAATAGGGTTGGAGTTTACCAGCGTAATGATCTCCAACTGTGAGATATGTAAAGAATAGCTGGATAAACCCTGCCATCGTTTTCTTACACTCAAACAAATTATTACGCCGTAGCCAATCCCAAGCACGAAGCACCATGTATTCAGCACTCAAAAAGGCAGGACGTAGGTTATTGGCTTCCTCGCCCCAGTGAAATATTATGCTCAAACTGAGATGCAGAAGGCGTAGAGCTTTCCGACGCTTTTGCACTGAACCTGGCTTCTTATCAGTTGGCAAATTACCACTAAGTAGAGTTTCGTCAATTAGCTGATAAAAATACTTCGGCTGATCTTCATTTTGGTCAACTAAAGCGATCGTCTTTCGCAAATTCTTGCGGGAAGATTCGGGGAACAGGTATTCATCGAGCAAATAGTCTTCAATTTTAGGTGCAAGCTCTTCTCCACCCCAAAATTCAAACTCAATTTCCCCATATTTAGAATGAATCTGTGTGTGTTCATGAACGTAGTTAGTCCAGTTCTGAGCAACATTTTGCTTCAAAGCTCCACCTGTCACCAGAACAATTTTCTTCGGTAGTTTTGCATGTCCCGGTCGAACGCGAGTCCGCAAGTAGCCTTCTAAAATTTCATTTAAAGATGCTCTGATTCCATTTGGAGCCGCATCCCATTCCTGCCGTGTGATATCTCCACACTTTGCTGTAAATAGAAAGAGCTTCCGCCTTCCATCCTCTGGGTCGTTTCCAATAGCAGGGATGTCCACACCATCTTGCCTTCCTCCGCTTTCGGCACGATTTAGGGGAATGATTTTCATATTCATGAGTAGATCAAAGAGTAGCGAATCGAGTTCGCCCGCTTCCTTCAACATGCTCAGATACTCACGAATGACTAATTTCATACTTCTGGCTCTGCGGAATTTATCTCTGAACTATTTGTACCTTGCTCAAACCCTGCTAGCCTCCACCGCCAACGTTGATAGGCACGACCAACAGGATCAATCACATCGCTTTGAGGAACATCGTATTCGTAGGACATGGGCGCAAACCGCATAGGTTCAGAAATCCTTTGCGTCGCATCTTCAAAGTGAGCAGATGCTTTGCCATATTTGATTGGGATTTCCCGTCCACCAAAGATAGACCGAAAGATTGAACGCTCTTTCGCTTGTTCTACAATGTCTGCGTTCTGTTTCCATTGCGCTTGGTAGTAGGCATAAATTCTATTGGGAGGTGCTTGTAGTTCTTTCAAAGGAGGCAACGATTGACGAGCCTGAAGATAGCGATCAAATCGGTTTAATGCAGTTTGAATAATTTGACTTTCAACTTCCAGAAGATTATCTGCTGTGAGACGCTGGTTTAAATAGGCTCTGGCTTTGCTGGGGTAATCATAAAGGACATAATCGCTGAGAAGCATTACGATTTGATTGGCGATGGCTTGAGAAAGAGGCTCTCGCTGAACGGCTGACAGAATTAAAGCTGTGAGAGAGACTCCACCTGTAACATATCCTGCAATGTGGCACAGCATTTGGTGAAAAGTAAGTTCATCAAGAGAATCCAAAACAGCTTTATTAAGTAGAATCGGTGGCTCCAGATTGCTTTCACCACTTTCATTAGGGTTAGCGGACGGAGGTGAGGTAAAAGAATGCTCAATTTCGTATGCAGCACGATGTAACCTGGGAATCTTTGAGGCAAACCATTGAGTTAGTGCGGCAGCTAAATTATCACAACGATGGTTGAATAATTCTGCGAGTGTGTATTGAGTCACATCAGGCAATGTATTATCGACACTATTGCCGTAGTCCCAATTTAGTGCTAGGGCTTCAATTACTTGGATTGCAAAATTAGGTTCAGTACTAACGTATCGACGGACTGCAAAATCTATCTGCTTCAGCAGTTCTGGATGTGGAAGTGGCTTTTGCAAAAGGGAAAGTAAGGCTTCTTTATACCAGTTCTGTTGATGAAATTGTTCTGCTCGACAGCAAAGAACTTGAGCTGCTTCCTGACGAATGGCCAAATCTGAGCGAGATGACAGTTCAACGAATTTAGCGATCGCTTCATCAGATTGATCTAACAAATCGCCGTAGGCTCTGGTTAATAGAGAATCTACTTCGACATTCGGCTGCATCAGGAATGTGTTGAAACAACTCAGTGTTACAACCAATAATTCTGATTGTTTGACACCACCATAGTTAAGCCGTCCTAATACGGCGATTCCCAATTTAACTTCTATGAAATCATCAGAATCAGTTAGCAATGATGCTCGTTGATGAGCAGTCTGTAGATCAAACTGACTCAGAATCAGCAATGTGGTAAATACAAATTCAACAAAGAGCGGATTCGAGCGACTTGTAAACTCTTGGTAGAAAGCCTCAACTGTTGCTTGCGATTGTTTCAATAGACCTTGCATTTCATATTGAATCATTCCTGCACCAGGATTGACGTTCGCGATTACTTCTAGAGCATCGGCTAAATGTCTCGGTTCAGGTTGAAGATTAGGCAGTGCAGCGCAGAATAACTCATATAGATGCCAGAATTGCTCGTGGGTGATACCTTCATTACTTCTCAGCGTCGCGACTTCAGTAATACGACTGACTAAATCTCTGCCATGCTCATGAGCCAAGGTGCATAGTGATCGAACACCAAGAGCGCGATCGTAGTTAAGTAAAACGCTACAGCGGTAAAGATGATCAACAGTATCTAAAAAAATGCTCACGTCATCCCAAGCCGAAAACAACAACTTAACGGCATATTGGACTAAATAGTCTGCTCGAAGAGCTGGCTCGACAAAAGCAATCTTGTCTACTTGTTTCTCTAAAAACCCCAGAGTAATTGCCTGCTCAACTTGAACTGTAAGATCCTGACCCGCAGGAACAGCATCTTCTATTTGTGTGTAGATAGCTTCGGCAACTTGTTGCAGGACCGCATGAACCTCTGGATAATTTGTTTTGATAGATTGCCAACAACCCGGTGCGGTATTACTTTGTGTCATAGTATTGTGTTCATGGATGAAGGCCGTTCCTATTGGTTGAGGCAATCCGTTAATACAATCTTTTGGAGAGGGTGAGTAATTAGCTTAAACAGCGATGCTATCTAAAACAAATTCAACTGGACACCTTCCTGATGATCGTCCTCTTCCACCTCCAGTAACATTTCGCCATCATCCTCCAACCGTTCAAAATCAAGGCGAGATACGTAGTCTTTGAGCTTTTCAAGGGGATGCAGGGGTTGAGGTAGAGAGGTGACTATCTCAGAATTCAAGAATGGCGAGGACTCTCGAAGGCGGTGGACTGCCAATGACCAATCTTCTGGCTTATCCTCCGGTTGCAAGCACAACCAGCTGATTTCTAAAGCCGATTGATTCCATCCTGGTTTTGTAATGCGATCGCGCACTCTAGCACCTGCCGGACGCATTGCAGATCGAGGCGATCGCCCAATCGAAAAATAGGCATCGCTGAACTGAGAATTGTGATACAGCCCCGAAAAACGATTGAATCCGGCTGTGGGACAAACATCCCCTACCAACCCATCGGTCGAATAGCGCAGTCGTGCGACCCTCAACAACTGTGGATTTTGGACAGGTAAACGTAGCCCCTGATGCCAAGAATTATTTGTGGGGTCATCCGGCATTTCAACAAGATGCGGCAAATCTTTCTGAATGTTCTGATTGTTGAATAACACTAGAGCCGGATGCTGTAGCTCAAGATCTCGGAACACGCAGTCTACAAAATTGCGAATCTGATCATCATTCCAATCTAACGAGTGTTGGCGTTCTAGCCTCGCGATCGCACTCATGCTGTCGTAGTAGCTCATCTCCTGCGGTCCGCTGTCACTAGGTAGAAAGACGCGGACCTCACTACAAAACGTTGCTGCTGGGACGTGGGCAATGACGGGAATAACAACTTTTGACTCAGCGTGGTTACGAGCATTCACGCGAATAACGTATATTCCAAAGATGTCGAGTTGATTGGGTAGTAAGGTGTGATGGAAGCCGTTGTAGAAAGGAATACCTAGCGGAAAGCTAAGCTGTCGCAGCAAATCAAGAATACTGTTGACGCATTTTCCTTGTTCTTTTTTCTGCTGACTCTCTAATTGTTTTTGTTTGCGCCTGTAAGTCTTATTTTGCTTTTCGTTATTTGGGTCGGTTGGTCGAAATGCTTCAACATCAATCAAGGGTTCAGTAGGCGTGATGAACTGAAGCACCTGCCCGTTGTAGGCATAGCCCCAACGAATACTAGGTTTGGGATCAGTACTACGAATTCGTCGTGCTAATTTGCGATAGTCTAACAATTCGACGATCGCACCCTGGCACGTTATGCTTCCCATGTCAGCACGACGTAAATCAGCTTCAATACGGGTGGCACGACTTTGAGTTGCAGCAGCAATATTTGCCTTGGAGTAGGTTCCTTGTAGATCAAGGGCTGCAATGTGTTCGCGGGGAAGTGGCTGTTTATCAATTTGAATTGATACTCGCTCACCCAGACGATTTATAAACTCCCACTCGTGATCACTAAGCAAGCTGAGGTGCCCCTTCACTTTGGAGGCAGTTAAAATTTCCTGGAGCGCTGTAACTAGCTCTGAATTTGTGGATGAGGCAAGCTGAATCCTGTAGATGCCTCGATCTCCTGGAATTTGATCAGCACCCCTTAGCCGCTTTTTGTTCTTTGATTGAGTATTGACTTTATCAATCGAGGGAGCAGGCACCATACCGGATGGCATCGCGACAGAAAGGCGTTCAAAGAGTTCATACCGATCGGCTGCCTCAATGCCTGTTTTCACCAGGTAGGAACCGAAGCGAGAGCTATGCAGCATCAATAAACGGGGAGCATGAGCAATCGGAGAATTTAGGAAATCGCAAGGGTCAGGAATTTGCACCTGTGACGACAAAGCAGTGAGAATCTGATTAACTCGCCCTTTCCATAGCAACGACTCGTGGTGGGCAAGCGATAGTCGCACGAGGGTAGTTTCCCGTTCTCGGTCTGTGGGCGAACTAAGCCATTCGAGTTCTCGAACCGCCAAAAATACACTACTATCTTGACCTTTGGGAAGGAGAACACGAGGAGTCGCCGAAGGACCTGAAGCAGAGTCAATCAGCGATCGCGTCATATAGCGTCGTCTACCTGCCTTGAATAACAGTAGTGTGGGCGTTTTACCGTTTGCAGGAGCGAAGGTGAATCGTAAATAGTAGGAGTACTTGGCGCGTTGACTGGATTCAGAATGGCTGAAGTCATTTGGATGCCAGGTAACCAACGTTGCCTCTGTTTCCATCGGGGAAGAGGCGACAACCAGGTTCCAATATTCTGAATGTCCTAATTTGTCGGTCAGCCCTAGCTGAAACCCATTACGAACAAGCCAACGAGCAATCAAGTGAGGCAGAATAGCGGAGAGGATTTCAACAGGTTCTTCCTGCAAGCGAATCTCACGCCATTCCAGTTGCTCTACAGCAGGTTGCATTTGAGTAGCGACTGTGCGAGCAATCTGATCACCGTAATTTTGTCGCAGCCACACCTGAATGATGCGCCAGAGTTCAGGTACGGGAACCACATCATCTAGTGCCACCAGCCAGTAGGGTGGTCGCCTGGCTGGGTTAGGGGAGAAGGAACCACGAAAGATGTGAACAACACTGGGGGCACAAACCCCAAGAGCGCAGTAAAGACTGACAACGGCAGGAGTGTGATCAACCTCGGAGAGCGATCGCAGTTGATCAACCCATACGGATGGTAATTGGAGCGTGTAGAGCTTCCCCAACTGACTATAGTCAAACGATTTGTTGATCGTCCAACCCAGCGGTTGGAGACGATCTACGAAGGGTAATGGGATTTCTTCAGTGGGTGAGGCTGCGTTCATAATGTCACCTGAGTTGTTTCTCTGGGGTTGATTGTGGTTGCCGATTTTTCCGTTTTACTGATAAGGAATTATGTAAGCCGTTTTTGAAGATCCAACAGGCGATCGTAGACTGCCCAATAAAGTAACTGTGCGAGCTGCTGTTCGACCAAAGGTTTGGTGCTGCCAGGAGCAAGGTAGTCTGCCAATATATCAGTCCACCCTTGAATCAGGCTGCGACGGGCATCTTTAGGATGGAAAGCACTGTCACAGAAAAATGCACGAATAGGGACATTACCGCGCGTTAAACGTCCGAGTACCTGGACGATCACCACAATTTGATCCCAACACAACTCATGCCAGAACTCAGTTTCCATTGCCGCAGAGCCTAGCGCTGAAGAACGTAGTCGTCTTCGCCATTGACGATGGCTCTCACTGCGAAGCTGTGTGATTGCATCAATGGCATTATTCCCTAATTGAGTAGATAGGACATTTGCATCCAGCAGTAAGTTTTCAGTCACCCACTTGTGGATGCCGCGAATATGTCTGCCAAAGTCAGTGGGTTGAGGATAAGGCCGAACCAGAAAGAAGACGGTGCCTAGAAACGCAGTCTGAGTTTGCGGATCTAAAATGTTGTACCCTCGCTGGATGCTGCCCAGTGGAGTGACTAGAATTGGTTTGTTACGTTCAGGAAATTCCTCAGCCAGGCTACGCCGTAAGAGCCAGTCATCCTCTTCGGTTTCGCGATCGCTGACAATGCAATCAACCAAGTCTTTCCATTTATGTGAGAACTGGAGGTAATCAGCAACATAACGAGCTTCTGAGTAGCTTCCCGTTAATAAGAGAATCCCGCGACGATTACCCTGTGCTTGCCAGTAGTCAAGCTCTTGCTCCAGCCTGGAACGACTACTCCCCGTACTGCTGGATAGGTAGCGAACCAGTTTGATCAAATTGTCATAACGGTATTGTCCAAAGTTTCCGCTAACGGTGATTCCATCCCCACTCAGACCAGGAACTCGCAAAAACTCGAAGTGGCTATGGGCGATCGCTTCTATGTTGGAAGGAGGGATTAAGACCGCATGAGGTGGTACGGCAACGTGAAACTGAGGTGAACCGGGAGACCAGGAAGTGGCACTGGTTAGCAGGATATGAGGTCCGTAATCGCCACATAAGCTGAGATAAAGGTAAGGGAAGCGCAGCAGTAAATAGCGCCCTAACCCATGACAGTTGAGGTAGCGTAGAATTCCTCGGGGGCTTCCTTCGCCGGTCTGATCCACAAATTGATAGCCGAGAATATTGCCTAACGGGGTTTCAATTCCCAGGTCAACGTACTCCTCAGGTGGGTGAATGCTGAAGTTAACTCCCTCTTGCAGTTCTGGTGCAGATCCTGACCACTGCTTCAGCAGGTTATTCACCTGATATTCCAGGGCACTCAACACAACTGCAAACCCCAGTCGTTCTAGAAACGTTTGGGCAGCAGGAGTGTGAGCAAGTGGAAAAGGAAGTTCTGAGTTGAGCCAGGCTCTAAGCTGATGGAAAAAGAGTTCTCCCGTGTTTTTGACGTTGCTAACGATCGCATCCAGTTCGCCAGTGGAATGCCGACAGTAAGACTCAAAGCTTTGCCTCAGTTGAGTTAGGGCGGTCTCTAGCTGGGTTGGGTCAACCTCCGCAGGCGTAAGAGACCTCACTGTTTCGACTAAATTGTCGTAAACCAGTGTGTTGTAGAGTGGCGCTTCTGCCCAGCTTCGCAGGTGGGTGTAGTCAAATAAAAGTCCGAGAAGCCAATCAGCCAGACGGCTGGCTTCTCGAACGGTTACTTTCAGTTCTCGATGCCGCTTGTCGTTAAGTCGAGTTTTACCGGTTCGATACTCCTGTTCAGTCAGAACCATCTCAAGGGTATCGAGCGTAGATTTTTGGCTGCCAGTTAGATCAGTCGCTTGTGCAAACCGTTCTTCGATCGAAACCTGAACGCGATCGACCTCGTCAATGATTAAGAGATCGCTGAAATAGTAGGTCGCTTCTAGTGCTCGTATGCGAGTTCCTGAGAGTGACAAAGGCATGGCGGTGAAGAGGAATGCAGCAGGTGTGGCAATCCAAACTTGCGCCTGAAGCAAATCACGATTTGCCTGATGCACTGGGCAAATGGGCATCAACGGGCAGGTATAGGTACTGCTGGGTTTTCGCTGATTGCGCGCCGTTTTGATCGAGACGAGGTTGTGACAAGGTTCTTGACCGGGTGTGATGCCCTCTTCAACCAAGCCAGAAAGAATGCAGGTTCCGGTTAGCCAATGAAGAGCAGGATTGGCTAATTCCGGTGCTTGCGGATTAAACAACACCCCCGGATCAAGTTCGTCTCGATGCGCCATGCCGTATTGGTAACGGTGCGACTGGCGATCGCGCCCCAAGATTGGAGCCGCCTTAATTCCAGCTTGCTCTAATTCAGATGCCAGATTCAAAGCATCGGTTACGGTGTTGGCAATCACTGTGACTCGAAAGTCGGAGTTTTTCTGACAGAGTAGGTAAAGAATCAGGTAGATGAGTGTACTTTTTCCGGCTCCGGTCGGACCCAGCAAATGAAATAGCCCATCAATCGTAAATGAGTCAGCAGGAACAAGCTCGGTCGCAACCAGCCTTAACTCGAAGTTCTCAACCCATCGCAACCAATCGCGTTTTGGCAGTTTCACGTTCAGTTCGATCGCAGCTTGGTGCAGTTCTGACCGCTGAATGATAATAGAGGGACGGGGTTGATTCCGTTTAGGAATTTGCTGAAGGGTTGTTTTAGAAGCCAGAGTATTGGCGGCGTTGATCAATTCTGCGGGAATCCGAATGGTTTCATACCCAGTGTCGGTTGAAAACGCATATTCTGTGTCGGCTTTGGCAACCTGCTCTTTGATGGGGGTATGTTCTGCTGAGGTAGAAAGAGCCGCTTCGATCGCTTGAATGCGCTGAGGAACATGATGCAGAATAGCGCGGCGAGAGTAGGTACTGGACTCCAGGGAAACGTCGTAGAGGCGAATAGTGGCAGGAAGTTCAGCATACCAATTTAAATGGCGGTTGAATGTGGTTTTAGTTCGGAGATAGCGAACTCGATTGCGGGCGATCGCCACTTGCTGCCTTAACTGGTCATTTTCTGCGACTTCTGGTGTGACGTAACCCGTAGTGAGTGCCCAAGTGTCCTTGAGGCTGAGAGGGCTGTTGATGCGCTCATGCAGCATAATCAGCATCTCAATTTCAAATAGACGCGCACAATCCCGTTTCTCTAGTCGGACAAGGGAACCATCTTCCAGCAGGGAATAGAGTGCTTCGACAAGGGGTTTATGCCAATCCTGCCAATTCCTCATACCCGACCTCCAGCAACACGTTCAGCTTTTTTGAGCATCTGCTTGACGTAGCAGATTTTGATGTCCTGAAGCTCTGGCTCCCGTTGGCATCTGGCTTTCCAGGTTGCCTGTAGCTGCTCGTTGTAGTTGCCAACTTTACGGTAATCAGGAATGACGTAAAAGCATTCATCCCATTCGGGATAACGTTTGAACGGCTTGAACGCTGAAGCCAAGCGAGTCGGACTAGAGTAGTCCTTCAAGTCGATCGCCCAGCGCACACCAGAAGGGAATTGAACCCAGAGGTCATAACTGTCAACGGCAACCCAAAGTTCACAGGTCGCGCCCATCTGTTCTAATGCTGACTTCAACACCAGGAGCATCCGCTCTGGGGCGACGACATATTGCTGAACCCCGCGATTCACTCGAACCATTTCGGGATGATAGGGAATCCAGCGATCGGGATGATGGATTCGTTCTACTAAACGTCCGCAGAGATCGCTATAGCATGAGGCGTAATCACCGTACCACTCTAATGTCCAGCCGCAGCGAGGGCATAGGGCAACCATCTCAGTTTCGCTTCCAGTCACTCTGGCTTTCAGCGGAATGCGCTCATAAATTGCACAGAGGAGTTCAGCGATTGGCTTATCCCAATCCAGGTTACTGTTGATGAGATGAGTGCCCTGCTGTAGACACGAGTGTTCAACTAAAAACTGACGAGCATTTGTGTATTGACCTTCCAAACGATTCTGCTGGCAGTACTCCAAAATATCCTTGAATAGAAGGTCGTCAATCTCAAGGTTGCTGTCACCCTCGACTCGAAATGCCAAATCGTAAGCATATTCTGTTGGGACGCCATGAAACAACAGCGCCCCACTCAATCCCGCTGTTGCCATCGTGGATTCTAATCCCAACCACTGTTCCATCGGGGTATGCAGCCATTGAACAGCTTCTTGATGGTGAGCAGGCGGTCTAACGCTGTGTGCAAGGCATAAGACCGACAGTTGCTCCAATCCAGCCCGAAATTGAGATTGCGGACTGGTCACAGGCAAGGAGGTTCCCGCCACAATTTGCTTCTGCAACTCCACGACTCCGACTGCCAAGCGAGTCGCAACTTGCGTAGGGTGAGGAGGAAAGGTTGGCATGGCGAACGTTTGTACTTTGGACTATAGTAACTCAGGTTTTAGAGGATCGGTCAGATTTAGCGTTTAAATGTTCAGACTTGGCTACAGGTAGCGCTTAAGGTTTGAAAGAATTTTGACCACATTCCTCAGTTGATGAGATTTCAACTACTTCAGCCATTGCCTCAATCCGTCTGGAGCTTGGGCAGAAGAGAAAGTTGGTTGACTTTCAAAATGCCAGGATTTACTTTTGCCCATGCCAACGCCTCAGCAACCAGAATGGGATCACCAGAAGCTAAAAACTGCTGCATTCGGGTAATCATTTTTGCTTGGGATGCCTCCTGCTTAATTCGTTGCTGCTGTTGATACGCCATTCGGACAGCCTCCTGACGAGTTTCCTGCTGAACTTTGATATCAAACAATGGCATTGTCAACTTAACCGGGACTGTACTGAATTCTGAACAGTCCCGGTTAAGTTGACAATGCCCCTGCTTGTTCGGTAAACCGCTTATGTCGCTTGCTCATGTGATTCTCGGTCTGCTTCAACAACAGGAGCGGACAGGCTACGATCTCAAAACCGAGTGCTTTGATGATTGCATTGCCCATTTGTGGCAGGCGGATCAGGCGCAGATTTATCGCACGTTAGACAAACTAGAGGCGCAGGGGTGGATTACCTGTACCGTGGAGATTCAGCACGATCGCCCCAACCGCAAGGTCTACCGAATTACCGAAGCAGGTGAAGCAGAGTTAACTCGCTGGCTTCAGACGCATCAACCGTTGCCTGTGTTGCAAGAACCTTTGCTGGTGCAACTCTACTTCGCAGCTCAACTATCGAACGAGGCGATCGTGCTTCTACTGGAGCAGGAACTTGCAGCACGGGGGGAGAAGTTAGCCCAGTGCAATGCGATCGAGGTTTCATCTTTGAATAATCCGACTGCATCGCGTGAGCAAAAACTACATCGACTGGTATTGGACTTAGCAAAGCAACGAGAACAAACTTATTTGAATTGGTTGGAGAAGGCGATCGAGGTGATTCGCAGCCAGTCAACGTAAATCTCTTCTAATTTGCCAACGGGCGATCTGGCTATCCGAATAAGCGTTCATAGAGAAGAGACAGTGCTCCTAACTGCTTGGATGTGATTCAGATCGCAGTGCGTTCAGTTTCTAGCAAATTTGCAAACACTTCGCAGCGTATCATTCCTCATGCTTATGAGGTAGCCGTGAGCCAAGCAGAGAACACTTGTGGGTACGGCAACTGTTCAGAGCAAATATTGATTAGCTCAAAGCAAGTGAGTAACGAAGAAGTCAATCTGATTTCATCTTGCCCGGATGCCGCATTATAATTACGGATAATCCGTTTAAAGATACTGAAAAGTCGAATTAAGCGTTCCCCTTGAAACGTAACTCTAAAATTTCCGTCCGTCTTGATAGCCATTGCAAGTTGGGTCAGCACTTCCGCAGCGATTATTGACTGAGAACGTAGTTGATGATTGCTTTCTGCAAGTAACACATCAATTTCCTCTAACGAGTAATAACGGTAGTAACCGTCTTCGCCATACAGCAGATTCTGTACGCTTGGATTTCCATCTACCAACCACTGATGGAGAACCCTTGCAACTTGAACCACCTCCTGATTAGAAGCTGATCTAAGTTGCGCTAAAGTTTCTGCGATTGCTGGGTGTTCGAAATCAATCTCTCTCAACGAGAGTGTCGCTTGGAGGCGAAGGATTGCCACATTGGATTCATCTTGCGTATTCGAAAGTAACACAGATTTAATCTGATTCATCGACTCCGTATCATCAGGTTCATAGATGCGAAAAAACTTGTGCAGCACTGGTAGTAATTGAAGTTGAGTCATCAGAGATTGCTGTGATAAATAGCGGATTTCCCGAAACGCAATCTGTTTTCCTCCTTCAATTTGTAGAAGTCGATCAATAATTCTCAGGTGAGTTTCTACCGTCTGCTGAGGTGTCTTCTTCAATAATTTTTTGAGAGAAGCCAGAGCTTGAACAGCATCTGTTTCGAGTAACGCCTGAGTTGCATACTTTTCTATATAACCAGGTGACAAAGTTAAGAACTCACTTTGGTTTGGGTCAAGGATTCTACAACTCCAACACGCAATCGAATCAACCACCTTTTCTTTTTGAGTGAATCTTTCATAGCAGTTGATGCCAGTGGCAGCAAGGAGCCGTGCTCTAAACGTGTAGAATCCACTAAATTGATCGTTAAATTCGGACAAGGCTTGCAGCAGCGCTTCTTTATCTGAACTTAGAATACTTGAACTTGAGAGTGGGCGTTCGAGGTAGAGCAATACCACCTCCCAAAAGTGCAACTCTAGTGCGACATAAGTTCCTGGTTCACCACAGGGATCAAACAGAACTTGGTGACGTTCAACGGCTCTGGCAGCAAAATAGCTCTGGAACACCGGATGCAGGAAGCTGTAAACATCCTCTGCAGCATTTTCCTGAGCATGTCCAATCAGACTTAGGATACCGTTTTGCTTAAGAAGTTCTAACCAATCTGGATCAAATCCTTCAGACTGCCATACCTCCAAAATAAAGGCGTGACGTATCCGAAAAGGCGATCGCTCCTCCAATAGTGCACGGAGGGCAAGCACTTGAATCGCCAGTAAGATTGGGCTGAATTGTAGTTCTCTGCTTCCAGATTGAGGGCGCCATACATCAACCAAGTAATGGACGTACCACTCATACAGCTCAAAGCGGGTTTGCGGTAAGCGATTCCAGCGTAGTCGGTTCGGACTTCGCTGCCAAATCTGCCACAGATAGCATAGAAGTTCCAGACAAAATGGATTGCGAACTAAATTCTTAAGCGATCGATTCTCAGAGCGTTCCAAGCGATGTCTTAACTGCACTCCTTGCTTGGGATTGTGTCGAAATCGCACGTTGATAAATTCTTGAACTTGATCGGTTTGCGCTGAATTACCGTAATGCAATGGTTTGATGCAGTACACGTTAAACTGAGGTCGCAATGGATTAGATTCGAGATCCCAAACAGTACCGCGGCACGAGATCACAAGATGGGCATGGGTTAACCACTTCGTCAGTTGAACTTTCAGACTTGCTAGGCTGGACATCGCATTGCCCCCACATTCGTCTACGGCATCCAGAAAAAGCCAGATGCGTCCTTCCGTTAATTCAATTAAAAACTCCTCCCAGTCAAGCCCAGATACTCGTTCTCCCGCTAACCAGTTGGTTCGTAAATAATCTTCTACCGTCGTTGAAGCTTGCAATGCTGCTGCTGGAATCCAGATAGGTATCCCGTACTGAGGATGAGATAAAAGCCAGGCAATCATCCGCTGTAGGCAATTCGTTTTTCCTGCACCCAATGGTCCTGTCACAGCAATGCGTTGGGCAGTACGTAAATTGTCAGCTTTAAAGATGCGCTCTAGGAAAGCAGGGATTGAATCAGTGTGGATAACTTCATCAGGGGACAGTGTAAATAAGTCACTCCCTTCCTGCAGGGAATAGCTAGTTCGCTTCAGAGGTAATTGCTGTTGTCGCAACTCTAGCTCAACATCAATCTGGTACTCTTGCCAGTTAGGGGCAGCACCTTCCCTAGAAAGAATGGGTGAGGTGGTTAGTTGCAGGTACGCTCTTGCCCGCTGAGTGCAGTATACTTGCCAATCTCTTGCATCGATCAGATCAACCGCCTCAGCGTGGAATACCTTTGCTAGTTTCCAAACGGTTTTTCGATCGATCGCTCTACCATCCAACGCCTTCTTAACCTGGTTCTCCCCGGTCTCAGCTTCATGTGCCAAAGCCGCGATCGAGTAGGCATGCCGATCCATCAATCGCTTGAGGCGTTTTCGACCCGCTTCAGATAAGACAATGCTGTCGCGATTTCGAGAGACTTCCTTCGCCATACCTGTTAGTTACCTTTTTAAGAGAGCATATTTCTGCAAAATCCTTAAGAGGACCCGAACTGAACTTTGCCCAACTGAGCTTTTTCGCTACAGTACTGAATACACGGAGTGCCAATCCTTGCAGCAATTTTAGAAGAGTTTGCTGACAAGCTACACCCTCTAGTAGTCCCATTAGCAAGCTTTAATTGATCGCCCAACTCTAGTTGAGCAAAGGGTTCACCCTTCGCTTTGGATTAACATGGGCGACGGTCAGTTGTACGAGCCGAGTTACTCGTGCAAACAAAGCTTGCTGAAGGTAGAAGCTGTCAGAGATTGTCAATCTCCATCCCCCAAAGTGAGAGAGTCTGATGCAAACAATTTATTTCTTAGAGCAGTTTAAAGCTGCTGTTCATCCAATCTGTCAAGGCAGTAGAAGACAAACTCAGGTCAAGTACCTAGAATCAGTCCTTAGCAAAAGCGTCCCCCACCTGTTCACGCTGAGCTATTCGGTTCAATTACAGATTGCAAAGGAGGGTAGATAGTATGGCAAAACGACAACGAGAGCCAAATTTTCTCGAAGCCCATGCAGCAACAAACTTACGGCTCAAAACCGGTAAGGTCAAGCTTTCTGTAGTGATCACTGGTGAAACACTAGCCATTCAAGGTACGTTACCCGATCGATACGACCTTTCTGCAAAACCACACCAACAGAAGGTTGCATTAGGGCTACCAAACACCGTAGAGGGACTTAAGCAAGCGGAAGCCGAAGCGAGAGTTGTTCGGCGGCTATTGAACAAAGGGCAGTTTGATTGGAGTTTGTATCAGACTTCACGCAATGGTCAGATCACCCAGAAAAAACCTGCTCAGTGGATCGCAGATTTCGAGGAGAAATACTTTACTGAACGTGCCCGTACCTCCGAATCTCAAACAACCTGGGACTCCGATTACAAGCCAGTGTTCAAGAAGCTTGAAGACAAGGTGCGGCTAACAGTTGGGCTGCTCGAAAGCATCATCAAAGCAACAAAACCTGACACCAAAACTCGCCTCAGAACCTGCATGGCGCTTCAAGCTCTAGCGAATATGGCTGGGTTGAAGGTGAGTTTCAAGAAATTGCAAGGGAAGTACTCTCCTCGCAAGGCAGCCCCCCGAAACTTACCCTCGGACACCCAAGTTGTGGAGGGCTTCTATAAGATTCGCAAAGATTGGCGGTGGGCATACGGAATGATAGCCACCTATGGTTTGCGTCCACATGAAATCTGGCATCTTGACACTACGGACTTGGAAAATGGAGGTATCACAATTCGTGTAATTGGTGGTAAAACCGGCAGCAAAAAAGCCTACCGGGTTTGGCCCTATCACTTGGAATGGATCGATCGTTTTAACTTGCGTGACGTGAAGATTCCTGCGGTCGGGATGAAGGAAAAGACCAAGATTAATTCCAAACTGGGTGGAAAAGTCGGAGCAATCTTTAGAGCAGCGAACATTGGTTTTCCACCCTATAACCTCCGTCATGCTTGGGCGGTGCGGGTAATTGGGTTTCGGCTCCCGACGAATGTTGCAGCCAAGATGATGGGACACTCAGCCAAAATTCATGAGGAAACCTATGAACACTGGATTCCTGACAGTTTCTTTCAGCAGATCTTCGAGGCAGGATACACTAATCCTGATCGACCCGAGCCACCGGAGTTTCCCGAACAGTCCGATTCCGACGCTGCATAGACAGCAGGAAATATGGATTGACCGACTCTAATTAGTTGCTCACCATGCAAGTTTGCATCAGAGAAGCAATCTGCAAGTTTCTCTGATGCACTATTCATTACCCACCTTTACAAGAAGCTTCTAATGATTCTTCTCTTGGCGTTTTGATTCTCTTTCGCACTCCTTATCCAGAAGTAGCTAATTTGCCACATCGCTTGTAGCAGATAAAGCATTTGGTTTGTAGCCTTAAAAGATCACGCGACAATATAGCACACTGCTACCGCCTTTGCACTTAGCAGCTACCTCTCTATCGTAACAAGTTGAACTATGCCTGGAGTAGCAAAATAAGAGCTAGATATCTACTTTAAAGCCAGCTTCTCTTGTTTTAGAAAAAAGTGACATGTAAGCCATTATCATTTTAATCTCAATCTTATTATTAGATTACCCTAAGTGTAGTTTTCAACTTGCGTTTCAGACATTATCCATACATGATTGAGCATGAATTGCAAGTGGTGTCTGATTTTCAGCCCTTCAAAAGACATTGACCATCTTCACCCTATAGGTTAGTGCAAGGTATCTTAATCCTTGCACAAGAAGCAGCAAAATGTAGGTTCTTCAATAGTCTCAGGGATTCATTTTCATCATTACATACCGCTTTGGATTACTTTCACTGCTCAAACACGTTGCCTTATCCTGAATTGGCCACTAAAGCCATTCAAACACTTAAACTAGAACTATCTTTGTAGCTATGCAGCTACTAGATTTTCGTACTAAACATAGCATTCACACCTTTAAGCAAACTTGAAAAATCTATAACTTCTGTAGCTACAGACAATACAGATCTATATCTTATGAACTTTATGAACAAACTACATAGAGATCATAGCTACCTTCAACTACCTCATCCTGGAGAAAATCCTATGTCAGAGAAACAAACAAACCTTAAATTCTCAGAAGAACTTAAAAGCGCATTGCGAGAGAGAGCGCAAACTGAAGGAGTTAGCTTGACAGACCTAGTTAACCATATTTGTCAGCAATACATTGTCCAACCATTGTCAAATCCCCCTACACCTCCAATACCAACTCGGTCTCTCCTAAACATGAATCAGCACCCTACTTCCCCTGCTCTAGAAAATGAGCTGAGTCAACTTAGTCGATTATTGGCAAACAGTCTTGAGGTAATGTCCCTCTCCAGTCGGCTATCGCTCCTGGAGCATCAGTTCCTTATATTGAAAGATCAGATTTTAGCATCGACATCAGCATTAGAGCGCCGCTTGTCCAGTCTCGAAGCACATAATTCCAATCCTGCTGCTCATGCCTCCTCTGATTCAGACCCTAAAAACTCTGAAGTCAATCCTGATCTTGACCCTCCTATCGCTCCTGATGAGATCCAGTGTCAGATTCAACAACTTCTTAAGCTACTCCAGACTCTGAACCTAGAACAGAATTCAGGAATAGATAATCCTTTGAATAAAGATGAGGAGCATCCTAGCGAAACGAAGAATAATGGTGTAGCAGGTCATAATGACTGTTCAACTGACCCTGCAACTCCGGTTGAAAGTTTAAATGGAGCGTCTAGCGATAGTTCCGCAGCAAAAGCGAATTCAGCATCAGAATCGGATGGTCATTTGCCCGATCAGGATCGCCCTAATTCAGTTGCAGTGACCTCCCAATCCAATTCATCTGTAACCAGTGAGGTTACAGCAGATGCACCCACTTCAGAGACAACGCAATGGTTGACTCCTGCTAAAGCTTATGAGATGGCTAAACAATGCGGCTATCCTTTCAGCAAAACTGCCTTTTGCTTGATTGCAGAGCATAAAAATGCCAAGGAGAAATATGCCCGATATGGTTTAGGGTGTGCCCCGTCTAAGCGTGGTTCGCGCGGAGTTCAAATTGCCTGGTTTTACTTATTGGGCACCGCCGACAGCGACGGGAATTAACCATCTTTGACGCTTTTACGCTTCTTCGCTAACTGTTGATTGCATCGTTCCACATGCCACTGCCAACATGGTCGTGCGCTGTTAGGCAAACTGGTATCTCGATAATGCTGCCCCTCGACAAAGACTCCCCTAAGTCGTAGGTTCCGTAATTGATCCGGAGACAACCCCAAGAATGTAGCAGCCAGGTGAGTGGGTTGCCACTCGCTAATCGGTTGCAGAAATTCACGGGTTGAGTTGGCATCCTTTACAAACTTCAAAGCTGATTCTCTTAGTGTGGTTGAATCTTCCAACTCCAGTCCATCTACACTTTTAGGATCAACCTCAACCCAGTACTCCCATTCATATTTCTCTGTAAACCACATACCCTTGATGCGTCCTGTCAACCAATTTCTTGTTGATTTGGTTTCTACCCACCATTTGACTCTTTCTCCAAAATGAAATTGAGGTTGTGAGAATTCTTGATTGATCGGGATGGCAACTAGCCAGACACCCTTCACTTTAGAATTGTTCGACCTCGATGCCATAACTTGATTCAAGTTTGTCAATACTACTTTTAACTTGGTTGAAACGCTTAATTGCCCCTCATGTTTCTTTTGTTCACATGACTGGACTTCCAGTAACGTCGAGGCTAGTTCATAGTAATTTAGATTGCTGTGACTACTATTCTGAAGCGATCGCTATCTGAGTTTGCTTTAGAGTTTCGTACAGAGCAAAATTCGCGTTCAATCGCCATTACAATTTATGTTGCGACAACACATAACCTAATCACTAAACTCCCTAAGTACTGCTCATCATTGATAGAACACAAAAATCAAATTGAGGCACTTGAGAAACGCCTGCAATCAGTAAATCGAATTCCGATTCCTATTTACGCTGACGTGTGTTAAACAAGCTGAGTAATTTGGTTTCTGCAAAGGGTGAGAGCAGCTAAACAACTCTTTAAACTATTGAAACGGCTTCATTCATAAAGGTCAAACGAACTCTGTCGCGTCGACAGGGATTTTGTGAAGCGGATTCGTTTTATCCCAACTTTCGTTCTAACTGCCAGATGTTGTGCTCTCTATCAAACGACAACTGCTTTTGGTTCTTCCCAACTTTTGGTGAACCTGTCTTGCAGAGGACATTCCCGAATCTAGCTGAGGATTAACTCATGGCAAGTGACAACAAATCGCAAGGACAACGCACACCCCAGGAAGATCTGGAGTGTCATTACGCCTCCCGCCAAATTGAACAGACTGATTATCTCTATCCTGAGTTTCGCTTGGAACTGGTGGACGGCAAGTTTTTGGTGGGCGGCATGTTGGACGGGAGCCGTTGGTTGCTCAAAGAAGCACTGATTGGTTGGGGATTGGAAAGTGCCATTGCCTTCGCCTCACTTGACCTATGGTGGGAAGCGCTGCGACTTGCTCATGACCTCCCACACCGATCGCCTGACGAGTGGTTAACTTGGGCAGAGGATTTGCCGATTGATCCAAACTATCGGGAGAATTGGTGGCCACCACTCGGTTCACGCTATTTAGGTGAACATCACTGGGTTCGCAATCAACTCCGCAATTCTCTCTCTGCTGCCGTCAGTCAAGCCGCGCTTGGCTCCTGCTTTGGTCCCAACTACGGGATGCAAGTGGGACAGCATATGTTTACCCCTGATGTGCTGATGGTGGGAGACGTGCGGCTGGCAGAAAACATTCTGCATGATTGCTACATCGAAGACGTAGCAGATCTGGTGATTGAAATCGTTTTGCCGGAAAAAGCAGATATCGATGAAGGGGTGCGGCGGCAGTACTACGAACAGGGAGCCGTGCCGCACTACTGGGTGGTGAATCCAATCACACAACAGACCCAATTCTGGGAATGGTCAACAGAGGGGTATCAGGTACGATCGCTTGATGCGGATGGGTGCTATCGAGGTGTAGCTGGCTTGACCTTCAGCCCGCAACTGCTTTGGTCAACCGATGAGAAACTCCCTGCTTTTACCAGTATTGCTCAACCGCGTCGATGGCGACTGGCGTATGAAGTGGGAGAAGAAGTGAGTTGGGGGAGTGTGCCGTTTGAGCCAGTGGTTGATTTGACTCCTTCTAACATTAGCGTTGAACAGTTCATCGCTTGGTGTCCTGAAACCAAGCTGGAAGGGGGACCTTTCCCACTCATCGGCGGTCAAACCGGAACACGCAATGCGATCGCCATGCTGCTCATGAGTGTAGGCTCGGTGGAAACCGTTCGGCTCATGCCGGGGTATGAGTGGGTGCGCGTTCTGCGTCGAATTGAACGGAACCAGCGACAGGATACCCAGCAACACCAAGTATGGTGGTCTCAAGCTCAAGCGATCGCCCAGCAACTTCACAATGAACACGGAGTTGGAGGGGTGGGTGTGATTGGGGATTTAATCAAATCCAAACCGTTGCATGTTTGGTCAGAAATTCAGTTGGTGCTATGGGATGTTCCAGAGCGGTTTAGCAGGGGAGCCTTGGAGTACCCCTCAGCATTGCCGCTTGAGATGACAGAGGTTGAATGGGCAACGCCTGCTCAGTGGCAAGAGATTTGTCAGCAGATGGTGGTGTTAGTTGGACGATGGCACGAACAGAAACACCCTCGATCTCAGAAGCGGTTACAGTTTCGTTGGCTGAATTCGCAATGAATGTGTGGAATACCCTCTTTGACCCTCAATCACCGCAACCCGACCGTCCTCAACCCTTCGGCTATAAACAAGCCTGGTGGGTCATCGCTGCTACCAATCCACAGGAGGTAGCCCGCCCTGCATCTACAAAATCTCCAACCCTGCGGATGGACGGAGGGCATTCGTCCTGACCCCAGAGTCTTTGTCTCCCCTCCAGTTCGTGGTTGGATATTTGTCATTGGAGATGTGATGCCGCTGAATGAGCATCAATCTCTTGGATCGCGGATTAAACCTGTACTTCAACACTTGAGCCGAGACTTTGGCATCGCCCATTATTTTTACACCCATCGAGTCGTTGAGTATCATGTCTGGGCACGGGCTGAACGAGGAACGCTTATCAAATGTCAAGCACATCTTCAGGTCGCGTCAGTGACGCAGACGGGTGAGTGAGCAGCAAAAAACAACCCAAGCGGGCTTCGGAAAAGGAACAAGGCAGAGCGGCAAAATGACCGAGTCGGTAGATCGGTCAGAGTGTCAAAAGCAGCAGGTGAGTGTCGCGCTGCCTAGAACCCACAGCAACGCGACAGTACAGATCGAAACGACAATGAGGATCGCGACGACAACTAAGATCGTGCCGTTGAGGAGACCGCCTTGGTGGTGGGAGTGGGAGTGCTAGCGCGCACCACTGCCGACTGTTTGCGATAACTTTCGGTTTGAATCTCAACAATCAGGGCATGATGCACCAGTCGGTCAACCGCTGCCACGGTCATCATCGAATCGGTAAAGATCACGTCCCACTGGCTGAACGGTTGATTTGCCGTAATCAGTAGACTACGGCGCTCATAGCGATGCGCAATCAACTCAAACAGGACAGAGGTTTCGGCGTCTGACTTTTTGACATAGCCCAAATCGTCTAGCACGAGCAAATCAAAGCGGTCGAGCTTTTTGAGCAGCAGTTGCAATTGAAGGTGTAGTTTCGCTTGCTGCAACTGCTGCACCAGCGCCAGGGCGGAAAAGAATTTGACCCGTTTGCCAAACTCAAGCATGCGCCGTGAGACGGCAGCCGCCAAATGCGACTTGCCGACTCCCGAAGCCCCAAACAGCAAGAGATTTTCGGCACGTTCCAGCCAACTAGGGTCATCGGTGAGTTGCATCAAGGGTGCCGGATTGAAGGACGGACAATGGCTAAAGTCAAAGTTGGAAACCGTTTTTCCGTTTGGCAGTTGCGCTTCGACGAGGGCGCGTTGGAGCCGCACCGTCCAACGGCGTTGCGCTTCCAATTCGCACAGAGCCAGCAAGAATTGAGCGTAAGACCAACTCTCTTGCATTGCCTGCTGCTCGACGCTCTCCCAGTGATGCAGCATGTGTGACAGGTGCAGTTGCTTGAGGTAGAGGCTGAGGTTCTGATAGGGGCTGGTCGGCGCGGGCAGGTTGCAAGAGTTGGTCATAGTTTGAGAGGTCATGTTGGGTAATGTTTAGGTCAGGCAAACCCAGCGCACTCAGTAATTGAAACTGCTGGCGTAAGCCCACCAGCGTCAACGTGCTGGCATTGAGTTGGTTTTGGAGGTAGTTTGCCACCGCCACTTCTTGGTTTTGGGTCGCCGCAATGTACAACGCTTCGACGATGAGGATGGCGGCACTGTCGAGGTCAAACCGCGTCTGCAACTGCTGCCAGACTTCACGCCAAGTGGCGTTGGGCAATAAGTCTTGCTGCCAGGTACAGTACAAAAAGGCTCTGGGCTTGCGGCGCAGTCCTTCGGCGACATGACGATAGTTGATGCAGCGTGCCCGTCGTTTTTCCTTGTCTGTGACTCGCAGCCGAGGGAGTTGCAGCACTTGTTGCTTGCCCAAATAGCCTAAGATGCGGTCGTGGTGCAAATGCAGTTCAAGTTGGCGACCAATGAGTCGGGCAGGCACTGTATACAAGACACAGCGCACGTCAATCGTGCTACGACAACTCACTTTTGCGGTCAAAACTTCGTAATCCGGGACGCGGTATTTCGGCAACGGTTTAAGTTGCTGTTGCTCTGCCTCAATCTTGACTGTGTGCTGTGCATTCAATTTGGCAATCGCACTGTCAATGAAGGCTTGGTACTGAGCAATACTTGCAAAGTCATAACTGCCGCGTAGCAATAACGCTTGCTCAACGCGGTTTTTGAGATGACCATGCGGCGATTCAATCGAGCCATTCTCATGGGCAATCCCGGTATTGTTGCGCGTTGGCTGCATCCGATAATGGTCACACAATTCATCGTATAACCGGGTCAAGGGCTTGTTGCGCACGCCCCCCATGTTACGGTAGGCGGCACTCAAGCTGTCGGTGCGATGCTGCTTTGGCACGCCGCCACAGGCAAAGAGCGCATTCTGCAACCCTTCGGCTAAGGCAATGAAACTTTCACCACCCTGGATGACCTCGGCATACTGCCAGCCGCTGTAAGCCAGGCGATAGTGGTATAACAAATGCTCAAACGGCTTGCCCCCAATGGTAATCTCAACCCCTTTGAGTTCGGTGAAGTCAGACAAGCCCATCATTCCCGGTTCATGCCGTAGCGCAAACATGACTTCTTTGGCATCGCCGTGCAGCGCTTTCCAGGCTTGCACTCGCCGTTGCAAAGTCCGTAACACTTGCGGGTACTTACCCGGATAGCGCTCTTGCAGCAGCTCGAACAAGGTCATCGGTTGTAATTTTGGTGCTGCTCTCAGCAACGGTTCTAGCTCGGTGTCCCACACCACGGCTAACGGGTCGGGACTGCTGCGCCAATCCCGTACACGACCGCGATTGGGTTGATGCTCTCCCGCTTCAAGGCGTTGTCCGCTGCGTTCTGAAAACCCAGCCAACGCTGCGGCTGCCACTTGCGTGAAGCCTTGCTCTCGTGCAGTCATATACACTCGGGTTTGATATGGTTTGATTTTTCCAGACACTCTTGGCGTTTCCCTTTCGCGAGCGGAACCACCTCAGAGTGTCTTTTTCTTCGTTCGCCAGAGGCTCAAAGTGAGCCGATTAGCGGGTGCACTTTAACCGCCGCTCTCACTGTCGTCCCCCGACTTGCTCATTGTCATCTGATAAACGCTGGTGCGCGGCTATGCCTACTTGGGTGAGGGGGGCAAAACTCTCTGGAATGAAGGATATGTAACAGCAGAAACTGAACTCGGATTGGCATTTTTTGACCAAACCAGTCCCCAAGCGAATCAGCCTGGTTACTGGGAGCGAATCGACTTGCAGTTTCCCGATGAGGAGTGTGTGATGCAAATGGCACGGCACTGGTGTCTAGCACCTATGGATCTAACACCTGATATGAGTCCTTCCGCGATCGGACTACGGGGTGAATTTCCTTCGCTCTAACGATGGCATTCACATTGCGTGAAATGACAACAATCAAGTGAGTATCAATCCCAGAATCTTTGCCAGACGATCGCGATCGTAAACCTCGCAGTCATCGGTTTGCCAGCCTTTTGCCAGATCCAGCAGTGCAGGCACACAGTCATTATCCGTGCAACGCCGTCCACAAATCTCGAGTAGTCACAGTTTGGAGTGATTTGTTTGGATCGTACATGATTGACTCCATTGCAGTGCAAATCTGTTGTCAACTTTAGTCGAGATTAGACTGGCATCGATTTTGATACTTTTTCGAGGAAGGGCTTTAAGTCCACATCCTGCCGTTCCTTGGACGTTCGACACACTCGCTGCCACAGCGCTTGATCCTGCACATACACTCCTATCGCTTTGATGGCACCGATCGCGGCTTGAGGCTTACCATCTGCAATTAGAGCCAGTAAGAACTCCAGGGCATCCGGTTGGCGGAGAGTAGCGATCGCCAGTAACCCCGTCTTGCGTAGTTCTTGTTCACGAATCCTCTTCCACCAGGGTTTCAAGATTGAGAACGCCTCTGGCAATCGAGATTCTGACAGCGCTAAAGCAGCGGCTTCTGCTTTGTCCACATCCTCTTCTAATCCAGGTGATTTTTGAGCATACAGAAAATCCTTAACCAGCGGCAGGGATTGCTCTGGCGCAAGTTAGAGCAACGCGATCAGACATTCTGACAGCACCGGTGAGGTGTCACCAATCTTGACCCGCAGCCGCAGCAGCGGCACCCCCTGTTCATTTTGGGTGTAGGCGATTGCTCGTGCCGCTCCAATCCGAGCTTCGGGTTCTGGGTCTACCAGCAAATCTGCTAGTTCTACCATCACCAGCGGATAATTCATCCTCACCAGTCCTAAAGCACAGGTGCCACGCAAGGTTGGAGCAGTATCCACCCTCCCCAAACCGGTTCTTCTTGAACGTGCCGGATGCCTTTGAGGAACAGCACTTCATCGCTGTAGTCGAGACGGTAAAGGGCCTCTGCAATGGCTTGCTTGGCTCGACACCCCGGATCGTTTTCTTTCGCGTTGAGCATGAAGCGATCGAAGGCAGAGACCAGTTCAGGAATGAAAGCGTGTAGTTCAAATTGGGACACTAACTCAGCCACTTGAGCAACCGCAACCGAGTATTTGCTGCTCAGAACTTGGTGCAAGACAGCTAATCCTGATTGGGATGTTGGATCGTCGCGAGTCTGCTTCAGCGTCGCCATCAGGTCTTCAAGTTTGCGAGACTTTGCCATTCGGTTTCAATCCTGAGTGAAACACGTGTGATTCAGATTAAACAACTGCGTGACATAAGCCAATAAGCAAGTTAATTCCATGATCAGTTGCGAGTGTTGAGTAGATGACAAGTTTGGTGAAACGACAAATCCAAATGGCTCAGATTCAATCGATTGTTTCAAATGTTGACCTGTAGTCAACCATTGCTGCTCCGTATCATAAGCACCCGGATAGTTGAGATTTTCATCATTGATGGTGACTGTAGGAATTCTTAAGTTCTGCTGCCAAAGTCCTACTCCAACCGTCATCTCGATGCAATGATTAACATCAACGGTCTCTTCGTCGGGCTGATTCATCTGAACGACTAACTGCACTGGAAACTCAAGGGTGGGGATTAACCAGTTTGAAAGGTCTGAGGTAGGGAGTTGAAAGCGCAACTGGCTGTATCTCCAAATATCCTGCTCTAACAACACCTGCAAATAGTCTTGAAAATTGGGGGTCAACAGGAGCGATCGCGCATCGATTGCCAGTTGATGACGAAGTTGATTGAGCAAGTCTGCTTGAGTGTTCACAAACTTCTGTTCCTGCTGCTGCACAGCCTGTAGCTGCTGAGCAAAACGATCGTGTACCTGCTGGAGTTGAGTAGTTATTTCTTTCCTTTTTTGGTGCTGCAAGGCTGTGTAGGCAGAGAGGATCTGGGATGGAGAAGCCTCAGTCGTAGTCGTAGGTGTCGGTTCTGCCGGAAGGGTTCCACTGGAATGGATTTGACTCGCATTTTCATCCAGCAAGCGAGTTTTTATTTGCACTTGATCAAGCATTTGAATCTCTACTGGATAAATTCGCAGCATTTCAGCCAAATGTTGATCCGGCTCTGTTTGACCAATGAGCGTCAAAAGGTCGTGTGGTGTCAGGTCATCTGCCCCAATTCGAATGCGTAGACTACGGCAATCATCGTCGTTCGGGTAACTATATTCAAGTGCTGCCTGCCAACGGTCTGGATTGGTGAGCATGTGTTGAGCAACCTCGGTGAGCGATGCAGCCTCAACTAACGTGCAACTGTGGCGATGCAGTCCCTGAAGATCGATGTGCAGGATAGCAAAAAGTGGCACTGTCAATTTCTCCCCTAACTACCGCCAAGACAGAACAACGACAGGCGAACTTTTGGGCAGCGCCAGAAGTCGAGCGGATTCCGAACTCTCAAGAATCGTGGCTGTTTTACACGACCAGCTTTGACCCAGTGCTTTGAGTTGAATGGCAGCAGCTTGACTGCGTGACCAGAGGTATAGACAATCCGTCCACCAGTAGTCGGGAAAGCCACGCAGACCACTCAAGCGATTTGCAATTCCTGTGGTTGAGTTGGGTAAAGCAGGTCCGGCAACGAAGCTGTACCACCACTGAGGACAGGATTGCAGGTCCTTCAGAATGGTGGGAGCATGAAAGCGCTCAGAGCCGTGCTTCAGCAATAAGCCAGCCATTAGTACTTGAGGTGGGCATTTTCCCAACTCCGGCAGATCATCGAATTGGAGTGGTTCGGTCAGGTCATAGATTGTGTCAAAATCAAACTCCTCATCTAGGAGAGCAGGGTGCTGCCAGTATGCTGAAACCAGGCTTTGTCCGCTCATAAGATATTTACCCACCAAACGTTGAACCGTTTCAGGGGGGTGAAGCATGACCTCGGTGCAGTTCCATCCTTTCGCCAGTGTCTTGAGCGATCGCGCCCGTTGAGCGTTGGGTGCTAGCACGTAAAGGGTGTCGGTGTTCCAGCCAATAAATAGGTCTCGTAGACAAATTAGAGTTCCTGGATCTGCGACCTGCTCTGTTGCTGGTAATCGAGGTCCTGTCACAAATGCATCCCAGTATTCGGGATGCCGGACTAAGTCGTGCAAAACTCGCTGCATCGTGATTGGGTCTGGCTGTTGTAGCATCAAAGCCTTCATGATTTCTTGGGAGTGGCAGTTTGCCAAATCTGTTTGGCGATCAATGATGCCAGCTAGTTTTGAACTTGAGCGGGAGCGCTTCTGGAATGCATTCATGTCGAGCGTACACCTACATACCGTGCTGCGTCTTATTGAAGAGAATGCCGTGGCTTGGTGCAATCAATCCCTGTCGCGGCGACAGAGATTTGTGAAGTGGGCTTGCCTCATGCCAACTCCAGCGCCAATTGATTGACTCGGCAAAAGGAATCATGAACTTGAATGGCTGACTCAAATGCGGGGAGGATTGTTGGCTCTCCAACGATTTCGACAAAATGGCAAACGGCGTAGGAGCGATAGTCTGGCAATACCAATCCTGTGGTGCGATCGTAGACAAACCGTTCCTGTTCATCGGTTTCAATTCGCCACGGCTTGGGAGTCAGGCGTGCTCGAAAGGTTGCCTGGAATTTGCACAAGCGGGCGTAAAGCGGATCAACATAAAGGTTCTGCATCAACCGATGGGTGGTGTGATCTAAGGGGTCAAAGGGTCGGGTTGTACAAAGATAACGCAACCCATTGCGAGTTCGATAGACGCGAAAGCTCAGTTGGGGAAATTGCTGGACGATCGCTTCCAAAGCCGCGATCGCTTGTTGTTGACTAATTGCAATTTGGCAGCTCACCGCACAATCTGGATAATCAGTCGAGTTTGGATCGCCAAGGTCTACATCAACTATCAATAAGTTTTTTGTGTTCAGTATCAGGCAGTTGTAGCGATTACGGGTAATGATTGCCTGTTGCTGTCCTGCGTGGCAAACTTCATGCAGCACAGGTTCAGCGATAACACTGTACTCGCCTTTCTGCAAGGCATACCAGCCTGACCCACCTGGATAATCTCGAATTGAAATTGGACTCAGTTGCGCCAAACTGATCCGTTCTTGAGGAGTCAGCACTTTTAACCACTGTTGAAGTAAGGCAGCGCGATCGCCTTGGGCATCGGTCTCTAGCACGAGTTGGGTCAGGTACTGATTCACCTGCGCTGTCGGGTCATCTAAGCTACGCTGACTTGCCCAGAAGCAGAGCTTCCGGTAGAGGTAGGGCTGTCTGCGAATAAATTGCTTCAATGAGAGTGGGAGTTGAGCGTCCACGAGTTTCTTTAAGCTGCTTCCATAAATGGATCATCGCTTTTCAGATTTTGTTCATGGATTAGGTTTTGGACAAGCAATTTCTGTCGTGACAACACAGGTTTATGAAGTAAGTCAATTAGTCAATTAAGATTGCGGTTCTGAGTCTTCTAATAAACCACACCATTCATCCAGTAAATCTTGTGGAATGCGATCCGGGTTGCGCCAAAAGAAGTCAATGGTTGCCAATCGCCGGCAATGGTGAATTGGCACTTCCCGGCTACCTCGACCAGTGCTGAACCAGTGGGACACAGTATCTCTAGTTACACCGGTCAAGCGAGCAATGTCAGGATAATCTAGCGCCCACTGCTGAAGAAAGGTGCGAGGTGACATCGGCGGCGGGCAGTTTTTGTAGCGCTCAAATAGCGTCCATTGGCGATGCGTGGGATACATAGACGATCGCTCCTTCACGCTTGCAGTAAATGGGCATGGGTGGCAACAAGTTCCAGGTCGTCCTCAAAAGCCCAGTCCGCTGCACAATCTGCTCGTGAAGGACTATTGTCATCCAGGGCGATCGCATAGTGGTAGCCAACTGCCTCAACACTGACGCTGTGAGCATAGACCAGTCCAATGATGGTGCCAAAGCCGTGGGTAGCCACCCTCGCCCACAGCACGGTTTGTCCGATCTCAAACTTGGGTGCGGCAAACTGCTCTGGTAAGGATGCAGTCAAGCAAATCGGGGTGATGATCAGGTTGGGGTCGGGTCGAACGGGAACGGAAAGGTGAGAAGGTGGTGGATTTGAGTTGCTCATAAAAGCGCAGTAAAAATCAGCCTATTTGCCATTAAAAGCTGCGGTTGCTCATTCATGATCATTGCTTCCTAAATCCCTGTTGAGCCGACAAGACATCTGTCAAATTGACAACCTCGAACGCAACATTCCTTCACTTATTCCCAGAGTTGCTGCCAGTAGTGAATGGCATCAACATTGGTCAGCAGAAAATCGGCGATCGCTAACAGCTTTTGGTAGCACTGAGCGGGTGCTCTCCGTCCGGCTCCTGTGCTAAACCAGTGTTCGACGGTTGAGGTGGAACAGCAGCAAATCTGGCTGATCTCTCGATAGCTCATTGTCCAACGGGCAACAAAGTCATCCGGCATTAGCAACGGCAGTGCTACAAGCTGCTCTAAGAGCTGAGTTTGAGTATCAGTCAACTGCATCTGCACCCCCCAGATCTCGATCCATTAACGCTAGATCCTCCTCGAAGCCGTAGTCGATCTTGCAGTGGGCAAAGGAGGGGCTGCTGGAATCGAGCTGGATGGTGTAGTGCCAACCGAGTGCCTGTACACTCCCTTCTGTGCCATAAAAGCGGTCTATGACAACGCCAAAGTCTTGAGTGGAAACACGGAACCAGCAAACGCGATCGCCTAGATGGAATTTGGCTAATGGTAGAAGGCTAGAAGTTTCGTCTGAAACTAACGTATGTAAAACTCGAGATGTTTTATCAACCACGGTGATCTTCCACTGCAATACGCCGACCTACTGCAAAAAGCCATCTTCCTCAACTTCTCAAGCTCCTGCGCGAAGCCGAAAGTAATAGTATTATAGCACAGTTACGAAGTTACGAAGTCACAACCGTTAAAGAATTGGGAGCAATGTGGGAAAATCAACTCGAAACACCCGAAGTGAATGATAATTGCGAGCCTGTGAGCAAGAAGGATGACACTAATTACGAGGCTGTGCGCGGGCACATTCCCAAAAAGATGGCTCGACGCTTTAAGGGGCTTTGTGCCCAACTGGGAATTGATCATGGAGCAGCGATGGAGGAAGCTTTAGAGCCGTGGATGCGGCAGAAAGAACAAGAGCTAAAGGAGTCAGAAACCCTCAAAGGGGGTGAGGACGCTTGATATTTAAGCAGAGTAAACAGACTAATCTCTCTACAGAACGCCTGCGATCGCTAGAAATTAAGCCGGATGCAGCAGAATTCTGACCAGCCCTGCAATCGCCAACACGGAAAATCGCTCAGCCTTTAAGCTAATTCTTTAGCGCGTATCCAGTTCTGCTGATGGAGGCGTTGCCAAGCTTTACAAATATGCTGTGGCTTTAACCGTTCTGGCTGGTAAAGACTCCACTGCTGCATTTTCACGATCGCCCACTCCACATCTTCTATCGCCTGTAAGTCTTCTTGAGTAACCCAATGGGCGACTGTCAGCACTTCTAACCCATAGGGACTCTCAAAACCCTCTATCAAACTAACTACTCGCTCCAAGACCTCAACAGCAGAAGTGTTAGTGAGATGAGGTTGAGCGGCTTCCACTGCTCCAGTCAGGAGTTGAATTTCTGCCCTATCATCAGCATGGCAGTCCTTGATGTAATAACCTTCCAATTGACGCAGAACCGGATGCAGATTCTCAGCAAAGGGACCGTACTTCCCTTTCATAAATTGCAAACGCAACGGCTCCCCTGCTGACTGAAGCAGATAAGCAAGCTTTTGGACTTCCAGCACGGTTAGCGGATTATCGAGCGACTGATACTGATTCATCAGCTCAATCAGCAGCGCACGAGCGCGAGTCAATTTAGGGAAAGGGGCAATTGATGAAGCATGACTTCGAGAAACTAGCGGAGGTTCAAAGACCCATACTTTCACCTCTGGCACCTCTGCAAAAGCAGACTCAATCAAAGGTGCGACTTGTGACCATTCCAGCCCACCATTACCGCACCCTAACGGCGGAATGGCGATCGAGCGAATGCCTAACCGCTTCACAACTTCAATCAGTGCCCGTAGCCCAGTCTTAATATCTTTAATCTGAGACGGATTCCTCCAGTGACGCTTCGTGGGAAAGTTGATGATGTAGCGTGGGTCGTCTAACCGACCTGTTTGCACAATCAACATTTGCCCTGGCTGCACCGCGCCAGACTGACAGGCTTGCCGATACTCACGAAAGTTTTCTGGGAACGCCTGCTTGAATTGCAATGCCAACCCCTTCCCCATCACACCAACACAGTTAACAGTGTTGACGAGGGCTTCTGCATCCGACTCAAGAAGATTGCCCCAGCAGGACTCAAGCATAACAAGTCGTCTCTAGATTCTCTTAATAGTACCAATTCCGTCGCACAATGACCGCTGGTTGATGAGTTGCTGTCCGTAAGCACTGCTCAACTTCCCCTTTAACCGAGGGATGGATCACTCCAACCTCGGTGACGAGTTGCCACCCAAAAAACTGATACACCAGAAACTCTGCCTGCCGCCGTCGCTTTCGGTCATTATCCTCCGGCGTATCGAACCAATATTTTAGGCTCATGACCTGCCAATCCACCTGATCCAATTGAGCAAGGTCATCAAAGAATTCGGTAAGTGTCATGATACCATGCCCGTCGGTAAAGACGAACGAGAGGCTGGCTTGCTGCACTGCCTCGACCGTAGAGACCAGATAAATTACTGCTTCTTGCCCCTCCGTATAAGTTGGGACATTGCCTTGATGAATGGCATAAAGCATCGGAGAGCGGGGAGCAAAATAAAAGGGAACGTAGTCTGTTAATTTACCACCAGCTCCACACGACACGATCGTCTTAGTTCGACGGGTTTGAATGTTTTGGTTCGCAAGGTCAGTATAGTGAATGCCCTGCTGCTGCATCACACTATAAGCGCACAATCCATCAATTGCTAAAATCGAAGCCAGATTACCCAAGTGAGTGATGTGGTAGATAGGAGTAGGCATTGGAAAAACAGATGGATTGTCAACGCTGCGATCGCTCAGCGTTTCGATACAAGAATCGCTCTAATTAGAAGGCAAGGCATTTAACTCTACCAAATATTGGGTCTATCTCAATTGGCAGGGAAATCGGTAGTACTGACCAGCTATCAGGAGCAATTTGAGTACTCCTCAGATTTTGCTGCCGTCAAAATCTGAGGAGTCTTGTAAAAACAAATTGTGCAAGCGAGACGCTTGCACAGGCAAGCTGCCCGCACTACATGTAGAAACAAGCTGTCTAAGTGACTGCTCTAGCAATTAGGCGATCAGAACTCTGAGTAGATATATTTCGTGTATTAAATTTCTTACTGGAGTTTAGACTAAAGAGCGAGGAAAGGCAGCCAGACCGAACGATCTGACTGCTTAATAGTCAAGGACGTTTCAAATCACTTGACTATGAGTAATTTTGACAAGCTTCGAGCCTTTCGG